>ERZ887942.2147-NODE-2147-length-12516-cov-6.507343_pt1 | contig 12516 bp, 7 predicted proteins | sample MGYA00521099_ERZ887942 | MGnify/ENA primary metagenome ERZ887942 (study PRJEB32303, sample SAMEA104408605) | aquatic metagenome | biome: Brackish water; feature: Pelagic; material: water | place: Baltic Sea | collected 2014-06-07T06:48:00 | depth 16,251 m ... | reverse complement strand
CGTGCATGTGGACTTTGTTTTCGACGGCGTATTGCCCATACTCGTCGGTGGCTCCGTAAATGAGCCCTGGGCGAACACCAGCGCCCGCTAGCCAAACCGTAAATCCGGTTGGGTTGTGGTCGCGACCATCACCGTTCTTTTGCGCGTAAGGAGTTCTTCCAAATTCGCCGCCCCACCAGACGAGAGTATCTTCCAGAAGTCCCCGTTGTTTTAAGTCGGTCAGTAATCCGGAAATCGGTTTATCAACAGCCATGGCATGCTCCTTGTGCTTGGGCATGTCGTTGTGTTGATCCCAGGCGGGGTTGTTCGAGTTGTCACTGTAGTTGACCTGAATAAACCGAACACCTTGTTCAGCCATACGTCGTGCCATCAAGCATTGGCGACCGTAGTTGTCAGTGGGCTCTTCATCGATTCCGTAGAGTTTCTTGGTCGCGTCCGATTCTTTGGAGATATCCATTATATCGGGAGCGTTTGCCTGCATGCGCCATGCGAGCTCATAAGAGTTGATAACGGCCTCTAGTTCCGAGTTGTCGGGCATACTCTGGCATTGCTCATGGTTCATGGCCTGCAAGAGATCGAACTGTTTTTTCTGCCGTTCGGGTGATAACTGGGAGTTGGTTAGATTCTGAAAACGAATATCCGAAGCGTCCATCCCGGCGCGGCCCACGGCGGTGCCTTGGTAAACGGCAGGAAGAAAGGCGTTACTGTAATTTCTAGGCCCCCCGTTACCCATGGATGGACTCAAGCTCACGAAGCCCGGCATGTCCTGGTTTTCGGTTCCGAGCCCGTAGTTCACCCAGGCTCCCATGGAGGGGCGTATGAAATTGGTAGAACCGGTGTGGAGGAATAGCGTGGCAGGTCCATGGGCTACACCTTCGGTCTGCATGGAGCGAATGATGCAATACTCGTCTGTATGCTTCGCCATGTGAGGAAACAGCTCCGATACCCAGGCACCGTTTTGTCCACGTTGTTTAAAATCCCAGAGCGGTTTCATGACCCGCTGAGTCGAACCCATACCAGTCTTCGCTAGGATCCGTTGATCGGTAAAGTCGAGCATTCGCCCGTCGTCTTTATAGAGCTGAGGCTTATAGTCAAAACTGTCGACTTGGCTAACGCCGCCGGCCATGAACAAAAAGATGATCCGTTTTGCCTTGGGAACCAGGTGGGGAACTTTCGCCAATAGGGGATTGGTAATACTGGATGCCGAGGCTTGCTGGGCCATGCCAGCCGCTGCCATGTACCCGAATCCGCAGGCTAGATTCTTGAGTGCGTCTCGTCGGGAAATGGGGTGTTTTTGTCTGTTCATGGGGGTGCTAATTGATATACCTGAAATCGATGGAGCCAAAGAGCGTTTGAAAAACCGAAGCCCAGTCTTCTACGGAATCGTTGGAAAGTCCATCTCCAAGGTGTTGATTGACCAGAGCTGCTTCTTGTTCGGTGGGCGGTCTGCCCAAAGTTTTTATGAAGGCCCGTTCCAGTCGCTGCTCCTTGGGGGTGACTTCATCCAACAATACTTCAGCTGCTTTACGGGATTGTTCTATGACAAATGGATTGTTGAGCATGTAGAGCGCCTGAAGCGCAACCGTGCTCACATTGCGCTGGCCGATTGAGAAATTGGCGTTTCTAAAATCAAAGAGTTCAAACAGCTCGTGGCGCTTTACGCGAAACGCAGGAGTATAGACGCTTCGGCGAGTATCCTCGAACAAATAGTTATACTCGATTTTCTGGGCGGCAGTGCTGTTCGCATTGATTATTCCGGCTCCGTCTATGTTCGGGCCATAGAGTTGCAGGTCGAGATTTCCGTTTACGGCGAGTATCGCATCGCGGAGTTGTTCAGCGTCCAGTCGACGCAGGGGAAATGACGTTAGTAGGCGATTATCGGCATCGAGCTGCTTGGCCTCTGGGTTCACTTCGGTCGCAAGTTGCCAGGTACGAGACATCAGGATTTCTTTGATCATCGCTTTGGTCGACCAGCCATTCTCCTGGAGCCGGATGGCCAGGTAATCGAGTAGTTCTGGATGGGACGGGCCCAGGCCCGTTGTTCCGAAATTGTCGGTGCTTTGAACCAGACCGGTTCCGAACAACCAGGTCCAGATACGATTGGCGATGACACGGGACGTAAGTGGGTGTTCAGGGCTGATCAACCATTCTGCCAACTCGAGACGACCACTGGAATCGTCGGGCAGGGACGGGAGTTCTCCCTGGGTAGCGACTTTGAGAAAGCCCCGCGGAACAATCTTTCCTTTTCTGTGAACTTCGCCGCGAATGCGGATTGCCGAATCACTGACGTGTGTATCATCCAGAACCGTCATCGCAAGTGGGCGTCTCTTCAGTATTTCGGTTAGTGGCTTCAGCTCTTTCCCAATCAATTGAAGGTCGCTGTTAACCAAATCGATATGCTCGCTTCGTTCAGCGCTTGATGCCTCTTCCGTGGACTCTATGCGTTCCCACTGTACCGCATCTACGACTACGTAGCCATCCGTATCTTTATTGGAAACGGTTAGTGTGTAGGATACGCCTTTGTTGAAATAGAATTGCCCGAGAGATCGAAATCTTCCGTGGACGTCTGGCGCAATCCGTTGATCGAGTAGTATGCCCGTTTCTCCGTCGGCATGAGCGATGGTTATGGGTGTGTTGGTAGATCGACTCGTTGCCTCACTATAGGCGATTCGCACTTCGTAGAGTCCGTCGAAAGGAATTATCGTATCGAAGCTTAGGGTACTCGAGCCCTTAGCTGCATTGCCGTCGTGCTGATAGCCTTCGCCAATGTAATTTTGGGAGTATTGCGAGAATAGCCAGGTACCGGTCTTGGTGGCGGAATCATCGTTCAGGATGATTCCTGGAAAAAGCCGTTGGCTGGCGGGTTTTCCAGGTTTGGGTGGTTTCTTCGACTTTTGATCAAGGATGGCGAGTTCCGTCCTTAAAAGGCTCAATTCCCAGTTTAGGGCATCTGCCTTAGCTTCTGTTTCAGCGAGTTTTTCGCCCGCCGGCCCATCGAGTGGTAGCTTGGAATCAATCCATCGAGCTACATTGTCGGTGTAATTGTAAAGCGTACGGGTACTCTTGAAAATACCGGCCATCGCGTAATAGTCGGCGGTTGGAATAGGATCGAACTTGTGATCGTGGCAACGGGCACAGCTCAAGGTCATTCCCATGAAGGCCTTTCCCAGCGTATCGATCTGTTCGTCAATGACGTCGTAACGCAGTAACTGCTTATCCTGTTGCTCGTAGTTGGTCGGACCCAGGGCGAGGAACGCGGTAGCGGTTAGTTGGCGACTGCGCTGTTCCGCAGTTTCGTAAGGGAGTAGATCTCCGGCCAATTGTTCTTTGATAAATTGATCAAAGGGCATGTCGTTGTTGAACGCCTGGATAACGTAGTCGCGGAAGCGCCAAGCGTCTTTGAAGAGCAGGGTGCGACCTCCGCCGCTTGATTCAGCGAATCGAGCCACGTCTAGCCAATGGCGTCCCCACCGTTCTCCAAAGTGCGGTGAAGCGAGCAAGTCATCGATGAGGGATTCAAAGGCGTCAGGGCGATCTTCGGCAAGGAAGGTTTCGATCTGTTGGGGAGTAGGGGGCAGGCCAATCAACGCGAAGTAGACGCGACGAACCAATTCTTGTGGGGTGGCGTCCCGAACAGGTGTGACCACTTCTGCTTCTTGTTGAGAGAGGATAAAAGAATCAATCGCGCCCCGTGCCCAGCTTTTGTTTTTAACCTGGGGCGGTTCGGGCTTTTGTATTGCTTGAAACGCCCAGTGATCTTTACCGCGCTCATAGTTCGGTAATGATTCTCGGTTTACGAAATTGGCTCTAGGGTCGGGAGCTCCTAATTTGATCCAAACCAGGAGGTCGTGTATCTGGTCTTCGGTGATGCTCAGTTTCGGATGCTGTGGAAATACATTCGGTGTGTTCAACAGTTGGGCGATCAGGCTATCTTTAGTATTACCTGGTTCGATGGCGGGCCCGAGGAAGCCGCCCACTTGCCAGCCGGCTTTGGAATTGAGGTTCAGCCCGCCTTCCTCTTGTTCAGGCCCGTGACACGCGATACACTGGTTTAATAGAAGGGGTCTAATCTTCTTCTCAAAATGCTCAAGGCCCTCATCTGCGCCAGCGAGGCTGCTGGCAAACACTACGAGTCCCAGTGTTATTGAGGCGAAGTATCTTCTTAGGTGGGTAATCAAGGGTAACATCAAAAGGCCGGATGATACCACCGATCCCGCCCCATTTTGTCGAGGATAATTGGAATTCAAGAAGTGAAAACGCCTCAGGGGTTTCTTCAATGGGTCCTTAATGAAAAGGAGTGAGCTTCGCCGGGTAGCGCCGGTCAGCATTCCATTCTCCGAAGTAGATGGCACCGTCGCGGTCCACGTAGAGATCGTGCCCGTGGATAAAGGTCTTAGCGGTTTGATACATCGGTTGGAGGTCTCCGTTGATATAGGTGGGTTCACTTCCGCCAGGAGCACTGATGACTCGCTTTGTTTTTCGGTCCATGACGATGAGAAATCCGGACTGTCCCAATCGTTCGCCGGTGCCGTTTTCCTTGGACCAACAGACCGCGGTGTAAATCTTGTCCTTGGTAAAGAAGAGCTGTCCCGCATAGGCACCTGGCAGGTCGATCGTTTCGACATGCGTTCCATCCAGTGTGAAGGCTTTGATCTGATTTTCGCTGCGAGAAGGAACCCAGGCCAACGGCAGCTTAGGGTCGGAGGTGTCCAGGGAGATCCCGTGAGCATTGCTGAGGTTGCTGGCGTCGTCGGTCTTTCCGCCCCAACGGCGAACGAGCTCTCCGGTCATCGTCATCTCGTAAATGAAGTCGGTCGCGTAGCCGTCGGCGATCAGAACGGTTCCTTGGGGTGTTACGGCTACATCGCAGGGCATGAACTGTTTGTCACCCACTTTGCCGATCCCCATTTCGAAAGGGGTAGGGAGCGCCTTCACGATCGTTCCATCGGTTTTCAGGATGGTAACGCGTCCGTTTTTCGGAGTGGCGTTCCAGCCTTCAGCTGCAAAGTGCCACCCACAATCGACGTGGATCAGAAACTCCTCGCCGTCCTTTTCAAATATTTCAATCCCGTGACCACCGACCAGTCCCTCTCCAAAAGCGCGGACGAATGTGCCATCCTTCTTGAAAACCACGAATGCGTTCTTCGGGTGATCCGTGATGACGTAGATTAAACCGTCTCGACCTTCAGCAAGGGCATGTGAATTGATCACGGGTGCCACTGCTGGATCTGCTTTTGCCCAGTTCAAGTCGACTTCATAGAGCAGGCCGTTGTGACCCAGAACGGTTCCTTGTGCGGAATTATCGTAGGTCAGACTGTGAGGGTGGGGAGACTGGTCTCCGTGCCCGGAAAGCTGAAGGTGTGCCGCAAACGTGAGGAGGACGATTGTCTTTTGTAGGAGTCTCATTGGATTAAAGTGCTTCAGTGTGGAGGACGGGTGGTTTATCTGAGCGATAGTTGACACCATACCACTCGGCCTTGGCTTTTCCGTTCTCAACGGTGATTCCCAGGAAGCCGCCTTTGCCGCTAAAGTAGCGATGGTAAATCTCATCTTTCCCGGGATTGCCTCCGAAGTTATGTTGATCGTTGACGGAACCACAGCCGAGCTCGACCAGTCCGGTCTTCGGATCCTCCGAGCAATACTGCCAGTGTCGGTCTCCACAGATTACGTAGGTGTTTTCTTGTGCGCTAAGGAAGTCGCGTAGCTCTTGTCCTTCATGTTTGAATACGTCGTTTCCGTGGTTATCCGCTTTTCCTTTTTTGTCAGGACCTACAATGGGACCGGGAGAAATAACGAATTTGTAGGTGGCGTCCGATTCCAGGATGGTTCGCTTGAGCCAGGCCTTTTGCGTGGCCCCGAGAATCGTTTTGTTCGGACCGTCTTGCATCCGGTTGGAAGAACGAAAATCACGGTTCTCGGTCATCCATATCTGCACATCTTTTCCCCAACGGTAGGTCCGGTAGGTATGTTCGCCCATGGGAACTTGTTCACGGAACAGCTTGAGCCCCTCAGCGAAGGTTAGGTCACCATAAGTCTGTCCGGGCCAGCAATCATTCTTCAAGGTGTCGTGATCGTCCTTCATGAAGTAGGACGTTACGTTCTGGTGAAAGGTCTGGTTGTGGCCGTATGCGAACATCAGGTTCCACTTGGCGCGTGCCTGAGCGATTGTTTTCGCCAATGGCGCTTTGTCGTAGTAAACGATATCTCCGGTATGAACGAGGAAGTTGGGTTGGAATTCGAGCATCTGCTCGTAGGTCAAGTGACCTTCACGTCCTGAATCGATACTGCGGATTGCTTGGCAGGTGGTTACGATAAAGCGAATGGCTTCGGCGTCGTCAGGACGCGGTGCTGTAAGGAATTGTCCTTTGGCGGTGGCCGATATGCCGTCGCTGCCAACGGGGCGGGCTTCTACCGCGTATTCGTAGAGTGTGTCGGATTCTAGATTGTTTAACTGAAATTGGAAAATGTAGTCGGAGAGCCTCGATACGCTTTCCCAGTCGGTAGAGATCGTTTCGGAGCGTTTTTCTTGAGGCCAGTAGCTGACTCGAGTTTCACCTTCCATGCCGGGAAAGACATCGTCAGGCATTGTGCCTGCGTCTTTTTCCGTGTCGGTCAGCCCTTCCGTGAAAATGGGTAATTGGTCAAAGTTCGCTTCGGGCGTTTGGGTAAGACGAACCCAGACGATGGCGCTTTGTGTATCCACTTCACCGACTTTAACGCCATTGCCGATAAACGGACCTTCTTTAGCGATTAGGGAGAGGGGGATCAGAAACAGGGTAGTAACTAGAATTCGAATCATGGCTAAATCGCATAGCAGGCGTGCCTCCCAGGCAAGCGATTTGCGCGTGCTAACCGTTAGACGAACGACGGTCCCGATCACTCAGGTTGTAGTAAACGATACCCGCTAACACGAGTACGACTCCGATCACTTTCGGTAGATTTAGCGATTCCCCGAGAATCAGCGCAGAGCTGAATACGGCGATGGGGAGCTCGACCGATGATAGCACACCCCCGAGGCTGCTCCCGGTTAATGGTAGACCTCTCATAAGCGCTATAACCGGGAGTGTTTGACCAATCGCTCCAAGGACGATGGCCAACCCGGCGAACATCCACAAGTTGCCGGTGATGGGAAGCCAGAGGCTGGGGACGAAGGCCAGGATGACCAGAGTTCCGATAAAGCCGATTCCTGATACCGCGAAACAGCGGAACTCGGTAGTCGTATGACCGGCGATGCCGGGTGTGATAATGAATACGACTGCCCAGCACATGGCGGCGGTTAGCGATGCAAAGACGGCAGGTAACGCACCCGGCTCTTTGAAGCTGGTAGCAATCTCAGTAGTTAAGAATGCGCCGATGAGGATCGATAGGATTGCCGCCATCTTTCTCCATGAAAAGACCTGGTGCTTGGCCAGTAACGAGTAGGCGTACACCACCGGTAGGTACATGAACATCAACGTTGCCCCGATAGCTACCGGTCCGACGCTAAATGCGTAAAACAGAAGATTTCCTACGCCGATGGTGGAGAGTCCCAGTCCGAGCAGACTCCACCAGTGACTGGGGCGAGTAGGGCGCAGTTTCTTGAAGAATGACTTGGCGAAACTCCCGAAGAAAATTGCTGCGAACAAGGTCTCAACGAGAAACACCTGAAGAAAAGAAATGCCAAACCCCAATGCGAATTTGATAAGGACGCCATGGAATCCCCAGCAACAGCCGCTGGTTAGTATCCAGAGGATCCCGGGGAGACGGCTCGTGGGTGAATTATCAGATGTGCTCAAGTGTTCGAGTTAAAGGGCTAAAGCATGGATCGGGTCAACGATCATATTATCGCCGGTTAGTAGCTAAGTGTGTACCATTTTGTCCTTTTACTGATTCGTGATTCTGGCTTAGCTTAAGTTATCAGACGGTTCGTTCGACTAAACCCATTTGTTACCCATGAAAATTTACCCCCTGCTAGCCTTTACAGTCTGCATAGCCGTTAACTCCATCAGCGCCGCAGATGAAGCTGAGCTGGGTGTCTTTCATCAGTGGACGGATATAGGTTCTCCTGGCGTAGTGGGCAGTGCCTTTTATAAAGCTTCCGAAAACGCTTATTACTTGAAGGCGTCCGGTGAAAACATATGGGGCGAAACCGATAGTTTCGGCTTTCTCTGGGCACCCATGGAAGGGGACTTTTCGATGGATGGCATAGTTACGATCATCGACTTAACCGATGCGCCTCACAGAAAGGCAGGCTGGATGATTCGCTCCTCTCTGGACCCCGATGCGGCTCATGTGACCTGCGCGGTTCACGGGGATGGGCTGGTTGCATTCCAGTATCGGCCGACTGCGGGTGCGGCCACAGTTGGTATCCGTTTTGATATGAAAGCGGCCGAGGAGATTCGTTTAACGAAACAGGGTAATAACTTCACAATGGTTGTTGGCAAGCAAGGTGCCAACAGTGAATCGAAGACTCTGGAACTCGACGGTTTTGAGGGCGCACTCTTTGCCGGACCCTGGGTCTGTTCGAAAAACGTTGAAAAGCTTGAAGCCGCACGATTCGGTCAAGTGAGTATTCTCGTCCCCTAAGTGATAACTTTCTCACCCATCAGCACCACCCACTATGAAAAGAAGAACGTTTATTAAGGCTGCCGGTTTGGCTGCCGCTTCATCGACCCTTCCACTTTGGTTTAAAGAAGAGTTAATGGCTAAGAGTCACTTGCCTGCGCCGAAAATGGCAAATGACCGGCTGGGTATTGCGCTTATCGGCTGTGGTGGCAGAGGCACGAGCGTCGCCAGGGAAATGGTTTACTACGGAGACATGGTTGCGGTGTGTGATGTGGACGATGCGCAGATTACCAAGGCACAGGGGATTTGGCCCAAGGCCCGAGGGGTGAAAGACTTTCGTAAGGTGATGGAAATGAAAGATGTCGACGTGATCATCTGTGGCACGGTTGACCATTGGCATACGCTGGTGTCACTAGCCGCCATGCGGGCTGGTAAGGATGTGTATTGTGAGAAACCGCTTACCCTGGCCATCGACGAGGGAAAGTATTTGGTTAAAGAGGAAAAGAAGACGGTCCGTATTCTACAAACGGGTACGCAGCAGCGCAGTGATCCGCGTTTTCGTTTGGCTTGTGAGTTGGTCAGGAATAAGCAGATCGGTGAACTGAAAGAAATTGATGTCTACCTGCCAGCGGGACAACGCAAAGGTCCGTTCGCATCGACCCCGGTTCCAGCGGGGTTGGATTGGGATATGTGGCAGGGGCAAACGAAGGCTGTTGATTATGTGAAGGAACGGACCCATTTGTATTTCCGATATTGGTGGGAGTATTCGGGCGGAACGATGACCGATTGGGGCGCCCATCACAACGATATCGCGCTGTGGGCAACTGGCTTTGAGCGAAGTGGTCCGGTCTCTGCATCCGGTCGAACCTTGATTGATATGATTCCCGGCGGGTTTAACGCCGCGAGCGAATACGAACTGGAGTATGTGTATCCCAATGGAGTGGTTCATCGCTGCCGTAGCACTACTGCGAATGCCTGGAACGGTAGTGTTGTGAATCAGTTTGATCAGCAGCACGGTGTGCGCTTTCAGGGGACCAGCGGCTGGATCTGGGTTACCCGGGGCCACATTGAGTCCAGCATTCCCGAGATTCTAACGACGCCCTTGCCTTCCGGGGCTGAGCGACTGTACGAAAGTAACGACCACGTTGAGAACTTTGTTGAAAGTGTACGATCCCGTAAAAAGGCAATCTGCGACGCTGAAATTGGTCACCGGTCTGCGACGATGTGTCACTTGGGTGTTACTGCGGTGAGACTCGGTCGAAAATTGAAATGGGATCCTCGCAAGGAAAAGTACTTAGGCGATCGAGAAGCGGCGGCTACCGCCCGGCGAGAAATGCGGAAACCTTGGGACTACTCATTGGTTTGATCTGGGCTGGCTTGGTAGATTATATACCTTATCGATCACGATTGCAGGTCGCATTGACCAGTCGTGAGGTTGCCCACGCTAAGTGGTTCTACTGCTCGTACTGCTTGAGTATTTGGAGCCTGGGAGCCGCGACTAACCAAAACAACGTTCCGGTCAGCATCGTAGATTTCACCTCTTCGAGTCCCATGTGTCCCAAGAGAAACAGGATCGATGGAATGATCGTCAGAACGAGTCCGAGGCGTGCCAATATTTTCAATGCGATTAACATAAGCTGCTAGTATAGGAGGTAGGGTGCTCTTCGTTTGTAGAAGTCGTCAACTTCATTTCTCCAAGTGACCACGATCGATTCCCAGGGCTGCTTGTCTTGGATCTGCTCGATCACGTAGGGGTGTCTCAGGAGATGGTCATATTTCTCAATATCGAAATCGGGTGCGTAGAGCCGATGCAGGGTGTGAGCAATGGCAATGCCCACATCCACAATCGGGCAGGACTCACGGTCTGTTAGGATGATATTGACACCCTGGCATTTCTCTCCGGAAAACTTGCTGGCATCGGGGGTGAATTGAATCGGCACAAAGCGAATACCGGGTAGCTCAAGTCGGTTGAGTTCTTCCGCCAGTTCCAGGTGGTCGATATACGGTGCCCCAATGACTTCAAAGGGCGTATCCGTTCCGCGCCCCACAGATAGCTGTGTCGTTTCCAGCAATCCGATTCCCGGATAGAGAAGCGCCTGGGTAAGACTTCGCATATTGGGCGATGGGTTCACCCAGGGAAGTCCAGTTTCGTCGAACAGCATCGATCGTTCCCAGTTTTGTAGCGGCACGATAGTGAGGTCTACCTCCAGTTCGTTCTCAATTCGAATCAGCTGTGCCAGTTCTCCGACCGTCATGCCGTGGCGAATCGGGATTTCGTGAAAGGCTATGAAGTGGGAGTCGCCTCTGCGCATCGGTCCGTCGACGGTGGTTCCATTGATCGGATTCACACGGTCCAGGACGTAGAATGATAGCCCGTTTTCGGCCGCTGCTACCATGGCAAGCCCCATGGTCGAAATGTAGGTATAGAAACGACAACCGATATCCTGAATGTCGAATACCAGAGCATCCAGACCTTCGAGTGATTCGGGCGTTGGTTTGCGAGTTTCTCCATAGAGGCTGTAGACCGTCAGGCCCGTTTGTTCGTCGGTACTGTCATCGACGTCTTCCTCATAGGTGCCGCGTATCCCATGCTCGGGGCTGAATAGGGAGACCAGCTCGATATTCGGACTCTCGTGCAGCAGGTCTATCGTAGACGTACCCGTCCGGCTTTGCCCCGTGTGGTTCGTGATTAGCCCGACCCTCAAAACGTCAAGCGCAGCGAACTCGGTTTCGATTAACACGTCGATACCGTTCAGTACGGGTGTCGGCTGTGGATCCGGGATGGATGTGCACCCGTGGAAAAGCAAGGCAGCAGTACTGATAACAAACTGAAAGAAGACTCGGGCGGGTTTATGATTCACGGTGTTGTTTTCTGAGCGACTGATTCTTTAAACTTACGGTTGAAGCTTTTTAAATTTAAGGGGCCAGGTGCCGTTGGAGGCAAACTGAGCCACATAGAGGTTTCCCGCCCGGTCAAAGCAAATGCCATGAGGATGGTGGAATATATGAGCGGAGTGGGTCATCGTTTGTAGGTGGCCGTTCTCATCGTAGACGGGAGGATTGCCGCCGAGATTCGCGATCACTTTGAAGTCTCGATCCAGGATGGAGATGTATCCCGCCGCGTTCCTGTCTTTGGGCCAATCGTCACCGAGGTGAGGAATCACAATATGGTCACGGTGAAAAACGATGTCGCGGGGATTGCTTCCCGGTAATACGAGGGTGCTCAACCAGTCGCCCCCTAACGTGAATCGTTTGATTCGGTTGCGGTCACTCAACGCGAGTATGATATCGGGCGACGCTGTATCCTTCATGTCGATACCACCGCCATGGGGACCCCAGTGTTCGAGTCGGGCTTCGCCTTTGCCGATGTCGCCACCGAAGGAGGATAGGTAGGTGCCTTCGGCGTTATAGTGATGGATGTAGTCCTTGCCATAACCATCGATCACATAAAAGTCGCCGTTCGGCAGGTGCATCGTTTCGGACGGGCGAAAGTCGGCGGCGCTTTTATAGAGTCCTGATGCTTCGGGGTAGGAGAGGGTCATCAGGATCTCTCCCTCCAGTGTCGTTTTAAAGACCTTTCCGTTGTTGCTGTTGTCTGTGATGAACAGTACTTCGCGGCCGTCTTCTTTGACGATGGCGAGTCCGTGGGCGCCCGGAGCAAATGTCCCCCACGCATCCAGCAGCTTTCCCTGTTTATCCAGGATGATCATGCAGTGCTCAGCGCTGGCATTGAGAAATAGAATGCGACCAGTGCTGTCCTCGGCGATGGCATGCCCGTGTCCGAGGGCGTGAGTCGCAGCATTTTCATCGGCCCAGCCAGGAACGAGCTGATACCGGAACTCACCTTCACCAATGATCACAGGGGTTGACGGGGCGCTGTAGCTACTCGCTTCAGTATGAGGCGTGGGGTGATCGTGCGAGAATAGGCAGCGACTCGTAAAGATGAGAAGGGTCAATAGGAGCAGTGATAGT
>ERZ887942.2146-NODE-2146-length-12517-cov-5.109613_pt1 | contig 12517 bp, 11 predicted proteins | sample MGYA00521099_ERZ887942 | MGnify/ENA primary metagenome ERZ887942 (study PRJEB32303, sample SAMEA104408605) | aquatic metagenome | biome: Brackish water; feature: Pelagic; material: water | place: Baltic Sea | collected 2014-06-07T06:48:00 | depth 16,251 m ... | reverse complement strand
ATTCATACCTCTCACAAACAAAATTATCTCGGATGAACGATTCTATGTGAACAAAAAGAAAAGAAAGATCATCCGCAACAGTCAACGACAGTGCGTCACCGGTGTCGTCGTGAATGAAAAAGTGAATGTCTCAAGGCAAGACTACGATATCTTGAAAGCCATCCTGCATAATTGCATCAAGCTCGGACCACAGACACAAAATAGAGACGATCACCCCAATTTCTCAGATCATCTAAGGGGAAGAATTGCTCACGTGATGCAACTCAATCCAGCCAGAGGAACGAAACTGCTTATGGTTTACGACCAAATCCGTTGGTAACTGTGAAGAGTATTGGTCTTTATTTCTTAGGTGCTCTGAGTCGACTGCAATAATTTCTGAAACTCAATGTCTGAACAAGAAAACCCATTTGAAACACCTTCGCCGAAGGGCATTCGTGTTGTTCAAGCGACTCTTAGAGTCATCGTAGCAATTCAGTGCTGGGGATATGCAGCGAGCTACTTACATCACCACAACTCCTATGCCTTTCTGGAAGTTATTCAACAAGGTTACGACATACCAGCTGGACAATTTGCTCAGATGGAAAAGAATGTTGCTTACCTCCTGGTCGGATCGGGATTCATCACATTATTTCGACCGATGTGGTTATTGCTAATTCCTTTGATTGTCTGGCAATCAGGTTCAGCGGTCAGTGGCTTGATCGCAGACCAGAGTCTGCCTTCGATTCTGCAACCGTTTATTGAAGCAGTTCGCTGGGTGGTCCCGTCTGCGTTGCTGCTCGTTGACTTTTGGCCTCCTCGAGTCAAGCCGACGCTCGCGTTCTGCCTTTCAGCGGTTGGTCTTGTTCGTCTCGCGACTGCCACAACATTTCTGGCACACGGCATTGGATTTCTCTATCAATCTCAAAACGGTGGAGAGGCAGTTGAGGTTGTAACTCTCTGTGCACAGAATTTGTTTGAGCGAATACTCTTACCGAATCAAGTTCAACTTGCTCTCGCGGCGGCTGGAATTGTCGAAATCGTCTTCGCTGTCTCATTAATCAGCTCACGAAATCGAATGGTCGCATTCTTGATGACTCTTTGGGGAATCATGATTGCAGCGAGTGAAACATTCGCCTTCACATTCAATGGCTACCATCGAACCCTCATGCAATTCGCTATGGCTGGAGCACCTTTCGGAGTTCTTCTTTTCTGGATGAAAGCCTACCGCGAACAGAAGCCAATCATTCTGCCTGAGGATGAACTTGTTTAGAGCGTTGTCGGTGAAGATGTATGCGTCCCCTCATCCTAACCTTCTCCCCACAGCTAAGCCGTTTGCGAGAATGAATGTCGAATGTGGGGAGAAGGGACAATGGTTCGCTTCGCTCACTCACTTCCGACAATAGTTTCCCCTACATCACCTCGAAAATTTTCTTAAAACAACGATAGAGTTGAGCCATCTTCCCATTTGATGACAGGTTGTGATCGCTGCCTTTTGATGACTCTCCAGAGTGTGCCTTCAGCTGCTTTTCTTGTCCAGATGTTTAATGCTTCACGAAGAGAAGATGAGCTGACTGGTGGAGTAGGATCGAGATCCCAAGGAGAAAGTATTTCGCTCCAGGCAATGTCGCGAAAACTTCGCTTGATGTGGATCGGATCAAACCCGTACCAATCGTCTTTGGGAATCACAGTTTCAAAATCTAACTCCGTTGCTATTTGTGAGGCTCCAGCCTCAACCTCATGAATATACCTCTGCATTGTTGCCCATGGAATTGTCGGACCAGGGAAGAAAACATTCTTTACGAGGTAATAACGCCAGTTACTGATTTTATTGAGTGGTCCCAATGGCGGGCGAACATAAATGGTCTTCGCACTCATCTCTTGAAAACGAGTCATACAGACCTGGACAGCGTCGACAATTTGTTGAGGCATTGCTCCATAAAAAAGGTCACATCCTAAGTCTGTGAACATTGCATAAGTCTGTTTAGCGGGTGGTCGCTGCTTGATCGTTTCCCATAGCGAGCAGTCTTGAAGACCGGGTAGTCCTCGATGAATCACATGGCTCCAACCCAGGTACGATCTGCCATGTCCGGCAGCAGCCAGGATCTCAACCTTTCCAGGTAGTCCCGCGCGTAGCGAAGTGATAAGACGAGGCAAACTCAATGTGAGGTTGCTGGCGCCTAAAAGAATGATCCGGTAGTCCGCTGGCTGCAATGTGTCTTCAGTCATCCGATCACTGAGTCCAATAGTTCCGGTCGAGAGTTCGGTAGTTAATCGCTTCTGTCAGATGATGCACTTCGATGACGTCTGCCGATTCCAAATCGGCGATAGTCCGACTGACTCTCAAGATTTTATCGTGCGCTCGTGCTGAAAGTCCCATCTCTTCCATGGCAACTTTAAGGAGTGATTCAGCTTCGGAATGCAGTTGACAATGTTTCCGAATGTCGCGGGGAGACATGGTTCCATTCAGCAATGATCCATGGTCTACAAAGCGTTTGCTTTGCATCTCTCTGGCATGGATCACTTGTTCGCGCATCGTTTCACTGTTAGTTCCTTCTGTTTTGGCAGAGAGTTCACGAAACGGAACTGGTGGAACTTCGATATGGATATCGATGCGATCAAGTAATGGACCACTAATCTTGGAGAGATATCGCTCGACTTGCATCTGGCTGCAATTGCATTGTCTTTTCGGATCACCCCGAAACCCGCAAGGGCAGGGGTTCATCGCTGCGACGAGCATAAGGCTCGCAGGAAAGGTGGCACTTCCAACTGCACGAGAAATCGTCACGCGAGACTCTTCGAGAGGCTGACGCATCACTTCCAACGTGTTACGGCTAAACTCCGGGAGTTCGTCAAGAAACAGTATGCCATTGTGAGCGAGACTGATCTCACCCGGTGTCGGCACACTTCCACCACCGACTAATCCCGCTTGGCTGATCGTATGATGTGGCGAGCGGAAAGGTCGCTTCAACAACAACGATTCATCCTCTTCCAACCTTCCGACGGCACTGTAAATACGTGTTGTTTCTAAGCTCTCATCAGCTGATAAAGGCGGCAGAACTGTTCCTAATCGTTGCGCGAGTAGAGTTTTTCCGGTTCCGGGAGAACCGATCATCAGCAGGTGGTGTCTTCCGGCAGCTGCGACAGTGACCGCCCGCTTCGCCATCTCTTGACCTTTGACATCAGAGAAGTCGGACTCATACCCGCCGTATTCGTTGAGCGCTTCATCCCAACTAAACGGGACCGGATCAATGGGTAAGACTCCTGTGTAGAAGCCGACCGCCTCTGCTAGCGATCCGACTGGGATTACGTCGATACCATCAACCACCGCAGCTTCTTTCGAGTTCTCAACCGGGACGACAATACCACGTTTTCCGTCAGAACGTGCCTGCAACGCTGATGAAAGTGCCCCCCGAACTTTACGAACTGCGCCATCTAACGCGAGTTCGCCAACCGCACAATAATCTTCTAAATGCGAAGACTGCAATTGCCCGCTGGCTGCCAGCATTCCCAATGCAATCGGCAAATCAAATGAGGTTGCTTCCTTGGGGAAATCAGCAGGCGAAAGGTTGATAACGATGCGGTCGATGGGACGCGTGTATCCACTGTTGACTAAAGCACGTTCGATGCGATGCGTACTCTCCTTGACCGCTGCCTCTGCTAATCCAACGAGAATTGTCTTCGGCATTGAAGCGGGAGAGATATCGACTTCCACCTCGACGGGGCGAGCATCGATTCCGAAGATGGAATAAGTCAGTAACTTGGCCAGCATGAATTTTTAACCAGAAACGTAAATAACAGGTTGATACATCCACACCGGAGCCGAAGTTCGTTCCAGGCATTGAGGAGTGGAAGTCATGAAATTTTTATTCAAATGGCCATAAAGTGAAGCAATGACCCGTGAAACAGTGAACACAACAACAGTATATAGTGCCGATCAGGCATTCGATTCGCAAGGCAAGCTCGATGTTGTCAATAAGCGTGTGAATAAAACTTAGGAGGCTGTGAGTGTTGCCACAGGTTAGCTTGTTAGTCAACTTTCAATTACTAAGGCGGGTCTCAAGGTTCATTCACAAAATCCTGATATTCAGTCCCCAGGGGTTCGTTCAGCATTTTCTCGACGGATTGCACAAGCCGCTCCACGATGCCTGTGAAGAGGTGCTCGCCTTTAGCTGCGGTTGCCAGATTGGGAGTACCTGTGCATCCCTGCTTTGTTCGATGCTTCATGTCGCGTGCGATGAAGAGCCCGTTGATGTTGTCGCTGACGAGTTCTCCGGCATCTGCAAGTTTGGCTTCATCAACAAGTTCGGGACGCAGGTGCATGATCATTGATGTCTCGAATTCGCAAGCATGACCGATAAACTTGTGTGGACCTTCCAACTTCTCTCTTAGCAGGTCATCGGCTGTTGACCAGTATGATCCGCCTACGAGCAAAGCCTCGGGGAATTCAAGTTGAATTTGCCGTAGTGCAACCTTGAGTGGATCAACATTTCCGCCGTGACCATTTAGGAATAACAACCTCTGGAAATTGTCATACAACAGTGACTTGGCAATATCCTGCAGGACGTTGATATAGTTGGAAAGTTGACCGTCTAGTGTTGCTCCGAATCGCAAGTGATGCGCACTTGCTCCCAACCACAGAGTTGGCAATAACACGACGGAATCACTGAGTTGCTTCTCAACAGCTTCTGCTAAGGAACCACAGATAATTGTGTCGGTTCCGGTCGGCAAGTGCGGTCCGTGTTGTTCGACAGCTGCAATGGGAACGACGACAACAGATTTCTCCCGATCAACTCCTGCAATCTGAGGAGAGGTCATCTCTGCGAATTTCATAGCACTTCCTTATGTCTTCCAGAAAAATGACTCTTGCGGAACCTGATAGCTGACATTCATTTCTGGTGTCTCAATCAAAGTTTGACCAGCGTGCAACGATTTCACACCTCCAATGACCATGCCTGACGTCAACAAAGTACGTTCAGGAGGATACGGTGATTTTCGATGTATAATTGTCTCTTCAATATGTCGAGTGAGCGGGTTGAAGAAATCAGCGGTGGTCGAACCACGGTTTGGCATTGGTAGGTACATCTGGCAGGAAACGATTTCTTTCTTGTCTCGAAGATAGCCTGCATAATTGAAATCACGAATGCTTGTCAAAAAAATTGTTGTGCGGAATCCATCGTTGTGTTCGATGAAGTAAGCCAAAGTTTCTGGCAAGGATTCCTTGATCCAATCGTAGGTGACTTTCCCTGTTGGGAAGCCTCCTTCGACCGGCAAGTTATGGCTGCGCGTCATGGCGGAGACTAACAATCGTCTTGTCATCTCCCGATCAGCCTGATCGAGGTGCTGCCACAATTGCGGGCCTTTCAATGCATGCACGCTGGAGATTCCTTTCTCGCCACCCGCTCTTCGTTCCGACATACATTGAGCCGTTTCCAACGCATGAAAATCGTAACTATCGACCCCTCCATAAGCGACGCAAACACTCTCCTGCAAATCTGCATTCCAAGGCATATCAATCGCAGGGAATCGACGTGTCACCGGCAACGATGATCCTGCTAGAAATGGAAAATCTAGCCGCTTGCTATCGGCGACCATTTCTTTACATTCACTCCATGAAGTCGAAAGGTGTTTGTCGTTGAAGATAGGGACCGAACGCTTTGAGTCTTCAAAGATTTCAACGATTTCTTTGAACCATTTGTAACGAGGATAGAGTTTTTGTCCGAGATCATTCGTGGGATAATCGCCATGCTCTCCGATCAGTACAACGCCATCGACAGCCAGCTTATCTGTTCCCAACGTCAACGCATCTGCAATGGAAGAGTACAAAGTTAGATTGTGTTTTTTTACTCGCTGCTTTCCGAGATCGTCTTCCGGAAACTGATCGATATAGACTCCTGCAACATCAACCCGAGGATCTTGCCAACGACCGTTCCATGTGTACCCCAGCGTCATTCGGTCAAGAAAATGTTGAGCGTGAGAATGCTTCTTGACAACCGTTCCCAGGAAAGCAATTCGAGGTTTTCTCGTTTGGGCGGCTTCGATTGTGAGCGATGGAAGGAGACATCCACCAGCGACAGACATTAGAAAACTTCTGCGTTTCATGCGAAATTCCTTTGAAGATAACCTGACCTCTGTTATCAAGTTATGGAATATTTAGTTCAATAACCACCCTCAGTGAAATCAGCCCAGTGTAATCTCTGCGTTTGGGAAGCCAGCGTACTCCATTCAGTTGGGCATCTTAGTTTCTTATGAGATAGAGCGCTTTACATCGAGTTGCTATCATCATGAAGCGTCTACAGGAAACTTTTGAGAACAAGAGAAAGAAGGGTAGCAAATATGAGTCAATGGCCTATCGGAGTCTTCACATCAGTCGATGCAGGACTGGGAGTTCGTTTGGATGTTGTGGAAGAATTGAAAATTCCGACGGTACAAATACACGCGCCCCATCAGGCAACTCGAACGGAAGCAGCAGCTCAAGAGTTTCTGAAGAAGTGCCAGTCTTCCGGAATTGAAGTGACTTGTGTCTTCGGTGGTTTTGAAGGTGAAAGCTACGCCAGCATCGCTGAATCTGCCCGCACCGTTGGTCTGGTTCCTTTAGAGACCCGTGCTGCTCGTGCTCAGGAAATGAAAGAGATTGCCGACTTTGCGAAGTTACTCGGAGTCAGTACCGTTGCACTGCATATTGGATTTGTGCCTGAAGATCGAAACGGAGATAACTACAAAGGACTGCTGGAAGTGACTCGTGATCTGCTCGATCACATCAAGCAGAACGGGCAGCAACTCAATCTGGAAACCGGACAAGAATCGGCAGACCATCTTCTTGAATTTATTAGCGACGTTGAACGCGACAATCTGTTCATCAACTTCGATCCTGCCAACATGATTCTTTATGGAACTGGCGATCCAATCGAAGCCTTAAAGAAAGTCGGTCACCTCGTTCGTAGTATTCATTGTAAAGACGGCACATGGGCTCCTGAAGCAGACCGTGGAACTGCCTGGGGTTGCGAAGTTGCCTTGGGACAAGGGGACGTTGGGATGGAAACCTATCTACGAACGCTAAAAGAGATCGGTTACACCGGTCCGCTGACCATCGAACGTGAAATCCCAGAAGACCGCGAAAAGCAAAAAGCCGACGTTGGCGCCGCAGTCAGTCTTCTCGAAGAATTGCGTTCGAATATTTTGTAGTCGCTGAAATTACACAACACAGTTTGAAGCCGTCCACAGATTTTGTCAGACAATCTGTGCCGGGTGACAGGAGATACACAAAGGTTGAAAATACCTCAGCGTAGCTACCACTGAATCACATAATGAAACCATTCTGAAAATAACGCAAAGATGCGAAGGTGCAAAGTATTCTCACTCATTTCTTTCACTTCTCTGCGACTTGGCGCCTTTGCGTTATTATTTAGGTATTCAACAAGGGATTTATGCAAGTCGATCTCGGCATGACGAAAATGTCTGGTGTCACCTGTTTGTTAACGTTCCATTACGAGAGATAGTTTGTTGAAAATCTTTTTATGAAGCCCTCAATGATGAAACAAAATATTTTCTACGGAATGCTTTCACTGTTCATCGTCGGCACTTCGCAGCTATATGCCGAGAAACCAAACATCATCCTCATCGTCCTTGATGATGCTGGCTATGGTGACTTTAGTTGCTATGACTCGACTCACCTGAAGACGCCTCGCATTGACTTGCTGCGTTCCGAGGGGATGAAGTTCAATAACTTTTATGCAGGGAGTACCGTCTGTGCTCCTTCGCGTTGTGTCTTGATGACAGGTCAACATTCGGGGCATTGCAGAGTGCGGGGCAACAAGCCGGGTGCGTTACTATCGGAAGATGTCACGATCGCTGAAGTGCTGAAACGGGCCGGTTACAAAACTGCCTGCATCGGCAAATGGGGGATTGGTGCAGATCTACCGCTCGACGATCCGAGCCGAAATGGCTTCGATGAATTCTTCGGCTACATCAGTATGTGGCACGCTCACAATTTCTATCCTGAATTCTTAATTCAGAACGGGACGAAATTTCCACTTCGTAATGTCGTCATGGAACAATGGAAACAGAATGACGGTCGCGGAGTCGCCACTCAAAAAGTTGACTATGTTCCAGAGATTTTAACGCAGCGAGTATTGTCCTATATTGATGAGATCAAATCCGAACCATTCTTTTTGTACTACGCCTTAAATGTTCCACATGCCAACAACGAAGGAGGTCGTTACAACGAGTCACCTGAGAAAGGCATGGAAGTCCCGGACTTTGGTCCCTACGCCGATCAAGCCTGGCCCGGTCCCGAAAAAGGCTTTGCAGCCATGATGAGAAACATCGATTTGGCAGTCGGTGAAATTCTCGATCAGTTGCTTCTCTCAGGCATCGATGAAGAAACGGTGGTGCTTATCACCAGCGACAATGGTCCACATCAGGAAGGTGGACACAAGATGGAATTCTTCGATTCAAATGGTCCGTTGCGCGGTATGAAGCGCGATCTGTACGAAGGAGGAATTCGAGTCCCCCTACTGGTTCGCTGGCCCGGGCACATCAAACCGATGAGCGAAACGAATCTCATCAGTGCCTTTCAGGATTTCTTACCAACCTTTGCTGAGATCGCAGAGGTTGGAACTCCTGAGAACATCGATGGGATCTCATTCGCTCCCACGCTGCTTGGGAAAACGGAACAGCGGAAACACGACTTCCTGTATTGGGAATTTACCGAACAAGGTGGCAAACGAGCCATTCGGAAAGGCGACTGGAAATTAGTTCAAACTGACGTCAGTAAACAAAACTCAAACAAACCGGAACTGTATAACCTGAAAAGTGATCTCAGCGAAACAACGAACTTGGCGAGTAAGCATCTCGACGTTGTTAGCAAGATGACAATCCTGATGGACCAAGCCCATCAAGAGAACAAGGCTTTCCCGTTATTTTCCAGTGAACATTGATTTGGCAAAGGTCGATACTCTGCTGTGAACGATTATTGCGAAATCATCAGAATGTTCTTGCAAAGATAGAGAACTGCTTTAAGCTACTTTTGCCCGGCGTCGCTTTGATGGGCAAGTAATCGACGCAAAGTTTATGAACACGGATAAGACTCGGCGGCAGATCACTTTTGAGGCCGCCCGCCTGATGTACACTCGTCAAGAAACCGAGTATTACCGGGCAAAGATGAAAGCCGGCAAGAAAATTTGTCGCGGTTGGGTGAAGCCCTCGCTGCTCCCTTCGAATGTCGAGATCAGAGACGAGATCCAACGCTTCGTCTCTCTCTATGAAGGCGACAAACGCTTCGACAATCTCCGCGATATGCGTTTGACGGCGTGGCGGATGATGAATCTGCTGAAGAATTTTAAACCGAAGTTAATAGGTAGCACACTTACCGGATTCATCAGACGTGGCAGCGACGTCGACATCCATCTTTTCAGCAGCAGTGTCGAAGCAATCGCGAATACTCTTGATGAGCTGGGACTCTTCTTCGATGTCGAGCATAAACATGTTCGCAAACATGGCGAAGAACGAATCTACACGCATATCCACGTGCATGAAAAATTCCCTGTCGAACTGACCTGCTATGCAGCGGATCAAGCACACGTCATTTTCAAAAGTTCAATCACCGGCAATGCAATCGAACGTGCCAACTTGTCAGAGTTCGAACAACTCTTGAATCGTGAATATCCAGATTTAGTTCTGGATGAGACCATCGATTCCTTCGACTATGAAATTGATCGCTTCGAGTTGTATCGCCTGCTGCTCATTCCACTGGCGAACGTCGAACAAAGCAAGAAATACCACCCGGAAGGCGATGTGCTGTATCATAGCCTGCAGGTCTTCGATCTTGCATATAACGAAAAACCGTATGATGAAGAGTTTCTTTTAGCAGCCTTGTTACACGATGTCGGGAAGGGGATTGATCCACTTGATCATGTCGGTTCCGGTGTAGAAGCCCTCGAAAGTGTGATCACTCCGCGCACCAAGTGGCTGATCGAGAATCACATGGAAACTCACAAGATCCAGGACGGAACCATCGGCGCCCGAGCACGCCGCCGACTCCAACAAAACCCCGATTACGAAGAACTCATCCTCCTCGGAGAATGCGACCGAGCCGGCCGCATCCCCGGCGGCTACGCCCCCGAATTAGAAGAAGCAATGGAGATCCTCAAAGAACTTTCGAGAAGCTGCCGTATTTAAATGTCGTTTCAAATGCTCTAATTATGAATATCATCCTGTTCGAAAATCATGAGGTTGATGCACCGTTTCGTCGAGATGACCGGCGCGTCATTCACATATTGAAGGTGCTGCGACGAGAGGTGGGGGATTCCACCGATGTGGGGCTTGTTAACGGGCCGCGTGGAAAAGCGATCCTTAGATCATTGAATGAACATGAAGTCGTTTTTGACTTTACTTGGGGCGAAGAACCACCTGCTCTGTTACCAATCGATTTGATTGTTGGACTGTCTCGACCTCAGACCAGCCGAAGAATTTTACAGGAAGCGACCAGCCTTGGCGTTCGCAGTATTTATTTTGCTACGACGCAGCGCGCGGAGCCTTCGTATGCTTCCTCCAAGTTGTGGACGACCGATGAATGGGAACGACTCGTTCGCACGGGAATCGAGCAGGCGTTCTCGACCCGCTTCCCCGTTGTCAAATTCGGAATCAGCATCAGCGATTGTATCGAGTCAACAAATTCGACTGCCCACAGAATTTGCTTGGACAACTACGAAGCGACAACAGGCTTGTGGGAGGCGTCCAGCCAAAAGCAATCGGTCGTACTGGCTGTTGGTTCCGAGCGAGGTTGGACGGAAAATGAACGAGAGTTGTTTCGTCAAAACGGTTTTGCATTAGCTCATCTGGGCGACCGCCCACTTAGAACAGAAACCGCAGCGATTGCTTCCATTAGTATTGTCAGTGCTCAGATGAGAGCAGTCTGATTTGGAAGAAGGAATGGATTACAAATTGCAACCGCTTTGAGGTTCACCCCCTCCGGTTCACGCGTTTATTATCCGCATTCTGACGCCATCTATACCAGCTCACGTTCATCTCGGCGGTAGTTCATTAGGGACGAAATCGCAGATGAGAATAATGCCGTCGCACCAACAACGACATAGCCGACGAATAGTAGCTCAACAAGTATTGCATTTCCGGAGTGACCCTTAGAGATCATTTCGGGGAGTTGAGCAACCGAAGGCAGATTAACGTAGAGTGTGAAACCGCTGTATCCTGCAAGCAGATAGCGAGCCCACGGACGACCGCTCCAAATCAACCGGATCAGGACCAACGGGAACACAACACGAAAGAGCTGTAGCGGTAACGTTGCCCATCCGTTGAATAGGTTGTGATTAAAGATTTCCCAAGTTGAAACGCCAGTCGTAATTGCGGCGATTAGAAGCAGAACACGCCCGCCACGCCGAAGTCGGATTGGAGTTTCCGGGCGGACAGCAACAGCCGTTGATTGATATGGGTTGTTTGACAATTTGGATTGACCGCGGATGTGAGTCTCGCGCACGATGTTGTGGATGATAACGATTAAATTCACAGGGCACGCGACCCGGTAAGGTGAATGTTTGAATCAACAACAAGTCTAAACAAGGCAGCTGACGTTGAAAACCCGCCAGACCAGCGTGCCCCTGTGCAAAGATATGTTAGCTGGCATTCGGCTCATTTCTAGTACTGTAGGCTGGGGCGCGACTCAGCATTTCTATTCAGCGCGCTTGAATTCGTCACCGTACCATAAACAGAGTGCGATGCCACGTTTTGGTCCGAACAGCGGACCCTAAGATGATGTGCTGAAGACTGTTAGAATACACAGCAAACAGTTTGAGGAAAGGTTCATAAGGTACGATTATTCCTGTAGGGCAGGGCTGCCCTCTACCGCTACGATCCGCCTTGGACCGTGTCGTAGATGCCAAGCACAAACCAGAGAACACCGAATGCCCATACGGGGAGAAAGAACAGACTTCCGCCTCTGCTCGGAATGTAGAGGTGACCGCCTTTGCTTCTGAGACGATCGGTTACGTCCATTGCTATGAGAATTGGACCTAGAATCATCATGAGCGGACCCTCAGCGTCCGTTCCCAGTATTGCACCAATGCCAAAAGAGATGGTGAAGCCGATGATCATCATGATGATGCCAACAAGGTTAAAAATGATCATGGTCCGCTCTATTCAGGTGTAGGTCTCAGAAACATAGGTGATCGTAGCGATAGCGACGGGTGCCCACAGAGCGAATGAGATCATGTCTGTCAATTTCTGTGGGCAGCCTGCGGGGCACTTATTGTCAACCTAAAGCACAAGAAACAGGCTGACCACGGCCACCTTGCCGCAAGAGTCTCTGTACGATCACTCCTAATAGTCATCGGAATTCAACTTGAAATCGATTTCGTTGTCCCCTTCGGTAACTTTTGCTGTCAGTGCGGATCCGTCAACAACGCTTTCAGGGAATTTTTCGACAGGTTCTTCTTCATCGGAGTTGGCTGCTGATGAAATGCGGACAGAATGGTCTCCCAGCTTCGCCCCCAAGGTCGTTGAATTGTATTCCAATTGGTATTTCCCC
>ERZ887942.2145-NODE-2145-length-12518-cov-8.158790_pt1 | contig 12518 bp, 14 predicted proteins | sample MGYA00521099_ERZ887942 | MGnify/ENA primary metagenome ERZ887942 (study PRJEB32303, sample SAMEA104408605) | aquatic metagenome | biome: Brackish water; feature: Pelagic; material: water | place: Baltic Sea | collected 2014-06-07T06:48:00 | depth 16,251 m ... | reverse complement strand
ATCGATGTCTTAGGTCCGTGATGGTGCCGGTCGACAATCTCGAGAGTTGCACTCATTCATGCCCAGTTGCACAACAAACGAGGGACAACTCAGGGACATGCCCCTTAAATCCACTGCAATTAAACAATCCTAAGCGGCAGCAGCGGCCACAAGGGCCAGCGTTGATCAGCAGGATTCACATCATCTCCAGCCACCACACTCCCCATCACTGCAGTGATTCTGCAGAGGAATGGATCAGGGAAGGGGGAAACCACCAACAGCACAAAGGCGACTAACGCCAGGCTGAACTCAGAGCCGCCCCGGATTCCCGTTTGTGCCAGACGGGTTGAAAAAAAGACACCAAAGGATACCCACTACCAAACCATTGATGCCCAACTGAGCACGACGCATGTTGCATAGGAGTACTTAAAAATAGCAACCGAATCCAACTTCTTTCGGACGGAATCATCTCAACTGATAGCTTTTCACCATTTCGCAAACAACCAAGCGAGCAGCAGCATCAATAGTAGACATGCTTAAGCATCTCATTAATTCAAACTTTTTGCAAGCTTTCCTTGGTATTTAAGCCTTAAATTATACGACCAAACCCTAGCAAGTCATTCTTATTTCGACAGGGCAAAACAGAATCGCCCTTGGCTTCACCACCAATAGGATGTTCCATAAAGACAATCCCAAGGCTGCACGCGCAATTGAACCAAATCCAGCAATACCAGAAACGGGATGATTGATGATCGCAGTAGAAACAGAAAAATTATTGTTACCCATTGCATTCATGCCAATCCCATTCACATCTGCCGAGTCCAAAGCAACCCTCGAATTACCAGAATTAACAGTTGCGTTAGTGTGGATAATATCTTCAATAAGCCCACTCGAAGGGTGGATCTCATGACGATTCAGGCCACTTAGCAGCGAGGAACATATTGCGAAATAGATAGAACCAACACGAAGCCGATCACATGCCCTGGTGCGAAGGCTGCCCCACTGGGCTCGGTGATGCCACCGCTGCCATCTGGGTGCCGGCAAACCTGCTGGATAGATCGCTATGGCGCCAGTTGGGATGACGGTGGTGGCGGTGCATTGTGCAGAGCGAGCGTCAAGCCCACCTAGAATGAAGATCTCCACGCCACCAGGCGGCCACCTCCGTGCCGCCACCTCTGCGACCACCCGGCTTGCGCTTTTGAAGCGCGCAGCAGGCATGGCCTGGCTCCTTTGATTCCACAACCCGTTCAACACTCCAATCGGACCCTCGCCACCAACGAGGCCATTTCAGACAGCACAACACCAGCAATTGTTTACTGCGAAGGTCACTTCTCCGGACTCGATGGCAAGACGGCCCACGGTTTGGTGCGGTCCTGCGATGGGTACAGCATCCGCGCTGTGATCGACAGCCAATGTGCAGGCCTCGACGCAGGATTCGTGCTCGATGGCATCGCCAACGGAATCCCCATCGTGGCCGACCTGGCAGCAGCCATGGCCTTGCTGGGAGGGTCGAAGGCAACCCTGATCTACGGCATGGCTCCAGCCAGCGGGCTGTTCAGCGATGAGGACCGCCACATGCTGCTGACGGCGATGGCCGCCGGGCTCAATCTGGTGAGCGGGATGCGCGAATTCCTCGGTAATGAGGCCGCCTTTCAGGCTGCTGCGAAACACCATGGCGTAACGATCCGCGACGTGCGTCGTCCCTCAGCCCTCAAGGATCTCAAGCTGTTCAGCGGCAGCATCAGCCGTGTTCGCTGCGCCCGCATCGCCGTGCTCGGCACGGACGGTGCCATCGGCAAGCGCACCACAGCCACTCTGCTGGTTCAGGCCCTACGGGGCCATGGCATCAGGGCTGTGTTGGTGAGCACGGGCCAGACCGGCCTGATCCAGGGGGGCCGATTCGGGGTGCCTCTCGATGCAATCCCCTCCCAGTTCGGCTCCGGAGAGGTGGAGGCCGCAGTGGTCGCGGCCTACGAGGCCGAACATCCGCAGGTGATCGTGATTGAAGGCCAAGGAGCCCTCAGCCATCCGGCCTACCTCTCCTCGAGTTTCATTCTGCGAGGGAGCCAGCCCCAGGCCGTGATCCTGCAGCATGCGCCGGCACGGCGTTGTCTGAGTGATTTTCCCTTTGCGCCGATCCCCACCCCAGCCAGTGAGATTCGGCTGATCGAGTCCTTCGCCCCAACGCGGGTGATCGGTCTCACGATCAACCACGAAGGCATGAATGAAGCCCAGCTCACCGCGGCGATCGCCCTCTATGAGGCTGAACTCTCCATCCCGGTGACCGATGCCATCAGCCGGCCCGCGGCGAATCTGGTGGCCATGGTGGTGCGCGCCTTCCCTGAACTCAGTGGCGTACGGCAGCCGCTGGGCCTTTGAGTGCCCCTCGCCTCGAGATCAACCTCCAAAAACTGCATCACAACGCCCGAACCCTGGTTAAGCGACTGGCCGGCCAGGGGATCGCGGTGACCGGCGTGAGCAAGGCCACGCTCGGAATGTTTGAAATCGTGCACACCTGGCTGGGCGCAGGCGTGGGCTCCATCGGCGAATCGCGCATTGAAACCATCGAAGCCCTGGTGCGCAGCGGCATCACCGTGCCGCTGCTGTTGGTGCGCTCGCCGATGCTTAGCCAGGTGGAACGGGTGGTGGCCAGTGCATCGATCAGTTGCAACACAGACCTCGGCGTGCTCAACGCCCTGGCCGCCGCAGCGAAGCAGCAGGGTCGACGCCACGGGGTGCTGCTGATGGTGGAACTCGGCGATCTGCGGGAGGGAATTCTGCCGGCAGACCTGGAATCGGTGGCTCAGCAGATCCTGGCCATGGCCAATCTGCAGCTGATGGGCATCGGCACCAACCTTGGCTGCCAGAACGGCATCGCACCCGATGCGCAGAATATGGGGGATCTCTCCAGGCTCACGACGGCCCTGGAGCAACGCTTCCATCTGACCTTGCCCTGGTGCTCCGGCGGCAATTCCGCCAATCTCCCCTGGCTGGCCGCTGGCGGTGATCCAGCGCGGATCAATCACCTTCGCTTGGGGGAGGCCCTGCTGCTGGGCCGCGAACCCCTCCATCGCACGGCGATCCCTGGCCTGCACACCGATGCCATCAGCCTGGTGGCCGAGGTAATTGAAGCCACACACAAGCCCAGCCAACCCTGGGGCGAGCGCGGCCGCACAAGCTTCGAGGGATCGCCGAGTGCTCCGCGTCGCGAGGGATCGTCCCAGCGTGTTCAGCGTGCCCTGCTGGCGTTGGGAGAACAGGATGTGGATCCGGCTGGCCTCATCCCCCCCCGGGGCACTGTGATCCGGGGCGCCTCCAGCGACCACCTGGTGGTGGAAAGCCCTGGGCAGCTTTTGGCTGTGGGTGATGAACAGCGCTACGAGCTCAGTTACAGCGCCCTGCTCCGAGCAATGACTTCTCCCTTCGTGGACCGTTGCTTGGTAGATGGTTCCATTATCGCTCCATCCGCCCGTTGCCGATGATGGGGATTGCTTGATGGAGGTGCCTGATGCCATCGCTTGATTTAGAAGGCGACGACAGAAACACCTCCAAAAATCCATTCCGGACCACGAGATCGCAATTTCAGCCAACCCGTGGCGACGATTTGTTAACCGGCTCCAGTGACAGGCAGTGCACTGCGGGAATGTTCGCCCTCAACTGCTGCAGAGCCTGCTTGAGGCTGGCATCGGCACCGGCGGGACTTGTCCAGTGGGATGTCGCGAGGATGAACCCACGATGTCAATGTTGATCATTCCGCCGTCTCAAGCGAGCCACATCCCACGACGCTTTCGAGAGGACTTCTCTCAGCTGATCAAGAAGGAATTGCTTTGCATCATTCCAGGCCTCCTGATTCGCGAGCCCTTTAGGGAAGAACAGATGACTCGCAAAAGCCGATCTAATGGCTCTGAGATGCCGAAGCAGTTGCTCATAATTCAGCCCAGTTGCACAAAATGCCAGGGACAACTCAGGGACAAGCTCCTTAGACCTATTGCTGCAACTAAGAGCAAATTGGCAGCAGCGGCCAGAAACCCCAGCGCTGATCAGCAGGATTCACACAAGCTCCAGCCACCACGCTCCCCATTAATGCATTGATTCTGCAGAGGAATGGATCAGGCCAGGGATAATCACTCCAGCGCAAAACAGCACCGTCAAGGATCACCGCAAACCAGACGGGTAAAAATCGAAGCCAATACGAACCCAGTGCCAAAACGTCAAACAGGCCGCCTTAGCCGTCACGGTGTTTGGAGTTAGGTCAGACCAGAACAGAGTATTTGTGAAGGTTCGCTGCTGGATCGATTGATCTGCGACCTCTCCCGAAGCTTGGTGTTAATTGCATCCCAGAACGCAGCCCGATCGGCGTGCACCTTTTGACGAACTGATTGAACCTGTGCATGAGCAGCAGGATCGGTTCCAGCAAGAGTGAGAACCATCGATTCCGCTAGAGGTCCATGGCTTTCGCCATCAAGGGCAATGTGACGTTCGAGGTACCAGCGCAACGTTGGACATGGCAGCGCCAACACGCTCAGGCGATCAAGAAGACCTCGAAATAAATCCGGAACCAACAGCTCCCGGCCATAGGCAAATGCCGTTGCCAGGGCATGGATTTCACCGTCTGCGATCAACGCCTGCGTTCTGCGCATGAACCGCGCGGAGGGCGCAGGAATCCCTTCGTGGAGAAGTGCGCTGGCCAGATCGCCGCCTGCAGCTTTTTGGAGGACTGCATCGATCACTGTGGTGTCCGCCCCGATTTCCCCCATTGCACGGCGGTAGATAGCGAAATGGGACAGATGCAGCGGTCCTCCGAGGCTGTCGGGCAGCACATCACATTCCTCCTCTCCTACAAGGGTGTTGATCAAGCCCGCAATCTGCGGGTGGGAAGGCGGTACCCAGGGCACACCGCATGGAGCAAGTTGCTGCTGCAAAGCCTTGAGCAGCAGCATGAAATCCCACACCGCAAACACGTGGTGTTCCATGAACAGCTGGAGATCCGCCATCGTGAGGATCGCCTGCGGAAGCGGGTGGTGATTCAGCTCCATCCGCTCAGAGACCCAGCTCCGTCAACCCTGGGAAATCATCGGGCCTGGGGCCATCACTCCAGGTGAAAAGACGGTCGCTCTCCCCGATCGGCACATCGTTGATGCTGGCTTCACGCCGGGACATCAAGCCGTTCTCGGCGAATTCCCAGTTTTCATTGCCATGGGCGCGGAACCACTGGCTTTCGGCGTTGCGCCACTCGTACTGGAAGCGAACAGCGATTCGGTTGTCGCTGCAGGCCCAGACCTCCTTGATCAATTTGTAGTCCAGTTCCTTGGCCCATTTGCGCTGTAGGAACGCCAAGATTTCAGCTCGACCTTGAATGAATTCACTGCGGTTCCGCCAAAGGCTGTCTTCGGTGTAGGCGAGTGAAACCTTGTCGGCATCTTTGCTGTTCCAAGCATTTTCCGCCATGCGCGCTTTCTGGCGAGCGGTTTCAAGGGTGAAGGGGGGGAAAGGGGGTTTTCCAGACATTGAAGGCAGCTCAATAAAAAAGTGATAATTAGGTCAGTGGTCCAGTCACACGAACGGTGTCATCGGAGCTGTAGTGGGAGATCCATTCACGCAGCTGAGATTCCTCCTCATTGGTGCGAGTGCAGGCAAAGCCATAACGGGTGCGAACGCGTTCGGATGCTTCGCGAAGGGCTTCAACGCCACGCGACTCAAGCTCAGAAACCAATAAGGAATCACCGGGTTGGAAATAATCAAGGATCACTGTGGAAGGTGAGTACAACGTGCTGATTTGTCCGTCTGGCCACTCCAGTTGAAAACGAACTTCAGGCATCGATTACAGCCGAATTGATTGATTTTGCACGGTAACTTTGCCAATGGCTGTCTCATCGAACACAGCCAAAACCAGTGAGCGCATGACTGCCATCCCAGAAGCGATGTATCGCCCCGGAGTGCTGCAACAGCACACTGCAATCACCCTCCGCAAAATCTCCAATTCGGCAGCAAATCAGTGTCGGATCGCTCGCCATCATCTGCTCAAGGGCTGGAGTGCGCGTTGGATCAACAGCCAGGAGGTATCCAAAGCTTGGAAAGCAAGTAAGCCAGGTCTCGTTGAGGACGTCACCAGGACCTTCCACAGCATCCAGATCAAGGATCAGTTGATGCCCGCAGGCTTCGGCAAACATCACCGCGGTGCCAGTGATTCCTCCCATGCTGATGTCCTTGGCGGCGTGTATAAGTTGTGCTGCGGCCAGAGCAGGCAGCAGTGCGAGCTGGCTACGAAGACGCTCGGGAGGGGCATGGGTTGCTGCATCCCAGAAGGGGTAGTGGCGATAAAAGCCTCCGGCTTGATTCACCAGCATCCAAAGCTCATCGCCGGGACGTGCTGCGCGAGCGGACAGAATGGGACCATCCGCCACTCCTAGAACGGAAACAGAGAGCGCCTGGTAGGAGCTCTGCTGGTTGGAGTGACCACCCACCATTGGCACACCAAAGCGATCGCATGCGAATTGCATTCCCTCCATCAAGGCACTCATGCCTTCCGCGCCGGTGCTCCAGACACTGTTCACCAGAGCCAGAGGACGGCCACCCATGGCGGCGATGTCGCTGAGGTTGACCAAGACCCCACTCCAGCCGGCAAACCATGGGTCCTCTTCAACAAGTCCGGGATGCATCCCCTCACAGGCCAGCAACAGTTGACCTTCCTGAGCGGGCAGCACAGCAGCGTCATCACCAAGCATCCCGGCCAATCCCAGTTGCGGAAAAGGCTGATGGCAAAAGGTGGCAGCGGCCGAGCGAATATCGCTCTTCGCCCATAGGCCACTGGACTTGCTCAAGGCGTTCACAAGGCCCAAGTTATTCACGCCACAGCTGTTGGATGATGCGAGGCGACCGGCCGATGCTCATGTGAGGGCAGGTAATAGTCGAGATCCGCTTGCATCAGGTGGTGGCGGATGCCCCGGATCTCAAGCTCATCAATCGAGGTCCAATGCAAGCGGCGGAAAAAGCGGACATTTTGAATCTGCACCGTGGCGAGGAAACGATCACATCCCCAACCATTGGCACTGGTTACAGCTTTCCAGATCAATCCCTTCCCAATTTGGTTATGACATCGGAAGTCGGAATGCACACCGAGACGACCGCCGTACCAAAGTCGCGGTTCCGTCTCCACAATCCGAACCACGCCGATCACATCGGTTTCAGCAGCATCGTCATGCTCTGGATCTGAGCTGTGATGCAAGGCTGCAATTGGATAGGCGATCGCATCGAGCTCATCACGATCTGAGTCTTCAAATACATGCTGCTCACTGCAGAAGATGCCGCGCCGCAACGACCAATATCCCTGAATCAGTGACGAATCAGGGCGAAGAAGATGAAAGGTGAAACGCTCGGAACATGCCGTGGGGGATAGGCGGAAATCATCGGCATCGATGCCGATGCCACTGCGCACAGACGGCGTGAACAGATGTGGTGCGGAGCTGATGCTGCGGCCAATGCCGCAGCTGCTGGGATCAAGACACGAAACCATGACTACGAAGCCTTCTCGAACAGAGAGAGCGCCGAGCAAGCGCCGCATTTGGCACAACCGGCGGACATCTGCTCGGAGCGCAGATCCCCCGCTTTCAGCATCGCAGCAATACCCTGATAAACCTCAACCATGAAAGAGCTGTCTGGTGATGGATGGTTCTCAAGTGGTGTTCCGGAGATCGGAACAAAGGGCACCACAAAGGGGTAGACCCCGAGTTCAATCAGGCGACGACTGCAGGCCAGCAAGGCCTCTTTGCTGTCACCCAGTCCGGCCAACAGATAGGTCGATACTTCACCGCGACCGAAGACCGCAACGGCATCGGCGAATGCTTCGTAGTAGCGCTCAAGACTGAGCTCCGATTTCCCAGGAAGGATCCGACGCCGTACATCAGGCTCAACCACCTCGAGGTGGATACCGAGACTGTCGATTCCAGACTCCTTCATGCGTTGGTACCAGCTCGGATCCTCCGGCGGTTCACATTGGCCCTGGATTGGGATATCGACCCGACGTTTGACCGCTTCAGCGGTTTCAGCCATCACACGAGCACCGCGATCATCACTATTGGGCGTTCCGGTGGTCATGATCAACTGCTTGATCCCGTCCAATCGGACGGCAGCTTCTGCCACCTCCGCGACCTGATCGGGAGTTTTGCGAATCAAGGCACCATCGTCGATCGACTGTTCAATAGCGCAGAACTGACACGACTGGGATCGATCTCGGAAGCGGATGCAGGTCTGCAGCAGCGTGGTCGCCAGCACATCCTTGCTGTGCAGCAAGGCAATCGATCGATAGGAGATTCCGTCGGCTGTGCTCAAGCCATAAAACTCTGGCTCTCGTGGGGTTGTGATCTCTGCAGACCATGGCTGCTCGGGTCCCTCGATCGCAAGAACACCACCAGAGGATGCAAGGTGGTAGGGAGAGGATGCGGAAGCATCGTTGTAGACGGGCACCATCACGGTGGTGCCGTTGAGATCCAAGGCACGGTGATCGGAGGGACCTGCACCTCCCCGTCGTCCAGGGTTTCCCTTTAAGGAGTCAACCCGAACCCCATGCACCTGCAGTTCAGTGACCAGGCGACCAAGATCAGACATGGTTCAACGTCTCCATCGATGACAGGCCATCAGGAGCCGAGGATGGAATCAACGGAACCGATGATGTGGTCATGTCTTGAAAGGGAACCGCAGGCGTGCTGTTGATGTGTAGAGACAGCAGTTCGGGACGGCTGTAATGGCCGACGCTGTCCATCATCCGTTTGCGCTTGGTGATCAGTGCAAGATCCAGATCGGCGATCGCCATCCCTTCACCATCAGGCAGGGGACCAGCCAGATAACGGCCTTCAGGGCTGATCACAGCGGTGTGACACCCCCCTTGAAACGCCTTATGCAAACTCGTTTCAGGCGTAATTGATGCATAGTCATCGGGGTCGAGCCAGCCGGTGGAACAGATCACGAAACACCCGGCTTCCAGAGCGTGATGACGCATGGTGACGGCGGTCTGTTCGCTGAAGATCGGTCCCACCAGCGAACCGGGGAACTGCGCGCAGTGGATCTCCTCCCCTTGAGCCATCAATGCGAAACGAGCAAGTGGGTTGTAATGCTCCCAACAGGCCAGGGCTCCAATCCGAGCCAATGGCGTCGGAACCACCTTCAGGCCTGAGCCGTCCCCTTGGCCCCAGACCATTCGCTCGTGATAAGTCGGTGTGATTTTTCGCCGCTTGAGAACCAGCTCGCCGCAACTGTTGAACAACAGCTGCGTGTTGTAAAGCGTTCCACCATCACGCTCGTTGACGCCCAACAAAACCTGCATGCCGTACTGACGGGCAGCAGCAGCAACGGCATCGGTGACAGGGCCTGGAACCACCACGGCCTGCTCGTACAAAGCCAGATGGGATCGCCCCATCAAGACCGGAGGTTCGACAAATGAAAAATAAGGGTAATAAGGCAGAAACGTTTCAGGAAAAACGATCAGCTCCACACCCTCAACTGCGGCTTTGGCTATGGCATCCAGCACCTTTTGGAGAGATCCATCCAGGCTGAACAGCACGGGACGAATCTGCGCAGCAGCAACTTTGACTATGGTCACAGTGGAGAATCTCCGGAAATAATCAGAGCGTCCAAGTATCAAGAATGAAGGCGTTTTCTTTACGGTGCATCAAGACAATGTCGAGAACATCAAGTGGATTAACGGGTGTGATTCCAGGCATCAATGCTTTTTCACCATGGCCATACAGGGCCTGCAAGGCAAACCGACAGGCATAGACTTTTCCGCCCTGATCCATGAACTTTTGGAGGCGGGCATTGAAGTTCAGATGACCATCAAACGCTGCATCACCAAGCTTGGGGAAGCCGCGCATCACCCCCAGGGTGACGCCAGGACCGTAGAGCAGAACAGAGGTTTCAAAGCCCTTATTGATCAGACGACTGGCTTGGAGCAAATTGACTAGCCCAATGGAGCCCTCGAAGGCCACGGTATGGAATGTGACAAGAGCTTTCTCTCCAGGCTCGGCTTTGACATCAGGAAAAACTTTTTCCTCGTAGTCAACAAGGAAGTCGCCGGGCTGGTTGGCTGGACGATCTACAGCAGGCATGTAAAGTTTTCGTAATCAATTTAATAGTGACTCCATGGCCATCATCCGTGATGTGTCTAATGCAACCAAATCTTCAAAAGGAGTAAATAGCTTGATTGGCAATTTAGTGCTTTTCACTACAACGTTTAAGCCTATTCTGAAATGATTTTTTCTAGATTATTTTCATATCTTTCTGCAAGTGATTTTGGAATCCAAGTCCTCACCGCAGCGCCGCTCCGCAGTGGTTATCGGTGCCGGCCAAGCTGGCTTGTCGGCCAGCTATGAGCTGCAGCAACAAGGGATACGACCGCTTGTTCTTGAAAAAAACCGTGTGGCATATGCCTGGGATCAACAACGCTGGGATTCCTTTTGCCTTGTAACGCCGAACTGGCAATGTCGTTTACCCGACTTCCCCTACAAAGGAGATCAGCCCGACGGCTTCATGGGCAAGGCGTCGATTGTGGATTATCTGCAACGCTTCGCTCAGCATGTCAATCCTGATCTCCGCGAGGGAGTGTCCGTCACCCGATTGACACCCATCGTGAACGGCTATCGGCTCGACACTAGTGAAGGAGTCATCGAGGCGGATCACGTCATCGTTGCCACTGGGGGTTATCACATTCCCCGTCGTCATCCATTCGCCGAACGTCTACCAGCTGCTGTGCAGCAATTGGATGCTCGGTCTTACCAAAACCCTGAGGCACTCCCAGATGGTCCAGTGCTGGTCGTCGGCAATGGCCAATCGGGCAGCCAGATCGCTGAAGACCTGCACCTTGCAGGTCGTACGGTGCATCTAAGTGTGGGTCGAGCGCCACGATCTCCCCGCCGCTATCGCGGCAAAGATGTTGTGGATTGGTTGGACCGCATGGGCTATTACGCCATGCCGATCAGCGATCACGCTGATCCACGATCCGTACGAGTCAAGACCAATCACTACCTCACTGGTCGAGACGGCGGCCGTGAGATTGATCTCCGTCATCGGGCCATGGAAGGCATGCATTTGCATGGCCGGCTGTCGACCATTTTCAGCGAATACATCGGTTTCGCTGATGACCTGGCCACCAATCTCGATCAAGCCGATTCGGTGTATTGCCGCATTCGATCCAGCATTGATAGCTGGATCGAACAAGAAGGTATCGATGCACCCGTTGAGCCGGCGTATTCGCCCTGTTGGCAACCCTTACCCATGGCAGACCCTGGGATTGATTTGAAGACACAGCCGCTTGCTGCTGTGATCTGGTGTACGGGATATCGCAGCGATTTCAGCTGGATTGATGCGCCCGTTTTTGATGGGAGTGGTGTCCCTGCCCATGATCGCGGGGTCACCAAAAGCGCCGGCTTGTATTTCATTGGTTTGCCATGGCTCCATACCTGGGGCTCAGGGCGCTTCTGTGGAGTTAGCGATGATGCGCGTTATCTCGCCAGGGTCATCAGCCAGCGTTTGCAGCGACGCGATGCCTCCCAAGAAAGACTTGAGTGCACGGCAATCCTGGGGTCATAGAACCTGAGACTGAAGAACCCATTAGAGCCAATCAACAGGAAACGCATTCCAAGCCAGCTTCAATAAACCGCCAGGGCTTCGATGCCTCAGTTACACACCATCCAGCCCAGTTGCACAAAATATCAGGGATGATGTAAGGAGAAGCCCCTCAAATCTGTTCTAACAACTGGGAGCTAATTGGCAGCAGCGGCCAGAAACCCCAGTGCTGATCAGCGCGACTAACCATGTCCACACCTCGCGTGCACCCTTGATTCCACGGCTGCAGATTCATGATCACAGGTCTTGATCACCGATCGAGACCACACAGCTCAACCAGATCTTCGGATGGGCCCAGTTCAATGGAGCATGGTGATGAGAACGCCTGAGCTTTTTTAGATTCAACAAAAACATCTTTTCCCTCCAGTCCTACGTCTCACCCATACCCTGATAGTAATTTCAGCCCTTATGTCTCCAAGGGCATTGGACCAGAACGTCCGCCGCAACGCTCCCAGCTGTTCAGCATCGTTTTTAGCTCAGATTCCAGGGTCTGCAGTTCGTTAACGCGCTGGTTAATCTCACTGAGCTTTTCGCGAATCGTGGCCTGGAGATCGTTGCAGGTACAGACCCCCGATCGCTTTGCCTGAATCACTTTCTGTATCAAGGCGAGAGGTAAGTCCATTGCCCTCAGACGCAGAATCAGCCCGAGATCCTCAAAAACTGACTCATCAAATAAGCGGTATCGAGAATCGCTTCGCGATGTCGGCTGCAACAGGTCTTCGTCGCAATAAAAACGAATCGTTTTCACCGAAACGTTGCTGCGAGCCGAAACAGCCCCAATTTTGAGAAGTTCTCCAGGCATTTGAGGCAAGGGGTTGACCCTCCAGTTACTGGAGACTACAAGCTAACAATGTCATTGGTTTTTATATGCGTCGCCTCGCTCTTGCTTTGACTGCAATTACTGCTTTCACTCCTCAGGTCGC
>ERZ887942.2144-NODE-2144-length-12519-cov-5.981306_pt1 | contig 12519 bp, 11 predicted proteins | sample MGYA00521099_ERZ887942 | MGnify/ENA primary metagenome ERZ887942 (study PRJEB32303, sample SAMEA104408605) | aquatic metagenome | biome: Brackish water; feature: Pelagic; material: water | place: Baltic Sea | collected 2014-06-07T06:48:00 | depth 16,251 m ... | reverse complement strand
TATCCATTCATAGAGTACAAGATTTTTCTTTGAGGAATTTAAAAACACTCCCTAGCTCACAACGTCTTTGCAAAACTGTCCAATTCACCTTTGAAAAAAGCTCGTTTAGACTCAGAAACCAAAGCGACATCAAATCCATTCCTAGCAACTTGGACGAGCTCGTTCATGGAGAATCCCAGTTGCTGATTGAGCGCATAGTATTCTTCTCTGAGAGAGTTTCCGAAAAAGAACGGATCGTCTGAATTGATCGTGACCTTTACACCCGCATCAAACAGTTGACGTATCGGATGAGCCGCCATCGATGAAACTCCATCTACCGCGAGTTTCACATTACTGATCGGGCAGACGTCCAGTGTGACACCTTCGTCGACCAACCGTTTCACCGTTGCCAGGTTTTCAACCGACCGGACACCATGTTCAATCCGGATTACCTTCAACTCATCGAGGCAAAGATCAACAAAGTCCGCACCCATGAATTCACCCGCATGGGCTTTGGTAAATTTGCCTGCCTGGCGTGCGCGTTCCCAGACGTCTGCCGTCCAGGGCTCAAGCGCCGTATACTCAGGACCATGCAGATCAATGCCATCTAGCCCATCCCAAGTCAGGCACTCTTCGATGAGATCGAGCCCAGCGTCCTTGTAGTCGTCATGGCACATACCAGCAAAGATCCGGAGTTCCATCCCTTCAGGTGCAGCTGATCGAATCGCATCCAGAACAGCCGGTCCATTGTCTTCCATAAATAAGATAACCGGTAGGTGAAAACTCGTTTCCACATAACGACAGCCTTGCGCATAACAATTCGCCAATATGATCTCGGCCGCTTCGCCATATCGTTTGGCCGAGGTAAAAAAGGCAGAACAATACTCACCATACCACTGCATGAACTGATCGAAGCTTTCATAGCGAAAATCATCATCCCAAAACGCAGGCGGTTCTGCGTATTTTATCGGGTCCATTTTCTGCAGAAGCTCAAACGGACAAGCACCCTCCATATGCAGGTGGGTCTCGGTTTTTGGTAGTTCACGCACAAAGGTTTCGAAGTCGGAATCGGCACTGTAAGGCATTTCACGGATTAAGCAGATCCACTGCCAACCCGGCAAGGCTTATGAGTAACACTGGGTTTCGATATTGCATGAAATTGAAAGATCCGAAGACTCTGACCTATGATACTCCGCATTCTCCTCACCCTGACCGTTTCACTCACCACCCTCTACTCCAAAGACTTGGTATTCGCCGAAAACTCCGAGTGGGAGATCGTTTCCGAAGGGCATCAATTCGCCGAAGGTATGGCCTGGGACGCAGAGGGACATTTCTACTTTACGGACGTGCCGCGCAACCAACTTTTCAAAGTCGATAAGGATACGGGAGAGAAGACGATGATTTCAGATCAAACCGGAAGGGCCAATGGGATTGCATTCGGACCCGATGGACGCCTTTACGGATGTTCGAGCGGCGATAACGCAATCAATGCCTGGGATCCGAAGACCTGGGAAAAGACTACGGTCAATGAAGGGACCCTATCCAACGATATCGCCATCCTTGACGATGGAACCATCTTTTACACGGACCCCAATTCGAAGCTCGTTTGGCGGTTGGCAAGCCGTTCTCGCGGCAGAAACATAGCCGCTACCCTACCCTGGAAACCGAATGGGATAACGCTGTCGCTCGATCAAAAGGCACTCCTCGTCGCGGAGTTTGATTCCGACACCATACACGGTTTCCATGTAGGAGAGGATTCAAAACTAACCGGCACCAGTTTCCATGCCTACAAACTCGGCATGCCCTCTGACAAACTGGGACGCCTGGATGGCATGGAAGTATTGGCAGATGGACGACTCTTGAGCGGAACCGCACTCGGAACTCAGATAGCCCCCCCCGTTCATGCCGGTTCTGGAGCACAACCCCTGATTATTATACCTTCTCCTGACGGACGCCCACGCTGCAACTACGCACGTATCAGCCCCGACAACCAGTGGCTCTATGCCGCCTACGCCAAAGACTTGCTTCGCCGGCGGATAGTCGACGGATTTGGACAACTCTAAGCGACTGGTTTTATCGCCATTATGAGAAGGCTCCTCTTCACATTCTTGTTCACAATCACGTCAACGGCCATCGCGAACGACACAGATCTGCCGGGTCTGGCCAAACTGAAACCGTTATTCGACTACTGGATACGGGACACCTACGTGACCTATGTCGAAGCAGACGATACCTACTATATGACTGGGACAACTTCCGATCCGAAACGCGACTTTCCGGGTGTCCCGCATGCACGGGATTTTAATGACGGTATCTATGTTTTCAAATCAAAGGACTTGGTCGATTGGCAACCTCTCGGACTTGTTTGGAGTTTCGAGAAGGACGCAACCTGGCACAACGAGTTCGTTCTCTCCGCACCTGATGAACGGAACTTAGCTGACTTCAGCGGGATGCAAGACAGACGCCGCTCGGTGTGGGCTCCGGAAATCCACTTCGTCAATGACAACTTCTACATCGTCGGATGTATGAACTGGCACCCGAGCGATGATACTGAAGAAAATGGACGAGTATTTCTTCTGGAAAGCACCAGCGGGAAACCAGAGGGGCCATACCGGGATCCAGTCGGCAAACCGTTAGGTAATCGTATTGACCCGTCTCTATTCGAAGATGACGACGGTAGCGTCTACTTCGTCTGGCAGGAAAACCGTATCGCTAAAATGAAACCGGACATGAGCGGCTTCGCCGAAGATCCGCGCCGATTGTCAGACGAAAAGTTTCCGGACACTCCTGATGCTCAAGGTGTCTACATTACCAAAAAGGATGGGTTATACTACCTCATTCAAGCGATTTGGTGGAAAAGGAGCAAAAACGGTGACGAAGGCTACTTTCGAGATGGCACCGCGCTGTATTATGATTGCGTAGTTTCTACCTCTAAAAATATCTACGGTCCCTACGGCAAAAAATATACCGCTATTCGCGGTGCAGGCCACAACAACTTGTTTGAAGACCGCGACGGAAACTGGTGGGCCACTTACTTCGGTAATCCAGTCGGGGCGATGCGCCCCTCTTTCACGGCTCGACCCGCAATTATTCCCTTAAAATTCGATGCAGAAGGCAAATTATCAGCAGATTGGGATAAAGTGGGAACCTCGAAAACAGGCAGCTTGGATCGGAATTGAATAAGGTTTAGTCTTTCCATCGTTTGAGTACCGTGGAAACCGGGTTAATCTCGAACATGATCCGATTGGCCCTAGTCACACTAATTTTAACCATAGGAAATCCCGTGAGTGGATATGAGAAAGCTTTTAAAGAAACCGAAGCCGGAGTAATCGAAATAAAAATCATTCCCGGAGGCAGACTACTCGAGTCCAAAGGTGACGGCTCCTATTTCGACAGCTCCAACAGAATGTTCAGACCGCTATTCAACTACATACAGGATAATCAAATATCTATGACAACGCCCGTCGAGGCACGCATGGACCCTGGAGCAATGTATTTTTGGGTCGCGAGCGACCAAACCGACAAGGCAATTGAAGACACAGGACGGGTAAAAGTCATTGACGTGCCTGAGCGCAAGGTCGCGGCGATCGGAGCAAAGGGATCCTATAACCAAAGCAACTTTGAAGAGGCGAAGCGCGAGCTAATGGATTGGGTCTCAGCCCAGGAAAATCTATCGATCAAGGGAGAGCCCTTCGGCGTCTATTGGAACGGACCCTTCACACCCTGGTTCATGAAACGCTTCGAAGTTCAGGTGGAGATTCAGACGAAAAAGGAGAGCTCAAAAGCAAACACTTAAACCTCGGAAACCGCTACTATGTCCACTTTGAAAAAGGCCTTTATCGGATCTCTCGTCGCCGACGCAGTTGCGATGCCGGTTCACTGGTATTACGATGTGAACGCTCTCGACCGCGACTACCCGAAACTTGAATTCTATACCGCCCCAAAGAACCCACACTCAGGGAGCATCCTTTGGCGATCTTCCTACACGCCTCGCAACAAGCAGGCCGATATTCTGCACAATCAGGCAGAGTACTGGGGACAACGCAACATTCACTACCACCAATTTCTAGCAGCTGGTGAAAACACGGTGAACTACCGTTTGGCCGTCGAACTCTATAATCTTATCGTAAAAGAAGGTACCTACAATCCTGATGCTTGGTTAGAGCTCTACACTGATCGTATGCGAACACCAGGCTGGCATAACGATACCTACGTCGAGGAGTACCACAGAGCCTTCTTTGATCGACTTGCCCAAGGCATACCAGCTCGGAACTGCGGCATAGATGATTTGCACATCGGTGGAATCGCTACCGTGCCAGCGCTCGTTGCCGGGCTAGATAGTGTCCAGTCGCTAGACACCGAAACGATCGTAGAAACAGTCCTCGAACACGTAGCGCTGACTCACTGTAATAAACACGCGTTAAAAGCAGCCGAAGGACTCACTCGTATACTCATCGATCTTTCCAACGGAATTCCTCTCAACCAAGCGATAGACACACAAGGAGCGTCATGGGCCACCACCCAACAATTTTCGACCTGGGCTAAATTCGAAAACCGAGCCGTTGTCGGTCGTCACTTAACGCCAGCTTGTTACCTTCCAGACTCGTTCACCGCTTCGCTCTACCTAAGTTGGAAGTATGCTAATGACTTACCTGCTGGCCTCATGGCCAATGCCCGCTGCGGAGGTGACAATTGCCATCGGGGAGCTGTTGTCGGTTCAATTCTCGCCGCAACAAACGGTATCCCTCAAGACTACCTCGATAAACTCGTCTCGCTTCAAAGATTGAAGCCCACCGAAGCAACTCAGGCTACTGAGTGATCTTCAGGTCCGAGTAATGGGCGGTCGTTGAGCCTTCGAACCACAGCGCAACCGCACCTTTCCCGTCGGCACCTGATTTCAAATCATTCACGATAAGTGTCGGTTGATCATTTCCGTGCACAAAGAGTTTTGCTGTTTCACCTTCGACGACAATTTTGACAGCGGTCCACGTAGCGGGTTGCAGGTCTACATAGGCCTCGTATTTACTGGGCGTTTCCTGCCTCAAACGAAACCAGGGATAATCTGGATGAGAAATATACTGAGCCGAGTGGTTTCGGCGTTCCTGATCATTGGCTCGTCCGTTCGTAGGCCGCAGGTAGAAACAATCGTAAGTTGCCATGTCCTCTTGAACGCGAAACGCAACACCGGCAAACCCCCGAGCTCCGCCCGACGCGCCAGGCGCCGGTTCTCCCGCCAGCTTAAGTTCGATCGTTCCATTGTGGAAATCCTCCCCCACAACAATCAAATGATCTACACGTCCAGATTCCCCTGCTGCCGGACCTCCCGAGTTTCCTCCGGCCTCCCGCAAACGTCTTGCCTCGGCCAGCTTTTCCCGGGCCTCCTCCGAAATCTCCGCCTTGATAGCTTGCTTACCCTTGTAGCTTACAGATTCAACGACGGCATTGTGAGGCTTGAGATTAGCTGGTGACAACGGATCGCTTTTGTGATGACCAGCTGAAAGAGCTAGCGCTCCAATAAACATTACGAGAGCTGCGGTAGAACTTAGGCGGTATGGGGTAATTTTCATCAAATCCATGGGTTTAGGGATTACTGAGTCCAGATAAGCGGTATCCGAACCATCGACAGATAGAATTTAGATGAGTCGTATCACTCCAGTTCTATTTTTTAAACCCATTTCGCTAATAAGGATTAAAATTTTCCCGCAAGTCCCAAAATCTTGAAGTCGGCACCTCACAGGTGATTAGATCATCACGATTTTATTCGCGCTTTCGAGACTTCGATATTCGCACCCATAGATCCATGCTCGCATATTATTTCAATTTTTTGCCACTGGTACTATTCCTGATACTGCCGTTCCTACTGTTCGCAAAACGCCGTCAGGAGAATCAACGCTGGGGCCATTCCCTTAATGATCGCCTGCTTCGCTCAGCCGGAGATAGTACCTTGGAAGCGATAGAGCGGCTTAATGTAAGGCTGACCCACCACTTAAAGTGGATCGGAATTACGGTATCCATTCAGGTCATCGGACAGAGTCTACTCGTTACGTTCACAAGCGGAAGCCTTCAAGGACTATTACTTCCAATGTTAAGCGCTCTTACCATCGCATCCTTAATCTGGCATTTCGCCACAGTGACCCACGCTCTAATCAAAAGAAGCCGGCAGACCGGACACTATCACGGCGAACGAATCGTGGGCGAACACCTCAAGATGTTGACGATCGAGGGATATCGAGTGTTCCATGACCTACAATTTGACGGCTTTAACATAGATCACGCGGTGGTAGGTCCCGGTGGCGTATTTGCACTCGAAACCTTAGTCCGCCAACCAAGAAAATCGGACGGAGCGAATCCTAGCGTAGGCTTTGATGGTGAGTATCTGAAGTGGCATAAATGCAAGCCTCGTGATGAAGCGATCACCAGAGCCCTCGAACGATCGAAAGCGCTTCAAGAATGGCTAACAGGACGGATACCCCAGACACTACCCGTAATTCCCCTACTCGTGATCCCAGGTTGGAAGATAGACGGAGAACGGAAAGGAAAGGTTAGCGTACTCAATCCGAAATTCCTGGCTAACTTCTTCCAGACTGAAGAAAACTACACCGAAATTTTGGAGCCGACAGCCATAAAGCGGATTTCACAGCAGCTTTTGGAAAAATCCCGCTTTCAAATTACGAACGAGGCAAAAGAAAAGGCCGACTGCGAAGAGCCGGCCTTTGAAATGAAAGAAGAGGAATCGCCTTTAGCTGTTTAAACAATTCTGAAGGTATTCCGCAGCTTTGAAATTCTGGATCACGACGATGGATTCACCATTCTTTTGAATCCTCACTTCGGGCACATTGATCATAGGTGTCTTGTGCGGAGCAAATAAGATATCGTCGTGAGTCGCATTTTGGCTTTCAGCGAACAGATCAGGAGTTAAATGCCCTCCTAAATGGTCGCTTCGACCCGTGGCAACGTGAACCGTGCCTAAAACTTTCTCGTCCTGAATATCACGACCTGAAACCGGAAGCACCTGCGTGCCGAACCCGAGTTCTCCGATTTCACCCGTAACCGGGTCCCGGGTCATCTTGGCATTGTGCGTATCGATAGTCGTTTGATCACCTTGCAGAAGTTCCGCGGCTTGGATACGCCCTTCAGCAACATTCATGATACCGATTGTGCCATCATCATAAAGCATCGGGAACTGTCCTTCAGCTCCATCCGGAACAAAGTAGACCTCCCCTGCGGGAAGATTGGCGATATCAGGCTTCTTACCCAAACACAAACCATGGCTCTTTTGTGCTTCCTGCTTGTTGAGGATTAACTTGAGCGTAAATGTATCTCCAGCTACTTCGAAATCGATTTCCGCGAAATCTGACTGAGTCATTCCCAAGCGCAGTTTTTCCGCCTGCTTGGAAACTTCATTGTAATCGACGGCCAAACCTGAGGCCAAAATGATGTCATTCATGCCGTGCATGGTAGCTCCGCGGAATCCAATTTTCTTGGCAGAAGCTGTCAAAGGTGCCGTAGCAGATTCCGTAGAAATACAGAGAATCAGATCGTAAGGTTTGTAGACGTCATCTTCGAGCCTAAGATGATTGCCTTCAATGTCGTAGCAATCTTCAGGGAGGTCCAAATTTGAGCCGCCCGTGCGTTTGTAAGCAAACATTTCACCTCCGGAAAACCCAAATTCCTCGGCGACGCCACCCTTGAGGCCGAGATAAAATTTCTCGTAAGCATGCCGCTGGATCGTAAGGGACTCATCTTTAAGAAAGGCAAAGTCTTTGATGTCGCGAGGGTCTTCGAGGTCTATCAGGATACAGACTCTCTCTCCCGGCTCGGGATCGAAAACGGTTTTCAGCAATCGCCCCAAATTGAATGGAGGGAATGTCTTTAAATCTTCTTCTGTGGTTGGTGTATCTAACATATTCATTTTTTTTTTACTTTAAGTCCAAATGATCGCGTGCCGCTGCGCGAAGTAGCCAGTTTTAATTCGTGTAATGATCGGACTCTTTAGCTAACTAATGGTCCATATGTCGTCCATCGCTCTACATCCTTACAAAAAAATCCTGGTATTCTCCCTCTGGCTGGCGACCTGGTTATTTGTCGAACTGGATGTTCCTATCAAAGCACTCTGGCCGAGTATTCTGGCACTTGCGTCAGTACTGCTTCTACGGAAGGTAATCTTCGGTTTATTGGTCGGCGGCTCAGCGGGCGCAATTCTACTGGCAAACGGAAATCCGATCACCGCTTTCACCGCCTTTTTCACGGAACACCTCATCCCATCCCTCCAGAGTGGTTGGAATATCTCGGTGCTTATTTTCACACTGCTCCTCGGTGGCTTCGTAGCACTGATTGAGAAAGGAGGCGGAATCCAAAGCCTGGTCCAAGGCTGGTTGCAAAAATCAGATGCGCTTAAAAAACGGGTCCAATGGTCTGCGTTTAGCCTGGGTATCATTTGTTTCTTCGACGGATTAGCCAATAGCCTGCTGGTGGGAAAATCACTGACCCCTGTCGCCAAACAAGCCGGAGTCTCGCGGGAAAAACTGTCTTATATCGTCGATTCAACGAGTGCCTCAGTTGCCTGTGTAGCAATCATTTCGACCTGGATTGCCTATCAGTTATCTATGATTCAGCAGGGTTATGCCGCCGCCGGAATTCCTGAAGTAAATGCATTTGCTCTATTCTTTCGATCCATTCCACTGAACTTTTATTGCTGGTTTACCCTAGCCCTTCTCGCAATCGTCATCGCCCGCAACTGGAATATAGGATCTATGAAAACCGCCGAGGCGGAAACAACAATTTCGACGCTCAAGGACGAACCGAAACACAGACCTTCGAACGGAGCCTGGAGGGCGGTCATCCCCTTGGTCTTTTTAATCGGCGGACTTATAATAGGCCTCTATGTAGATGGTGTTGAAGGCGGAATCCTACCTCTGAGTCTTACAAAAGTGGCTACCGCGTTCGGAGCGGCTGATGCCGCAAAACTCCTGGTCACCATAAGTGCACTAGGCTGCACAATTGCTTACCTAACCAACGTAACCGCATTGAAAGATGAGGATCCGGGCGACATATTTTTAGGCGGCGTGCTCCATCTGTTTAATCCCTGCCTCATTCTAATTAGCGTCTGGGTATTGAGCAGTACCATCAAGGGGCTCGGTGCCGCCGAGGTCCTCTCACACCTCCTCGACGGAAATCTGCCAATCGGTTTGTTTCCAGCGACCGTTTTTGTAGTCGGCACATTGATCTCATTCACAACCGGTTCCTCTTGGGGAACCATGGGGGTCCTCATGCCTCTTGCTTTACCCGTAGCCATCTCCCTATTGGGCGGACAGACCGATCTCACATCGTCACTCATCCCTGCAACGATTGCGGCCGTTTTTAGTGGAGCGGTTTTCGGAGATCATTGTTCTCCTCTGAGTGATACCACAATCGTCGCATCTATCGCCTGCGACATCGAACCCCTCGATCACGTACGATCACAAATTCCTTATGCGCTGATCGCAGCGGGAACAGCACTTCTTATCGGCTTCGTTCCCAGCGGATTTGGTTTACCTAGCTGGATCAGCCTGATCGCCGGCGGTGCATTCTTACTATCACTTCCTAAGCTGTTTAAGACGGTTTAACAACTTATGTCACATCCGACTCCGCAGACGATTGCCAAGCGCAACGTCCGACTCTTTATCGCCTTTCGAACGCTCTTCAACGCGCGTTTCTATTATCCCATTTTTGCGATCATATTCCTGGATTTTGGACTAACGATCGAGCAGTTCTCTCTACTCAATGTAGTCTGGGCGATTACCATCATCATTGCAGAAGTACCATCGGGCGCATTGTCCGACTTATTCGGCCGCAAAAAGCTACTGGTATTCACCTCCATTCTCATGGTTGGAGAGATGGCGATCTGGGCACTTGCCCCTAATAGCGACCCTACCGTTCTGTTCTGGATTCTAGCCGTCAACCGGGTCTTGAGTGGCTTGGGTGAAGCCTCCGCAAGCGGATCGGACGAGGCATTGGTCTACGATTCTCTCGAGCAGGCTGGCATGAAAAAAGACTGGTCCAAAGTGCTGGCACAAACTCAACGGTTTCAGTCCTTTGGATTCATGATCGCCATGATAACAGGAGGAGTGATCTACGACGTCGGTGTCGTTCAAAAAGTAACTGACCTGTTCGGCATGTCACTCGATGTAACGAAAGATACGATCCTTCGCTGGCCCGTCTACCTCACACTGGTTACTTCGATCTTCACTCTATACGTCGCTTCACGGTTTACAGAGCCAAAAATCTCCCCCAAATCAGAGGACCAAGAACAGCCTGCCGTAAAGGAGGCCTTCAAACAAACGTGGACTGCAGGAAAATGGATCGGGCGAACTCCATTCGCGCTAATCGTCATCGTTACAGGCGCATTTGCAGATAGTGTCATTCGAATGTTCGTTACCCTCGGCAGTGAATACTACCGGTTGATCGAATTCTCACCTGTTTATTTCGGATTCATAGGTGCAGGCATTTCAGCACTCAGTATTCTGACTGCATCCTTAAGTAAATGGCTCATCGATAAACACTCACCCACTTTTAACTTCTTCACGATCACGGCCATCGCTACGGTAGGATTTGTGGGGGTCACTTTCTTCATCCCTTACATCGGCTTGGTATTCGCAGTCATGCTATTTATGGCATTTTCGATTACAATGTTCGCTGTTTCCTACTACCTGAACCATATCACTGAAAAGTCCATGCGGGCAACCGTACTGAGTTTTAAGGGTCTCGCCTTCAATCTCGGCTACGGATTCATTGGATGGATGTATGCACTACTCGGATACTATTTACGGGAGGACCCGACCCTTGCCGCGGACAAGGATGCACACTTCATCGCCGGCATAGGATTCTTCCCCTGGTACTTCGTTATCGGAAGCGTAATCGTCGCTCTATTTGCTTTTTCGCGCTGCCCAAAACCCAGTAAGACATTTCGCGAAATGGACGAAGCGATAGACGACTGAGCTACAACGCTTCCTCGAAAGCCGCGATAATCTGCTCGATCGGCTCGCAGCCCACAGAGATTCGTATTAGATCCGGATTTATTCCGTAGGATTTCAAATCTTCTTGTCCTGATTTTTCGGATACTAAATCATAATGCGCCATATACATAAACGGGCTCATCAAGGTGAGATCCATTCCGAAGCTGGGGCCTTTGCTTATTCGGCATTTGTCGTAGAACTCCTCCAACGGTTTCATCAAATCAATAGTGATCATACTACCCGGCGACCCCGCACCTTTTTCGATTCTACGGTAGCGCTCGCCATTGCCACCACTGTAAGCCCAATGCGTGTGTCGCACCCCCGGATGATTCTCAAAAAAAGCTGCCAGTTTCAACGTATTCGCGTTCACCTGTTCCGCCACAGTCTCCATTCTAGGAATCTGAGTAGCTACACACCGAACATCGCGATGGTAAGGCGGCTCCACGTGTTGCGCGATCCCGTCCTTAAGCGCATCATAAAATGGCGAGTTCGATTGAAGCGCAACCGTTCCCATCATAGCATCCCCTTCGTGAGAAATATACTTCGTAAGGCTGGTCACCAACACATCTGTGAAGGGTAATACGTCGACATTGAGAACTGAACTCACTGTAGGGTCGACCACGAGGGCCACCCCATGCTTACGCGCCAGATGAAGCAATCGTTCCACATCAGGCGTCTGCACTAAGGGGTTCGTTGGCATCTCAGAAATAATCCCAGCCACTTCGTGACCGCGTTCCTCCAAGATCCCTTCCAGAACGTCGAGATCCGTCGGATCCTGGACAAAGATTTTCTTCTCATCGTCACCCGCAAATTTGTTCAAGATTTCGTACGTATCGACGTACATCCAACCAAGTTGAATCCAGTAGGAGCGATCCTCCTTCGCTTGAATTCCCTGAATACTACGAAATGCTGCGTAGACGGCACTCATACCCGAATTCGTCAAAAAAACATCTTCGTTGGTTCGCGCTCCTATCTTCTCCGTCAGAGTATCTTGGAGATTCTCGTAGGCATCTGGATCTGGCTCAGTAACCTCGTGCTCTTCCAATAGGCCAGCGGCCGCCAACAAATCTTCCGCCTGCCGGGACGATATACGGCAACCCGTATGTTGGAGGAATTTTCGGGCCTTAAGTTCAACCGCTTCGTCTTTCTCAATCCCCACAATCGCGTAGGCTTCATCAGCAATCACCTTTACATGGCGAAACCCCACATAACGTTGAAGATCTTTAGCGGCATGGGTCGAACATAGGCAATGAACGTTCCGGTCTTCCAAACTGAATTTAGCCTGAATATGTGCTTCCCATTCCAAAACACGGTGGTGTGCCACAAAACGCGGGTAGGCAATCTTCAACTGGGCGTGAGTATCCGGATCGCGCTCTTCATAAAGAATCACATCCCGTAAACTGGGAAAGCTGACAGAGATCGCGTGCGGCTTCGCCGGGATTGGAGTGGCGAAAGGGATTTGGCGCGTTGGAATTTCCACAAAGTATTAGTGAATTAGAAAACTTGGAAGCCAAGCACCCGAACACAGGAGTTCAATCGTTTTCTG
>ERZ887942.2143-NODE-2143-length-12519-cov-49.403241_pt1 | contig 12519 bp, 9 predicted proteins | sample MGYA00521099_ERZ887942 | MGnify/ENA primary metagenome ERZ887942 (study PRJEB32303, sample SAMEA104408605) | aquatic metagenome | biome: Brackish water; feature: Pelagic; material: water | place: Baltic Sea | collected 2014-06-07T06:48:00 | depth 16,251 m ... | reverse complement strand
AAACACGTCGCCTTTTTCAACTGCCCATCAAACACAACTTTCTACAGTAACTCCGTCGGAAGTATGTCGACTTTAGGCAACGTTCTTCAGGTGCCAGAGCAACGTTTGAAAGTACGACACTTAATTCTGCTGTTCCTTGCGGTTGATGTCTTTAAACAGGTCTTCGTCCAAAGTGCCCAGGAACCAGTCGCTGCCTGAAGATCCAAACAGCTTGTCAACGGCATTGTCGTTGATGAGCGTTGAAGTATTCAGTAAGTAGGATCCATTTTCGCGTGGCCCGATGCCGGTTCCGTTCAGGTTGTCAATTCGTAACAGGTCAGCGGTCTGAAGTGTTTTTTTGGGGGGGCAGCTTGGGCAGTTGTTTGGTTTTGATGGATTGTTGGGTTGTTGAGATGATTGTTCGGATCGGGGCGTGTCCTCGCTGTCTGTGCAATGACGCGGACGCTGGTACGTCCTGGCTAAGCGAGTGGGCTGGTCATCTGAAGAAGCCACAGATCGCCAACCTGAAGCTCCGCAACGATTGTGTTGTCCTCGCCGAGAGTTTGCATCTCCAGCGTTACAAGTATCTTTGGGACGTTCTTTTCCATCTTCACCCAAAGGGCCAGTGGGACGAAGCCAAATCGTCAGGGATGGGTGACAAGAAGACCGACGTCCCGAGCTATGACCTCATGATGGAGATGTTTACGGACCAGCCAACGATACTGATCCTCGACGAATTTCAAACTTGGTACGAAGGCCTCAGCAATAGTGCGAAGCAGAAGACAAAGAACTGGGCGTTCAATTTCATTCAGATCCTTTCCGAGATTGCCCAGAAGAATCCGGAGCTCCTGGTTCTCGTAGTCTCAGTTCGCGAGGGCAACTCAGACGCGTACCAACAGGTTCGTCGCGTAAACCCAGTCGATGTGGACTTCAAATGTCCCTATGCCAAGCGTCATCGACAGCGACTGCTGCACTATCGTATTTTCGAGAACCACTTGCAGGTGCCAAAAGTCGATATCGCCAAAGCGATTGAGCCGCACGTGACTGAGTTCTCTTTCGGCTCAGCAAAGTACCGTCGCAGGATCAGGAAAAGCAGTCCGAAGACTTCACGGAGTCCTGGCCGTTCGCCCCGCACCTGCTCAAGCTGCTCGACGATCAGGTGTTGATCGCGACCCTATTATCGCAGCGGTAGTCCAGAACGTCGGTCTGTTCGTAGCGTGCTTGTTGCCGCTCGTCGTCACGGTGTTCGTGATTCGGCAAATGCAATCGCAGGAACCGGATCATGCAGCAGTTGCTGAATTGCTGACGTTGGAGCTGACCAGCGATGAGCCACTCTTGCTTCCCGCCCCACAGCGGCGTTCACGCTTACCACTGGTGACTTCAAGAAAAATCTGAGTAACATCTGATGACATCGGGCCCGTTCATCGAAGACACGGGTTGGTTGCAGCGGGCGAATTCTGTGGTTGGCCACGCACGCCCAGGCCGTAACATCATGGCTTCGAATATCAATCGAACAACTACGTACGACGTCACGGTATGTGACATCCGTATTTGTTTGCAGGTGGTAACCGATTTCAATGCCGGATCTATGGGCGCAATTGGCTTTGGTCGCTGTTTCGCTGGAACGCGTTCAGGTGTGCATGCTCTCAACAAGCTTCACGTCAACCGGCGCTGTGTCGGGGGCCTGAGTGTTTTTACTGCCGCGAACTTAGATTCCAGCTGAACTTAGTGAAGCTCTGGTCTGATCTCAGATTGATCACAAGTGTCGCACCGTTGACGGCACTTTGGCTTTCGAAATATGAGGCAATCTGAGTCGTAAAGGCCCGAATTTCAAAGCAAGACAGCGATTTTTGTCGCTTCTGAACTATGTTTCATCGTCGAACGCCGCGTTGCTTCGCCAACTGGTACATGAATTGCGTTACCGTAACACAGCTGAATTTCCTGGCATATTGATGATGACAAAATGGTCTCGCCGTCGATACGATGTATGTGACGATTGTTAATTCGGGCAAAAAAATGATAACTGCTGCCGCAAAAATCCTGACTCTTCTGGGCGTGTTGTTTCACGCGGGATTGGGATGCTGCGCTCACCACGATCATTGCTTAAAGCCGGATTCATCTTTCAGTGCAACAACTGTTGAAGCGAAGGTGACGCCACCCAGGGTTCAGTGTGCCTGCAGGTTCCATTCACAGCATCAGCAGGATGAGGCTGAGTCTGCCAACGTTTTGAAAACTCCGGACGATCACGAATCGTGCCCGTGTGGCGACGATCACGGCAGCTGCCAGGATCACTGTTTTTGGTTAACGGCTTCCAGAGTTGACGTGCCGGACGATCATCAGATCGAACGCAATTTTGCGTCTTTGGAGCTGTCAGAATTCGTCACAGAACGAGGAATGCTTAGCAGGCTTTCACTGCTTGAAGCTGCCCCGCTGGCATCCTGCTGCTCAGGCGCAATGCGCGCCAACATTCAGGTTTGGCGTTTATAGAACAGCGCTGATCTGCGGCGTTTTGTCGCAGCCATTTTGCTGGTCATCCTGCGGCCTCGTTTCAGCATTTCGACTGCGAACCCGGCCAGAAGCTTACCGCTGCTGATGACTCTTCAATGTCCGCTGAATTCAGATTGCAATGCTGCGTCTGAACGAGCCTCGACTGCCATCCGTTTTAAACGGCAGTCTCTACACGTACGTCCTCCGCAACTGAGAGCTCGGCGATCAACGCTCAAGCGACGGCGTACTCGCGAACTATCGAACATGAGTGCGACGTATTTTGTTGCACCTTCCTTTTAACGATTGTGGCGTCATGAAATCTCCAATTCCCCGGATTCCCATGAAGTATGTCTGGCCGCTTACGATAGTGGTTGTGCTAACCGCTGCTGCCCTTACCCGAGACCGCTGGTGGCCAGCTTTGAATTCATGGGTGCAGGCAACAGTCGCTTCCAACCGTCAGGCCCCTGCTTCTGATCAGCACGGCCACACAGACACCGCGGCTCACGACGACCACGCCGGGCATGATCATGCGGGGCATGATGAGTCTTCTTCGCTGGAATTGTCTGATCAGGCACTGCGAAACCTGGGACTAACGGGCGACGGCCTTGGGCAAATTTCACTGACGACGTTCAGTAAGTCGATTACTGTACCTGCGTTGGTGGTAGAACGACCTGGGCGAACTCGCATTGAAGTTGCGACTCCCATGAACGGCGTCATCACCAACATTCATGCGTCTTCCGGTGAGGCTGTGGAGCCAAACCAGCTGTTGTTTGAAATCCGTTTGACGCATGAAGATCTTGTGCGATCACAAACGGAATTTGTGACGACTCTGGGCGAACTGGATATTGAAAATCGCGAAATCGAACGACTGCAGGAAGTGGCCACGTCCGGCGGAGTTGCCAGAAAAACATTGTTGGAACGAGAATACGCTCGGGACAAACTGCAAAGTCTGTTGATTGTGCAGCAGGAAGCGTTGCGGTTGCACGGATTGTCTGACCATCAGGTACAGCAAATTGTGGAAACTCGCCGCCTGTTGCGTGAACTTAAGTTGTACTCGCCAAGTGCGGATGGCACCTATCCGGAAGAACTGAAGCTTAGCAGCAACTATCTGCCCACCGGTTTAAGAACGGGCAACAACGCCCACTCCATATCGGAACCGCCGCTGATTCTTCGCGACGTGCAGGTGCATCGAGGTCAGGCAGTAACCGCAGGCCAACCTTTGGGAACATTGGTGAACTATTCTGAACTGTACATTGAAGGCATGGCCTTCGAACAGGACATCGCTCAGCTTGCCGCTGCCAGCGACAATGGCTGGAAGGTAACGGCTTTGTTTGACGAAGCGAATGGTGCTGCGAATGAAGTGCCGAACCTGGAAATCGCGTATCTTGATACAGACGTGGATGTAGATTCTCGAACCATGAAATTGTTCGTTGGTTTGCCAAACGAAGTGACTCACGAAAAACGACCGTCAGAAGGTGTGCGATTTGTCAGCTGGCGTTACCGTCCGGGCCAGCGTTTGCAGCTGAGAATTCCCGTTGAACAATGGGAGCAACAGATCGTTCTGCCGATTGAAGCCGTCGCCAGAGAAGGTGCGGAATACTTTGTGTTCCAGCAAAACGGTACTCACTTTGATCGGCTTCCGGTTCACGTGAAGTATCGCGATCAGTTTTCTGCCGTGATCGCCAACGATGGGCAGCTGTTTCCGGGCGACGTGGTGGCCATGAGAAATGCTCATCAAATGCAGATGGCTCTTAAGAACAAAGCGGGTGGTGGAGTTGATCCGCACGCGGGCCACAATCACTAATTGCTTTCGTCGTCTGCACGATTGCAGATTTGATTTCAGCAACCGATCCATTGATCTTCTTTCCGTTAACGATTTGTTCCGATCATGCTAAACGCCATCATTCGATTCGCTCTGAAACAGCGTCTGCTGACAATCGCCATCGCAGTTTTTCTGCTGGGCTTTGGGACGCACCAGGCGCTGAACATGGATATCGACGTGTTTCCAGATCTGAATCGCCCGCGAGTGGTGATTATGACGGAAGCCGCCGGGCTTGCTCCCGAAGAAGTGGAAACGCTGATCACATTTCCTCTGGAAACCGCGATGAACGGTGCAAACGGTGTGCAGGCCGTGCGCAGTTCGTCGGGAATCGGTATCTCCGTGGTGTATGTCGAATTCGACTGGGGAACGGATATCTATACCGATCGCCAAATCGTCACCGAACGATTGCAGATTGTGCAGGATCGCATGCCACCCGGTGTCAAACCCACATTGGCTCCGATTTCTTCGATTATGGGGCAGATTCTGATGCTGGCCATGTGGCAGGAAAAGTCGCCAGCAACAGCTGATGTTTCTGATTCCGATCTATCACAGCAGCAAGACGATTCCGCTGACGCCATGGAACTGCGCACGCTGGCAGATTGGGTTGTCAGACAACGCATTCTGACAATTCCGGGTGTGTCGCAGGTGTTTACGATGGGCGGAGGTCGCAAGCAGTTTCAGGTTCTTGTTGATCCCGACGAAATGATTCGTTACGGCGTTTCATTGCATGAAGTCAAGCAGGCGGTGGTGGGCAGCAACGAAAACGCAACCGGCGGATATCTGGATGAACAAGGTCCCAACGAACTGCTTGTAAGAGCACTCGGCCGCATTAAAGACATTGAAGATTTGCAAAAGGTGGTGGTCGCTGTTCGAGATGGACGCCCCATCGCACTGGCTCAGATTGCAAAAGTGGTTGAAGGACCGCAGGTTAAGCGAGGCGACAGTTCGGCATTTGTAAGAAATCGCCGCGGGTCCAGCGCCAGCGAAACAGAAGGCGTCGTGGATGGAATAAGTGCGGATGCCATCGCAAAAGCTACTGGAGCAGATGCGTTTTCCGGCGGCGAATCTGTGGTGCTGACAATTAATAAGCAGCCGGGAGCTGATACTCGACACATCACCGACGCGGTTCTAAAAGCCGTTGAAGAATTAAAGCTGACTTTGCCGGACAACATTCGCATTGTACCGGTGTACTCGCAAAAAGCGTTTATCGATCGAGCGATCGACAACGTTGTGGAAGCGTTACGTGACGGCGGCATTCTGGTGGTGATCATTCTGTTTCTGTTTTTGCTGAACGTTCGCACCACGTTTATTACTCTTACAGCGATCCCGCTGTCTTTGGTGATGACGGCGGTTGTGTTTTCAATCTTTGGGCTGTCTATTAACACCATGACACTGGGCGGATTGGCTGTTGCCATTGGCGAACTTGTCGACGACGCGATTGTGGACGTGGAAAATATTTTTCGTCGGCTGAAGGAAAATCGATTCGCGAAAATTCCGAAGCATCCGTTGCTGGTGGTGTATCAGGCAAGTTGCGAAATTCGCAATTCGATTGTCTTCGGCACAATCATCGTCATCCTGGTTTTCATTCCGCTGTTTGCACTGTCCGGGATGGAAGGCCGATTGTTTGCTCCTATGGGAGTCGCCTATATCGTTTCAATTCTGTCTTCGCTGATCGTTTCACTGACCGTTACTCCCGTGTTGGCCTATTGGATGCTGGGCGGAAAGACGCCGGTGGCGAACGAAGCTGGCGATTCCAACGCTGCAGGGAGCGGGCATTCTGTGGAACTGGATTCGTTCTTTGTGCGGATGCTGAAGTGGGTGGGAGCTCGCGTGATTCGATTCAGCCTGACGTTTCCTCGCCTGAATCTTACCGTCACATTGCTGGCCGTCGCTTTATCTGCGTTGTTTGTGCTGAGTCTGGATCGTGACTTTCTGCCTCCCTTTAATGAAGGGTCCATGCAGTTAAACGTAGTGTTGCCGCCGGGAACTTCACTGGCGACTTCCAACGAAATCAACAAAACGGTCGAACAGCGTTTGCTCGAGATTGACGACGTGGATCGCTTTGTGCGTCGGACCGGGAGAGCTGAATTGGACGAGCACGCCGAAGGTGTGAACATGAGCGAATACGTGCTGGAATTGAATCCCAATTCGCCTCGCACGCGAGAAGAGCAATTGTACGAAATACGCGAAGCGATGGCCGATATTCCGGGGATCGTAACGGCGGTGGAACAACCTATTGCTCACCTGATTTCACACATGCTTTCTGGTGTGAAGGCTCAAATTGGTATCAAAATCTACGGCGACGACCTGGATGTGCTGCGGCGAAAAGCGGGCGAAATGGAATCGGCCATCAAAGGCGTTGCGGGAGTGACTGATCTGCTGATTGAACCGCAGGTGATTATTCCTCAAATGAGAATCGAACTGGATCGCGACAAACTGCTGCTGTATGGCATGACGGCGGCGGATGTGAATGAGTTCATTTCTACGGCGATGAACGGCGACGTGGTTTCTGAAATTCTGATCGGCCAACGCACGTTCGACCTGATGGTGCGACTGGACGAAGATTATCGCGAAGATCTTCAGAAGCTGAAACGCCTGACAATCGATTTGCCCGACGGCGGAAAGGTGCCGCTGGAATCTGTTGCAAATATCTACGAATCAGGAGGCCCCAATACCATCAATCGCGAAAACGTGCGTCGCCGAATTGTGCTGCAATGCAACGTCAGCGAACGCGGAGTTGTTGACGTTGTGGAAGACATCCAGAAGGCCGTGGCCCCCATCATGGCCGGCATGGACGATGGCTATTTTGTGGAATTCGGCGGTCAGTTCGAAAGCCAGCAATCGGCGACTCGCATCATTGGAGCGTTGTTTGCCGTGTCTATGCTGGGCGTGTTTATGGTGCTGTTTACCATGTTTCGATCCATCAATCTGTCTCTGCAGGTGATGGCCGCGTTGCCGATGGCCTTTATTGGTTCCGTTGCGGCGTTGGTGATTACCGGTCAGACGTTAACGGTTGCCAGCATGGTGGGCTTTATTTCGCTGGGCGGAATCGCATCACGAAACGGAATTCTGCTGCTGAATCACTATCTGCATCTTGTGAAGTACGAAGGTGCGGATTGGTCGAAAGATATGATTGTGCAGGCAGGGCTTGAGCGGCTGGCCCCTGTATTGATGACGGCGTTAACGTCGGGGATCGGGCTGGTTCCGTTGGTGCTGGCTTCTGGTGAACCAGGCAAGGAAATTCTTTACCCGGTTGCCACCGTCATTCTGGGTGGTTTGATCAGTTCAACTCTGCTTGACTTTTTCGTCCATCCCGCATTGTTCTGGTTGTTTGGCATGAAAGAAGCACAGCGAGTTATTCAGGAATCGGTGACAGACGTTGAGCTGTTCGAAGAAAGCGAACTGGAAAAAATGGCTCAACATTCAGCGTAGCTGTGGCCCATCGCAGCCCTTTGGAAAATTACATTTACAAAAGCGATGCAAATGTTTTTACAAAGATTGTAGAGACTGCAATTTATACGGAAGGCTCGCCGTTCATTTGGATGGCGACCGGAAGTCTTCCCCAAAGTCTTCACGAAGCGGACGTCGCGAAACAGAAACTTGGCAAAGCTCATACCAACAGGAATCTCACAATGAAAACAAGTATCAAAACAGTGCTGGCGATGTTCGCTTCGTCCGTCGCGGTTGCATTGGTCGGCAGCGGACATTTATCAGCCGCGGAGCCACCTTCCATCGCGTATCGCCTGAAGCAAACGAAGACTCTGCATTTTGATGAATCCCGAAAAGCAGATCTGCACCTGGAAACGGTGAAGAAGCTGGGATGTGAAGCGGTGATGGAAAATCATGGCGGGCACATGAATGTTTCGTACCGGTTGACCTCGTGGAAATCCATTACGATGGCCGATGAAGCAACGGCTCATAAATGGGAAGACTGGATGAAGAAATCCGGTTTCGAAACTCTGCACGCTCACGGTGAAGATCACGCTCATGGAGTTGCAGCGGCCGCTGCAACTGACCCGCATGCCGGGCACGATCACGCAGCCGGAGATCATGCGGGGCACGATCATGGGGCAGCCAGCAGTGCATTGCCTGCGGGCCGCTATACTGGTCAGCAGCAGCCATTGGCCGCAGGTCACTTTCATGGTGACGGACACGATCACGGCAGTCCCCAGGCAGCTGGACTGGAAATTGTGAAATACGCGTTGCCGGAATGGTCAACCACTCACGCACGAGATGCACGTGAATCGCAGGAACTTGTCGCAATTCTGAAAGGCCTTGGCTGTGAAGTTCGTGAAGATCGACACGGAGATCATGGCGACGTAAGCTTCCGCTGCCTGCAGCCGATGCACGTTGAATTCCCCAGCCATGATGTCGCCTCAGGCTGGGAAGGCTGGCTGCAGAAAACCGGCTTCAGAACTCAACACGTACACTAACGGTTTGTCAGCATAGAACTTTAGTTTTAGCCGTTGGCGCTAGTGCTGCGTCACCGCTAAGAATCAGGATTTATGGTAGTGGATCTTGTTAAAGATCCCCGTATTGCAGGATCTTTAACAAGATCCACTACACAAACGGTTGGTGCTCTTGATACTTCTTTAACGTCTTACTGGAGATGATGCGTGCACGGTGCGCGCATGTTGGTCGTAGCGACAACGGAGCGGCTCGGCGATTCGAGCGTTCTACGTCTTCCATTTAACCACGCAACTGGATCAAGGGCGAAGCCCTTGCTGGAAAGTTTTCACGATGAAATTCATTTCAAAAACATGGATGTCACTTATCGCCACCACAACCTTTGCCGCTGCAACGTGCACGTTGGTGGGATGTCAGGACGCAAAGGATAATTCGCCTGCTGCAGAAACTGTCAGCGGGCTTCCTCCGGACACGGTTGATGCCCACGATCATGCCGCGCACGCTCATCCGTCGGAAGGTCCTCACCATGGAGATCTGGTTGAACTTGGCAACGAAGAATTTCATGCCGAAGTTGTGCATTCGGAAGACAGTGGAAGCCTGACTGTCTACATTCTGGACGGCAGTGCCACAAAGCCGGTCGCAATTGATGCCACAGAGTTAACGATCAACGTAACTCACGATGGAAAGCCGGAGCAGTTCATTCTGGCGGCCAAAGCGGAAGAAGGCGACGAAGCTGGCAAGTCGTCTCGATTTGTATCGGACGACAAAGAACTGGCGGCTCACCTGGATGAAGAAGGCACCAGCCCCAAGCTGGTGGTGAAGATTGACGGAAAGGTGTTCCGTGGCGAAATTGTTCATAATCACGAAGGTCATGATCACGGCCACGCACATTAATCAGGTATGACTGGTCCGGGCTGGCATGGCGAACCCCGGCATTGCGTTTGACGCGCGATCTCAAAAGTCTCTGCGAGTTTCTGAACGGCGAAAACGTAACCGGGGCTCGTGGCTGGAAACTTTGAACTTGTCATCACCGTCGAATTTTCAGGAACTTTTCCGGCATACTTGCTTGCAGCCAAAGCCTCGGAGAAGCGGCAGCTTCTTGCCGTGGGTGACAACCCACGGAATATCGGTTCGTATCTCGACTCAATAAGGGCGACAGAGTGGCGGTGTGACCGCCACTCTGTCGCCCCTGAGTTTTTTGGGGCCTGCAATCCGGGGACTCGGGTCCCGGCACCAGGGAGTCGTTCTGCCGGGACTGCCGCAACGGCTGGTCAGGCAGGTTGATCCGGCGCACGCCTATTCCGGGGCAACCAGCACAATGCCGACCAGCAGGTCGTAAGCAGCGTGGCAGCCGACCGTGATGCCGAATCCTCGCAGGAAGAAGATTCCCGCGAAGAACATTCCTGCAGCGGCTCGAAATGAAAACGTGAACAGGTTAAACACATCTGCGGATGGCCCTACGTGGTGAGCCAGGGCGAACACAAATGCCGTCGATCCGGCAGCCATCACGGCGGCCCACTTCGGCGGAAATTCCAGCAGTTTGAATGCGTAGAAAGCAATCGGCACCAGGCACAGCCGGAACATCACTTCTTCGTAAACGCCGGCTCCGATAAACGAGACGGCTCGAGTGAGATTGCCCGTCGCTAATGTCAGCAGTCGAGGATCGCCGACGTCGGTTTGAAGATTTACGAACAGCAGCTGATGAACCTGTCCCACAATCACCAGGGCCACGGCCAGCAGTATACTTTCCGCCAGCATGCCCAGCTGAGTGTCCAGTCGCAGCTGCCAGGGATGTTTGCGGACGACGTGCCAGGTTAAGAAGACGGCGACCACCAGCAGCGGTAGCAACAGGATCTGCCCCAGCCCGGCATGCATCAGCAACGATCGCATCCAATAGTCAGCGCCGTTACGAATTCGTTCCGGATCGCTGTCGGCCAGCATCAGAATTCCGGCTTCGTAAACGGCAATCCACGGAATCAAAAACAACAGACACGATAACGGCCGGCGAGCGTCGTTCCAGTAGTCAATGGTTTTGTGGGAAGAGTCTGTCATCAGCGTTTCTTCAACGTGATCGTCAGAGGCGGCTTGTCTGAGTTACTTTGTTACGTTTGGCATCCGTTGCTGAGTTCGTCGTTTCAGCTGTATTTGTTATCGGTCATTAGACTTCTTAAAGCTGCGAACATGTTCACATTGAGTCAAGTTTTCTGAGCGACAACGGAGCGTTTCCGAGCGGTAGCTCGAATGGTCTGAGACGCTGCCTCATTAGAACCTGTCAGTGTATTCCGGGTCGCTCTGGGCCGGCTGACGTCTCGAAATCGGTTCGTTGGTGGTTGCAGAGATCCGCGTGAGCCGAACATTCGAATTTGCCGTGTTAAGGCATTGTTGAACGATGCTGAAGTCGCGGCGACTGCAGAAACTGCCGTTCCGTCGGAACAGTGGAATGCGAATGCACGTGTTTGGTGTTTCCGGAAGACGCCGCTGTTGGAAGACTTTGACGTCTGACTGCGGGAAGTCCGTTTGGGAAGTCTGCAGCAGGTATGCACAAAGATTGCGAGTGCGCGGCTTCCGCCATTTTCCATTGGCAGCAGACGCCGCAGACGGTTTTCCGGCGTAATGTCTGCATCCGGCGAATGCCGATGACTCAGCACAACCGGGATAACGTGTACCTGCGGCACGCTGGAAGATTCACCGGAATCAGATGTAGAAACAAGACGTCAGAGTCATACTGAAAATGGTGCGCGCATGTTGGCCGTAGCGACAGCGGAGCGGCTAGCCGATTCCAGCGCTCCATGTCTTTCGACGTGCCACGCCACTGGGTCAAGGGCGAAGCCCTTGTTAGGGATAGTCATCAATGAGTCACATTCGGCAACATACCAACACTCTGGAACAAGTCGCTATGTCCTTAATTGCGGCCGATTCCACTTGTCAGGATGATTCGCTGAACCTGCCTTCCGTGGATGGGATTGTCAGCGTTGTGCAGGATGTTCGCGAATTGCTGTTTCCGGGTTACAGAAACATGCGACGGCCGGTCGCCGCGGATCGGCTTTCTGCATACACAAACCTGCTGCGAAGAATTGAAGCTCAGCTGCGTCTGGAAATTGGGCGAGCCATCAGCCATCGCTCGCATTCGTCGTTGAAGCTGCACGTTGGCGGCGATTCTGGTAACACAGATCTTCGTTCGCCAGCAACTTTGGCCAGCCAGTTTTTGAATGCCTTACCAGCTATGAAGCAAATGCTGGACGCAGATGTGGCCGCCGCGTTTGATGGCGATCCGGCGGCAAAGACAAGTGATGAAATTGTGCTGTGCTATCCCGGTATCGAAGCCATCATGGTTCACCGAATTGCTCGCCAATTGTATGTGCAGAAAATTCCTTATCTGCCGCGAATCCTTTCGGAATGGGCTCACCGCGAAACCGGGATTGATATTCACCCGGGAGCCGCCATCGGCCCACGATTTTTTATCGATCATGGAACGGGTGTTGTTATCGGCGAAACCTGTGTGATTGGTGCGGGAGTCACTTTGTATCAGGGCGTCACTTTGGGAGCGTGGTCGTTTCCTCGCGACGAAGACGGAAATCTGATCCGCGATAAAAAACGTCATCCGACTTTGGAAGACAATGTTACCGTCTATTCCAACGCCACCATTCTTGGCGGTTCGACGGTGATAGGCCAGGGATCACTTGTTGGTTCCAGCGTTACTCTAAGCCGCAGTATTCCGCCGAACACGATTGTGACAATCGACAAACCATCACTGCGTTTTCGAGAAGCTGGCTAGCAGCGTGTCCGGATACCCGTTTCCCCCTGGATATCATTGATGAAATGGT
>ERZ887942.2139-NODE-2139-length-12530-cov-6.347174_pt1 | contig 12530 bp, 8 predicted proteins | sample MGYA00521099_ERZ887942 | MGnify/ENA primary metagenome ERZ887942 (study PRJEB32303, sample SAMEA104408605) | aquatic metagenome | biome: Brackish water; feature: Pelagic; material: water | place: Baltic Sea | collected 2014-06-07T06:48:00 | depth 16,251 m ... | reverse complement strand
TTCGCTTGTGACATTTATTATTCCTACTACGACACCGAGAGCCTTAAACTCAGTTTTGTAGCCTTTCCACCGGTCCGTCAAACTAACATTTTGTTTTTCGAGTTCTATCAGTCTTGCGAGGTCTGTTTGCAACCCGGGTACAGTCAAGTTTCTGTTGCACTGTACTTTCACTTTTTTATTTGTGTCGAAATTCACTAGACTGCATTCGTCTTCCACTTCTCCACAAAGAGACTCACTGTTTGCAAAAGCACTTGCTTGTGATATTTTTTCGAGTAAGTCTGCAATTTCAGTGGCTGTTGTGGCCTTAGTCTGCAGTGCATCTAGGGTTTTCGGGTCAACTGCATATGCACACGGTGTATTAACCATATTTTTCCAATATTCGCTGCTTTCTGCTTTGCTTATATTTGCAATCGCAAGGTCATACTTCTCAATTGTTTTTATGTCGCGACTCACCTGGTTCACGAACGTTGTTACGTCGTTGATATCCTTATACGTATCTACCGTAATCTTTGTAATAGCGAATTTTATAGGGTCGGTTGCATGGTCATATACCCTTCTTACATTTTCTATGTTTTCAATTATGGTGGAACGTACCCATATTGCATTTTCCAATTTTCTTTCATCTTTCTCAATTTCAGTTGACAAGGGGAGTAATGCTCCACAAAACGACTTTACGTCGCTGAGAGTCGACAAACTAGACTTGTAGGATTCAAAACGGGACTTTATTTCGATGTTTTTTTCCTCGCATGTTTTGATTAATTCTGCTAATCTTTGGTTTGCCGTCTTCAGATCATCGGCAGTGCCAGGTTGATTTAATCTCGGCGTGTTATCGATATTGCACTCCGTTTTCACTTTATTCTGCAACGTTGTGTTATTAACTCGGAGCTCCTCAAAAGATTGTTGACACTCTGTTTCCTTTTGGGTTGCTGCAACCGAGCTATAGTCATATCCTGAAGGAAGTGAATAGGATTGCAAACACATCTGGTCGATGTTAGACTTTCGTTGCATACACTCGTCCACGAGTTGTTTGATACTATCGGCGTCCTTTATGGTACCAGCTGACATGCTGTCAAAAGCGGTCTTGCATTGTTTACGATTGTTTTCAAAATTCATGTCGGTGCATGTGGCCGCAAAGTTTTCTATATCAGTACCACTTTTGATATCTTCTGGGTTGGTATTTTGCAATAGGGATAGACACAATTTATTACCAGTTCTGTGTATTCGAGTGTTTATCCCATGCATGCTTTTACACGTCTCTCCGATACTTTTGAGTTCTTTTTGTGCTGTTGAAACAGCAATTCCTTCATCTACTATTTTTTGCGCAGCTTCGGAGCAAACGCTTAACGATTTGTAATTATTAATGGCTCTCAAGATATTCTTCATTTCGTAACATTCGTTAGAAATCTCAGTTGCTTGTCGATCGATGTCCTCAATATTAAATCTGCTCAGCAACCGATTTTTGTTTTTTAGTTCTTCTTTACAAACTTTAAGCCCATTTGGATCATTCGATAAACGGGTGATTTTAGTTTTCAACTCTGCTGTATTACGAGAAATTTCCGAGTCCAAAGGATTGGACACTGCAGTAACCTGGATCCGTTGTCGTTTGCTTTCGCGTCGTGCTTCTCGTTGATTTTTTCTCCGCCTCCTTTTCTTTTTGCGAGAGCTTTCATTGTCGCTCTCGACTCCGTTCCCGTCACCGTCACTGCCTCCGTCGCTGTCTCCGTCGCTGTCGCTGTCGCTGTCGCTGTCGCTGTCGCTGTCACTTCGCTTGGCTTTGTCTGCATTCACAATCTGTCCCACGACCGTCAGTGTGCTGACTATCGTGACGAAACTGGCTAAATATGGCCACATGCCAAGGAGTTCCATGAACTATGTTTTTTTTGTATACGAAACATAAAAAAATCTGTATGCCGCACGTCAAAAATCCCCGAGTGGCTTTCAAACGAGCCGATGCACACGCATTCATAAAGACGCTCCCCTCGCAGAGCGTGGATCTCGTTTACAGCGACCCGCCGTTCGGAACAACCAAGAACAAATGGGACACGAGCATGGATTGGGAGTTGTTGTTTCGAGAGTTTGAAAGGGTGTTACGCCCCAACGGCACCATCGTCCTCCACTCGGCCATGCCGTTCACATACGATCTCATGCGCGTGAAGCGCCCCAATTACCACTACGTCTGGGTCAAAGAGCGAGCCACCAATTTTTTCAACGTCAAGACCCAACCCATGCGGCGACATGAGGAGATCTTGGTGTGGGTAAACACGCCATCCTCCCAGAACGCAACCAGCATCCGCCCGCCTACCTACAACCCACAGATGACCGGCTCCGCATGGAAGGCCACGAGCTACACCACCAGTGCCGAATACTACAAGCTGCATCACATGAAGGGGGATTACAAGCGCCACATCCACTCGCCGCGCGACGGTCACACGGGCACGTACCCAGACAGCGTCCTCTACTACAAGCGCCACATCGCCGGTTTCTCTACCCGTCCAAAGCAGCTCATAGACTACGTACTCAAGACGTATTCCAACGAGGGTGACATGGTCCTCGACATTTCATGCTACAGAGGCCTTACCGGTGTGTGCGCCAAGCTGCTGGGTCGCAGTTACATGGGCGTGGATGTGCAGCACATCAGCCGCCGCCGCGCGCGCGAGATGCACCGGTCGCTGGTCCAAGGTGGCGGAGGAGGCGACCCCGTGTACCTGCAAGAGCGGCTACGGAAGTTCTATACCTCCGCCGAACACGCAGATGCCTTCATGCGTATTACTGGGTACGACAGCGGACAACGTCGCTCTCGCGCCTATCATCTCCGTCACGTGGACCATTTTGTGCGACAGACGTGCCGACGACACGCAACTCCCACACTGCGGGCACTGCACCGATCCTACCGCACCACGCTTCGTGACTACACCAAAGAGCAATTTGATCCATACTGCCGGGCCGATCGCCATCCTTTCCCGATGGGTCCGTCCTCGAAGACAGTAGTAACGACAGTAGCGCAATTGAACTACGTTCGATGGTTGATCCAGCATGCGGTCGTGCGCACCCTAATACCACACCTTGCGACCGTGCGTTCTGAGCTGGGTCTCCGCGCCGTCGCATCTGTTCCTGGGTCTTCACCACCCGATACACCTCCGTCAGTTCCGATTTCGACCTTTCCCCCTTTTTCATCGCATGTTCCGCAGCACGCTGGACCCGTACCAGCAAACCGCTCGCGACGCCATGCTCCGTGGGCTCGCAAGCGCGCGCGCAAGGGGGGTCATTCTCGCGATGGACACTGGGTTGGGCAAGACAGCGGTAACCCTGTCCGTCGTCGACCGACTTCGTAGCAGCGGGCGGCGATCCATGCACCAGCCCTATCGCGTCCTCGTAGTTGCGTCGCCCACCGTGTCGTTGGTATGGAACGAGGAGCTCGACAAGCACATGACCCCAGAGTTCCTGCTGCATGTCCACCGCGCATCTGCCAACGTTCCTCGTGTACGAGAGGCCACGCGAGACCTGACGCATCCGTTGCACGTCGTCGTAACCTCGTACGACCTCCTCTCGCCGTGCCTGCTGAGTGCGTTCCCCGCAGACGTCTGCGTGTTCGACGAGTGCCATGCCCTCAAGAACCCATGCTCCGTGCGTCACGCCGCGGCCGCTCGTGTGCCCCGGCATATCCTGATGATCGGACTGTCTGGGACACCGAACTCCAACAACCCGGAGGGTGATCTGCACGCGCTGTGTGAGCTAATTGTGGGATTCGTCCCCCAATCCGATGAGATGGCTACGTTCGTGATCCGTTCCCGGGCGTGCGATCCCGAGGTGAGCGTGCATCTGCGGTTACCAAGGCTGGTCGAAGAGGAAGTGTGTGAAAAATTTGAATCGCGCTACGAGGTCGAGGTGTACGACGAACACCATCGAAAGGCGCAGCGTCTGGCCGGGATGCTAGCTTCGTGTCACGAGTCAGATACGCGACTGCTCCGTGCGTACCAATCGTCCATCCACTTGTTGGGTCTGGTGACGAACCACCCCCAGTTACACGCGTTTGGCAAAGGCAAAAGCAAAGGCAAAGGCAAAGACAGGGGTAAATGCAAGGGCAAGATCGCCGTCAAGAGTGCGTTCGTCTCGACCAAATTGCGCCTCTTGTTGGACCAGCTGCGAGTCACTCCGCCCCAGACGAGTCCCATCGTGACGACCCGTTCGTTGCAGATGCTCCGTCTCGTTGAGCACCATATTTGCCACACCCTCCCGATGTGGAAGTGCCTAGTGTTCACAGGCGAGCAGTCGACCCGCGCGCGCGAAAAGGTCCTGAACGAGTGGCGCCGTGACGCACCACAAGGTCGGTGCATCTTGCTGCTTTCCATGCTCGCGGGGAGTCAAGGACTGACGCTGACCGAAAGCAACACCATGTACATCCTCGATGCTCGTTCGCACCCGAACCCCCAACACGAGCAGCAAGTGATTCACCGCATTTTCCGACGTGGTCAGAGCTCGCCGTGCGTGCGCGTGGTGCATCTGTCTATTCGCGATACCCTCGACTGTGCGCTATTAAGTCTGCACATTGACAAGCGCACCCGTGTCGAGAATCTCATCCGAGGAGGCCCGGCGAAGACGACCCCACTCGCGTCCGTTATGGCACTCGCCCGTGAACAATGGCCTCCGAGCTGTGTCAAGTGGATACGTCATTCCAAGTGGAGCGCATGCGAAAAGGTGCGCACGTGCGTCAATTCGAAAAGCCCCCACCCCGCGCCGTATCTGGAGGTTGGTGGGACCAAATGCCGGACTCTGTTTCCATCGGATCCTGCCATGTACGTGCTGTGCCTCCATCACGGGAAGTATGCCATCTCGTGTAAGCTTCGAACAGCGGTCCGTAGTGGTCGCATATCCAGCACCACAACGTCGATGCTCGGGTATCTCCGTCGCGATCGAGCTCGGCGCAAAGTGATCGATGCGGTTGTGGAAGACGCCATGGAGATGCTGCGTCAGGGCGCATCCGTGCACGTCTGCTGTCACAGCGGCAAGCATCTGAGTCAGACGGTGGCCATGTGCATCAAAATGCGCACCATAGAGATTGGAATTCCAGTGCGTTACCGAGTGCGCTCGTCCACGCGTATTCCGCATGACTGTTTGTTTTATTCGAGCAAGGCGTGATGCGCACCCACGCGTCGCTGCACTATATTCTGCGTTCAAGGGGTCTTAATATATGGTGTTATTGATTGAATACAAACATATATGATTATTCACGCGGAACAGATCGTGCACAATCACGCTACGTATCGTTGTCTTTACCGCACGTCCACCATGTGTCTCGTTTTGTGCATCACCAACGGCAATCCAAACTGGATGAGTATCGTCATGTGGGACCGAATGTCGGCCCGGTCGTCGCGGGTCGTCGTGCCCTGCAGAGTGGACGAGTGTACCTACCAGCAAGTGCCGTATAGGCGACTGTACACGGCGTCGAGGCGCTGTCTGGTGGTGAATACGCTCAGCAACGGCTACCTATGGATATCCGAGAGTCGGTGGTATCAGCTGCTGTCGACGACCATGCAGCAAACACAATCGACCGCCAGTGCCAGTGTGGGGGATTTGCGCGTCGACAGCGGGTGCCTCTACGTGTACACGGACGATGGAGAGTGGTCATTGGCGACTGTGAATGCCCTTCAACGGCCGTGCATGTCCAACTCGTCCGGAACAGACGACCCGTCGGCATGCGGACCGGAGACCGATATATTCGTACTCGAAGGATACTTCAACGACGCCACCATCCACGACATGCGGCACCAGGCGAGTCGTCTCTTTGCTCGTTCGCACGTACACCTCGCGACGAATACGGACATTCTCTACGCCATGCTCGTGCAGATTGACGCGTGCGACATCCACGTCGTTGTGGTGGTCGCCGACATTCCCCGAAGTGACGACCGGTACGATGCGATCGAGAAGCGGCTGTTGTACATTGGCGGACGCACCAAGCTTGTCATCGTCAACTCGACCATGAGGGTTCCCAGTGCGCTGTACACATTAGGTACGCTGTATGACTATCACAGACTCCGCTCTCAAAACTTGCCATCGCCCGTCGACGCTCGCACCCGCAAGCTCTTGGTCGATTCGGGAGGTACTGATGACTACACCCACATCCACCAGCCGATTGCACCCAGGAGCATTCATATTGTCGTTTCTCCTCGTCTCAGCAGTCAGACGAGTGCGCGCACGTATCTGTCCCACCTTTCCGAACTCAGCGCCGGTCTGAGTGGCGACGACCGCGTGGACGACGATCACGTCTTCGACGTCGTTGACATGATCGCATTACGCAGGCAATTCGTGCGCATCATGCGCGATCACAACCGTCACAGTCGGCGGTCGAGAGATCATCAGACGACCGAAAAGTTCTTCTATGCGCCCGTCACCTCGACCACGGTCGTGTCGGCCGTTGAGCTCTCGCGTTACACGCCCTTGGTCCGTCGTCGGTACCGTACGTACGGCCACGTGAACGTGACGCTGTTCGTAGAGGACCTTTTCGACGCTGCGACCTTCGACGTACTCGTCATGTGTCTTCAACACGTGCGGGGGTCCATACAAGTCGTGTACGCCTACGCGTCTTTATCGAATGCCATCGCCTTACGCAACATGGAGTACTTTGCCCAAGCGTGCAAGGCATACTTTCGCAACCCAAATGTCATGGTTGTTTTCCACGCCACGACACCTCCGCTCTCGTGGGTGTCCACTATCCGAGGGTACGTAGATGGCCTCGCCACCTCCAACGGCCTGGGTAGCAGTTTCTGGCATTCCATTGGCCACACTTTCGCCCATGTCGTCACGCATGCAATCTCCGAGGGGGTCTTCCGGGTGGGTAATTTGGTCGCAAAGGGGGGTCGAATGATCGGACACGACCTGGTGTCCGTCGTCAAGGCAGTCGCATCCGCGACGGGCCACTCGTTGAGCTACATCAAGGGCGACTGGAGGAAGATCCTCACGACAGTGCGCACCGTCGTGGGTGCGATGGTCGCCGTCGCGCGTACCGCAGAGAGGGTGGTAGCGGATGTTGCGTTCGAAGAGGGGGTCATCTCCTTCGTCAGTGAAGTGGAAGTAGCAGGCAACGTCGCCAGCATTGCCACGGTCGGTGCTAACGTGGATATCGCCACGTCTATCGCAGAGAGCTCCTCCTTGGTCATGCACTCGGTGACGGAGACCATGGGCACGAGTATCGACACAATCGATGTCGTCGCTGAGAGTATTTCGGACACAATCACAGTCGTGACCGACGAGGCGAATGCCGCCGTCAGCGGACTTACCGACGCGGGTAGCGACTTTGTGGCGACCAGTGTAGATATCGGGGAGGACGCACTCGCCAACCGGCTCGCTGAGAACTTCAGCGAAATGTTCGAAAATACAGCGGACTTTGCGATTGAGGATGGTGTCTTGGAAGACGCGGACGGGACGGTGGTTGTCGACGGCGATCCAAACGAGGACGACGCGAGTGACGAAACTGAGTACGATGAGAAGGCCAGCAGAAGCGTGCGAGAGGATGATAGCATTGCAATCACCGCTTTAAAGCGCGCCATTCAAGCCGAATGCGTCGCATATGCTCACTTGGCGTACATTGCCCACCGCGTCGCTCTCCTGATCCGAGCAGAAATCAGTCTTTTTGCTCCCATCGAGGACGCCTGGTCGACATTGCCCATTCCGGAGCGCGACGGTCTGAGTGTGGCGGACTACATGAGCGAAGTCGATCGTCTGTCCGATGACGTGAGCTCCGTCGCTGATCAGCAAAACGAGATTTACCACGCCGATGTGGCACAGTGCACGTCCTACATGGCGTTGGTGCGGATACTGGCGTCGATCGCCAAAGCCGAACACGACCATGCCACGCGTGTGTACCAGCTGAATGGTAGCTTCAGTGAAGTCCACTCGGTCGTCAAGAACTACTACACATCACAGGGTGCGACTGCGGGGGTCGCGCGTATCGTCATGGTGCGTAAACTGCACACGCGCGAGACGACCGCCACGTATCACAAAATGCTGTCAAAGTACGTCAAGACGGTCGTGGTCATCCCAGCAGATGTGGGCGCGGACGTGGAAGCGGCCGTCGCCAGTGCCAAGCATCGCATGTATGCGTCACTGAGGCACGAAAGCAAGACAAGCGGCGATATTCACTTTTCCTTCGCCACTGACATTGTGGGAGGCGAGGCGTCGAAAGATCGTCTCGTGAGCACATTGGACGTCATGCGCGATATCGTGACCGAGGGTGCGGTGTACAACATGCGAAACGACGATACCAACGCACGACTCACGGACATAACACCGACTCCTTTTCAAAACCTAGCCAGCGTGGTCCGCAACCAGCTTGTCGGCATGGACTCGACTGCGCGTGACACTCTACTCCACGCGGAGGCAGATCTGGATGCGCTGTCCGTGAAAATGGACAAGTGCCAGCATGCCATGCGCGCTCTGCGTCACGTGATCGCCGAAACGCACGGCGACCTCGTGCGGTCGATCAGTCAGCTGGACCGGCTTACTGATGTCATCAAAGAGAGTAACCTGTACGAGCCTGCTGTCGTGACGGCCGTCGAACAGCTTGCCAGCGGGGGCGGCGAGAACGCAAAAGCGGTGCAGAAAATCGAATTGCTCAAGAACACCGCGTCGTCTCTGGCCACGCGCGTGGTTCGACTCAGTGCAAGTCTCACATCGCTGCTCAGCGGCCAGGGATCTACTCTGGTCGCGTACGGCACCAAGAGTGGTGCCTTTCTCAGGAGCATTGGTGTGGGGGACGCCGACGTCAGTTCGTTCGCCTTTCACCTGGTCGGTCTCAAGGCGGTCTACGCAGCCCTGAGCGCCACTGTGCAGCTCAAGATGCAGGCCTACTCGAACGCACAGGGGGTCTTCAGGCACGAGTGCGTGTCGACTGACAGCCAATACGCCGCTGCCTACGCGTATCAGCAGCACGCCTTGTGCATGCAGGTGGCCGCGCACATCCACGTCGACAGACTACGCGATCTTCAAGAGAGCGATCTACGCGTGTCGATTCCAATTTCAACTGCACTGGGTCAAACGGAACAGGAAGCGGTTGTCGGTGCAGTAAACAGTGCGGAGATGATCGTGGCGGTCGTCCAGATGTACGACTACGCGCACTCGGACGAGTGGCACAACAATCAGGACTTGGTCATCCCGCACGAGTCGCGCATCCGCTACAACCATGCCGTGTACGTGCTCTTGCTCGAGACGAACGGCGCGCTTCTGGCCGGTGACGTGCACCAAAACATCCTCGAATACATTGACAATGGCGACGACTCCAAAACGTCCGAGGGAAACTTGCTAAGTAACCAGCGTCGAACGGCCATGGTCCGAATCACGCTCGGCTAATGTAGACGCTTAAGTGCTGTGTTTTTGTGCGTCCATAGTACTGATATGTTTGAGAATCAGAAGACCCATCGACGCTCTGTTTTGTCGTGCTTGAAATGGTGTATCGAAAACACGCTGCTCTGTGTTCATAGGTATGCGCTACTCGCGGCATGTCAGCTGGTGCTGAAGTTGCCTCGTTGCATCCACACCATGCACTGGCCGTCACTGAACATCACTGCCTACTGGACGTCTGACGACGATGGTTAACACGGCAGAGATTATAATGTTTTATCTGAGATATACTACGTGCGACGTAAACATGCGTGACATCCTCAACACGACCATCCACTCTTTGAATCACCACCTGCGGTACGCAGGCATGCGAGCGGGACATCGGGAGAACGTCGCAGAGCACTCCTTTTTTGTGGCTCTGATCGCCGACTGGCTGGTCGCCGACATGGGTCGCGAAGATGTAGACCCCGCCAAGGTCATGCGGATGGCCCTGTACCACGACATTGAAGAAGCATACACAGGTGACTTGGTAACGCCCATCAAGTACCGCTCCGCCTCCCTTCTAGAAGAGTGGGAACGATTGAGCAGTGAGATGCTCGAGGAAGGTCTGCGCAGTGACTTCCCCCACGCTCCGTCGGTAGAAGCGCGCGTCCGAGACGTGCATGCCGAATACGAACGTGAGAAAATGGCGACCGCTGAGGGACGGGTCGTCAAGTTCGCGGACATGCTACAGAGTGTCGTGTACCTGCTCCGCGAGATGAAGGCCGGAAACCAGCATATCCATGGGGTGCTGTCCAACGTGCTGTGCAACTTGCATAGTCTTTTCGATCATCTTCCAGAATGGTCTGCGTACCTGGCGCAAGTGGACATGCTCGCGATCGACGCCGGCGTGCATGAACATCAAAAAAAATTGTCCACATAAAGAACAACCATGCGTGTCTGTCTTGCCGTGTACTTTTATGGCATGTGGTTTGTGCGAAAGTGTCAGCGGTGTTTCGAGGGTCGGTCGGCAAGTGACGGCAAATCGATGCTCGATCTCGGTCGGGTGGACGACGACAACTACATGGAAAGTGCCTACGCCGACTTGTGACCGTAATTGGACAAACAACGAGCGGAGGGGTCTTGACTGTCACAGAACGGCTGCTTCCACAAGTAAGGAATGCACGTCGGGGTGCAAAATGTACTATCGAATATGTGGCGATAGTATGCAGATTCGTCGTCGTATGGTAGGGCGTGGTGTGTCGCGATCCCTCTTGGTACTGTCGGAAGGGACGCAATGTGCTGCCGAATGATATCGAACCAGCTGTTTGTTTTTTCGCTCACGCCGTCGCTGAATGCTTCCTTGCGTCTCCATACGAGGGTCGCCGGCAAGTCGCTCGCAAATGCACGGCGCAGACAGTCTTTTTCGATGCGCGTCACGCCATCCCACATCTTGTAGGCCACCGGTGCGGACATGATCAGTTCCACCACGTCGCGATCGGCAAACGGCACGCGTCCCTCGAGGCCATGACCCGCGAAGCTCTTCTCGCACCGAAGCACATCGAAGCGATGAATGTCGCGCATCATGCGGACGATGTGCGCATCAAAAGCCACGGGGTCAGAGGTCAAACCAAACCCCCGATAGCCGCCAAGCAACTCGTCGGCAACGTCGCCACAGAAAAGAACCATATCTTTTCCCAGTCGTGCAATGTGCTTGGCAAGCAGCCAGTTACCGGTCGACGCGCGAACCGTCGTTACATCGTAGCTCTCGATCTGACGAATCACTTCGGGAATGGCCGACAGGAATTCGGACTCTTCCAGAACGAACTCATGGTGATCGGTGCCCAAGTGCTCAGCAGCCATGCGCGCCCACTTCAGGTCCTCGGCGTCACGCATTCCGACTGTATAAGTGCGCATTGCAGGTCCGTTCGGATGCATGTCCTTCCACAGTCGACATACAATGGCGGTAATGACCGTGGAGTCTAGACCACCAGAAAGAACACACCCGATCGGACGGTCAGAGAGCACCAGACGCTTCTCGACTGCCTTGATCAGACATGCTCGCAAAGATGAGCAAAAATCCGCGTATCCTTCGTCGTCCAGATCTCGTGCGATTTTGCATGTGAGTGCAGAGCAAGGTGGTCTGATCTTCCAGTAGGGAGTGGGTGTCGGGGGAGACATCCTCGCGGTCACTCGGAGGGTCATGGAGTGACCAGGTGGGAAGGGTTGCGCTGCGAACATCATGTCAGTGGGTATGCCCTTGATCTCGCTGGAAACACACGCCCTGTCGAGCACAGGGTCGTATGCATAGTACAGCGACCGAATACCTATGCGATCGCGAGCCACACCGACCGTCTGCAAGACGCGGTCGACCAGCACGAGTCCGAAAACGCCATCTACGTGGCGGCATGTATTAGCGAGTCGCTCTTCAGTCGATAGACCTGCCGCCTGTTCGTAGTACGCTGGCACGGCTTCGCAGTCGCTCCCAGTGTGGTTGGGAGACCCACATGCGCGGTGCATATCAGCGGCGTTCCATATCTCGCCGTTGCACAGTGAAATGGTATTTCCAACCAAAAGAGGCTGATGCGCGGAAACACCGCCGTTGATGGCCAGACGATGGAACCCAAGAACAATCATCCGATCTGCTTCGTAGTGCACCCATAACTGTGTGTTATCTGGACCCCGGTGCTGTATTCGCATAAACGACTCTCGCAGTGGGTCTATGGTTTGATGTGGTCCCACGTAAGCGAATATGCCGCACATTGCCCAATTCCATTTATTCGCCAGTGGCAAAAAAAGATTTCGCGTATGAACCTGTCGCTCTTTTTTTTTTTGAAATACAGCCAGAGCAAAGCGAACACGCAACCCTGAATCATGGATGCCGAAGACACGAATGCACATTTTACACGATCCAAAGTAGACAAGCGGAAAGAATCACGTACCGACATGAAACGTTCTAAAACGCACGGTAGTGGTTCGCGCAAAAAAGCGCTGAAATGCGACAGTTCGGAGAAAGTTCGCTCGTCGCGCACGACGAGGCATCCAACGAGACAGTGCGAGCAGCGTTCCGTCATTCGCTCTTCTTCGCATACACCTTCTCACGTGTCTTCCCATTCTCGATCCATATCGCGATCGCGTTCTCGCTCTGGATTTCATCCCGAGTCCGAGTCCGAGTCCGAGTCCGAGTCCGAGTCCGAGTCCGAGTCCGAGTCCGAGTC
>ERZ887942.2135-NODE-2135-length-12547-cov-6.817643_pt1 | contig 12547 bp, 2 predicted proteins | sample MGYA00521099_ERZ887942 | MGnify/ENA primary metagenome ERZ887942 (study PRJEB32303, sample SAMEA104408605) | aquatic metagenome | biome: Brackish water; feature: Pelagic; material: water | place: Baltic Sea | collected 2014-06-07T06:48:00 | depth 16,251 m ... | reverse complement strand
CGATGCGAACATTCTCGTTTTTCCATTCGCGACTGCGTGTTCGAACCACCGATCGGCGCGCGATTAACACAAAAGAAATCAAGAGTTTTTTAGCGAAGAAATTTTCGTACCTTCTTGGCGAATTCGTTGGACGCGTGGACGCCGACGACAACCTTTTGGGACTTCTTGGCGGCAGATTTGACCGAAACCAAGTTGGCGGTGAACGATGAAGTTAAAGCAGACATCTTTATTCTAGTTTTTTGTGTGTAGTTATGGCGTTTTCGGAGCGAATTTGTTCGAATTCTTTGCGATGGTTTGGCACAAAAAAAGTTGTTCTCGAAGATTTCTTGGAATCTGATTCTGACAGAGAATTTTTGTTGGTTGGGCAAAAAAAAGAGAAAAAAAAACCGAACGCCCTGGTGTCACCTTTTCGAATGGTGGGGTTGAATCGTCGATCATGGACAATTCGGGAGACTTCCATGCAGAAGGCACAACGATGGTGACGATGAACACTGAAATTCAAGGGGCCACTTCACTCATCAATGTTGCAGGAACGAGCGGAGATTTCAGAGTGCATGACGGGTTGGCTGGCGGAGATTTTGACCCAACATTCGGCCGCGTTAAATTTTCCGTTGCTCCATCTACCGGCAATGTCCGGATGTCTGGCGACTTGGATGCGGACGGCGATGTATCCATGTTAGGGAAAGCCACTTTGAATGGCCTCAATGTGGACGGAAGTTCCCGATTCGGCAGCCTCACCATGGACGGTGCTCTTGACTTGAATTCATCGGCCGCTATTTTGGGGAACCTTCGTGTCAATGGGTCAAAATTCACAATCAATGGATCTACGGGCAACACCCGCACGGAAGGCAACACCGAAGTTGATCAAAGTTTAACCGTTAAAGGGCTCGTCCACATTCAGCAAAACATGACCATTGAAGGGACAACGTTTGCCAACGGTGGCGTGGAGACAACAAGTGTTGAGATGGACGGAGATTTGCAAGTGGGTGGCAACACCAATATTGGGCAGGATTTTTCAGCCGGAGGGGTTACAACTGTCATGAACGACCTGAACATGGGGTCGGACTTTAGCATATTCGACGGAAACACTTCCACCTTCGAGACTGCCAATTTTCATGTCTCACCCACTTCGGGAAACTTGACGAATAAAAGCGGTTTTTCCGCTCAAAATTTCAATCTAGAATCCCACGGTTGGTTCTCTAGCAATGTTGAGGCATACTCCAACCTCAATGCTGCGGGACCAACAAGCTTGGACGGTTTAACTGTCAGCGGTTACGCAAACTTCAAAACTGGATCGACTGGCGCAGCCTTCAATGGAGCAACCGTTTTTTCCCAATCTGCCACCATTCAAGGAAACTTGACAACCAAAGGGTCAGCTCAATTAGGAGGGTTGACCATTCCAAAAAACTTGACCACCGAAAATGTATATCTCTCTGGAACTCCCCAATCAGGTGGCTTCTTACTGGATGTCACAGGGAAAGCATCTGAGAACAACGCTTTTGTTCACTTTGTGAATGAAAGCTCAACCGGGCATGGCATTCAGGTTCAACTCGGGTCACCCGCACCGGGCAACACCAATCACTATGTGACCTTCCAATCCGCCAACGGCTCTGAAGTTGGCCGTATTGAAGGTGAGACGACTGGCGAATTGAACAACAATGAGATGTGGGCCTTCGAAAACAATGACGTCGATCTCATGGAGCGATCAGCGAGATTAGCCAAGGACGTAGCAGAAACCAACCACACCATAACATCTGTAGGCTTGGCCGCCGCAATCGCGAAACAGGTTGCGGCATGCGTTTCCTTTACGGGTTGTGGTGGTTTTGGATTTTGTGCTGCGATGCCTATTCCCGCCTTGATTGCAGGTGCGGCTGCCAATATTATTTCCGCAGGAATTGGATTGGCCGATGCCATCGTCGCCAAAAACCAAGCGAATAACGCCTACACCCGGGCGTCGAACGCAAAGAATCAGTTTGTTACGAATACGTACTCGAAAAATCACGTGAACGCCAATGGTACCATGGTGGGCGTCACCTACCAGTCAGGTTCTGCCGATTACGCCGAGTGGTTGCCGAAAGCCAATCCGCTTGACGATTTCGAACCAGGGCAATTGGTTGGAATCAAGGATGGGCATATTTCATTGAACACCGCAGGAGCTGATCACATTTTCGTTATTTCAACTCAGCCCCTTGTTTTGGGCAACACTCCGATAGATGGTCGTGAAGCTGATTATGAAAAAGCGGCATTCATGGGGCAGGTCCCCGTGCAGGTCTTAGGCACCGTTCATACGGGAGACTTCATCGTTGCCAGTGGCAATTCTGATGGATACGCAATGGCGCTGGACCCATCGAAGTTGAAAGGCCAAGACTTGAAGCAAGTCGTGGGAATCGCTTGGGAGGATGGACATGCTTCATTTTTGAATGTCATCAATGTCGCAGTCGGCCTGAGCGATGGACTTCAAGGATTTGCAGCAGCCATGGACCAACGGTTGGACGCATTGGAATCTGAATCAGACGCCCTAGAAAAATTGATTCACGCCAAAATGAAGGGCGATAAAATCAATGTCTACCAACTTCAAAAAGCGGGCTTGGTCAAACCCTTGATCGTACCTGAAGAATACATCCAATACGATGAGCCCAATTGGTCCGATGCATCCAGTTGGAATACGCCTTCACCTGACGATTTCGTCATGCATGAAATCACAGAAGAGGCCATGGAATACTCCTGGGAACTGGCCGTACAGCAAACGAACTCATTTGGAATCAACATGAAACAGAGTCCCTCTTGGCAGTTGTTCCTGCGGGACGAAGCTGCGAGAAAGGACTTCTTAAATGATCTTCGAAATCAAATCAACGATCACAACGCGGGAATCATAGCGGAATTGTCAGATTATGAGTCTGTCCAGTTTTATGACCCAACTCCTGCAGATGAATTCATCAAACAACGGGTGAAGTCCCCTGGGGAGCCTCCCAACAAAAAGGAGAATCAAACGAATGCTCAAAAGCGTCAGTAATCATGAAAAAAATCACTCTCCTTTTCATTTTCGCGGGCGTTGTAATGGCTTCGTTCGCCCAGTGTGATTCGACTTCGTGCACACCAACAACCTGGTTTTTGGACATCGATGGCGACGGTGTAGGCGTGGACTTCAATATGACCAATGTTCGATGCTGCGAAGCCCCTTCGGACATGTACTCTTCACTACCCGGAGACCCTTGTCCTCAAGACCCCAGTTGTGTGAATGCTTCCGATGAAATTCCCGGATGCATTTATGCAGAAGCGTGCAATTACAATGCAGACGCGAATGTTTTCAATGGCAATTGCCTTTTTCCAGGAGAATGCCGTCTGTGTGAGGAAATAGCTGGAGTTCGGACAGGGCTCATCGACCCCGATGGACCGTGCAATTGCGATGATACAGGAGCTCCCATCTACCCGGATGCCATGGGCATTTGTGGCGGTGAATGTGACGAAGATGTTGATGGCGACGGCATTTGTGATTTTTCACAGGTCATCGGAACAGACACCCTGTGGACCGACAATTGCCGAGTGGCTGACGAGGCTTTAGACGATTGTGGCCAGTGCAACACGCTGGCTAATGGTCAGTTTTACAAAAACGAAACTGGAGACCCCTGTGCACCCGGAACCCCAGGGTGTACTCTCGCAAATGGCGACTGCGACTGTGATGGCAATGTCTTTAGTTCATGCGGCGTTTGTGGAGGAGAAGTCCCTGCCTCTGGATTCAATTGCGACGGAACCTGCATTGACACCAACGGCAATGGAGTTTGTGACTTTTCAGAAATCTACGGATGCACGGATGTTAATGCATGCAATTTTGACTCGAAGGCAACGATTTTAAATGAAAGTTGCCTGCAATTAGACGATTGTGAAATTTGTGGTGGTGGTGGCATACCCGAAGGCGCATGCCATTGCGATGGCACTTTGCCCAATTCGGGGTATGATTGCGACGGAAACTGCCTAACGGATACTGATGGTGATTTCGTTTGTGATGCATTCGAAATCACAGGATGCACAAATTCGGAAGCTTGCAATTACAATCCTTCTGCAACGGATAGCGGCACGTGCATCGTTCGCGACGTCATCGGAGAATGCGGCGGAATATGCACGTTGGATGCTGATGGAGATTTGTTGTGTGACCATGACACAAATGGAGACGGCGCTCCGGAAGACTCATGCACAACGGGCAACGGAATCATCGACGAATGTGGTGAATGCGGAGGAACATCAACCTTTACATTGGAGGACAACACCACGCCATGCGTGCCCGGAACACCGGGATGCACCAACGCCTCGAACGAATGCAATTGCAATGGAAACACGTTTGACGTTGTGAAAACCTGTGGTGGAAATTGCTTGGTCGACCAGGACAGCGATGGCATATGTGATCTGGATGCGGATGGCAATACTGCTGATGTGTTCATTTGCGATGGGCCTGCAGATGTCATTGGAAACTGCAACGGAACATGCTCGACAGATGCCGATGGAGATGGTTTGTGTGACGACGATGACGACTTGGACGGATTTTCCGACGAGGACCCCTGTCCAAACGACCCCTTTAACATCATCGATGAATGCGGTATTTGCAGCGGATCTGGCATCCCGGAAGGCGCCTGTGATTGCTCTGGAAGCACAGAAGATGCCGTAGGCGTTTGTGGCGGAACCTGTAATTCTGATGGGGACAACGACGGGATTTGCGATGACAACGGCAATGACCCGTGTGTTGGTGATTATGACGAATGTGGTGTCTGCATTGGCGATTCAAACTTCACATTAGCCAATGGCTCACCTTGCGACCCCGGCACACCCGGCTGCACCAATGCCGATGGCCACTGCAATTGTACCGGTGACACATTGGACGCGCTCAACATTTGTGCTGGAGACTGCACCGCAGACGACGATGGAGATGGTATTTGCGATTTCGATGAGAATGGCAATCCGGTGGACCCATGCGTTGGTGAATACGACGCTTGCGGTGTTTGCGAAGGGCTAGGAGAAGTTTTTGAGTGCGGATGCGCTGACATCCCCGAAGGCTCATGCGATTGTGACTTGAATAAATTGGATGAATGCAATGAATGTGGTGGTGCAGGACCAGATTTTGGCAAGGACTGCGATGGGAATTGTTTAGGCGATGCCGACAATGATGGGATTTGCGACGTGGATGAAGAAACGCTCATCCCAAGAGTCTTGCTTCTATCGCTTAATTCCGGAGAAAACCCAACCTCGAATCTTTATTTGGACCACGTCCGAATGCAACAAACGTTGGACCGTTTCACGTTACTGCACCATTTGATGACTGAAAACCTCGACGACGGTTCATTGACAGGTTCGACACGGAATTTGACCATCGAGAAGAACATGACCTCCAAAGGAACTTTGTTGGCAAAAGGAGTGAGCATATTCAACACCAACATCCACATCAAAGGAGTCCTGGAAGTTTACCGTGACCTCTACGTAACGGGTAGCGCAACCGTGGGAGGCTCAACAGTATCGAGAAGCGGGATCGTCACAACCAATGTAGAAGTTTCGGGCGACGCGAGCATTGGCGGAAACACCAACATCAATGGGACACTTCGAACCTATGGCATCTCTCAATTTCGGAATTCCTTGGACGTTAGCAACAACTTTGCTGTTTACAACGGAGTGACCGCTGCTAGCGTCCCCAAATTCGATGTAGAATCCAGCACCGGTGACGTCACAATCAAAGGCGCGTTAAGCGGCTCATCTGATTTTGTGGTTTCGGGATACAGCGAGCTAGACGCTCTAAACGTAACCGGCAATGCGACAATGGATAACGCAACAGTTGACAATCCTCTCGTTGTCTCGCAGGACGCTGAATGGCTCGGAAACATTGTAGTTGGCGATAGCATTTTCACCATCAATGCCTCAAGTGGTGACATGCGCGTCAAAGGCAACCTCGAGGTAGGCGGAGACACATATGTCTTGGGGAATGTTGTTGTTCAAGGCGACGCAACAATTGGCGGCACAACTTTCGCGAATGGCGGGATTGAGACCAGTTCCATCATTGTAGAGGGCGATATGGATGTAGCTGGAAATGGAACGGTCGCGATGTCCATGGGTGTCGGGCGCAATGCCAACATTCACAAGGCAACCGGAATCGGTGGCAACTTCACGATGCACCAAGGAAGCACATCGGGCGTCTTGAATGCAACCGAAGTTTTTTCCGTCAAATCTGCGACCGGCCAAGCTTCAGCATTAGGCAACTTTACAGCAAAAACAGCTCGTATTGGTAGCAATGCCTCGTTCACAGGCCCCATGACTTTGGCCGGAACATTGGATGTAGACGGCTCTTCCACTTCCATTGGAGGAGACGTCTTTGTTGATGGAGGAGTCACTTTAGGCCCGGCAACTTTTGGAGGCAATGCGGAATTTTCGAGTAGCCTGACCACCGACGGTAGCTTCACGACGTTAAGCGATGTCGCTGTCAATCCGGCAACGGCAACGGTGCCTGTTTCTGGAGGAAATACGAACCTGAATGGACAGACCATCATTGTTTCTTCAAAAGAAGAGTCCGCCTTGAACGTCACTGTGAATCGCTCCGACGGATTTGCGGCCAGATTCCGGAATACCAAATCCAATGGCGGTCAAGGAATCGTATTCAAATCAGGTGACGATCAACCCGGAAATGACAACAACTACGTAGAATTCGAGAATGGCGCCATGCAAGTCATTGGAAGAATTGAAGGCGTTCTAGAAGGCGAATTGGCGGGAGATGGCGATATTGACTATGCGCGGAAATCGATGGATTTCGCTACAAAATCAGCCGCTTGGGAAGCAACCAATGCTGGAATTGCACTCTTGCTGGCTGGCTTTGATTTATTCTCTGCAGTGAGCGAATTGGCTGAATGGGGCACAGGAAGCACAGCTTGCTTTGGAAACGGGGCCTGCGCAACTTTCCCGATTCCTTCGATGATTGTTTCTGCCATCGCGGAAATCGCCTTGAATGGCACAGCGTTCCAAAGCGCAAGTATCGCGGTTCTAGAGGCGGGCACGAATGCAGCTTTTGCAGTGGAGACGAAAAACAAATATGAAGCGGCGCTGCAAAATGGATTGGTTCAAATCGGGAATAAAAAACTCGGTGTCACCTATCAATCTGGTTCAGGCGATTATGCTGAATGGCTTCCCAAAACTGATCCAATGGAACAGATGGAAGCTGGTCAAATTGTAGGCCTCAAGGATGGTCGCATTATGTTCGACACCGACCAAGTAGATCACGTCTTCGTGATTTCAACATTGCCCATTGTCCTTGGCAACGTGCCTCAAGAGCCGTGGCGCTTCGAGAAAGTCGCATTCTTAGGTCAGGTACCTGTTCAAGTCAGAGGAGCCGTAAAGTCAGGTGATTACATTGTGGCGAGCGGCAGGTCAGACGGCTACGGCATTGCAGTGCATCCTTCGGAAATCCGCCCCGAGGACTTCGATCAACTCGTTGGCGTGGCGTGGGAAAGCGGATTGAAGGCTTTCAACACCATCAACGTGGCAGTCGGACTGAACGCAGCGTTAACGGCAAATGCAGAGCGGCTAGAAACCCAAGTAAATCGCATCGAACGAGAGACTGCTGCGATGAAAAAAGTCGCGATTGCTTTTGGACAAGGACAAGAGCCGACCCCGGCTGATTTGCAATTGATTGGCCTTTTGCCTCCATTCATAGGAGCAGAGGAGATCCAAGATGCCATATCCACTAAACCGGCGGAAGACATGGCATGGACCGTGCCTGGAATGGATGATATCGTTGTGCACAAAATAACGCCTGAAGGGATGGACGTGGCCTTGGACAAAGCCATCGAGATCATTCGTTCCAAGGAAATGACGGAAGACACACGTCAGTTCATCGATGGAATAGAAAACAATGAAACCGTGCGAAAAACTTTCGCTGATGGCATGCGCGCACGCATCAATGGTCACAATCAAGATGCAATTCGTGAAATGGCCAAATTCCGCGGTATTGAAATAACGAGGCCAACTACCCTCAGGTCGATTCACGAGCGGCTTTCTTCTGAAGTTGAAGTCAACCCAACAACTCCACAAAAACGTCTCTGATCATGAAAAAGATTTTATTGACATTCGCAGGCGCTTTTGCCGTGGTTTTGGCCAGTGCTCAGTGCATTTCCGACACCTGCACAACTCCGAACACGTGGTATCTCGACATTGATGGCGATGGTTACGGCGTGGATGACCCGTTAACAAACATCGAATGCTGTGGGAGCACTGCTCCTTCTGCAATGTTCACGAACTTATTCGGAGACCTCTGCCCTTTTGACGAAACCAAAGACACCACAACCCCCTGTCCGTGTGGTGAAGTCTGCCCGACAGATGTGATCAAGGGGTGTATTTACGAAACGGCCTGCAACTATGACTCCAACGCCAACGTGTATGACGGGACGTGTGTTTTCAGAGATGAAGAGCGCTGCCAAGAATGCCTCAACGGCGAAATCGATCCTGCTGGCCCATGCGATTGTTCAACCGATCCCGTAACAAGTGTAGTGACTAAAAGTTATCCGGATATCCTGGGGAATTGTGGGGGCACGTGCGTTACAGATGACGACAACGATGGCCTTTGTGATCATGATGCGGACAATGACGGAGAAGTCGACGACCCCTGTCTAGGTTTGGCTTCAAACGAGATGGACGCATGCGGTGTCTGCGGCGGATCAGGCGTTGATGTAGATGAAGATGGCCTTTGTGATACGGATCTAAACGGTGATGCCCTTGATAATTGTACCGACACAAGTGCCTGCAACTTCCGCGGAGAAGCGTTGGGAAACATGTACAACCCGACATGCGAATACATGGATGCTTGCGGAGAGTGTGGCGGCGATGGTGTTGATGTGGACCCCGCCAATAGCATTTGCGACGACTTGGATATTGAGGGTTGCACCACATCCACAGCTTGCAATTACGACAGTGAGGCTACTTATATGGCTCAAACGGCATGCTTGACTGCAGATGAATGTGGGATCTGCGGAGGCACAGGCATTCCAGATGGCGCATGCGGCTGCGATGTATATCCTACACCTGGCTACGACTGCGAAGGCGATTGCATCAACGACTCCGACGAAGACGGAACATGTGATGAATTTGAAATTTTGGGCTGCACGGATGCTTTAGCGTGCAACTATGATGACACAGCAACGGAGAATGACCCAACGACCTGCATGGCCTCTGACGCAACGGGCGTTTGCGGAGGAACATGTTCCACGGATGTCGATGGAGATGGGCTATGCGACGAAGACACCAACGGGGATGGCATTCCCGAGGATACATGCACCGCATTGCCAGGCGTCTTAGACGAGTGCGGCGTTTGCAATGGAGGCGGCATTCCCGCGGGCGATTGTGATTGTTTCGGCAACTCATTCGACACACTCGGTGAGTGTGGAGGACGTTGCGTATCGGATGACGACCTTGACGGCATCTGTGATGAAGACGTAGACGGCAATATCATTGATTTGTGCGTGGGAACATTTGACGCCATCGGCGTTTGCGGAGGCAACTGCCTCGTGGATGCTGACGAGGATGGTGTTTGCGATGACAATGGTGGGGATGCTTGCGACGGCGTCGTCGATGAATGTGGGAATTGCGGTGGAACAGGTCCGGATGAAGGCAAATGCAATTGCTCTGGAGACACGCTCGATGCAGCCGGTGTTTGTGGTGGAACGTGCACCGCTGATGTCGATGATGACGGAGTCTGTGACGACGTGGACTCTTGCATCGGAGTTTATGATGATTGCGGCGTTTGCGATGGAGCGGGCATCCCTTCGGGCGATTGCGATTGCTTCGGGAACACCCCGGATGCAATCGAGGTTTGCGGAGGCAACTGTGTGAGCGACTTGGATGAAGATGGCATCTGCGATTTCGATGCGAATGGCAATGAAATTGACACGTGTGATGGTGATCTCGATGCATGTGGAGTATGCAATGGTCCGGGTCCACTAGAGCCTTGCGGCTGCACAGCGAGCATTGCTGGCTTCTGCGATTGCGAAGGCAATGTGCTTGATGACTGCGGTATTTGCGGAGGAGATGGGCCGGAGCTTGGCCGTGATTGCGAGGGGAATTGTTTGGGCGACAGTGACAATGATGGCATTTGCGACGCCGTCGAAGAGATGCCTTTGCCAAAGCGACTGGTGTTGAATTTGGATCCTTCAGGAAACAACTCTACCGATATAAACCCGTTCAATATTCAATACACAAACGATTCACTTGAAATGCTTTACCGTTTGATGAGCGAGAATCTCGATGATGGCTCACTGACCGGAAAATCCAAAAATGTCACTTTAGAGTCGAGCATTGTCAGCAATGGGACAATGGTGGTTGAGGGCCCCGCAACATTTAATCAAAAAGTTGCTATGAACCGTTACTTGACGATTGATGGAGACATCAACATCGATGGCTCAGCAGACATCTTGGGCAACACTTTGAGCAACGGCGGCGTCAAGACTTCCGACATGGTGATATCCAGCGACATGGGTGTCGGCGGCAATGCCACACTGGAAGGACCGTTCATCGTGGACGGTCAAACAAGGGTGAAAAACACCTTGACCTCGCGCGCTGACTTCAATGTTCACCAAGGCGAAGACACGGACGGAAATATGAATGAAACCGAAGTTTTCAGCATTGCCGCTGCGACAGGAAATACGGACGTGATGGGCCGTTTTGTCACGGAGGGATCCGTTGATGCGGATGGCATGACCACGTTTGGTCGTTTAAACAACAATGGCCTATCGATCTTCAATAGAGTCACGATCGATGGGCTCTTCGATCTGAATGCATCCGCATCCATCGCGGGCAACTTCAGAGTCAACACGAATAAATTCGTTTCGAGTGTGACCAGTGGCAACACCTTTATTGGCGGATCAGGCAACTTCACTGTGGTCAAAGATTTATTAATCGGCGGCAACTTCAACATTGACGGAAGCTGCACCATCGAAGGAATCACCTTTGCCAATGGAGGTATCGAGACGACGAGCATGTCCCTCTCTGGTGATTTGGATGTCGGTGGAAAAGCGAACACCGGGCGAGATTTGAATGTGTTTGGTGCCGGTTCCTTTGCGTTGGCTTTTTCGACAGGTGGTGATCTAAAATTGGTAAACGGAAGCACGGATAGCACACTCAATCCCAATCCGGTGTTTACCGTTTCTGGCTCCACAGGGAATGTGTGGCTCGAAAACGAACTCACTACGAAATCACTCTCGATGAGCGGCACGAGCAATATCGGAGGGAACACACAAATTTCAGGCAATTTGAGCTTGACTGGCACCATGGATCTGGAATCCACTTTCCGAGTAGATGGCATTTCCGATATCGACGGAAAGATGGAGTTGACCGGAGCAGCAACTTCGTCAAAGAGCCTGCGTATTGATGGCCAAACAACCATTCAAGGTCTTCCCGCTTTTCAGAAAGGACTTACCGTGAATGGATCAGCCTCAATGAGTCGTTTGGATGCCGCGGGCTACTTGAATGCGACAGCAGAAGGTGGCTATGCAGCTCGATTCACAAATAGCCAAACCAGCGCTGCTCAAGGAGGCGTTAAAATCCGTTTAGGGAACAATTTACCTGGCAAATCCAATCAATTCATGTCATTCAACAATAGCATTGGCACGCAATTGGGACGCATCACGGGCGAAAAAATCCAAGTGCAGACAGGAGATATATTGACCAATAACACGAATGAACTGAATAACAATCGCGATTTCACCTTGGAGACCGTCATTTTGAATCAGGAAATCCAATCTGCTCACGAAGGGGTCACTTCAGCGACCATTGCCACGGTGAATGCAGGCCTTGATCTAGCCATCGCCATTGCTGATTTGGCTGCCGCAAGCGCGAGCAGCACGTCTTGCGCAGGAATTGTCATTTACGGGTTTTTCCCGGTCCCCTTCTTTTGCGGAACCATCCCGATTCCATCGACCATCATTGGACGCGCCAAAGAACTTGCTCCAGCCATCATCAACTTGGCCGAGGCCGTTTCAGGAAACCTGTCTGCCTCTCAAAATTTGACTTGGGCCGAAACAGATAAATCAAATTTCTTGGACGCGGTTTATGGCGACATGGAAATGCTTCAGGCTGATGGGACTGAATCAAGCAACACATCCAACCACTACAAGGTGGGTGTGACCTACCAGTCTGGCTCTGCAGATTACGCCGAATGGTTGCCAAGACGAGAGGCTGCGCAAGATTTTGAACCCGGCCAAGTTGTTGGGGTGCATGAGGGCTACATCAGTCTCGAAACAGCGGGTGCAGAAAAGGTGCTGGTCGTATCAACACAACCCATTATCCTAGGCAATGCTCCTCAAGGATCGGCTCATTTGTATGAGAAAACAGCCTTCATGGGGCAGGTTCCCGTGCGTGTGCTCGGACCGGTGCATTCAGGAGACTACATCTTAGCCAGTGGTTTAAATGATGGAAATGCCATCGCAGTTTCTTCCACCAAAATGTCCGCGAAAGACTTGGACCGCCTAGTCGGTGTGGCATGGGAAAACGGCAGAAATGCATTCAAGAATGTCGTCAATTGTGCCGTGGG
>ERZ887942.2134-NODE-2134-length-12548-cov-5.203394_pt1 | contig 12548 bp, 9 predicted proteins | sample MGYA00521099_ERZ887942 | MGnify/ENA primary metagenome ERZ887942 (study PRJEB32303, sample SAMEA104408605) | aquatic metagenome | biome: Brackish water; feature: Pelagic; material: water | place: Baltic Sea | collected 2014-06-07T06:48:00 | depth 16,251 m ... | reverse complement strand
AAAAACTGTTTCATTAATTTGCCTTTCATAGTCTTGCTTTAATTCTGTAGGCACAACTGGCCACCGAAATACGCTGGGTAGTGTATAAAGAATACGTATGGAAGGAGTTAATCTAGCTGAATCAAAGATGGTTTTCTAGTTAATGATTCTCGACCGGCAAATCGAATGTGATTTGCACCGACCTTCTCGTTGGCAAAGCCTATGAAACAGCGTTTTTGCGACACTCGATTGACGAATTGCGTCACGCAGACTATCCTTCGTGGTCATTTTGACAACACCGCCAATCAAACGCTGTGGTGCATCTCCGCCGCCACTTTCCAACATTCGTCCGATGCAAACGGCGGGGAGATCGTGAATGAAATGGGGCATCTCCAACGAACCTTTCCCAGGCTGTTTTCAACGTCGAGACACACCGAGGCGTATTCAAATTCGGGTGTGTAGAGATAGTCCTGTTGCCTTGCCGGTTACGGCTTCTTCCTCACAAACTCTTCACGCGAGACTTTGCCGTCCCCGTTTGTGTCAAAACGATTGAAGCGATCTTCAAGGTCAGGTTTCCCGGCTAGTCCTTTCGTGTACTCATCCAGCGAAAGATGGTCGTCCTTATTCGTGTCCCAGCGATCAAAAGGAATGTTGCGATCTCCCTTTCCTTTTGCTGTGGACTTTTTGGGCTTGATCGGCGCCGCAGCGGATTTCTGTTGAGTACTCAGGGCAGTGCCGATGAACGACTTGCCTTTGCCGACAACTTCTGGGTAACTCCGTAGGAACTGATTCTCATCGATCAGGTTCAGGTAATAGTGGGTAGTCCCTTCGGGTAACTCAGCAATGACGGTGTTCTTGGCAGTAAGAGTGCCTGGCATGCGAAACCATTCTTCGTACTGCTCGCCGCCATTGAATGTGTAAATCAAGTCCGCACTCGTGACGCGGGCACCGTTTTCTTTGTAGGTAACGCTAACTCGTCGCCCTTGCCTTTGATGGGAGTCGACCGTGCAAACCTTGTCCTGATTTGGCAAGGGTGTCGCACAAGCAGGGTTGAAATACGGATAGCTCGCACGCATCTCTGCCAGCACGGTTGTCAGTTTCTTGTTCATGCTTTGGGTTAGCTCCGGCTTCGACTCGGCCAGGTTCTTCGCTTCCTCGAAATCAACACGTCGTGCGTCCCCGCTCGATGAATTATAAAGCCGAAATAGCTCCAAAGGTGCTGTTCCCTCGTTGCCGATGTAGTCAAAATTGCTAACTAGCTTGTAGTCGCCGACGCGAATCGTACTTTCCATCGCTGATCCGTGCGGGAAGTGCCACACCATCGAATCGCGGGTCGTCCCGTCTGCGTGCTTGACCAGTCGCGGATCTTTGGGGTCGTTGTGCAGGAGCGGCAGCAGGTCACATCCGTCGAGATTCTTGTTTGAAGGCGTGGGTGTTCCCGTCATCGACAGAATAGTGGGATAGAAATCAAGTCCGTTGGCCATCACCTCCGTCTGCCCGCCCGCGTTGATACCGGGTCCTGCAATCAGCAACGGAACACGGGTCCCGCCTTCCATCGCTGAGATTTTTCCACGGGCGAGTGGTTCGTTGTCGGTGTAGCGTTCTTTCGGACTACCTTCCATGCCGCCATTGTCTGAGGTGAAGATGACGTACGTGTTTTCGCTTAACTTGTGCCCAGGCCAACGCGGATCTTCGGTTTCATCAAGGTAATTAAAGATCGTGCCGACGTAGTAATCCAATTCCTCAACCATCGCGCAGTAGAATGGATTTTGTTGTCCTGGAGTATCCTTGGTGGGTGGGTGCTCTGGATCAGTTCCCAGACGCTTGGTGTACTTGTCCAGTAGAGCCTGCGAACGCGTGTGAATTGGAGCGTGAACAAGCCAGGTCGCGTAGTAGAGAAAGAACGGTTTGTCCTTATTGTCGTTCAAAAAGGTAAGGGCATCTTCGTTGGTTTGATGAAATGGAAATCCGTTTTCGTCTAGCTGAAATGGGTCGTTCTTTTCTTTCGTGGCGAATCCTGCCAGGCGATCGTCCATACTTTGTCGTGCTCCGCGATTGGAGCGAGTGAAATCAAAACCGACATCCTCAGGTTGTGGAAAAGCTTTATGGCTGATCGCGATATGCCACTTGCCTGAGTGACCTGTTTTATAGCCGTTCTGCCGCAACGCTTTGGCGATTGTCATTTCGTCAGCCGGCATCCGGCCGCTGTACCACGGATCCATCATTCGAGAGTTTTTATTGTGGGGAGCAGGTGGTGCTCCACCGACGATGCTTGTCTTCTGAGCCCGCGCGGCATGGTTGCCGCTGAGGATCGCACACCGCGATGAAGAACAAACCGGCGTCGGTGAATAGCCTTGCCAGAACATGACTCCTTTTTTGGCGAAGGCGTCGATATTGGGTGTTTCCATCGGCGAAGGTTCGTCGATATCGTAACATTTCACATCTTGCCAACCGAGATCATCGGTCAGAATGAGAACCACGTTCGGTTTGGCGGGACGAACAGCCTGTGCTGTCGCAACGGTTGCGTGCAGCGAAGAAATCGTGATCAAACTTAATACAAAAAAGGGCTTGAAAATCTTCATCTATTTTCTCTGACTGTCTAAGTGTCAATCTATTCGAGTCAGCGTTTCTGCTACCGCGACTCATCGAATGTAAGTAGTCGTCCGTGAAAAAGCGAGTTAGGGACCGAGACCTGAACAGGGTCCGCCAAGTGGACCCCACGTCATTCTATAGTACGATTATTCCGAACGCCTGACCTTTCTCGAACATTAATTCCTGGTCATAAACTCATCGGTGTTCATCAGCACACGAAGCGGGTGGCACGACCTGAGTGCAGCGGAGCGGAACGGTGGTCGTGGCAACTGTGTGAGCGGCGTTTATCGATGTATTAGCTTCAACCCCGCACTCGCCACGCCCATCACTTCACTCCGTTACGTTCTGGGTCGTGCCACCCGTCCCGCGTCCGCACGACACGGAAATTAGTCACCATAGTCGACATTACATTTCGGCAATTCCTGCACCAACCTCGCAACACCATCAGTATATCTTACATTGGGTGATAGCGGAGTCAGTCCGATTCCTAAAACAGCAAGCTGTTTCAACTTGACAAGATCATCTACTGATTTGGCAGTTACAGCGGAACGGTACAAGTTGAGATACTCAAGATTCGGGTGGTCATTGACGAGTATTTGTATGCCATCGTCTCCGATACTGGAGTGATCGAAGCTGACTGAACGAAGTTTCTTGCAATTTCGAACGACCGAAACGAGTTGATCTGGTATCTCGCCACCTTCCAAGTCCAAGGTTTCGAGTTCCGGGAAGGAAGGCCAATTATCGAAATTCTCTGGAAGGTTTTTCGGATGTGAGATTGACAGCCAGCGGATTGCAGAAAGATTTTCCAATTTTGAAAAATCAGCATTTGAGAAGTCGGCATTTACGATCCTTAGCCCAATCAACTGATGCATCTTACCGAGCCAGTTGAAATCGTCCGCAGTTGTGCTCACTCCCAAATGCAGCCATTTTATCTGAGTATTGTTGATCAGTGCTTCTTTGGTACGAGAATCGATGCTGTAGTTGCTCAGATCCAAGACACCTGAAACCTTAGCAGAATCTTCAAATGAATCTCTCCGACCAGAGATAAGTTCGCTCTGCTCCCCAGATTCTATTGCTGTCAATAAATCGTCAGGAATATCGTTCGATTCGGTGTCATTCTCCCACATCCAAAGCCAAAGCTCACCATTCGGAGCGTTGGCATCGTCGATTCCGCCCCGACTGTATGCACCGTAAGGGCGCTTTTCACCAGTTGAAATGCTGGATGAATTGGAGGTGTTGGTTGAATTGTTATTCTCGCAACCAGTTAGAGACAGGAGCAGAATCAAAATGTAAATTTTCATATTTTAGCCGAATACTGTCTAAAATGTTGAGATGATCGACAATCAATTCCGAGTCATAAACTCATCGGTATTCATCAAAACTCTCGCAAGACTGCTTAAGGCTGCCAGTTTGAGTTGATCAGTGCCTTCTACTTTCTCGCTGATGAATTCTGAGGCGGCTTTGGGGTCGGAATGGAACCTTTCGGATTCGCGGTTGTAGAATTCTTGAAGGACTGCAAGTTCTTGTTCTCTTGGGTTGCGAGTGAGAGCGTGCTTGAACATTTGCTTGATGAGTTCTTCGTCTTCGACATTGGAGTGTTCATTGATGACCCGTTTTGCCAGACCGATGGCGAATTCCTGGAAGACGATATCGTTTGCCATTGTCAGTGATTGCAGCGGGGTGTTGGAGCGAACTCTTCTGGTACATGTTGTACTGAAATCTGGGGCGTCGAATGTGGAGAGCAATGGATACGGTGCGCTGCGATAGAACATGGTGTACATCGTGCGGCGATATCGGTTCGGTCCTGTTTCGGTGGGCCAGCTTTTTTTGTTTTGGGTGAAATTGTAGATTCCATCTGGTTGAGGAGGGTAGACACTTGGTCCGCCGACTTTCGAGGTCAGCAGTCCGCTAGCTGCCAGGGCTTGATCGCGGACGATTTCTGCTTCGACTCGGAAACGTGATTGTCTTGCTAAGAGGTAGTTGCCGGGATCTTTCGCAAGTAACTCGGGAGTGAAGTCGCTGCTTTGTTGGTAGGTCGCTGAGTTGAGAATAAGACGGTGCAACGATTTCATTGACCAACCATTCTCCATGAAGTTCGCTGCCAGCCAGTCGAGGAGTTCCGGGTGCGTCGGAGTTGTTCCCTGAAAACCGAAATCATTCTCGGTCTCGACGAGCCCACGTCCGAAATACTTTGCCCACACTCGGTTAACGGTGACGCGCGCAGTCAGCGGGTTTTCTCGTGAAACGATCCACTTCGCCAAGTCGAGACGATTTTGGAATTGTGGAGATTCCGAAGTTGTGATCAGCGCTGCCGGGACGGTGACATCTAACGCTCCATGCTCTTTATCCGGGTCAAGGAAATCACCACGGATCAGCCGGTATGTCTCAGGGACTTTCGCTTGTGCTTTGACAATCATCTGCTTCACTGATTTGCCGCTGCCGGGAAGGCTTGATTCCAGCTCTTTGATTCTTTGCTTGACCTGTGCCAGTTCCTGTTTGATGATTGTTTGATCTTTTTCTGTAGGGATTGGCGTGTCGCTGAAGTCGATTGCGAAGCGACCAATGTTGTAATTTTCATTCACTTCGTGCTTCATTACGATGCGAGTTGGTTTTCCTTTCAAAGAAGCAGGCTTTAATAGCGTGAAGATTGCCTCGTGGGGGGCATTCATTTTCTTGCCAGCTTTCGCCTGTGTTCCATTGACATTGATCGCCCAACCGGTATTTGCTTTGCCGTCGTTGGCTTTCGAAACATCGTAGTCTGGCTGGCTGTGATCTGCCCAGGAACCACCTAAGACTTGCTGTTTACCATCAATGTGAAGTTCAATTTTACTCAATACAAAGTTGCCGTTTGATGCTGCCCCTGGTCCGTTCTTTGGGAGAGATTCATCAGTTAGCACACGTAAGCGAACCGCAGTTAAATTCCGAGATTGTATTTGTTCATCTTCACTTAAGTCGAATGTCACAGAGTACGTTTCACGAGGATTTAAGTCGCCCGTTGCAAGCAGTGAGCCGTCTGCCTGCGGGCTCAATTCTCCACTGACTGGCTTTGCTTCTTTGATGTCGGGAGAGATCCATTTCCAATCAATGCCGGTCAAGTTCCCGTTCTCCTTGAGTCGCTTTTCTAATGTGGGTAACTCACCTCGAAGCGTTTTCAACTCTTGCAGTTGCTCGGTCCAGTTCTTTTTCCAATCGAGCATTTCCTGTTGATAGACATCGACCGTTGGACCCGTATTGTTTGCATCGGCAGCATCGTTGAAGAACGCATACATGCTGTAGTATTCGTCGTGCGTAATCGGATCGAACTTGTGGGTATGGCATTGCGCGCAGCCAACGGTTAGACCTAGCCAGACAGCTCCGGTCGTATTCGTGCGGTCAATGAGTGCTTCGTTACGATACTGATCCGCTTTTACACCCCCTTCTTGATTGATCATTGTATTGCGATGGAAAGCGGTTGCGACCAGTTGATCCTTGGTAGCATCTGGCAGTAAATCGCCAGCGAGTTGTTCAATCGTAAATTGATCAAACGGAAGATCTTCGTTAATGGCAGCGATCACCCAATCACGATAAGGCCACATGATGCGCGATCCATCAATTGTGTAGCCATGGGAGTCAGCGTAGCGCGCCTGATCGAGCCAGTGCCTTCCCCAGCGTTCTCCATAATGTGGGCTGGCTAATAGTTGGTCAACTAAATCAGAGTATGCATGCGGTGAAGTATCGTTCACAAAGGTTTCGACTTCTTCGGGAGTTGGAAGGAGCCCCAAGACATCTTGGTAGAGTCTTCGTATGAGAATTTCTTTACTTGCACGGGGAGAGGGTTTCAACTTTTGCTGATGGAGTTTTCTCAGCACGAATGAATCGATCTCGTTGATAGACCAATCATGATCGGGTGTTGCTGGGACTTCGGGTTTTTCAACACGTTCAAATGCCCAGTGTGAATTGTAATTAGCTCCTTCAGCGATCCATTGTTTCAGTGTTTCAATTTGCTTTTGAGTAAGAGGTTTATTCGCCTCTGCTGGCGGCATGACTTCGAGGTCGTCGTGTGAAATGATGCGGTTTAATAATTCACTCGCATCGGGTTTTCCGGGTGTGATTGCCCCTAATTCTACAGCGACATCGCGATCATCAAGTCTAAGGTCCGCTTCGCGTGTCGCTTCATCTGATCCATGGCACTGGAAGCAATGATTGGAAAGAATTGGTCTCACATCGCGACCAAAGTCGATCTCATGATTCTCTTCTGCAGGAGCGAGCCTGTTTATTAAGATCACAAAGGAGAAGAAAGATATCCCGTAGAGAACAGAGTATCCCAGGGAGGAGCGACCAGCATTATTAAACATTGTCAGCAGTCTCGCATAGAAGCAAAGCATTGTGATCGAAAGATGAGATCATTTCCGACGACTTTGATCATACTTTGAGAGGTAGCGAGAGTAAAACCTCTTGTCCAATTGATGAGTCTCGAGACAGCTCGCAAACAAAACTGTGCGCACAAAAAAACGTTGCCGAATGAGGGGACTCGGCAACGTTTGAATCGTGAAATATTTCACGACGATCTGATTTTGAATTGAGAGAGAGAGGCTTTCGTCTAGGGTCTAGTGCTGAGTGTCTAGTGAAAACTCTGACTGAAACTCCCTAGCCCCTTGCCCAGCGACCATAGGTCGCATCATGCTGAAGATTTGGCGGATTTCGATCCATCAGAACCTTCTGCTGAGCGTTCTCTTTGAATCGCTTCGTAAACTTCCTGTCTGTGTACAGGAATTTCTGTGGGAGCTTGGATTCCCAAGCGAACTTTGTCTCCACGAATGTCGACTATCGTGATGACAACGTCATCGCCAATCATAATACTTTCATCTCTGTGACGTGAAAGAACGAGCATCTTCCTGACTCCTCGTTGTGAATCTCACTCGATGTTTGAGTTGAGATTCGAACCTGATTTGAATTGACCTGATTTTGCCAGTGAAATTTGATAGATGTTGTAAACACTGGCTTCTCACTCTTGTGGTACAATTCCAATCGACTCATGCGAAGTTGAGAAAGACAAGAAGCATGGGGGAATAAGGGGTTTCACGCAATGCGAGGTGTAGATTGACGGTTTTACCGGTTGTGTCGAATCGCGGTTTAGAAGCTGAGTTGAATAGATGCTGAGTGGTGGCAATAAACACTGTGATACAATGAGACACTAAGGATGCCAACAGTAGGGCAGGATTTTATCCTGTTCTGGCAGTATAAAAACTGCCCTCCATCAGCGGGGAACCTGACATATTTTTCCTAGCAGAGTATCTCAGGCTCATTCAGCGCATAAAAATAGCCGCAAACATTGCGGCTATTTTGTGAACGTCAGAAGTGAAGACTACTCGTCTTCATCTTCAGTCTTCTTCTTTTTCTTCTTACCAGTCGCGACTTTGTAGACACGGACTTTTGGAAGACCGTATGGGCTTTGGTCATCGACCCACTTATCTTGTTCGATTAGTTTTTCGATTCGTTCTGAACGCTTGAGTACGTTCCTTGAACGTGAGAGGCGTCCGCCGCCTTTGAGACTTTTATCAACACTCATTGTAACTTCCGTATATTATTCAGCTTAGAGCACTATCGTGTTTATTGTGTCCGCGAAATGCTCGTTTATCAATTGTTTTGAGCATGATATCTTATCGAATGTTCTCATTTGAATCAATTCGATGAATTCATAAAATTGAAGAGAAAACTCAAGGGAAGTTTGTCAATGACTCCCCTTACTAGAGGATTTTCAAAATACATCTCTACAGTTCTGTCTCATCTCCTCGGAGTCCTGACTTGTAAACAGGCACTTCCCGGACGAGAGAAACATTGGGCGTCGTGGGATTTATTAGGTCGGTGCGATGGATATTACTTTGTGTGCCCCTCATCCTAACCTTCTCCCCAAAGCTAAACGGCTGGCGAGAATGGGTATTAAATGTGGGGAGAAGGGACCATGTTTCGCTGCGCTCACTCAAATTCAACGGTTCTTGGTCCGTCCCACATCATGAACTGCTCTACTCCTTGACGTCCCTGCCAATGGGCGCTCGTATGCCGCTCTCTCGAAAATGACCATGTTTCAGAAATCTGCGGACTCCTTCGATGCCTTTCGCGTCTTCAGTTACGAACGAGTGCAATGAGTTAACTGTCATAAAGTCTCTGGCACCAGACAGTTGTGCACTTTGGATGGAAACGGTGCCATCATCGTCTCCAGGAATAATCGGATTCCAACCGTTCTCGGTTCCCCTCGCTCCTGCAACGATCCCAAATTCGCAGAGTGGAGTCGGTAATGATGCAATTTTACCGTTCTCAGCCTTGATGAGTTGTTGACCAGCTGGTCCCATAACCCATTGAAAAGCGAGGTTTTTCTTAAGGAGGTCCGCCATCTCTGCTCCCTGATTGGGTGTTCCCATCATGATCAGACGATGAATTCTAGGATCAGATTCTTCTTTTGCCACTTGAAAGTATGTTCGTACGAGCAAACCGCCCATGCTGTGGCAGACGAGATCAATCTGATCGACTCCTTCGAGGGAATCGATGGTACTCTTCAGGAATTTGACTGACTCTTCCAACTTCATGCGGGTACTTGGGTAGTCAAAACCGACCACGAGATACCCGTCTTCTCGCAAAGCGTTCCCCATCTTGTGAAAGGACTTTGATGAACGAATGATCCCGTGAATCAGGATGACAGCCTTGCCTTTCATTGGAGAAAGACCCTTCTGAGCGGCAATATCTGCCAATACTCGGTCGCACTCTGCGAAAGTTCCCCAGGTTTTTCGGACATCATTCGGGTCCAATAATCGATGATGTTTCGTCAGAACATTCTGCTGAATGCGATAACCGTGAAGGAACTTGAGGTCGCCCCAAAATTGGCGTCCCCCCATCGTCTTTGTATCGATTTGCAATATTGGAATCTTGGGAGGCATAATGTTGAATATATTTTGCTTTGGTTCGTTATTTTCCTGAATTAATTCTTGTGACTTCAGAAATGGAGTGCAAAACAAGACAAGACAGGTTGAGAGAATAAGTCTGGTTTTCATCAGTCACAGTTTCCGACAGATTCAAAATTGAAAGCGATTTTCATTCGAAAAACACACGATGATTCTACTCAATTATTAGTGGGCTGACATGTGAAAAATATAGAATTCTCTGCTCAATTCACTAAGAATCACGACTCAGTCAAGCAAAGAGTTGCCCTTGCTCGTGAGGCAATCACTGGATATCAACATTCCTAATGACCTGAATTGTCATGACTTTGAACACAGCAACTTATTACAAATTGACCTTTCGTGATCGATGTTTATTGGTTGCTGGTTGCGTTTGTGTGATCGCTGGATTCATCATCGGTTCGACAGTTGATCCAGATCCCCGTGGGTTTGGAACGCATCAACAATTCGGACTTCCCCCCTGTCGTTTTCGTGAAGTTTTAGGAATATCCTGTCCAAGTTGTGGAGGAACCACCAGCGTCGCACACTTTGTGCGAGCACAATGGGTTGAATCTGCCAAAGCAAATACGGCTGTCTTTAGTCTTGCTTTGATCGGTTTACTTTCCATTCCGTGGTTCCTGTTCAGTCTCTGGAAAGGCTATCTCCTCGGCATTGAATACCCCTCCAAATTATTCGTAACACTCACATTAAGCTTGACCGGCATTGCAGTTCTGCAATGGGTCTGGCGCCTGTATTTCTAACGTTCCCCGCCTGATTATTACTGAACTCAAAGATTCATAAGAAACAATGACGTTTCTTGTTGATGTGAAGGATCACACTATGTCAACGATTCGACCAACCGCGAATCGAATTCAAACCTGCCGCATGATGTTGGTACTGGTTTGTATGAGTACCTTCGTGGTGATTCAATCTGGTTGTGTTGACACTTTAATGATGGCTGGAAAAGTGTTGATGGGCGACCCGGTGCAACCTTCCGGCTTCGAACTTGCGACAGGCGTCTCCCTCGCTGAAGATCAGAAGCGAGTGCTCGTGCATTGTTCTGCACCATCTTATCTATCTGATGAATTCGATACCCTCACGTCAGATATTCAGGAAGAATTAATTCGCCGCATGAAGCGACGTGGCATGGCAGTCATGCACGCCGATGCAGCGGCGGATGTTCTCGATGATTACGCTGGGCAGTTCGATCCTAATCTGCTGGCAATGCAACTCGACGATGTGGACTACATTTTCCACGTGCAGTTCGAAAGCTTCACCTACCGCGAGGACAACAGTCCGAACCTATACCGAGGGAAAGCTTCGGGCAAGATCGTTGCTCACGAAATCGTTCGAGGAAAGGATGGAGCAGGTCAACATGCCATTCAAGTTTACGACCAACTTTTCAATATGACACACCCCACGACACATCCGGTCGCTGTCGACCAAATGCCAAAGACTGTTTTCATACGTAAGTTTACGAACAAACTCGCGGATGAACTCGGTCATACTTTTTACAGTGTGAAAAATAGCGACCTATTCGTCAAATAAAGCCCCTTAAGTTGACTCCTTGGTTCGCCATAGTGCAGAACCTTTTGACGACTTTGAAATCGAACTTATTCACTCCACACTCCAATACCTTGAACGAACTTCAGCCCCGGTTGGACGTACATTGCTGGTATTAAAGTTTCTGGATAATAAGAGTGATTCTCAAAGTCTGATTCCAGCCTGAGTTCCTCAGATGCAAAATCTCAACGAAGACAACAACAAATCACGCCGCAAATTTTCAATCACTCGATTGAGATTTTTGCTCGTCGCTTTCGCAATCAGCTTTTCTTTAGCAGGTTGCCAGCAGTTTGTGATCATCAGCTATCTGCTGCACGGTCCTCCATCGATTGAGCCTGATTTCGATGCCGAGACTGGGGAGTCGATGTCCATTCCAGATGTAACTGTCGCTGTTGTTTGCTTTGCTCCCACTGAGTTGAAATGGAAGTTTCCTCAACTCGATGAACAAGTCGCGACGCATGTTTCCTTTCGACTGGGACAGAACCACATCACCATGATTCATCCCGATTATGTAAAAGCCTGGATCGATGAACATCCCGATTGGGAGAAGGCGGAGGAAATCGGCGAAGCGTTCAAAGCTGACTACGTGATCGAAATTGAACTCGCAGACTTCTCTCTGCATGAAGGGACGAGTACGACTCTCTTCCGTGGTCGAACTGAGGCTTACGTGCATGTCGTCAAGATCGACGAAGATGGATATGCAGATCGCATCTTCACAAAAGAGGTCGACTTCAGCTTCCCGACACGTGTCCCGCGATCTTCGTACGATCAATCTCAAACAGCGTTTCAAAAAGAGTATCTTTCCCGCCTCAGCGAAAAAATTGGTTGGATGTTCTACGATCGTTTCCACGGAGACATGATCGGCTGGGCAAACTAGGAGTTAGGAATTAGGAACTTGGATTTAGGAAAAGTCGTTTAGCTGCACACTTGAAGTGTGCAAACGAATCCCCGAGCACAAATGGATTCAATCGAGTAAGTCAGTCAGCGTCCAGAAATGAATCGTCAACAAAACATCGCTCGACTACAACAGCGACAAAATCCATGGGATGTCGTCATCATCGGTGGTGGTGCGACTGGCGTCTATATCGCACTCGAAGCTGCGACTCGCGGACTTGATACGCTACTTCTTGAACAATCAGACTTCGGAAAAGGAACGTCCAGCCGTAGCACGAAGCTTGTGCATGGTGGGGTTCGGTATCTCAAACAGGGAAACATCAAGCTCGTTACGGAAGCACTTCGCGAACGCGCCCTGTTGCACAAGAACGCTCCACATCTCGTCAAAGATTTAGCATTTCTGATTCCTTGCCAAAGTCGCTGGGAGCGTTTTTTCTATGGCACCGGCTTGAAAGTCTACGATTACCTCGCTGGTCGAGATCGCTTTGCAGCGTCAATTTCGATTTCTTCAGAGCAAGCTTTCAAACATGCTCCCGGCACGAAACCAGACACGCTCAAAGGAGGAGTCATTTATCACGATGGACAGTTCGATGATGCCCGACTTCTACT
>ERZ887942.2131-NODE-2131-length-12558-cov-8.730865_pt1 | contig 12558 bp, 13 predicted proteins | sample MGYA00521099_ERZ887942 | MGnify/ENA primary metagenome ERZ887942 (study PRJEB32303, sample SAMEA104408605) | aquatic metagenome | biome: Brackish water; feature: Pelagic; material: water | place: Baltic Sea | collected 2014-06-07T06:48:00 | depth 16,251 m ... | reverse complement strand
GATAGAGCAGCTGACTTCTAATCAGCAGGTTCGGGGTTCGAGTCCTCGTGGGATCACCATAATTACAAGGGGTTAAGCGATATTTGTCGCCAAGTCTCATAGACTGGCTTTCACCCGGCTTTCACGGCGCAGCCCCAGCCGGTGCGTCCCGAGTCGCCAATGGGGGCGCAGCCCTCGTGATGTGCCGCCCCCAACTAACCCACCCCCACTTGGCCTTTCAACGGCACCGCGCCGACCCCACCCGGGGGGTAGCGGGCCTAAACGCCGCAGGTCCCATCCCGGCGTTGTTGCAGAACTCAGCCGATGAAGGATTCACATCGGGAATCCATGCGGTTAGACGAGCTGCATGAGCAAGCCCAAGCCCGCCCGCTACCGCACGACAAACTGGTCCACCTACAACGATGCGCTCAGGAAGCGCGGGTCGCTGCTGATCTGGCTGGACAAGGAGATGATCTGGCACGTGCCGCATGAGGGACGCCCAGGGCGCCCGCCTGTCTTTTCGAATGCCGCGATCCAGTTCTGCCTGTCGCTCAAGGTTCTGTTCAAGCTGCCGCTCAGGCACACGTGCACTCCGCCACTGCACATTGATTTCTTTAAGAAAATACAGATTCGGCGTGCTTTTTACCATAATGGTTCCCCAAACCATTACGCGCTTGCAGTAGTACCCCACCTGAGTACAAAAATAACTGCGCCAGCCAGACCCCACCCCGGTGGTACCCACCCTTCACGTCAAGACACCCCATTCTGCCTATACAAACGATTCCGCACGAACAGGCTGGCGTCATGCTGTGATTGGAACTGGTTAGGTTCTGCTGAGCATGCCGAGGGCTAGCATGGCCCCCTCGAGTGCACGCAGCTCCCTGAGCTTCTCAGCTCGCATGCGCCTGATCTCTCGTGTCTCCCAGCCATGTGCCGTCTTGGCCTGTGCGCAGCGCTCTCGGCCTTGCTGGGTCTTGGCACCTGTGGACGCGCCGCCATGCGTCCGGCATACGCGCTTACCGCGCATCGCAGGCTTGCGGCACTGAACTCCGCTACGCTTGCTTTTGGCCTGACAGCGTCCCGCTACAGCGCCGAAACTGGTGGTGAAGGGCTCATGCACTGGGTGTCGTTCCATCCTGCATCTGTTGGTGCAGGGTATCACAGACAGAGGTGTTCTGTCAGTTTGCCTGATCGGTGTACCATTTCCCCAAAACAATGAGGCAGACAGATGGCTCTGTTGCAACAGAGCCTAAACGAAGATAAACCAAACTCTCTGCCAATTGGCGCAGCTGGACGTCGTCCAGACCACCTGTGACCTCTTTGCGATACCTTGCGACGATGGGCACGGTGTCACCGCCATCCAGCAAGGCAACCGTGGCTACAACCTGTTCCGGACGCGCACCGATGTCTGAGGTAATATTGCGGGCGATGCGATTCGCAACGGCGTTCATGAAAGGCTCCCTGCTGTGGTCGGACGACCGTGATAGCGCCGCTGCCAGGAACAGCCAAGCCTACGGCTGGTCATTTGACCAACCGTGTCAAGCACCGGGGGCTGTCTGGGTCGCATCGGCCTGACATCGGTAAATACTGACCTGACGTTGGACCACCGATTAACTTGCGAGACATCGGCATGGATGCAACGGGGCCTCTATCCTAGGCCGTTCGCAAGAGGCCGTTGCGGATGGCTCAACCTCTGCGACGTGGCCCACCGACCTAATCTTGATCACCCAACGCCACGAGATGGCCGTCGCCTGTATCAACAAGCTGCGTGCGCTCTGGCCCGAAACCGACGCGGTGGATCGGGCTTGCAACCTCGCCGGTCAGGCGCGGGATGGGCGCGCGCTTAAGGTCCGGATCAGGCAGAGGCACGGCCTGAATAAGTCGGCGGGTGTAAGGATGGAGCGGGTTGCCAAAGACCTGCTCTCGGGTGCCCATCTCTACGATCTGACCCAAAAACATCACAGCCACACGGTCCGAGATATTTTCGACAACAGCCATGTCGTGGCTGATGAAGAGGATCGCAATTCCAAAGTTCTTTTGAAGGTCCTGCAACAGCGCCAACACCTGCGCCTGCACAGACACATCAAGCGCAGAGACCGCCTCATCGGCGATGACAAGTTGCGGCTGAAGTGCCAGCGCCCGCGCAATACAGATGCGCTGCCTCTGCCCCCCTGAAAACTCATGCGGATACCGATCTAGCTTGTCGGGGGACAATCCAACAAGGATCATCAGCTCTTCAGCGCGTTTGCGCTGTTCGGTGGCATTGCCAATGCCATGAATGACCAAGGGCTCGGCCACAAGATCACCTACCCGCATGCGGGCATCAAGCGCTGCCATCGGGTCCTGAAACACAAGTTGGACCGCGCGTCTAAAGGCGCCGGCTTGACGGCCACCTGTTACCCTGTAGCCACCAATATCGATCAGTCCCTCGTGGGGAACCAGCCCGACCATCGCTTTGGCGATCGTGGATTTCCCGCACCCACTCTCGCCTACCAGTGCAAATGTCTCGCCGGGGCGAATATCGAAACTGACCCGCTCAACCGCATGAACCCTGTGGCTGACCCGCCCCATGAGACCGGCGCGGACATCATATCGCACCGACACGTCGTCAAGCCGCGCGACCGGTGCCTTCCGCTCCGAATGCGCGGCGCTTGGTCGGCTGGCCCCCGCCCCCATCCGGGGGACGGCATCCAGCAGCGCGCGGGTATATGCATGAGTGGGCCGGACAAAGATGTCGCGCACATTGCCCGTCTCTACCATACGCCCTTGGCGCATGATTATGACCCGTTCGGCCATTTCGGCAACGACGCCCATGTCATGGGTGATCAGGATGATTGCCGTGCCCAGTTCCCGCTGAAGATCGCGCAGCAGGTCCAAGACCTCGCGTTGCACAGTCACGTCAAGTGCCGTCGTCGGTTCGTCAGCAATGAGCACTTCCGGGCGGAGGACCAGTGCCATGGCGATCATTACCCTTTGACGCATTCCTCCTGACAATTCGTGTGGAAACTGGCCCATCCGCTGCTCGGGCTGGCTCAGTCGGACCTGTCGCAGCGCTTCCAGCGCACGGGCCTGAGCCGCGCTGCGACTGACCGGTTCATGTGCGCGGATCGCCTCGCAAAGCTGCGACCCGATGGTAAGCACCGGGTTAAGCGACGTCATTGGCTCTTGAAAAATCATGGCGATCCGATCGCCACGGATCGAACGCATCTGGCCTTCAGGCAGGCCAGTCAGAACTGTGTCACCCAAACGGATGACCCCTCCCGTGACCCTCACAGCAGGTGGCGGCAACAGCCCCATGATAGCCAGCGATGTAATTGATTTACCGCTCCCGCTCTCGCCGGCGATGGCAAGTGTTTCCCCCCGCGCGAGTGTAAAACTCAGATCGCTCACGAGTGGGGCCAATCCCGCCTCACTGCGGACCGAAACGCACAGTCCGTCCACAGCCAACACCGTGGCGGAAGAATTCGCCACGGCTGCAGTATCTGCGGTTGATGTCTGCCCCGTTGATGTCATTCAAAGACGCAACGCGGGAAATAGAACGAAACCACCCAGTTGGGCTGATCCACGATCTCTGAGATCCGCAAGTCCCCGCAGGTAGAGCAGAGCATGTAGGCCTCGACCGCAGACATGCCACGTGTTGCACAAAGCAAATCCACCATGCCTGCCACCGCGTCACGGGCAGCGGCCATCAGGTCAGGCCCGATGCCAGTTGTGGCCTCGTAACCCTTAGCATCCAGATGCCGAGTGACCGGCCCGGGCGTGGTGAACCGCGGCGTCTTAAGATTGGCGTCCTTAACCAGGTCAAGCGTGAGGACCACGTCCATCGGGCTTTCGATGGCCGTCCCGCAGACTTCGCCGTCGCCTTGAGCGGCATGGGTGTCTCCAACGCTGAACAACGCACCCGCCACCTCGACCGGCAAGTAAAGTGTGGTGCCCGCCGCCAGGTCGCGGATATCAAGGTTGCCGCCCACGCGCCGGGGTGGAACGATGGAATGCAGCCCCGGCTCTGCCAGAGCGTTGCCGATGGTGCCAGCAAAGGGCTTCAGCGGTATCGCAGCCTGCGATCCCCAAAGTGCGGGCGCGAGGCTATCTGGATCATAGCTCCAGACGATCAGGGCCGGATCAGTGAATTGATCTGCCAACAGACCAAAGCCCGGAATGTTTGCAGTCCAGCCAAACCCTTTGCCGTCGTGGTGTCGCGGGGCAAAGCTGTCGATGGTAACTTTGACGGCATCGCCGGGCTCTGCCCCGTCGATCCAGATCGGGCCGGAGACCGGGTTGATCTTGCCAAAATCGAGGGTCGCTACATCGGCCACGGTGGACGACGGGCCAAGTTGACCCGCCGAGCTATCATGACAGTGAAAAAGGATTGTCGATCCGGGCGCGACCCTTTCGGCCGGGACAATTGAATTGTCCCAGCCGAAGTGGTGCTGTGCGCCATGAATGGTGTAATCACAAGCCTTGCACATAATGGTTACTCGGTCGCATAGACGTAGTCGTAGTTGACCGGGATCGACACTGGATCGACATACAGCTCATCCGCACCGCCCATCCGGGGCGAACGCATGGTGTAACGCTGTTCGTTGAACACCGGCACCCACGGAGCGTCTTCCATCACCGACATGTAGACGTCTGACCACTTACTCATCCGCTCATCCATCATCGCCGGATCGGTGATGCTGTCGGCGGCCGTTGCCATTTCGTCCAACGCTGGCACGCAATACCGTGACCAGTTCCAGCCGCCCTCGACGACACCCGCACATCCAAGGATAGGTCCATAGAAGTTGGACGGATCGGGGAAGTCTGCGATCCAAGCCATGCCACCCGACCAGATCATCGGTGCGGTGCCAGCACCACCTGCCTCAATCACGTTGGCCTGCGCCAGAGACAGGATATTTGCGGTGATCCCGATGCTGGACAGATCCTGCTGGATCGCCTGCGCGATACGCGGGTTGGGATCGGTGTTCATCACGTAGAGATCAGTCTCGAAACCGTCGGGAAAGCCTGCATCCGCCAACATCGCCTTGGCGGCTTCGGGATCAAAGGGATAACCGGCGTAACCTTCCGTGTAGCCCGGCATCGAGGGAGGCAAAGGCTGAGTAGCCGGCACAGCACGGCCATTAATGATCTGAACGATCCGCTCTTTGTTGATCGCCATGTTCACGGCCTGCCGCACCGCCACGCTATCAAAAGGCGGCATGGTGACGTTCAGGGTAATATAGCCGGTTTGGAGCTGACCGCCTTCGATGACTTGGGCTGCTTGCGCGGGATCGCCCATGACTTCGGTGAACTTGGCAGGCGGAATACCATCGCCAGGCACATCGACTTCTCCGTTTTGCAGGCGCAGCAGGGCCACCACCGGCTCTTGGCCTACTTCGAACGTCACAGCGTCCAGATACGGGACGCCAGCACGCCAGTAGTTCTCGTTCTTGGCAAAGACCAGGCGTTGGCCAATCACCCATTCGTCAAGGCTGAAGGCGCCGGTGCCAACTGGCATTTTGCCGAAATCGCCATTTGCGGCCTCAACTGCTTCTTGCGGCACGACCGAAGCAAAGTTGAGCGCCATGACATGCAGGAAGGTGGCGTCCGGGCGGCTCAGCGTGATCGATACCGTCAGGGGGTCAATCACCGTCACACCCGACAGCGAGGTCGCGGAGCCATCCGACATCGCATCATAACCTGCAATGGAGGCAAAGAAACCGGCACCTGGGCTTAGTGTTTCTGGATTGGTGACTCGGTCGAGCGAATACTTTACGTCCTCGGCGGTCATCTCACGCCCGTTGTGGAACAAGACACCGGGGCGCAAGTTAAAGGTATAGGTCAGGCCGTCGTCCGAGATCTCGTAGCTTTCCGCAAGGCCCGGACGCAGATCGGTCGTGCCGGGGACATAGTCCATCAGGCCGTCGAAAAGCGACTTGATCATCGACCAGTTCTGCCAGTCATAACCGATGGCTGGATCCAGCGTCGCGACGTCGTCCTTATAGGTCACGACGATGTTGCCACCAGGCGTGGCAGCCGGATCGGGGGTATACTCTTGTGCCAATGCTGGAAGGCCCATCGCGAACATCAGCGCCGTTGAGGTCAATAATTTTTTCATTGGTTTCTCTCCTGTTAGGGTCTTGGTTGTGTCAGCGCAACTTGATGCGCGGGTCGATAAAAGGGGCAATCAGGTCGGCCAGCAGGTTGCCGATAACAATGGCGGCCGCCGATACCAGCGTGACGCCCATGATGATTGGAATGTCGACGCGCTGGATTGCCTGCCACGCTAGCTGGCCGATGCCGGGCCAGCCAAAGACGCTTTCCACGACCACGATCCCCCCCATGAATATGCCGATGTCGATACCGATCATGGCAATCACCGGAAGGATAGCGTTGGGCAGGGCATGACGCAGGATCACCCTTGCACGGGTCAGTCCCTTTGCTCGGGCGGTCCGGATGTAGTCAGTTCGCAGCACCTCTACCATGCTGGAGCGCATCATCCGGCTATACCAGCCAGAGCCGAGCAACCCGAGGGTGAGCGCGGGCAGGACAATGTGGGCAAATGTGCCGTAGCCGCCAATCGGAAACCATCCCAGCTTGACCGCAAATACATAAAGCAGCAGCAGGCTGACCACGAATTGCGGCGCAGAGACGGTCACAAAAGATGTGATCATCAGGAAATTGTCCAAGGCCTTGCCGCGGGTCAGCGCAGCAGCGACGCCCATGCTAAGCCCAAGAACAAGCTCGGTCGCAATGCCGGCCGCCATCAGTTGAAGGGTAGCGGGCAAACGCGCACCAATAAGTGTCGACACCTCTGTCCGTTGCAAAAAGCTCCGACCCAGGTCGCCTTGAAATAGGCCGGCCAGGTAGCGCGAGTATTGTACGAGGAATGGCTGATCGAGGCCAAGCTGCTCGCGGATATTTGCCACGGTTTCAGCCGTCGCAGCCCTACCTGCGATCTGGCGAACTGGATCGGCTGGCAAGATGAACAACAGGAAATAGGTGATGAACGACACGCCTAGCAAGATCAGCGCCGATTGCACCAGCCGTCGAAGAAAATAGCCCGCCATCAGTCCCGCCCCCGCTGCAACGGATCAAGCACATCACGCAGGGCATCTCCGACCAGATTGAACGCCAGCGCCAATAGCAAGACAGCAGCGCCGGGAATAAACACGAGCCAGGGTGCAGCCTGAAAGTAGGTCTGGTTTTCAAATATGATGTTTCCCCATGATGGGGTTGGCGGCTGCACTCCTACGCCCAGAAAGCTTAGGGTTGCCTCCAAGAGCACGGTGGTCGAAATGCCCAGAGTGCCCCAAACGATGATCGTCGGCACCAGGTGCGGCAGGATATGCCGAAACAAGATCCGACCGGTGCTCGCCCCAAGTATACGCTCGGCGGCAATGAAATCCCGTTCTGCCAGTGAAGAGGTCTCGGTGTAGATCACGCGCGCTGTCTGGACCCAGTTCACCAGCGCGATCACCATCGCCACGATCCAGAGGGACGGCGTGAATATCGCGGCGAGGCATATGGCAAGAAGGAGCGCAGGAAAAGCCATCATCAGATCGGTGAACCGCATCAACACGGTCCCGATCCATCCGCGAAAAAACCCTGCCGTAATGCCGACCAGTGTGCCGATGATAAGCGACAGACCGTTCGCCGCCACACCGATGATGAGTGAAGTTTGCGCGCCGTAGAGGATCCTTGTGAACAAATCTCGGCCCAGCAGATCCGTGCCCAATATGTATACGCCGCCGGGTGGCAACGGCGCGCCTTCAAGGGTCAGACCGTCAAAATGTTGTTCGGCCGGGTCATAGGGTGCGATCCAAGGCGCAAAAATCGCACCAAGCAGAACCAGTCCGATCAGCACAAGCCCAAAAACGGCCAGCTTGCGCTGCAATAGACGACGAAGAGCGCTGTCCGGCTTGGCCATTTCCACCTGTCTGGTGGCATCGGTCATTGTGCGTCCCTCTCGTCACTGGCATCTGGCCCGACGATGCGTTCGGCCGCCTCTTCAAAGCTGATACGCCAAGCCATGGCCATGTGGCGCAGCTGGGCATAGGCCTCGGCCTCTGATTTGCCTCGCGCGGCCAATCGCATGACTGCCTTGACGACCGTCATACGTGCATTCACCCTGTTCTGCAGATCCTCGATCTTGGCCTGCATGGCGTGTTGGGCATCGAATGCTGCACGGGCGATCAAGAGCGCTGAATACGCTCCGGAATCGCCCACGGGCTTCAGAAGCTGGGCATGGGCCCCCGCCAATAGCGACCATTCGATTCGGCCCGGCGCTTCGGATCCGATCAAGGCAATCAGCGGCACAGGAGGCTCGCCCTCGGGCCAGGGAAACTGCGCACTATGGCCCATATCAGCATCAAAAAAAACAAAGTCTGCGGCGAGGGACGTTGGCGGCAATTCCGGCCAAGCGATCGCGACGTTGAGGCCAATCGCCTCCAACTGTCGGGTCAGCGCCTGCACCGTCGGATGGGGCCGGTGTAAGAGCACCGCCAAAGCGCCGCCCAAATTCTGTATCCGGACACCTCTTCTCACGATACGACCCTGAGGGCTGCGCGAATATCGCGCGCCGGGCGCGGATGTGTCAGATAAGGATCACCCGCAATAGCTTCATGCGCCTGAATGACCTCGAAACGGCCAGCGTTGGCGCGTGCGATCAGCGTTGGCAGCGCAGTATGATGTGTCTGATGGTCGATCCGACTGCCCTTCGCGGCATCTGTACGCATCAGGTTCGACAGGCTCAGGACCTCGGACCCGGGCCGATGCGCAAGCAATCTGGCCAATTCCCAAACCGCGGTGAAGGCTGCCGCCTCGTGCGAGCTGCCAAACGTTCCGGGCCCATGCCAATCAGTGCCGCCGCCTTGGAAGTAGGGGCCAGCGGCGATCAATCCATCCGCCGCACTGCCGATCGCAGGTAATTCGCATTCGGTCATGTTGCACGACAAGACAGGCCTCGTCTGCGGCAGAAAGCGGCGATCGCGTTTCCCAAGATCATGGTAGGCGCGCAAGAATTGATAAGACGACCGCCCGATCAGGGAATTGAGAACGAAGTCCGGCTCTGTCGCCTCAATCTCTTCGATGATCCGATCAATGTCCACGGACCCGATCGGCAGATAGCGTTCGCCCAGAACCTGACCTCCCGCGCCCGTTAACGCCCCTCGTGCGAGGCGGTTCATTTCCCAACCCCATATGTAATTGGACCCAGTCAGGAAAGCCCTGCGTCCATAGGTTGGAAGGGCCCACTCAAGCAGTGGCAACAGATGCTGGTTAGGACAGGCATGCGTGTAGACAACGTGATCAGAGGCCTCAAAACCCTCATAAGGGACCGCATACCAAAGCGTGCCTCCCGAGGCCTCGAGCGTCGGGATAACCTCTTTGCGGCTCCATGACGTTACGCATCCGATGACATGTCGCGCACTCGTCTGGCGCAGGATCTCGTCACACAGCGGGGCGTAGAGGTCCACATCGCCACCGGGATCACGCTCTACGGGAACAAATGTAAGATCAATATCAGGATCGGCATTGACCAGGGCAACAGCCCCAAGCGAACCGCTGCGGCATGCTTCGGAGATCAGCGAATAATCGCCCGATCGGGAATATAAAAGTCCGAGTTCTATACGGCGCATCATATGGACCCAAGAAACAAAAAAAGCCCCACTGACCTGAGGCTGAAGAGTGCCGATCAGGTCGTGAGGCGTGAATGCCAGCTGGCGATAATGCCAAATGATGATGTCACCATGAGCCGGACTGAGCGTCGCGTCAAGCGCTGTGCTCAGGTATGTCGCCAAGATCGTTCCATGCCGGCCAATGCACAAGATTTCATCACGCCACTAAGGAACCCGCTAAGAAAGTAGGCGCCCCCACGCCATCACCCATCACAAAACCCCAGAGCTCGACACGCTAGCCCTTCGGCATCGTCCAGCAGCTGCGTCACGTGCGACCCACCGCCCCGCATGACGTTGTACTCGGTCTTGATTCCCGCCTTTAGCCGGCTCTGGGCCTCCTCTGCAGCAGCCAAGATTTTGCTGGCCTCTGCGTCGGCATGCTTCATCAACGCAGCCACGTCACGCCGCGGCACCCCGTCTGCGGTGAGTTCGGCAATGCCCGGTAAGATGTACTTGCCAAGCACATCGGCGATGTCGAGGGGTATGCGTTTGATGAGGTGGGCACGCTGCTCGGGTGCTATCGACGCCAGTGCAGCCTTGGCGGCCTTTGCATCGTCCTTGCGGACGATCTGTCTTATCTTCTCAATGTCAGACCGCATCCGCTGTATCTGCCAGATCGCCTCATCGAGTTTGAACCGGCCTGATGGCAGCGGCACGGTGGCGCGGAAGGCGCGAGCGGCGTCGAATGTTTTGCGTATTGGGGTGGTCATGGCTTTGTCTCCTGTTGCGGTTTGCGCAGCACTTCATGGATGACAGGGGGGCTTGCCACCATTGCCACCACTTTTGAAAAAGTCTTGCGATTACCCCGTAACCTCTTCTCTCTCCTACTTTTAGGAAAGTGGTGGCAATGGTGGCAAACCGCCGGTAAACAACTGTTAAATAACGGCTTAATCTTGCCATCACTGGTGGCAAGAGCTGGCAGATTTGCCGGCCAATAGCGTGTACTACTCGCCCTCAGTCGGTCCATAGCACCTCTCCTCCCAGAAAATTGGCGAATTCGGCCCTTGCCAGTGGCAAGGGTGGCAAGTTGTAGCCACGTTGCTGGCAACCCCCATCCACCTTCCGGCTTTGTTTGGCCGAGGGACACAACCGTGCGAGGGCAGTGTGTATGTCACGCGATTGGGGGGCAGAGAAGCGATGCCCTCCCTGCCTTTCATAGGCCTGCCAAGCACTCATCAAGCGGTGCGTGCTGACGAAAGGCGTGCCTTCCCAGTTCAATGCTGGCTGCAGCGCACTCCCAACGTCGATTGTGCCTGTGCTCAGGACCTCATGCCAATATCTCTCAAAGCCACTGAGCGAACGAACCTTCTGGTCACTATGCGCTTCGGTCTTTGGGCGCGTGCGAGGGTTGAAGCAACTGATGTCATAACTCTTCAGGTCGTGCACCATAGCCGCCACGATAGCTGGGTCCGCTACCGCTTTGTGAAACCGGTCCCAGTAGGCCACATCACCCTTTCTACTTTCCGAGACCCTAAGGAACACGAACCGCCGATCGTCAGAGTCGACTTGCGCAAAGTGGGCGTGGTTACTGGCGGCAAACAGCCTATGGTAGGAAGCGATCGTCCTACGCGGCTGATACTTTTGTTCGATCGTGATGCTGGGCTCAGTCACGAAGGACTTCAACCGGTCAGTCGCCCGCTTGTCCCCAACAAATAGGGCCTCGTCCATGCAGAGAGCGTAAGACTGTTCGACCTGTGCGTTGAACTGGCCAAGGACATGGTTGATGTCGGATACCAGCAGCGTCGCCTGTTGCCAGATCGCGCTCAACAGCCTGAAAAACCCCCCCTTACCGATGCCTTGCCCGCCGAGCATTACGATCATGATGCCCGGCTTGTCTTCTGGCCTCTGCATCATGTGGGCCAAAAACAAGATCAGATAGCGGTAAGCGCCCATGTCACCTGCACACGCTACCTCAAGCAAATACTGCTTGATAAATGACCAGTCGCCGGGAATTGGATTGATCGTGCAGTCACACCACAGGTTCAATGTCGTCGGCGGCGTAGGTAGTGGGCTGAAGGCGAGGCTATCGTAAACTCTAGTCTTGGGGCTGACCATGAAAGCGGCGATCACTTCGTGCTTATTATCAGTGAACGGTTGCCTTTCCAGATACCGTGACATGAGTAGCTTCGCCGGGCCCAACCTATAGAATTGTAGCTCTGAAGTGCCAGCGACAGCTGAGTTCTGTGAAATTTGGCCGGTTTCAAGCACGAAGATTTCCCCTGCGAGTTTGATCAGGCAGAAGGTCTGCTGCAAACGGCTGAGGGCTGTTGGTGCTGCCTTTATCGGTGCAATTTTAGCCATGCCAACCTCCCTGACGCGCTAGATGGATCAGAGTTCCGATCGAAGGCGAACGCTTCTGATCGTGAACGTTTACGATCGCGTTGCAATTTTCCTCATTGAACCTGCCTGGTTCAGTCAGACACCACGCCTCAGCCAAATCGGGCGCATCTTCCCAGCCGAGTGACAGGATCGCCCAAACAACATCACGATAAGTCTTGTAATCGCAGTCTGCCGAAATGCACTCGAGCATACTGGCAAGACGAGCCCTCTGCCGTGGCGTGTCGTCGACTAGGCCGCTCTGGTTCGACTGTTTTTTGCGCTTGGGTTTGTCTATGTAACTGTCAAGTGCAGCTTCAAACGCATTAGGGTCATTGACGTCCCCATCACAGAGCAAAGCAACGCGCCGCGGCGGATCATACTTGCGGTTATGGGTGCCAACTGGCCTGAGAATACTTGCCGCGTCTGTGGTTCTGGAGTGGTCCACCAGAAACCCAAGAGCTTTGGCGGCTCGCTTCAATTTGCTCGAGATCCGCTTCCAGCGCTCCGGAGTGATCTGTTCTTTCAGCGGCCAATAAATGTGAAGACCACCGCCGCTGTCCACTATCATGGGTCTTGGTAGCCCTGTGGCCTTGCAAAACTGCTT
>ERZ887942.2128-NODE-2128-length-12566-cov-8.679162_pt1 | contig 12566 bp, 9 predicted proteins | sample MGYA00521099_ERZ887942 | MGnify/ENA primary metagenome ERZ887942 (study PRJEB32303, sample SAMEA104408605) | aquatic metagenome | biome: Brackish water; feature: Pelagic; material: water | place: Baltic Sea | collected 2014-06-07T06:48:00 | depth 16,251 m ... | reverse complement strand
GACGGATAATAACAATGATCAAAGTGGCAAAAATTAAACCAGGCATTCTAAGAATTGCAGGCATCGCATTGTCAATTAGTGCATTGCTGATATTTGGTATGGCCTCTAGCTACGCTCATCATTCATCAACACCACATTTCGACCCGGATAAGCCACTTACGATTCAAGGTGTAGTAACAAGTTTTAGGTTTGTAAATCCACATGCCTGGATATATTTGGATGTGGTTGGTGCAGATGGTAATACTAAGGCTTGGAATTGCGAGTTGGGCGCAGCATCAGGTTTACGTCGTGCTGGGTGGACCGAAGAATTACTTAAGCCCGGTACCGAGATAACATTGGAGGGTATCGCGGCCCGTCGTGATCCATTTGGTTGTTCTTTTCGCAATGCGGAACTGGGTGATGGGACACTATTGGCACGCAGCGGTGAAATAACTGCAGGATCTGAGGTGTTCGTCAATGTTGAAGAAACCGCTGAATCAGTTGCCGCTACAGAAACCAATACGTTTTTTGGTACATGGCAAACGGCGCCACGCAATCGTCGACCTGGCGGCGGTGGTGGAAACCCTGCTGGAGGTGGTACGCCCGAAGATCAGGCAGCACTTTTTACAAGCCGTTATGGCGAATTAGTTACTGAAGCAGGCAGGATGGCATCGGCTGCTTATGATCAGCGTTTTGATGATCCAGCGCTTAAATGCAGTCCGTCTAGCATCATCAGGGGTTGGAGTGAACCCAGTGGTATTTCAGAAATCACACAGTCTGGTGATCAAATAGTTATTAAGCACGAGTTTATGGATACAGTGCGAGTGATCAATATGGATACTCGTGAGCATCCGAACGATATTGAACCGAGTATGACCGGGCACTCTATTGGTTGGTATGAAGATGATGTCTTGGTGGTTGAAACCGCTGGATTTGAAGCTGGCGTATTAGTTCCGCACCCTGGCTTGTTGCATAGCGAAGATATGGTGATCACAGAACGATTGAGTCTGTCAGAAACAGGTCAATTAACGCGCGACTATTCGGTAGTCGATCCACAATATTTAGTAAAACCATTGACAGGTAGTAACGCGTGGAATCGGACGGCAATTGCGTTACCGGAATACGGTTGCGTGGAATTAGGTGGTGTTAGTAACGAAAGGCCGGAGTAGTATCTTTATAGGAAAGGAACGAGCAATCAGGAATGAGCATCCTGATGCTAGATGGAATTTTAGCATCAGGATAGTTATCCACTTGTAGGCTACGGGCAGCGGCTGATTATACGTTTTTTCTACAGCAGACTGAGTAGCTGTGGCAAGTTGCGAGAACTACTGTTGCTGAGTTGCTACTGGCCTCATCAGTGCAACTACACCACTCATTAACAATAGGCCAACGAAATCAGTTAGCAGCCCCTGTGTAAGTAGCAGCACGCCAGCGATCAGACATATCAAGCGTGGAATACTGCTTAGATTAGTTTGTAGAAACCCGACAACGCCAGCGGCGAAACAGACCACCCCAAATGTGCCGCTAACACCGCTCGATAATATATTTAACGGAGTGTCTTGGGCGAGTAACGCTGGACCATAGAAGAACATAAATGGCAAAACGAAGCAGACCAAACCAAACCGAAATGCGGTCCAACCAACTTTATTGATATCTGCATTGGCAATGCCGGCAGCAACGTAAGAGGCTAACGCTACCGGTGGCGTTATTGTCGAGATGCAGCCGAAAAAGAAAACAAACATATGGGCGGTTAACAGCGGCACACCCATATTCCCGAGTGCCGGGGCGATGACCGTAGCCAGAATTAAATATGCTGCGGTTGTGGGCAAGCCCATGCCAAGGATGATCGCGGTTATCGCAGTGAGCGCTAAAGCCACAAGCGGAATACCACCGGAAAGAACTTCAATGAATCCAGACAGTTTTGCGCCGAGGCCTGACATGGCAAGGATCCCAGCTATGATTCCAGCTGCCGCGCAGGCCACCGATATCGGGATTGCATTCTTTGCGCCGGTTTGAATTGCCTGCACAATATTTTGAGCAAGTTGTCCGGAATCTTTAGGTCGAAATATTAGTTGTGCAACCAACAAAGTGATGATCGACCAGAAGCATGCCTTAAATGGTGAATATCCAAATAGCATCATTATAATTAATGCAACAAACGGAATGATCAGCGGCAGACCTTCAACCAGTGTCGTCAAAAATGGCTGTGATTCTGCATTTTTTTCTGTTGGGTTAGTTTCATTCTGGGCCGCATCGCCACCTAATCCGAGCTGGCGAGCTTGCAAGTGGACCACACACAAAATCGATACAAAAAACAATATAGCCGGCACGATCGCGGCCTGCATTACGGTTAGATAAGGTTCGCCAATTATCTCCGCCATAATGAATGCGGCGGCACCCATAACCGGTGGCATAATCTGCCCACCGGTGGATACTACTGCTTCTATAGCTGCGGCTTGCTCGGGTTTATAGCCCTCTTTTTTCATCATCGGAATAGTGAACGAGCCGGTAACCGCAACATTACCAGCGGCAGAACCCGAGATTGTCCCAAGCAAGGCGCTAAATAGTACTGCAGCCTTGGCAGATGCGGCGGTTAATCCACGGGTTAACGTTCTTGCAAGTTTAAAAAAGAAATCTCCCGCACCGAATTGACTCAGAAAAGCACCGTATATAGTGAATAAAATTATGTAAGTCGAAGCTACGCCTATCGGTATTCCATAAACACCTTGTCCGGTATGCACCAAAAAATTCACCACCCGTTCGGCGCCGTACCCGCGGCTGTAAAAAATGCCGGGTAAGTAATTGCAAACGAATGGGTAAAGTAGAAATATAGCCGTGATGATTGCAAGTGCCCGACCTACAAAAAACAAGGCCGCGACGATAACTAACGTGATGATGGCCACGCCGGCTAGGATATCCAGACCTTCAATTACACCGCTGCGGGCGATAGCTTCCCAGCGACTGAGCACGAAGGCGCCGGAAACAGCAGCTAGAATTGCAGCCATATAGCAGGCCATGGTCTTCCAATTCAGTTGTTCCGATTTGATTAGTTTGCTACCCAAAAATGCCAGACTCAATATGGCGGTTAAATGGACAATTCGAACCACCATAGTGGACAGCACCAGCACACCCGAAACGTTTACTAAATGAAACAGGCCTAATAACAGTGCCAGAGAAGCGATTAAACTGCCGGAAAAGTTACGCTCCGTACTAGTTTGTCTCCGACGACTGTGTTCCGGATTATTGCTGGGCATTAACGTTGTTTAAGGTGGAAAAGTATTTCGCAGCGCCGGGGTGTATTGGTATAGGAGAATCGGCAATGCTCGTAGGGTCTATCTGACGGGCGTTGGCGTTGCTATCTGAAAACTCCTGCATGTGACCATATACAGATTCAACAATGCTATAAGCAATAGGTTCTGGTAAGTCTTCTCTAACGATGAGTAAATTACTTACAGCTAATGCGGTCGCACTGTTCGCTGTATTGTAGGTATCGCGCGGGATTTCAACTGACTGGTAGTACGGATATTTTTGCAATATGTGGCTCATCATTGCTTCTCCCAAATCCAGAAATTTAATTTCCTGGCTGGCACGTAGTTGTGAAACAGCTGCTCCCGGCAGTCCAATTAAACCAAAACTTGCGTCGACATTACCATCGGAGAGCTGAGAAAACCCATCACTATATGAAAGGTAGCTAGGGCTAATGTCATCCATAGTCATACCGTGCTCAAGTAACAACATATCCAGAAATGCCAGAGTGCCACCATTAGCTGGTCCTACTGCAACACGCTTTCCGCGAATGTCTTCAAAATTGTTTAGTGGCGAGTCTTCAAGCGTGACTAATTGCAATACGCTTGCATGCAATACGCCGAGCGCACGAAGTGCTAATTTTTCTGTATAGGGAGGTAAGCCGTTGACTGCAAAATAGGCTAGGTCAGCATTAGTTAAACCGGCTTCGATTTCGCCTTGTGCCAAACTGCGGGGATTTTGTGGTGAGCCCGCAGTGACGATGGGCACCATGGTTACGCCATCGCCGTATTTATTTACCAGGTTAGCTATGCTCTGGCCGAGTGGATAATATGCGCCGCCGAGGCTAGCCGTGCCTAGCCGCATCTCTCCGCCTTGCTCTGGCGGTGCGCAAGCGACTAGGCTGACCATTAAGCATGCTAGTAACAGTCGCTTCATCATATTGCTTCCTCGTGTTTGGCAACGGCATCTACCAGGACAAAGGCTATTTGGCACGTTTCAGTACCACGATTTGACCAAGCGTGATTTGTACCACGTTGTACGAAAGTATCTCCAGCTTTAAGCAAGTAATCCTCGTCATCTAGCATCATATAAACCTCGCCGCAAAGAACGATGCCATAGTCAATCGAGTCAGTTCGGTGCATGTACGGGTGCCGCGCATTTTCGACTACGTTGTGGGCCGCGCCCATAGTTGCAAAAGCAGCTTTGCCATCCACCTTTGCAATTACCTCTGGATCTTCAGGTTCGAACTCTACAATTCGAAACACACTGCCATTGGTTGGGGGATGTAGTACCAGGGGGCCATCGACCGTTTCTTCAGCACCATCGAATTCGGCCGGTGCAGAGTCTATTTGCCAAAGATTTGTTAGCGTTACGCCTTGACGTTCAGGCCTTGAAAGCACGCATTTTGCATAGTCATCCTTAATGCAGATAGCTTTACCATTCTTATCGTGGCCGGTAATTAGTCTTCGAATTTTCTTGGGCAAACTAGTCTCCTGTGTCGTCAGGTAATGGGAAGATATGTATATAAAAATACTATATATTCCAGATTGTCGAAAATATTAAATTCAATGTCGGTCTGTCGAACGGCAAGTGTTAGGGGGAATAATGATCCGCAAGAGCCATACTAAGAACTGTATTATTGTAATCCTGTCGTTTGTAGGGTTGCTCCTTTCTGCCTGTAACAATCAGACGCCAAGTAATTCTGCGCCTGCATCTGCAGCAATAGTTGAGGCTACGGTGCTGGATGAAGATACGGCAACTGCAATTTATGCGGATACCGTGTTCATGAATGGCAAGATTCTAACAGTCGACCAGAATTTTTCCATTGTAGAATCGTTGGCTGTCAATGAGGATCGTATCGTAGCAGTTGGCAGCAATGCGGATGTGAATGGGTTAATCGGTGACAACACTAGAGTAATCGACTTGGGTGGGAATACGGCGATTCCTGGGCTGATCGATAATCATATACATTTTATTCGTATGCCCCAACGATGGAACTTACAGGCACGCATTGATGGCATTAATACACGGCAGGCAGCTTTGGATGTTATCGCGGAGAAAGCGGCCAGTATGGAGCCAGGTGAGTGGATTATGGTTCAGGGCGGTTGGAGCGAAGGACAGTTTGCTGACGAGGCAGGTGGTTTTACCCTGCAAGAGCTAGATACGGCAGCTCCAAATAACCCGGTTTTTTTACAAATCCTGTATACCCACGCTTTCGCTAATACCCTTGCGATACAGGCGGTTGGTGGAGATCCCTCTGAGGGCTCGCGACTAGGTTCGCCCTATATTGTGGCTGAGCCACCATATGGGTTATTGAATGAGCAGATGCCTCCGGTGAGTGCAGCGCAACTTGAGCAAAATGTTCTAGATGTCATCGCAGCGCTTAATAAATCGGGTCTGACCAGTGTTTATGACGTGGGTCGACCGCCTGAGGGAGATATAAGCTTACTGGATAGTATGTCTGTAAATGGTCCGCTTAACCTGCGTGTTTGGCACACGCTTAAATATCAAGCGTACGGTGTTGACGATGTTCCGGGTACCATTGAGCTGATTGAAAATAATACGGCCAATAGTACAGACGATTATCTCGGCCTTTTGGGTATTGGAGAGCACGTATATCTGCCGATGTTTGATCTACCAAATGTGACTGAACCGTATCCCGATGAGGTGGTGGATGAGTTTAGACAAATATCTCAGGCTGCGGCGAGCGGTGGTTACCGAATCAATGAACACTCTATGATGGATATCACCATTACAAGTATCCTGGATGCATGGGAGCAAGTAAATGAAGTGACACCTCTGGGACCACTGCGTTGGAGTTTGGAGCATGTGCTAACTATCTCAGAAGAAAATATTCAGCGTGCTCGGGATTTGGGTGTCACCTTGGCCGTACATCAAGTGTCCATGAATATGCCTCCATTTTTACAGCCACCTATGCGTAAGATGCAAGACAGCGGTATTATTTGGGGCTTAGGTACCGATGCAAGCGTTGTATCTGCTTATCAACCTTTTATTACTTTAGGTTGGGTGACGACTGGCAAATCTATTAACGGTAAAACTATTAATGAAGAGCCGCTAACGCGTGAGGAAGCATTGATTGCACATACACGCAGTAATGCTTTTCTACTGCACAAAGAAAATGATATTGGTACTCTTGAAGTCGGGAAATTGGCTGACATTGTGGTTCTTGATAAAGATTATATGACCATCTCAACAGATGAGATTTTCGATATTGAGCCGCAGTTAACGATGGTAGGTGGCCGAGTCGTATACGATGCCGCGACACAAACAGCGACGCAGTAATTGAGAATCAGCGTTACGCTGAAAATTCGGGTATAGCTTTTTTATCAACACAGGGTGAATTCTTGAAATCTATATTAGTCAATAACCTTATGACTGGAGCTTTTGGTCTAGCGGCACTTTTTTCAGTCTCGGTGGTTTCGGCGCAACAGTATCCAGTTGGCTCTGATCAAGGGGTTGATGGTGAGGAACTATTTTCTGTTTGTGGTTTTTGCCATGGGATGCAAGGTCAAGGCGGTCCGGCATTAGATGCGCCTCCGCTGGCAGGAATGGAAGCCTGGTATATTGAACGACAGCTGAAAGCGTTTAAAAATCGAGTTCGAGGTATGCACCCTGAAGACGTGCCAGGCATGCAGATGTCGATTGTTTCAGGAATGGCGAGGAACGATGCGACGATTAGGAATGTTGCTAAACACATTGAAAGCCTGACTCCCGGGGCTCCACCTGAACTAGCCAGAGGCGAGATTGCTGGTACGGCGCGACCTTTTATTTGGCGCTCGGAATACGCTAAATTGGAACATCCAGAACCCGCTGATGCTGGTCGAGGCGCTGAAATATATGCTGGCTCCTGCGCGGCGTGTCATGGTGCAAGGGGTGAAGGTAACCAGGTCTTGGGATCGCCAAGATTGACGGATCTATCGGTTGCCTACTTACACCGGCAATTGCAGTATTTTAAGAATGGTGTGAGGGGCAGTAATCCAGAAGATGTTTATGGTGCTCAAATGGCCATTTTTGCAAAGCTGTTGGCCGATGAGCAGGCGATTGCCGATGTTGTTGCCTATATAGATTCTATTGAGGTGGGCGAATGAGAACGATAGCAAGCTTAGTATTGGTTAGTACCATTGTGTTCGGCGTTGCGCAGTCTGTAAATTCGCAGGAAGAAGCTTGGGAAAATGCTGATCGCATTGAAATTAAACTAGTTGATCCGTTGGATGAACCTCGGGGTTGGTGTGTTGATTTATTTGCGCATCTAAGAAACGCGTTGCCTTTGGGTGGATTTCAAGGCCATAACTGTTTCCTCGATATGCAGCGCGGCCCAACGGAAGATCAGGGTTTTGATGCCGCAAAACTTGATGAGCAAGGGATACTGCATTTGGCGTACTGGGACGTGTGTCTAACATTACATGATCCGAATCCCCGCTCATTTGTAGCAGCTGAATCGTGTATCGGTGAAGCGGCTCAAGAATTTGAATGGAACAGTGACGGACAGATTATCCCTAAAATGGCACCGGAGCTTTGCTTGACCTTAGGTTCAACGACTATACCCGGTGGCGGTCGCCTTGCACCCGTTGGAGCTCGACCACCCAAAGATAATGTAGATATCCCACAAATACGCCGGTTAAGCTTTGAGACATGTAATGATGAAAATGCTGTCTTGCAACGCTGGGAGCCTCGTCGTGAGTATGAACGAGTTGAGGCAACATTCCCTTCTCGTTTTTTAGACGCTAACTAAATCTTATCCGCTCGGAGGGTAAATATATGAGTAGAATTTTTTTAAATCTTAGTATGTGGCTAGCCTTATTGGTAATGCCGGTGGTTGGTATGGCGCAAGCGCCCGACCAAATATTGTTTAATGCGCAAGTACTAACTGTGGACGAAGATTTCTCGATCGCCAGTGCCATTGCGATTAGTGGTGAAAGAATCTTAGCTGTTGGTAGTGATCAAGAAATTCTAGCGTTGGCTAATGCACAAACCGAGCAAACCGATTTAATGGGTCGTACAGTTATTCCAGGGCTAATCGATAATCACCTTCACTACCTGCGTGGCACAAATTTCGCCGCGTATGAAATCCCAATTCATGGGGTAACTTCTCGTCAGGAAGTTTTGGATCGCATTTCTGCCAAAGCAGAGGAGCTTGGCCCGGGTAAATGGATATTCATTTTGGGGGGATGGAATGAGCAACAATTTGCGGATAAAGCCGGTGGGTTTACCGGGGAAGAACTAGATCTCGCGGCGCCTGATAATCCTGTGTTTATCCAAAAAACCTACAGTGCGTTTTATATGAACAGTTTGGCCGTTGCAGAAATTGGGCCTGCGTTACCGGAATACTATGAGGGCGGGTCGGTAATTCGAGTTGATAATCGCACTGGTCGTTTTGTAATGGCCGAAGCGCTTAAGCATTTTCCATTTGCCGAAACGGATGCCGAGAGAATGGATGAAGTCAGGGCCTTCAATGAATATTTAAACAGTATGGGTGTCACAACCGCTTACGATGTTGGTTATCTCGATGGCTCATACGATCCGGTTGAGGCGCTTTACGAGATAGATGATCTTAGTGTGCGGGTTTTTTATGCAGCGCGTTATTGGGCGGACTCACCGCGTACTTCGATTGCTGCGGCAGAGTTATTAGATCGCGAGGAACCTTTTCAAAGAGATGATCGTTTCGGCATGTTTGGGATTGGAGAGCATGTGCATGGTTATTTACATGATTCTACTGCTTCTGATGTGCCGCTTGCAGATGAACTGTACGATGCTTGGACACTCATTGCTCGATCAGCGGCCAAGAATGGTTGGTATATCAATGAGCATGTAATGCAAGACGGAACGGCAAATCGAATGATGTCAATTGCTGAGGAGATCAGCAAAGATTATCCGACACGTGATTTGCGTTGGACTCTGGGACATGTCGATTTGATTAAAAAGGAGACTGTGGATCGGGCAAAGGATCTGGGCTGGAACATTACGCTGGCTAACCACACGGTAAAACCGAGGATGGAAGGTAAGGTTTCACCGCCAGTTCGAATGATTCAGGATAGCGGGATACTTTGGGGAATGGGGTCTGACGGTACGATAGTTGCAACTTACAATCCGTTCCATACAATTTGGGAATATACAGCAGGGAAAATATTTCCGGATATAGTTAAATACCAACCAGATGAAGTTATTACGCGTGAGGAAGCCCTCATCGCACATACTCGATCTAATGCGAGAATTCTATTTATGGAAGAGGATTTGGGTACTCTGGAAGCGGGTAAGTATGCCGATTTACTGGTTCTGGATCGGGACTACCTAACCGTACCCATTGACGATATTCGTAACGTTCAACCTGAAATGACGATGGTTGGTGGCCGTGTTGTGTATCAGGCAAACTGAGTATTTATCGGGATTACCCGGGTAGTATATTGTTACCCTGTTGGCTGCGGTTTGTGAATTCTCTGACGACGTGGAGTTAAAATGACAATAATTTTTACAAGGCGATACTTGATCAAACTGTTGGTGATCCAACTGTGTTTGCTTATGCCGCATGGAGCCCATGCGCATCATAGCGATGCTGGATTGGATACTGAGTCAGTTGTTGTATTAGAAGGTACGGTGACAAACTTTGTTTGGAACAATCCGCATATTTATTTCACTATGCAGCTTGATGGTAATTCGAACGATATTGATACTGCTGATTCCGTAAGTATCTGGGAAATCCAGATGGCGTCTATTCCTCCGTTGTCACGGCGTGGTTGGAGACCTGATTCGCTAATAGCAGGAGAGACAATTGTTGCCAGAGTGCATCCGGCACTAGATGGTAGACCCTACGGATTGTTTGTTTCAGTAGAAAAAGACGGTAATTTATTGCCTGTAGGTGGTGCAACCAAAAATATAAATAACCGGAAAGCTGAATCATTAGAAGGTGTCTGGCGCGGCGACCGCTCAACCATGATAGATTTCACGTCGTTTTTCGATCTGCTTGTAACTACCGAGAAAGGGACAGCTGCACGTGAGCAATTTGATGCGCTATCGGCAATGAATCCAATGTCTTCTTGTGCAGCGGAAGTTGCACGGCCTACACCTGCCACCCTTGTTTCAGCGGGGTTTTATTTAGAAGAGATTGAATTTGTTGGAGATACGATAATTCTGCGTAATGAGATTTTTGATGCAGAACGAGTTGTTTATATGGATGGGAGGGGGCATCCGGATAAGGCGGAACGCACTGTCCATGGGCACTCAATCGGCAGATGGGAAGATGATGTGTTGGTTGTAGATACCGTTGGCTTTGCCGACCATCGCTCTCCTTACCAAAACGGTATTCCATCAGGTGCCGAGAAGCATGTAGTAGAAAGATACCGCTTGAGTGATGATGGCACCCGAGTGATCGTGGAGATAATGCTTGAAGACCCAGAATACCTCGTCAGTCCCCTGACTGACACAATGGAATGGATTTATGCTCCCGAGCAACAGCTGCTTAAGTGGAATTGTGATCAACAAACTGCCAGAAACTTTTTACCCGAGTAGTTGGGTTCGTGATGCAGCGTGGTCAATGAAATTTAGTTTGATAGAAGTAGGGTAGTAGAGAAATAGGGCGGCAGCATAGAAATGAAAGATGATGAGACATCCAGGGGTTTTAGTGGCGCGATAAAGTCTGCTCGCGATCATGTGTGGCACCACATGACTCAGCATAGGCCATTTGAGGAGCACGACCCGATGCTGATTGTGAAAGGCGTCGGCATGCGCGTTACCGATGCCAAGGGTCAGGAATACCTTGATGCAACTTCAGGTGGGGTCTGGACTGCCAATGTTGGTTACGGTCGTGAGAGTATCGCAAAAGCGGTTTATGACCAGCTAGTGACGATGAATTATTTTGCACAGTCGATTAGTAATATTCCAGCCTCTGAATTTGCTGAGAAATTAATCGCAAAAATGCCAGGAATGAGCCGTGTTTATTATTCTAGCTCGGGTTCTGAAGCAAACGAAAAGGGCTATAAAATGGTCCGTCAGATTGCGCATAAAAAGTATGACGGTAAGAAATATAAAATTTTATACCGTAATCGCGATTATCACGGAACCACTATAACCGCGTTAAGTTCATCGGCGCATTTTGAACGCAGAGATCAATACGGGCCATTCACTCCCGGGTTTGTTGAGTTTCCAGATTGTTGTGCTTATCGATCTTTGATTGGCGATGATCCTGATTATGGGGTCAAAGCGGCTCTCGAAATGGAGAAAGTAATTCTGGCAGAAGGACCAGATACGGTTGGGGCCGTTGTACTTGAGCCAATAACTTCAGGTGGGGGCGTGATCGTACCGCCCGATGGTTATTGGGAAACCATTCAGGCGATATGCAGCAAGTACGATATCTTGATTCATATAGATGAAGTGGTCTGCGGATTTGGCCGCACCGGCAAATGGTTTGGATACCAGCACTATGGGGTTAAGCCCGATATAGTCACGCTGGGAAAAGGCTTGGCATCCGGATATGCAGCGATTTCATGCACTGTGACAACCGAAGAAGTTTTTAATTTGTTTAAAGGTGAACCCAGTGATCGAATTGGTTATTTTCGTGATATCTCGACTTTTGCAGGTTGTATGTCTGGTCCAGCTGCGGCGCTTGAGAATATGCGCATCCTCGAGCAGGAAAACTTGGTGCAAAATGCAGCAGAAATGGGTGAATACTTGCTTGACCAACTGCATGATCTGAAAGACAAATATGCTCTTATTGGAGATGTTAGCGGTAAAGGCTTATTTGCCGGGCTTAAGCTTGTAAAAGATCGAGATTCCAAAGAGCCAGTAGACGAGTCGGTACCAATGTCGATTGTTAAGGACTGCATGCAGCAAGGAGTTCTTATTGGCAGAACAACCCGAAGTTTTCGAGAGTACAACAACACCATCATTCTAAGCCCTGCGCTCATTTCGACTCGAGAGGATATTGATGAAATTATCCAGGCCGTCGATTTTGCCCTTAACAAGCATACTGTTTAGAGGTTTTAGGGGCTTTATAGCAGCTCGACTATGTTCCTAGTTAGAGTTAGATATTGAGCGAATGGATGCAGTCGGATATGCAGGAACTGCTAGATTGGATATTGGCGTCCCGAAGAGGATTGCATTCAGCGCATCCTGCGCCTCACCCATTGGGCGGCCTTCGGCCGTGCAATTTTGCTCCGGGCAAAATTGTGAACCTAGAGAGGTTGAACCTAGATTCAGAACAACAACCTTTCCATAAAACTCTACGGGCTCTATGGAAAAATTGGCGTCCCGAAGAGGATTCGAACCTCCGACCTGCCGCTTAGGAGGCGGCTGCTCTATCCAGCTGAGCTACCGGGACTTTCAATAGA
>ERZ887942.2126-NODE-2126-length-12576-cov-16.819264_pt1 | contig 12576 bp, 12 predicted proteins | sample MGYA00521099_ERZ887942 | MGnify/ENA primary metagenome ERZ887942 (study PRJEB32303, sample SAMEA104408605) | aquatic metagenome | biome: Brackish water; feature: Pelagic; material: water | place: Baltic Sea | collected 2014-06-07T06:48:00 | depth 16,251 m ... | reverse complement strand
TTCCGTTCGGTGCTCCACATCGGCATCACCATCCATTCAAAATCGCGCATCGGTATGACCGTATTGTGCAAGACAACACCAAGGGTCGCGGCATCGTGGGCATTCCATCCAACAGCAGGCAGCCAATTGACTTGGGTCCGATCGGATCGATCCAGTCGTGTAAGCATGCGGATGGAGAGCGGTTCCACCTTGCGCAGAAGGCCCCGTGTTCGCATGCTGTTGTTGTGCCGCTCGTATTCCAACATGGACTCGGAGGCATCCAAACGAATCTGTTTAAACGGCCTTCCCTGCTCGTCTGACGACGGGATGGCAACAGTCCTTGCCTGACCGTGCGTTGCGCCCGCATGCCATCCCAAATCCACCCACGTGGTATCATCTACTTGACCCGACAGCGAAAATGGTCCCGGGACGTCGCCTCGATTCTTGACCTTCGCCTGCCACTGCGATGCTGTGGCGTCGTTTGGACGGCGTAGCCGTGTTAAGGCATAATCAGTAACTCCTGTGGTCTGGATCACATCCTCAAAGAACCAAGAGAGGTCCGTATCGGCAGCTCGTTCCAACGTGTTCCGCAAATCTTGTGGACTGGGATGTTTGAACTTCCACGCTTCGAAATAGGCCTGCATTCCAGCATCAAAGACTTCGGTTCCGATGGCTTGACGCAGATACTCAAAGGCCGCTGCGGATTTCTTGTAGACGATCGTACCGTAGTTGATCGAAGTGAAGTCATCCGAATGGCATTGCATCGGTTGGTCTCCGAGCATGCGCGCACTGAGCAAATAGGCCAATTGATCTTGGCTTTGATACGAATAGCGATTGAGATCCAATTTCTGCATGAGCGGTGTCATTTCGCTCTTCAACCCGCCCAACCCCAAATCCTCGCCATATTTCTCCACGAAGTAACGGGTTTCATTGAAGGAATTGATGCCTTCATCCATCCACGCATGGGTGCGCTCGTTGGACCCGAGGATTCCGTAAAACCAATTGTGACCGACTTCATGAACAATGACCGTTTCCAAGCTCAAGTCACTTCCCACCCGGCCGATGACCGTCACATTGGGGTACTCCATCCCTCCTCCTGCGCTGATCGTTCCATCCACGGCTGTCACGTGGTTGTACGGATAATCCCCATTCCATTTGGAGTAGGCGTACGTTCCATCTGCGATGTATTCCAGCGATTCCTTCCAATACTCCGCCTGATTCGGAGTAAACATGGCCCACGTAGTGACTTGGCGCTTGCTGTTTGGAAGTTCAACGGATCCCTTCAACACCATCCACCGCTTGTCAGCGAACCACGCAAAATCATGCACGTTTTGTTGCTGGAATCGCAAGGTCTTCAGGCGCGTGGACGAAAGTGGGAATTCATCTTTTTTCTCGGCAATAGAGTCCGATTCAAAAAACGCTTCATTCAAGCTTCGCTCGGTCTGCAGCACCAATGAGTCCATAAAGATCAATTCGGCTGCGTTGTCCGCTTGGCTGGGATTGAGATCTCCTGTTGCTCCAACGACATAATTTGAAGGCAACGTGATGGACACATCGAACGAACCGTATTCCGAATAAAACTCTCCTTGATTGAGGTACGGCATCTCATGCCAGCCGTCCCGATCATATACCGCCGGCTTAGGGTACCATTGGGTCATCTGATAAGACTCTCCGATGTGGCCAAGGCGGCTGATTCGTCCTGAGGGAATGCGCACACGAAACGGCGTGGTGTACTGCACTTCGTTCCCCGGAAGCAACGGTTCAAGCAGTTCTAGCCGTGCAATGTCCCGATGTTCTGGGTGAAAACCCCATGTTGCAGCAGTGCCATTGATCTGGAAGGCCAAAGAATCAATGCCGCCCAAATCCCGCTGCATGGCCCAAAACATGAAGAGATTCCCATTTCGAAATTCTTGTTTGGCCAGGGCCGACTCCCCACTTTCGTATGCGTTCGGCCACAAGTGAATCCACAGAAAATCCAAGGTATCGGGACTGTTGTTCACGTATAACGTGGTGATCTCGCCATGCAATTCATGCCGTTCATCCTCAAGCTGCACATCAATCACATGATCGACCGTTTGCTGAAAATACCCATCTTGCGCCAATGGTTCGAGGGGCTCTTGACCCAACACGAGTAACGGGCAAAACAAAACCGTTAACAGTGACATTTTCCAAATTCGGTTCACGTTCTTAGAAATATTCAATCTTTGCATACTCAAAACTAGGGCAATCCGCTTCGCCTAGGCATCACACCCTGATTCCGAGAAGTGCTCCCTCCTTCTTGAAGCTTGAATTCTCCCAATAGGTTCTTGGCATCCCTGACTTAAATTTGCACCATGGGAGCGACAGAAATTGCTTTTATATTTTTGATTTACCTGCTGTTGTTTGGCGCCAAAGGCATTCCCTCCATGGCCCGGACCATGGGTTCAACTGTGCGGCAGTTTCGGCAAGCCACTGATGAAATTCAACGCGAAATATTGAGTGGAACTGAAGGCGTTCGAAATGAAGTGAACAAGGTCCGCGATGCGGCCAACCCCATGAGCAAAAAGCCTCAGAAAGAGTCGCCTCAGAGCAGCGACACGGCGAAGCCAATGGAAGCGTCAACAACTCCTCAGGCAGAGCCCGATTCCGAATGAATTTATTCCTCCTCATTTTGGGGCTCACCGTGTTGGTGTTGAGCGGAGACTGGCTCGTACGATGCGCTTCTAGTTTAGCGGTTCGGGCCTCCATCCCACCTGTAATTGTGGGATTGACCATTGTATCCATCGGTACATCCGCTCCAGAAGTCATTGCCTCTGTGCGCGCTGCGTTGGAGGGCAACCCCGGGATTGCCATCGGGAATGTCATCGGATCGAACATCGCCAACCTGGCCTTGATTTTAGGGGTCGCCGCGCTGGTTCAACCCATTGTTGTAACCCGGTCCATTCTGCGGGCTGACTGGCCGGTCTTGATGGTCGCCAGCCTCTTGTTCGCGGGGTTTGCTTGGGATGGACAATTGGAGAATTGGGAGGGTGGCATTCTTTGCACGGGAACGGTGGCCATGCTCATCATGCTCTATTACAGAACGCGTCAAAGCCAAAACGAGGACACGTCATTGGAAGAGGAAATGGGCATTGAACCCCCATTGGACAAGCCCCTCATTTGGCTTTTCGGCGGAATCATCGTTGCCTCGATCGGGCTCTATTATGGCTCCGAGTGGTTCATAGAAGGTGCGCGCGAACTCGCCCTACAAGCCGGGGTCAGTGATCACATCATAGGCCTAACTGTTGTGGCCTTTGGCACCAGTGTTCCTGAACTGGTAGCGTCCGTGGCTGCCGTGTTGAAACGAGAATCAGATCTCGTTCTTGGAAACCTCATCGGGTCGAATATCTTCAACATCTTTCTGGCCGTCGGCGTGTCTTCAAGCATCATCGATTTGCCCGTTGATTCCCTTGCAATTTCACAGGATTTTTGGTGGATGCTTGCCATCGCGGCACTCGTGTTTCCGATGATGCTGCATCGACGTCTTGTTCATCGCTGGAAAGGCGTTGTTTTGGTTGGAATCTACTGCGCATACATCGCATTGGTTGTTTCGAACGTATGACCCCCGAAATCATATTGGAAGACGGGAAGTGTCGCTGCCTTCTATTCTCTGGGTTGCTTCAAAACGAACGTGCTGAACACTGGATCGAAACGTTGCCTTGGCAGCAAAATGAGATCCGTATGTTTGGCAGAACCCATGCCGAACCGCGACTAACAACCTGGATGGGACCGGCCTATCGTTACGCCAGCATTCAGTGGGCTGACACGCCATTTTCAGATGAAATGGCCCGCCTTATGAACGTGGTTCAACACCATGCATCACCCGAGAAAAAGTTCAATGCTGTGTTAGCGAATCTCTATCGGGATGGCCAGGATGCCATGGGGTGGCACCGCGACAATGAAAAGGACATCGACTCCCAGTGCATAGCCAGCGTTTCTTTGGGAAGCACGCGAGACTTTGCGATTCGCCATCGCCAAACGGGTCAAAAATGGACCGTATCGTTACAGCATGGTGATGTGCTCATCATGGAGGCTATGCAAGAGGCGTTCGAGCACAGCGTCCCACGCCGAAAACGCACCGACACACCGCGAATCAACTTCACTTTTCGACATATTGTGACTTCCTGATTCTGAAGGGTGACGTTCACAATCTTCTGAGGTAAATTTGAAGGTTGAAAGCATTCCATTTAACGCGCTAACATTATGTCTGTTCACAAACAAGCCAAACGCATCACCACCCAAGTGCTTGCGGAGATGAAAGCCAATGGCGAGCGCATTGCCATGCTGACCGCCTATGATTATTCCATGGCCACCCTTGTGGATCAAGCCGGTGTGGACATCATCCTGGTCGGAGACAGTGCTTCCAACGTGATGGCCGGTCATGAGACCACCTTGCCTATCACCTTGGAGCAAATGATTTACCACGCTTCGGGCGTGGTACGCGCGGCAAAACGCGCCTTGGTCGTCGTGGACTTGCCGTTTGGCACGTACCAAGGCAATTCGAAAGAAGCTCTGAAGTCCGCCATTCGCATCATGAAAGAGAGCGGTGCCCACGCCGTCAAACTGGAAGGAGGAAGGGAAGTTCGAGAAAGCATTGAGCGCATTTTAAGCGCCGGAATCCCTGTTATGGGGCATTTGGGGCTGACTCCACAATCGATTTATAAATTCGGCACCTATACCGTGCGCGCCAAAGAAGACCTCGAAGCTCAACTTTTACGAGAGGACGCCAAGTTGCTCGATGACATCGGCTGTTTCTCCATCGTTTTTGAGAAAATCCCGGCGGGGCTCGCTGGAGAAGTCAGTGCCGCGGTCAACTGCCCTACCATCGGCATTGGTGCCGGAGGTGCATGCGATGGTCAGGTATTGGTACTGCACGATATGTTGGGGATCACCCAAGAGTTCAGCCCGCGTTTTTTGAGACGCTATCTCGACATGGGCGAACAAATGAAGCGTGCCATTGGCAATTACGTCCAAGATGTTCGGTCTCGGGATTTCCCGAATGAAGAAGAACAGTACTAACGGAATGGATTCAGCCAGCTCTTCTCAAGATGGAACACAATGGGCCAGACAGCCCAAGGCGCCCATCATCATGAGTACGGTGGACAATCTGCAGGTCTTGTATGAGGACAATCATCTGATTGCCGTAAATAAGCGCTCTTCTGACATTGTCCAGAGCGATGCCAGCGGAGACATTACACTGTGCCAGGTCGTCGGAGAATATGTGAAGCGCAAGTACAACAAGCCCGGTGATGCATTCATTGGAACCGTCCACCGCTTGGATCGCCCCGTAAGCGGCGTGATTTTGTACGCACGAACAACGAAAGCGCTATCCAGACTCAGCAACATGTTTCGCCTGCGGGATATGCAAAAAACCTATTGGGCCGTTACCCGGCCTGGGCCCAGCCCAGCTGAAGGTCACATTGTCAATTTTCTTGAGAAAAACATCAAGACCAACAAGAGTTTTGCTTCAGACTTTGACGGACCCAATAAAAAACAATCGGAATTGACTTACCGGACGGCGGGGCGCTCGGACCACTACACCTTTGTGGAGGTGCAGCCAAAAACAGGTCGTCACCATCAGATTCGCGCCACACTGGCCAGTCTCGGCAGCCCCATCAAAGGCGATATCAAATACGGAGCCAGGCGAACCAATGACAACGCATCCATTCATTTGCATGCGCGAAGGATTGAGTTCATCCATCCCGTTCGCAAGACGCCATTGAGCATTTTGGCTCCGCCACCGGAGGACCCCGTTTGGAACGAATGGCTGCGTATCGAAGTCGGACTTGCAGAACCCTGACTTAAAAGTTGAGAATCCTTCTTAAAAGACATTTTTGCAGCGGCTGTCGCTGTGTATCTTTGCGGCCATGAATACGCAACCCGAACACGTTAAGTGCCTCATCATTGGTTCAGGTCCTGCCGGATATACGGCAGCCATCTATGCTGCGCGAGCAGACATGAAACCCGTTCTCTACCAGGGAATGCAGCCTGGAGGGCAGCTCACAGAAACCACGGAAGTCGATAATTTCCCCGGTTATCCTGATGGCATCAATGGGCCTCAAATGATGGCTGACTTGGAAGCACAGGCGAAGCGTTTTGATACGGACGTGCGCAACGGTTGGGTAACCGAAGTTGATTTCTCTGGATCCGTCCACAAGATATGGGTGGGTGACGGTGCAGACCGCACGGAAGTTCACGCCGATAGTGTGATCATCTCCACCGGCGCATCGGCCAAATGGCTCGGCTTGGAAAGTGAATTGCGTCTGCGTGACGCTGGCGGCGGAGTAAGCGCGTGTGCTGTGTGTGACGGCTTCTTTTACCGCGGTCAGGAAGTGGTCATCGTAGGCGCAGGTGACACAGCTTGCGAAGAAGCGAGCTACCTCGCGAAGCTTTGCTCTAAAGTGACCATGCTTGTGCGACGCGGTGAAATGCGTGCCTCAAAAGCCATGCAAAACCGTGTGTTCGGGATGGAGAACATCGAAGTCCTGTGGAATACACAAACCGTTGAAGTTTTGGGTAAAGACGCTGTGGAAGCCATTCGCGTGGTGAACAATGAAACACAAATCGAGCACGACATCCCTGCGACGGGATTTTTTGTGGCGATTGGTCACAAGCCCAACACAGATGTATTCAAAGGCTGGATTGATTTGGATGATCAGGGCTACATCAAGTATGAAGAAGCGGGTACGTCCAAAACCAATATTGCGGGCGTCTATGTCTGCGGTGATGCTGCGGATAAGGTCTACCGCCAGGCCGTAACGGCAGCGGGTACGGGTTGCATGGCAGCGCTTGACTCAGAGCGTTATTTGGCTGCACGAGGGATTCACTAAAGACTCCCTGCGTTAGTCGCAGAGTGTATCGTAGAAAGGAAGCCAGAGTAACAGATCGGAAACAGACCGGTTGCCGTTTCCATCGAAATCTCCAAAGCACGGACCTCCAAATCCGCCGATTCCGCCGTCTCCACTTCCGTCGCTAACGCACTGTCCGATGGAATCGTCCCAAACTGTTCCTTCTCCACAATACGATGGAGGAAGAACGAGGCATGACCCATCGTCGTCTGTGGCTGTCTCGTTGAAGTTTTCAGCCAACACATCCATGCAGCCGAGAATTTCAAAGGAGTCACACACCCCATCTCCATCCACATCGGAAAGACAGTTTCCAGTGCAGTCCAACGCCACCTCGGGATAAACGCATTCGCCTGAAACATTCGCTACAGCGTCGAAATTGCAAGCAACCTCATCAAGGCAGCCTGTAAACAAACAACTCCCATCATCATCCGTTGCCGTGACTTCGAAATTATCGGCATTGATGACCGTGCATCCCAGCACCTCTTCTTCGTCGCAGACCGTATCCCCGTCTATATCCGATACGCATGTACCTGAGCAATCACGATACAGCGCAGCAAAAACACACTGGCCATCATCGTCTGTCGCTTCAATCATGAAATTACAAGCACCCTGATCTGTGCATCCTGAAATTTCAAAGGGATCACAAATGCCATCACCGTCTGCGTCCAAAAGACAACTTCCATTGCAATCGTAACCGTCCATTGGATAATCACACGATTCCAAGTCCGTGACGTTCAGAGCAAAATTGCAGGCCTCTGGTTCTTCACAACCGGCAATTTCAAATGGATCACACACCCCATCTCCATCGGAATCAGCAAGGCACATTCCAGCGCAGGTATATCCCGTCTCTGCATACACACATGATCCGTCGTTGGCATTGGCCGATGCATCAAAATTGCAAGCGTTCACATCCGTACAACCGGGAGCACCCGCGCTGAAACTTCCCGCAATCAGTTGTTCATTGAAAGGATCCCCTCCAATGAAGACTTGCAAATTGAATAGTCCCTCAATCAAGCCATCTGTCGTCACCTGAGCCAATAAAACACGCAAATCTTCGCCTGCTATGCCATTGGTACTGCCGGGCAATACAAACCAACTTCCACCGATTTCAGATTCGACGATCAAATCCTCGCCGGATTCAAATATGGACAACTCCGCCCCCATTCCAATCGTAGAGATTCCATCCCCATTGCCCGACTGAGGAGATGTTTCCAATCCAATGGTTACCCAGCTATCATAATTTAAATCGGGCAGGATCCCAATGAAGAAAGCACTGATATCCGTGCCGAATGACCCTCCTGCTGAATGCTGAAAAAATGATGTAGTTGATGTCAAAGAACAGGGCTCCAAGTCATTGCCATACGCTGCTCCAAGAAAATCTGACTCCGATGTCATCAGTCCGTACACCCGGTACGTTGTCATTCCTGAGAAATCGGTATTGCCGATAACGCCTTCATGTTGGGCAACCGTTTCCACCCAAACACTGGTGAGCTGTGCCGACGATGTCGAACTAATCATACCACTGAATATGGACAACAAGATGAACTTCAAGCGCAAGGATAACATCGGATCGACTTTTTGATGAGCCCCTATAAGATACGTAATCTATCTATTAATTACATGATTTCGACAGTAATTATATTGCTTTTAACCGGTCACACACCCTCTGTCCTCGTCTGTTTGATGAAAACACACACGGCTCACGCGTGGTTGATCTGCACATTGAATTCCTAAAAAGTCAGCATCAAAAAAGCCCCACACCGAAGTGCGAGGCTTTGCATTACTTACAGCATTCTCCGTATCTCATCCGTTCTGTGGCACTTATTAGATGTACAGGACTCTTATTCGGCCATTTCAATCTCATCTTCTAATCTCCAAGTTGTTCGAATGTTGTCTGAGTTTGTTTTGTATTCACACTTGTAATTGTACTTGCTAGTCGTGCTATCCCACGAATATTCCAATATGGTAGCTCCCCGAGGGTTACCTCCGAATTCAATTACCACTAGTTGCCCTTCTTTAAATTGACTTTCGGCAATTTTGCCTCTTGAAGATGAACTTCCTTCACCTAAAACTCCACCGACACTCATCGAAGCAAGCTTGTTCGATTCGCTTTTTTCATTAGCCTCAACGCTTGTGTTATTGGAGGTGTTCGTTGACTTAATTAAGGCCTTTTCGGACCAAGTTATTGATTTTGAAGGTATCGCTGAACCAAACTCGATGACATCTGCTCGAACGTTTACGATTTTCGTGAAATCACTTGGAAAATAGCTAACTCCAGAAAACAAGGCTAAAAGCAATGGGGTTCGAAACCCTGATTCAATCTCAAGTATATCAATGGCTACGTTTGCCAGCGCCTGGTTTACGTCAAGTTTGAATTGGTTATTCAAATTTTCAAAAGCATCGGCTATAAGCCCATTCCGAGTGTTCCCCCCGCCTTTCCAAGTATATGCTGTTTCAGCAGAACCAACAATGTTTTTCTCAACATAAGAAAATGGTTCGGAGGTGTTTTGAAGATCGGTGCCGTGATACGAAAACGTATTCGATGTGGTCGTGTAAGCGCATCCAGAAAGGAGAATTGAAAAAGCCGCCGTGATGGGCACAATCAGTGATTTAAATGATTTCATAGTAGCATTAAATTTTGAATGAATTGAACGAATTATTGTATCCGATAAATGTCTTTAAAGAGACTTAGATACCGCAGTAAAAACAACTGTTAGCTAGTATAATGATGATGCAGACTGTGGTAGTCTTTTCATGGTATCATCTCATTTCTCATCGAGGTCAAAAACATCTTTTCCTGAGAAGAACTTGGACTTCTTTTTACCATCAACTAAGAATTGGACTTTATAATCTGTGCCTGTTGAATCTGAAATTGTATTCAGCACCAAACCCTCTACCAGTTTTCCAGAGATCATGACTTTCACTTTGTCTCCTTTACCAAAAGATCGTAGGCTGTTAGATCCTAATTCAGTATGTTGATCGCCTATTGAGTTTGACGAGGAATGAAAGGATAAACTGCCACTGCTATTACTCAATGGGCGTTCATAATTCGCTGGTGGCACACCGTATTGAATAATATCTGCGGAGATCACAACGGTAATTACGATTTTTGAAGTCGCGCGATTTCCTTCAAGATCTTGCAAACCAGAAGAAGTGTGCAAATCATCGATTGCTACATTCGCATACGCTTGATTAGGACCAAGTGGGAATTGACGCATTAGATTTTTTTTTGCTTCAGCTAGCAGCCCCTCCCTCACAAACCCACCTCCTCTGAAATCGTAAGAGGCAGATGCAGAACCTGAAACTGCATATTGCAAATAGTAGAAATCACTCAATCCAGCATGGTCATCTGTACCATGATATATAGATGTATGAAGAGTTGAAGAGTAGGACATGCAGCCAGTTAGCAGAGCAGCACAACCAAAAAGGGTTAGCGTAATAAATTTCATCTCAGCATCAAGATATAAATGAATTGAACGGTTTATTGTATCTGGTGAATGTCTTTAAAAAAGACAAACTCTTCCTTACTTCGATTGTTGATTTTGTATCTCACTCTAGCCGTGTTATTAAGGGGTTGTATGTCAATTATCTGCCCTACAAAAAAGTTTCCTTCCACTTCAATATGAACTCTGTCACCGATGGAGAACTTAAACCCTGAGGCGTTACCTGCTGAAAGTGTATTTGTTGAGTTGGCTTCCGTTGTTTCATCATCATTTATTCCGGCTATTGTCCCTTGGCTCCTTTTGATTGGAACTTCATAGTTCTGGGGGATTTGGCCATATTGGATAATGTCAGCAGTAATGACTGCGCTAATTGTTATGCTCTTTAGATCCAAGGTTGATCCCATGATATCCCCTTTTTCAGTCCGCATTATATCAACGCTCAAATTCGCGTAGGTTTGATTGGGCTCAAGCGGGTGTTGTATGATCAAATCTGCTTTTGCGTCCGCAACCAATCCCGAGCGGATATCTCCCCCAAGAAAGTCCCCGTTCAAAGTCCGCATGGCATACGAAGTACTTGACATTCCTTTTACTCCATACTTCACATAAAAAAAACCCTGATCTAGACCTAAATTGTCGGTTCCGTGGTATGAAAAGCTGTGTGTAGTATTCTGATAGGTTGCGCACGACACGAGACTCAAAACACAAATGAGAATGAAATATTTTTGCATTTGACTTTTCGATGATGATTAAATCAAACATACAAAGATTCAGAGTCTTAGTAACTTTGTTGCTCTGGACGCTTTTCAGCGTGAAAATATCTGCCCAAGAGCTGCTGTTCTTTTATTCAGTGGGCCATGTGTCTGGGACAACTCCATACGTTCAAATCGATGTTGACGACAAAAACATTGGCACCATTGGATTGAATGAATATGCTTCCTCATTTTCGAATTATTCAAGCAATCATCGGATTTCATTGAAACGTCGTGGATTGGACGGAATTGAATTGACCTCTATTCCACAAGGCCGTGAAATTCGAATTTTTGAGATCAGGTTGGCTGAGGCTCGCTGGTCGGCGAGGGAAAAAATGACATCGGAAGTTTCAAAGGACATTTTGAGGCTTTGTGAGACGATCTATTCCGATGAAGCATCCAAAGTCACACAGGAAGTACAAACGAAGGGCATCATCAGTACAAGCGGAATCCCGCCTTCTCAAGGAACATCTCTCTTAATCCTAACGAACGGAGCAGAACCCTGTTGCCAAATCAGTTCAGACCTACTAGGAGAATTGACGTCCATGGGATTCCAGAAAAATTACAGGGTCATTGACAGAGAAAACCTAGATCGCATTTTGGATGAACAAAAGATGCAAATGACAGGACTTGTAAATTCTGATTTTGCGGTAGAGGCAGGTCAATTGACTGGTGCTCAACAAGTAGTCATTAGTCAATGTTATTGCAACAATGAGGATGCCGTGTATTCGATCAAGATCATTGACTGTTCCACAGCAGAGGTCTCTTCGAGTGCACTCTTCTCGCTTGGGTCTCCATTAGAACTCGGAGAAAGAACAGGCGAGATTTTTAGTCCAGAGTGATTGGTCCCTTTCTTTTGAACCTACCATCAAGCATGCCGCGTCAAGCCAACATCTCGAATTTGAGGACTGAAGATTCTGGCCTTGCGATCTTAGAGTCAAAGCTAGAGGGATTCTTCCTCCCGTCAAAAGATGAAAAAAGAATGCTCTATGAAATCTGTGGAATTGAATACAAGCGCTACTCCAGAAGCATAGACTGCATTTTACTTCAAGTCCCCTCCATTGATCAAGTAAAGACCAAGGATGATTTCCTGCTGATTGAGATGAAGACAACCGCATCCAAGAAGGTGACAGAATTGCCGTATGGAGTGTTTTTTGGCTTCACTGAAAACGAAGAAACGCTCTTCAAATCCCACGATAATTATAGACTTTGCTTTGTACATACTGGTTTGAAGGAATACTGCTTTTTGACTTTTGACGAGTACGAGCAGATGATTCAACGGAAGCGAATTCAGTATCAGATCAATTTCCACAGCAAGGGTTAACCGAGCTTTTATATGACTTAAAGTTTGGCAGCTCGTCTTTTAAGCTTGTAGAGCCCATGCGCACGATCAACCCCTCTAACCAACCAGACCCCTTGAGGCTCAGTACAGATTTGTCAGCTTTTATGATGTACTCACTGAAAGCAAAAAAGCCCCACACCGGAGTGCGAGGCTTTGAAGTTGGGTGGCTAATGGGGCTCGAACCCACGACCCTCGGT
>ERZ887942.2121-NODE-2121-length-12586-cov-167.119703_pt1 | contig 12586 bp, 14 predicted proteins | sample MGYA00521099_ERZ887942 | MGnify/ENA primary metagenome ERZ887942 (study PRJEB32303, sample SAMEA104408605) | aquatic metagenome | biome: Brackish water; feature: Pelagic; material: water | place: Baltic Sea | collected 2014-06-07T06:48:00 | depth 16,251 m ... | reverse complement strand
GCGGCACATTCCCGCACCTGGGACACCGAACCAGGGGCGCTGCCCAGTTCAGCGTCATGGAGGGCCTGAATGGAGTCAATGATCGCCACCGCTGGCCGCAACGCCTCCAGCTCCTGCAGCACCAGCTCCAGATCGGTTTCGGCGAGCAGCTGAAAATCAGCCCCTGCATTGGATTCGCCAGCTTCGGGTTCGCCAGTGCTGGCCTCCGCCAGGCGACGCCAGCGCAGCTTCACCTGCTGGGCCGACTCCTCCGCACTCACGTAGAGCACCGACGCCCGAGCCGCCATGGCGCGGGCGCTCTGCAGCAGCAGGGTGCTCTTACCAATTCCCGGGTCGCCGCCCACCAGCACCAGGGAGCCGGGCACCAGGCCACCGCCCAGCACCCGATCGAATTCGCCGTAGCCGCTGCTAAGCCGCTGCAAGGCCCGCTCGCCCACCGCTTGGATCGGCTCGGAGCGTCGGGGCTGGCCGGCGACAACGGCTTCAGGCTCGGCCACCGGCCGCCGGCGCCGACTGTCGGCCGCCGGAGCAGCTTTTTGCTCAACCAATGTGTTCCAGCTGCCGCAGCTGGCGCACTTGCCAAAAAACTGGCGGGCCTGGGCTCCACAGCTGGTGCAGACAAAAAAAGTGCTGGGCTTGGCCACGAACTAAGGGCTGACGAGAGAGGGCTGTATGAAGAAAGGTGGCATTGAATGAAATTTCGCCCCCTCCCGCCTTTTCAGTGGGGGCTATCTGATGTAGCAGCCCGGCTGCAGTGATGACGGCCTCCGCCCCCACCACCACCCTCGGGAACAATCACGGCAAGGAAATAATCCTCGTCGTTGACGACGAAGCCAGCATCCGGCGGATCCTGGAAACCCGCCTATCGATGATCGGCTATCAGGTGGTCACGGCCTGCGACGGCATCGAGGCCCTGGAATTGTTCAAGACCACCCAGCCGGATCTGGTGGTGCTCGACGTGATGATGCCGAAGCTCGATGGCTACGGCGTCTGCCAGGAGCTGCGCAAGGAATCGGATGTGCCGATCGTCATGCTCACCGCCCTAGGCGACGTGGCAGATCGCATCACCGGCCTCGAGCTCGGCGCCGACGACTACGTGGTGAAACCCTTCAGCCCCAAGGAGCTGGAAGCCCGCATCCGCTGCGTGCTGCGCCGGGTGGAGAAGGAGTCCATCGCCGGTTCTCCCAATTCCGGAGTGATCACGGTGGGCGAACTGCGCATCGACACCAACAAGCGTCAGGTGTATCGAGGTGATGAGCGCATCCGCCTCACCGGCATGGAGTTCAGCCTGCTGGAGCTGCTGGTGAGCCGCAGCGGCGAACCCTTCAGCCGGGGTGAAATTCTCAAGGATGTGTGGGGCTACACCCCGGAGCGTCACGTGGATACCCGGGTGGTGGATGTCCACATTTCCCGTCTGCGCTCCAAACTGGAGGATGATCCGGCCAACCCCGAGTTGATCCTCACAGCTCGCGGCACCGGTTATTTGTTCCAACGCATCGTTGACGCCGTTGCCTCCGAAGGGACCTGACAAGCGCGCCAAGCCCAGCCGGGCCATCCGCCGGCTGGTGATCTGGTATCGCCGCAACGCGGCGGTAACCAGCCTGGTGGATAGCGCCACTTCTGCCGCCAGCTCCGCCGCCAACACGGCTGGCAATGTGGCTGGCACCGCCACCAGCGTGGCCGGCAACATGGCCAACACGGTGCTGCAGCCGCTGGTTTTCGACCCCCTACGCCGCCTGCAACGGGGCCTGGGCGGACCGGGCGAAGACACACCGATCAACGACTCCGACCGCCTCTGGGTAGCGGTGGATGGCATGGGTGGGGACCATGCCCCTGGTCCGATCCTGGAGGGCTGCCTGCGGGCCGTGGAATTGTTGCCCCTGCGGGTGCGGTTCGTGGCCGAAACGGCCCTGCTACAGGCCGCCGTGACCGCCATGGGCCTCCAGGACGAACTCAACGAAGCCGTAGCCCGCGGCCTGATCGAGCTTGTGGCCAGCGGCCCCTCAGTGGGCATGAACGAAGAGGCCACGGTGGTGCGCAAGAAGCGCGACGCCAGCATCAACAAGGCCATGGACCTGGTGAAGCAGGGCGAGGCCACGGCGGTCTATTCCGCTGGCAACTCCGGCGCCGTGATGGCTGCGGCGATCTTCCGGCTGGGCCGACTCAAGAGCATCGATCGCCCCGCCATCGGCGCCCTATTCCCCACCAAAGACACCGAACAGCAGGTGCTGGTGCTGGATGTGGGCGCCAACATGGATTGCAAGCCCGCCTACCTGCACCAGTGGGCCCTGCTTGGCCACATCTACAGCCGCGATGTATTGCAGGTGGCCCAGCCCCGCATCGGCCTGGTGAATATCGGCGAAGAGGAGTGCAAGGGCAACGAGCTCTGCCTGCGCACCTACCCCCTGCTGGCAGAAGAGCAGCGCTTCACCTTCGCCGGCAACTGCGAGGGGCGCGACATCCTCTCGGGCCAGTTCGACGTGGTGGTGTGCGACGGCTTCACCGGCAACGTGCTGTTGAAGTTCCTGGAATCCGTGGGCAGCGTGCTGCTGGATGTGATCAAAGAGGAACTGCCCAGGGGCCGCCGCGGCAAGGTGGGCTCGGCCTTCCTGATCAACAACCTGCGCCGCATTAAAAAGCGCCTCGACCATGCCGAACATGGCGGCGCCCTGCTGCTCGGAGTAGATGGGGTGTGCGTAATCGGCCACGGCAGCAGCAAGGCCCTCTCCGTGCTCAGCGCCCTGCGCCTGGCCCACTCCGCCGCCAGCCACGGGGTGATGGCCAACCTCCACGCCCTCAGCGAAACGGGCAGCCCCGCAGAGCCAGTCGCCTGTGATTGACTGAGCCAACTGTGGGCCTTTCCCGGTGTCGCTCGGCGGAGTCAACACACCAGAGCTAAAAGCAACGGGCCTGCTGGGCATGGCCTTAGTTGGATGTGGCAGCGCAGTGCCAGCAGCCAGCATCACCAATCAGCAACTCAGCGAGAGGGTTGACACCAATGACGAGTGGATCCGCACCCGCACCGGCATTGGCGCCCGCCGGATCGCCGGCCCCAGCGAATCCCTCACCTGCCTGGCCAGCCGCGCCGCCCAGGCCGCCCTCGACCATGCCGGCTGGAGCCCAGAGGATGTCGACCTGATCCTGCTGGCCACCTCAAGCCCCGACGATCTATTCGGCACAGCGCCACGGGTGCAGGGGGCCTTAGGCGCTAGACGCGCGGTGGCCTTCGATCTCACCGCCGCCTGCAGCGGCTTTCTGTTTGCCCTGATCACCGCCAGCCAATATTTGGGCAGCGGCGCCATGAAGCGGGCCCTGGTGATCGGCGCCGACCAGCTCAGTCGCTGGGTCGACTGGGACGACCGCAGCACCTGCGTGCTGTTTGGCGATGGTGCCGGTGCCGTGGCGGTGGAGGCTTGCGGAGCGGGCGACAGCGGCCTACTGGGTTTCCGCATGCGCTCCGACGGCAGCCGCAACGGCTGCCTAACCCTTGCCCAGCTCGATAAACACGCGCCCCTGCTCGGGGAGCTCACGGCCCAGCAGGGCGGCTTTGCGCCGATCCAGATGAACGGCCAAGAGGTCTACAAATTTGCGGTGCGAGAGGTGCCGGCAATCCTCAGCGAGTTGCTGGAGGCCACCGGCACCGCCCCCGAGCAACTCGACTGGCTGCTGCTGCACCAGGCCAACCAGCGCATCCTCGACGCCGTTGCCGACCGCTTCGCCATCGACCACAGCCAGGTGCTGAGCAACCTGGCCCTCTACGGCAACACCTCGGCCGCCACGATTCCATTGATGCTCGATGAAGCCGTCAAGGACGGCCGGGTGCAGCCGGGCCATCTGCTGGCCAGCAGCGGCTTCGGCGCCGGCCTTAGCTGGGGTGCAGCTCTCCTGCGCTGGCAGGGCCCCACCGACTGAGACCTAATCTCCTGCCGACTCAGTTAGAGGGTGAAGGCATGGGCATTGCCTGGGTGTTTCCTGGCCAGGGCTCGCAGAAAGTGGGCATGGCAGAGCCGGTGCTGCAGCTGCCTGGAGCCCGGGAGCGTTTCGAGCAAGCCTCAGCCCTGCTGGGCCGGGACCTGCTGGCGATCTGCTCGGGCACGGGGGGTGGCGGCGATCTAAACGATCTCAACGACACTCGCAACACCCAACCGGCCCTATTTGTGATTGAAAGCCTGCTGGCAGAAGCCCTGCAGGCCCAAGGCCGCGCGCCCCAACTAGTAGCTGGCCACAGCCTGGGCGAACTGGTCGCCTTGCATGTGGCGGGGGTATTCGACTTCGCCACCGGTCTGCAGCTGATGAAAAGCCGCAGCACCTTGATGGCTGCTGCCGGCGGCGGCGCCATGACGGCGGTGATGGGCTTCGAGCGCAGCGAGCTGGATGACCTGGTGGCAGCCACCGAAGGGGTGGTAGTTGCCAACGACAACAGCGACGCCCAGGTGGTGCTCTCCGGAAGCCCCGAGGCGGTGGCAGCCGTCAGCAGCAACTTGAAGTGCAAACGGGCGATTCCCTTGGCCGTGAGCGGTGCCTTCCACTCCCCCTTCATGGCGGCAGCCGCCACCGCCTTTGCCACCGAGCTGGAAGCGGTGGCCTTCGCCGATGCGGCGATCCCCGTGCTCAGCAACACAGATCCCAGCCCCGAAACCAACGCAGCCGCGCTCAAGGCCCGCCTGGTGCATCAGATGACCACCGGCGTGCGCTGGCGCGAAACCATGGCGCAGTTTGGGGCTCTAGGCATCGATATCGTCGTGGAGATTGGGCCTGGAGCCGTGCTCAGCGGCCTAATCAAACGCAGCTGCCCGGGCATCCAAACCGCCCAGATCAGCAGCGCCGCCGACCTGGCGCTATGAGCCAATCCAGCCAGCCGCCGGCCCTGATCCGCACACCGCGGCCCAGCCTCACCTACCGGCTGATCAGCTATCTGCTGGTATTTCCGATTTACCGATTGTTGTTTCGCGGCCGCACCGCTGGCAACGGCAACGTGCCAAGGCAAGGGGCTTTGGTGGTGGTGGCAAACCACGGCTCCCACCTTGATCCCCCCCTACTGGGCCACGCCCTTGGCCGGCCAGTGGCCTTCATGGCCAAGGCCGAGCTGTTCAGGGTGCCGATACTCGGCGCCATCATCCGGGCCTGCGGCGCCTATCCGGTGTCCCGTGGTGCCAGCGACCGCGAGGCCATCCGCACCGCCACCAACCGCCTGCTCGAGGGTTGGGCCACCGGCGTATTCATCGACGGCACCCGCCAGGCCAATGGCCGGGTCAATGATCCCCAGGCTGGCGCCGCCCTGCTGGCGGCCCGAGCCGGCGTGCCCCTGCTACCGGTGGCGATAATCAACAGCCACCGGGCCCTGGGGCCTGGGCAAGCGGGCGCACGGCTACTGCCCATTCACATCCGCATTGGCACGCCAATTGCACCACCCGCCTCACGGCGGAGAGCCGACCTCGACGTCGCCACGGCCGCCTGTCAGGCCCAGATCAATGCTTTGCTCGACCAGGGTTTGATCAACGGCCACCAGCTGGGCCCGCCCAGCCCTTGAGGTCTCGGCCACTCAGCACCCACACGGCCGCCCGCAGTCCGTCGCCCCACACCTTGCGCCGACCCTCCGGCTGACAGAGATCAGCACAGGAAACCGGCACCGGCGTGAGGTGGATGCCACGGCTGCCGGCCACGATCCTTCCCACCAGCAGAGCCCGGTCCATGTGGTCACTGCTGGTGACTAGCAGGGCGTGGCGGATGCGGGCTTGGCGCAGATCGTCCACGAGGGAGGTGAAATTGGAGAGGGTGTCGCGAGCTCGGTAGTCGAGCTGCACCTGGTGGGAAGGCAAGCCCTGGCGTTGCTCAAACAACCAGTGGGCATATTCAGGGTTACTGCCGCCACTCACCACCACCGGCAGCCCCTGGCGGGCCGCTAAAGCCGCCGCCTCCCGCTCCCGCGCCACATCGCCACCCAGCACCAGGATCATCTGGGCAGGCGGGGGCGCTGGCCACCACCAACCGCGCGACAGCCAAAGCAGACCACCACCTAGCAACAGCGCCACCAGCCCCCAGGGGCGGGAGCGCCGCTTGCGGGAGCGTCCCTGAACGCGGCGCAGGCGAGGGCGCTGCAGCGGATCGGGTTGGGACACCATCAGAGCCCCGCCACCGGCGAAGTGGGGTAGGAGGGCAACACGGGCTGCCAGGGAGCTGCCAGGCCCTGCTCTGCCGCCTGCACGCTTAGCTCCAGCAATTGCTCAACGTCGTTGGGCAGCAGGGCCGCGGCGGACAGCTGGGGACCCGGCGGCAAGGGCGTATCTGGGGCAAACAGCCTGGGCGCCTCCAGCTCGATGATGGCTCGATCTGGGCCAGCAGGGGCATAGAGCCCAGCCACCACGCCACGGCGCGGCAGCTCCTGCACCAGCCAGGTTGGCTCGCCAATCCCCAGCCGCCGGGCCACCAGCAAAAAGCTGCCCACCCCATCGAGGGGCAACTGCAGCTGCTGGGCCAGGGTGCGGGCCAGCACCACCGTGAGCCGGGTGCCGGTAAACCCGCCTGGACCAGTGGCCACCGCCAGGCGGCTGAGCTGGGGCCACTGCTCAGCGGGCAATAGCTGCTCAATGCAGCTGAACAGCTGATTGGAGAGCTCGCGGCCCAAGGGAAAGGCGCGCACCACAGTGCTGCCCGCCAGAGCGCTTGGCCCGTCTAGCCAGCGGACTCCTACGCCGAGCACCTCACTGGAGCTATGCAAGGCCAAAACGGCAGCCATCAGCTCGTCCTCATCGCGGCAGGGCTGCGCCGGGGCAGAGCCGCTGCCAGCGGCCCGCATCCCGCTGAAAACTGCCGCAGGCGCGCACGTCCCACTCCACTCCCACCCCACCTGCGGGAAGATCCTGCACCTGCACGTGAATGCGTGGCTCGCTCGGGCTGAGATCGGGCTCCAGGCAGAGGTGAGGTGCGCCGTGCTGGCGCTCCACCGCGTGGTAGGCCTGACAGCGGTCGACCCAGTGGCAATCCACGCAGATGCACATGCTGCCCAGGCTGAGCCAGGAGCCCATTGTGACGGCTGACCGCCCCGCTGGCGAGGTGGCAGAGGAGCTGTGGCGGCGCCTGCTGGCCGAGCCCTGGCCCCTTCCCCGAGAAGCCCTGCCACCTGGCACGGCCCTGGTGGGCGGCGCCGTTCGCGATGGTCTGCTGGGGCGCCTGGAGCGCCAGCCGGACCTGGACGTAGTGGTGCCTGGAGATGCCCTAGCCCTGGCCCGCCAGCTGGCCAGGGCCCATGGCGGCACCTGCGTGGTGCTGGATGCGGAGCGCAGCATCGCCCGGCTGGTGCTGGGGGGCTGGAGCCTCGACCTGGCCCGCCAAGAAGGCGAAAGCCTGGAAGCAGACCTGGGGCGCCGGGACTACACAATCAACGCCATCGGCCTGCCCCTGCCCGCCGCCGGCGCCGCCGCGGCAGCCCTGGTGGACCCCACCGGCGGCCTCAGCCACCTGGGCAGCCGCCAGCTGGTGGCGGTGAGCGAAGCAAACCTGCTCGCCGACCCCCTGCGCCTGCTGCGGGGCATTCGCCTGGCCTGCTGCCTCAACTTTGAACTAGAGCCCACCAGCCGCCGCTGGATCGAATCCCATGCCAGCCAGCTGGCCCAGGTAGCCGGCGAACGGGTGCTGGCGGAGCTGGAGAAATTGGCCAGCGCTGCCTGCGGAGAAGCGGGCCTGGCCCTGGCCCTGGAATGCGGCCTATTACGCAGTTGGGGCGCCGATGCCGCAACCCCCAGAAGTGCATCCGCCCTGAGCGCCCTGGGCCTAGATCAAGCCCAGGAACGGGGCCTGCAAGCCGAAGAAATCTCCTGGGCCCTACCTCTTGCGCGCCTAACCGCCCTGCTGCCCCCCGAAGCCCTGGCCGGCCTGCGCAGCAGCCGGCGCCTGCAACAACGCTGCCGGGCCCTGCGCCACTGGCGCCAGGAGCTGGGCTCAGTGGGTGGCTGGGATGGGCTGCCGGAGGCTGGACGCCTGGCCCTGTGCAGCGAGTTGGAGGCCGATCTGCCCGCCCTGCTGCTGCTGCTACCTCAGCTGGCAGCAGGCCTGCTGGAGCGCTGGCGCCTGCCAAGCGACCCCCTGTTCCATCCAGCGCCGCCAATAGATGGCCTCAGCCTGCAGCAGGAGCTGGCGATTCCTCCGGGGCGCCTGCTGGGGCGGCTGCTCGCACACCTCACCCTCGAGCGCGCCTTCGGGCGCCTTGGTGCAGGGCCTGAGGCCCATGCTGAAGCCCGCGCAGAAGTGCTGGCTGCGGCACAAAGCTGGTGGCAGCAGCACGGGCAGGAGTGAGGAGCAGGCAGGCGGCGTGATTAACTTTCTGATGCAAAGGCGCATCGAGAGGCTTCTCCTCGCCTGCAGAAAGTTTTTCTTCCCTTCCCCATGAGCATTCGCCTCTACGTCGGCAACCTGCCGCAGACCTTTGATGCCAAGGAGCTCGAGGCTCTGTTCAGTGCCGTGGGTGAAGGAGTGCGTTTCAAGGCCGTCAACGACCGCGACACCGGCGCTTGCCGCGGTTTCGGCTTTGCCAACGTCGAAGATCAAAAGACTGCCGAAACGGTGATCGAGCAGCTCAACGGCAAGGATTTCGGCGGCAGCGCCATGCGCATCGAAATCTCTGAGCGCAAGGACAGCCGCAGCCCTGCCCCCGGCGAGCGTCGCCCCGGCAGCGCCGCTCCCACCCCTGCCCGCAAGGCCGTCAACAAGGTTGTGCACGCCGACAACGTCGATAGCGAAGCTCCCGATCCCCGCTGGGCCGGCGAATTAGCCAAGCTCAAGGACCTGCTGGCTAACCAGAAGGCTGCTGTCTGAGCCAAGCACTCACTGATACGGATCCGATCTCCAGCCACTGGAACTGGCAGGGACATCGGATCCACTTGCTTGCAGCCGGGTCGCCCAGCAGCCCCGATCGGGTTGTGCTTATCCATGGTTTTGGGGCGTCTGTGGGCCATTGGCGCCACAACCTGCCGGCCCTCGCTCCCCATGCCCGGGTGCTCGCCGTCGACCTACTTGGTTTTGGCGCCAGCGATAAGCCTGGTTCCCAATTAGCTCAAGAGCCGCCAAAGCAGGGCTCTGTTCAGTACTGCTTCGACCTCTGGGGCCGCCAGGTGGCCGACGCGGTGCGGCAGCTGCTTCTGGCTGAACCCGGCAGCGGCCCTGAGCCCCCCCGCGTGCACCTGGTGGGCAACTCCATCGGCGCCATGGTGGCCCTCACCGCCGCCCGGTTGCTCCTGGCAGAGGGTTTCCCACCCTTTCAGGTGATCCTGATCGACTGCGCCCAGCGCACCCTCGACGACAAACGGGCGGCCCAGCTACCGGGCTGGGAGCGCACCAGTCGCCCCCTGGTGAAGCAGCTGGTGCGGCAGCGCTGGGTGATCGTGCCCCTGTTTCGACTTCTGGCCCAGCCGGCCTTCATTCGCAGCGTGCTGGCACGGGCCTACCCAAGTGGTGCCCACGTCGACGATGAGCTGGTAGCCCTGCTGCACCGGCCCAGCACCGATCCAGGGGCCACGGAAAGCTTTCGCGGCTTCGTCAACCTGTTTAACGACCACCTGGCCCCCGAGCTGCTGGCCGACCTAAGCGCCGCTACCCCACCGCTGCCGGTACGCATGATCTGGGGGGAAGCTGATCCCTGGGAGGATCCAGCCGAGGCACGCCGCTGGGCCGAGCAATACTCCTGCATTCAAGATCTGCGCGTGCTGCCGGGGCTGGGGCACTGCCCCCACGACGAAGCGCCTGAGCTGGTGAATTCAATTCTGCTGGAGTGGGTTGGAGCCGGCCCGACTCAGCGCACCTGAGCAACCAGATAGGAAAAAGGTAGATCGAATAACTTGCCAGCCCTAGGCACAAAGGCTCGCTTATTAAAAACGTCGTAGTGGTGCTCCTCAATTACATCAAGAATGCCCCTATAAAGCCGCAACGATGCCCATACGGGCCATCGGGCGTCGGGAGCAAGCCAGCGCACTCCTGCCTCTGAGCGGGCAAACCACATTCGGGCTCTCTCTAGCTGGAATCGCATCAGTGCACGCCAGTTTTCATTCACCGTGCCCGCAAGCAATTCAGCTTCGCTATAGCCAAATCGCACCAGATCTTCCTGGGGAAGGTAAATACGCCCCCTAGATCGATCTTCGCCCACATCGCGAAGAATATTGGTGAGCTGGTTAGCGATGCCGAGGGCTACAGCTGCGTGGGAGGTATCGGGCCGATCACTCCAAGGGGCGCTTGTATAGGCAGGATCTAGTCCCATCACCTCCTGAGTCATCAAGCCAACGGTGCCAGCCACCCGATAGCAGTAGAGCTCTAGATCTTCGAAGGTGGGGTAACGGTGCAGGCGCAGATCCATCCTCTGCCCCTCGATCATGTCTAAGTAAGCCTGCAGGGGCTGGGGGTAACGCTCCATCGTGTCCCGCATAACTAGGTCGAGACCATCACAAATCTCGCCAGCAAACAGGGCCCTAGTGCGCGCCTCCCAGGCATCTAGGCGATCTGCCAGCTCGGCCACAGGACGGGCCTGGGCCTCCGCACTATCCATCAGCTCATCTGTGCGGCGGCACCACACATAAATCGCCCAAATCGCCCGGCGCTTAGCCGGCGGCATCAACAAGGTGCCTAGATAAAAGGTCTTAGCCCACTCGGCCGTCTCCTGCCGGCAGGCCTCATAGGCCTCCTCCAAATTTGGGAGCGAGGACACCACCACGACTAGACCGCCGCACCAATCGCCTGGGCGCACTGCTTACCGCTCAGCACCGCCCCCTCCATTGAGGCCAGGTAGCGCTGCATGGTGTAGCAGCCGGCCAGGAAGAAGTTGGGGATCGGTGAGGCTTGATCGGGCCGCAGTTGCTGGCAGCCAGGCACGGTTTTGTAAACCGACAGCGGTGTTTTGACCACGATCGACTTGCGCAGCGTGGCCTGGTCGTTGCCAGTGAAGTGCATCGGGAATAGGCGCTTGAGCTCCTCCAACGTGGCCGCCACGATGTCCTCGTCAGAGCGACCAATCCAGTCTTTGGCTGGGGCAAACACCAGCTCCAGCATTGAGCGCTCCGAATCCTCGTATTCCTTGCAAGTATTGCTCATGTCTGCATAGACGCTCAACAGAGGGCTGCGGCTGAACAGCAGGTGGTCGATATCGGTGAGCTTGCGATCAAACCAGAGGTGAATATTGATCACCGGCACCCCATTGAGGCCGTCGAGCTTCTTGAAATAGGGAATCTCCTTCCAAGCCTCAGGCAGCAGCAGCTTGAAGGGATCTACCGGCATGGCGCTCACGTAGGCGTCGGCCGTAAGCGTGCGGGGCTCCTGGCCCTTGATGCCCCCAATCTGGAAAGCCTTCACCGTGCCATCGGCATTGAGCTCGATCTGGCGCAACGGAGAATTCAGGTGAACTTCCCCGCCACGGGCCTCGACGTAATCGACGATCGGCTGGCACAACCGCTGCGGTGGGTTGCCATCAAGGAAGGCCATCTTGGAGCCATCACCCTCCTGCAAGAAGCGATTTAGGGCGGTGAGCACCACCGTGCTGGAGATTTCATCGGGATCAATGAAGTTCAGCGCCTTGGCCATGGCGATGAATACCTCGTCGTTGACCCGCTCGGGAATGTTGTGCAGCCTCAGCCACTCGGTCCAGGAATACTTATCGCATTCTTCTACATACTGCTGGCCGCGCAAAATTGCCGGCACCAAGCCCATGCCAAAGGCAATCTTCTCGGGCCAGGTGAGCAGGTCGTTGTTGCTGAGGATGGCCGCCAAACCATTGAAGGGGGCGGGGATGTCGGGGAAGTCAAAGCGGCTGTAGGTGCCTGGCGTCTCCATTTGGTTGAAGATCATCGAGTGGCTTTTCCACTGCAGACGGTCTTCGATATCCAGCTCCTTAAACAGCTGGCGCATGTTGCGGTAAGCGCCGAAAAAGATGTGCAAGCCGGTCTCATACCAGTCGCCGTCTTCGTCCTGCCAGGCCGCCACCTTGCCGCCCAGCACGTCGCGGGCTTCCACCACCACCGGCGTATGGCCGGCATCACAGAGGTACTTGGCGCACGACAGCCCGGCGAGCCCTGCTCCGGCAATGACGACGCGCATAGCCCCTTTCAAAAATCCAGATGCAACCTTAAAGGGGGCGCCTGACCCCTGCGGCTTGGGGGGGTTTCTAGAGTTGATGCATTGGGTGCCCGCAATCCCCTCCCCATGGCCGACTCACTCCCTGCCGAATCCCGCCCCGCAGAGACCTTGCTGAAGTCCACCACCCGCCACGTGCGGCTGTTCACCGCCCGGGTGGAGGACGGCAACCTGCTGGCTGATCCCAGCCAGCTCACCATGGATGTGGATCCCGACAACGAGTTTCTCTGGGACGCCCCGGTGCTGGCCAAGGTGCAAGACCACTTCCGCGAGCTGGTGGCCGCCCAAGCCGGCGCCGACCTCACCGAATACAACCTGCGCCAGATCGGTTCGCAGCTCGAAGGGCTAATTCGCCAGCTGCTCCAGGCCGGCGAGCTTCGCTACAACCCGGATGCCCGGGTGCTCAACTACTCCATGGGCCTGCCCCGCAGCACGGAAAGCCTGTGAGCCGCTCCCGCTACAGCTCAGATCGCTACGC
>ERZ887942.2118-NODE-2118-length-12596-cov-6.817877_pt1 | contig 12596 bp, 10 predicted proteins | sample MGYA00521099_ERZ887942 | MGnify/ENA primary metagenome ERZ887942 (study PRJEB32303, sample SAMEA104408605) | aquatic metagenome | biome: Brackish water; feature: Pelagic; material: water | place: Baltic Sea | collected 2014-06-07T06:48:00 | depth 16,251 m ... | reverse complement strand
CATCCGCTCATCAACAATCAACTTTTCTTCGGACTTTTCGAGCTCGTTCAATTCATCCGAAAACGCATCGAGGCAATCATGATTGCCATGCAGAAAATGAACTCGTTGATCACTGCGCAAACTGACAATCAATTCATTAAGCCACAGGAATGCCTCATCGATCGATTTCCGTTCGTCAGAAAAATGACTCCATCGAAAATCAAACGTGTCGCCATTCAGCACCAACACATCGACCTCTCCAATCTCGCTTCCCACAGAATCAAACAGGGCATGCCCATCTGAACGACCGGCAAACAAATGCAGGTCGGACAAGACAAGACCACGCTGCGAAATCATTTATTTAAAAAGTAAGGGTGCAAAATCAGCCAGATACCCACGCCATACCGGCCAGGAATGTCCGCCCTCGGTCAGCACCCACTCATGCTTGATACCGGCCTCAGTGAACTCCCCGATCGCTCTTTCATTTTCCTTCAATAAGAAATCGTCTTTGCCACACGCAATCCAGAGCAATTTCAATCTTGCATTCGTGTCTTCAACATTGGAAAACGCAGCTTCAATTGACGCTTTTTCCGGAGGCGCTGCACTAAAAGCCCCAACGTAGGAAAACGTTTCGAGTTCGTTCAAACCGATCGTCAGTGAATGGAGTCCGCCCATCGAAAGTCCCGTGATCGCCCGGTTTTCACTCCCCTGCTTCACGCGGTAAAGTTTCTCCACCATCGGCAATGCCGCATCCATGAGATCGAGCCGAAGCTCTTCGGTGTTTTCTTCCGAACGCCCATTCCCATACGACTTCGGAATTGGGTGCCCGTCCAGCATCACAACAGTCATCGGCTTCGCCTTCCCCGAAGCGATCAGATTATCCAGAATCCACTGCGCCTTTCCGTAGTCCGTCCACGTCTCCCCACCATCGCTGTGCCCGTGTTGCAAAACGAGAAGCGGATATTTGTCATCGCCGGTCTCATAACCCGGCGGAGTATAAACCCGCATCTCCCGATACCGATTGATCGGCTTCGAAAAGTAGCCATGCGTATGAACCGTCCCGTGCTCAATAGCAGGATCGAAATCAAAAACATTCCCACCGGAAATGTGAAGCACACTGGTCTTTGGCGAACGCATCGGCTTCAAAGCCGGATTCCCCGAATCGACTTGTTGAACACCGTCAATGTTAAAACTGTATCCATAAATCCCAGGCACTACCTCATTGAGCGTTCCCGACCAGATCCCCGTCTCCTCATTCAACGTCAGCTCCAGCTTTCCCTTCGTCATCTCCCCACTTACTGAAACGGCATTCGCCTTCGGAGCTTTAATTTGAAAAGTAACCACTCCGTTTTCACCAACTATCGGCGAGACAACCGGCGCAGGTCGTTTCTTCTTCTCTTTTTTCTTTGAATCTTGAGCTTCAGAAAACTGAGGCAACAGCGAAGCAAAAACAGCCGCAACTAAAATCAGGGAAGGTCGTTTCATAATCGGAAAATCCAGTAGTCTCACGCACTTTTCAACCACGCACTTCGGGCATGCCTAGATGCGGGCACGTGTTGCTCTCCGAACTCCAGCGCGTTATCCGTTCGCATGAAAAATCTCGCCCTCATCCTTCTCGGTATCGCATTTGCGTTCACCACATCAATCGCCCGCGAGTTTCATGATTTTACGAACAAGGCAGGTAAAACCATCACTGCCGAGTTTCTCGATTACCAGGATGGCAAAGTCAAAATTCGAGCCAAAGGCAAAGTGTTCGAAATTACCGCGACTGACCTTTCGGAGGAAGATCAGACATTTTGACCGAATGGGACCTAAAACGAAAAGGAAATGAAGAATCTCTTTATTATAGCGAGTTGGTTTTTGAAGACGATTTCTCCGCCGAAGGATTTGGCGAGCGTTGGAGTCATTACAAAAGCGAAAGCGAAATTCAAGATGGCGTTTTGATCGGGAAGACCATTGATATCAACGATCACGCTGGAGTCGAAGCGATCCGTTGTGAAGGCCGCCAGGACATGGAAGTCTCCGTGAAATTTAAATTCGCAGGTCCCGAGGCCGAGCGCTTCAACGTCTGGTTCGACGACAAAGATTTCAAAGGCGCTCACGCCGGTCACGTCACCAGCATCTCGATCTGGTCTACCGGCGGCAACATTCAGGATGCAAAAACCGGCAACATGGAAAACTCCATTTATGAAATGAAAAAATCTCCCGCCGGGTTCGACGAGGCCACCAAAGAATTGCTCAAAACAAAGGCGGCGAATTTGGAAGTCGATTTCGAAAAGAAAAAAGACGAGTGGTACGAACTGCTCATTCGCACCAAAGGCCCTCTCGTCACCGTTTTCATCGATGGCGACGAAGTCGGTTCACTCGAATCGGAAGGAAATGCTCACCCCACAAAATCCCAAGTCAGTTTGACCACGAACATCAGCAACGTTCACTACGACGAGGATAAAGAGACCGAGTAAGAAGCTAGTTTTTTCACGGACAGATAAGCTTGGTTCGACAAACATACCCTGTTGATTCGAAAAGCCATTTCGAACGTACCCTGTTGGTTCATCGAACATACCCTGTTGCTTCGAAAAAACGAAACGTCATCAATCCACATACAGAAACTCGTTCGACATGAACAATGCTTGAGCGACCAGCGGCCATGGACTGACACCAGCGCGAGTTTTTTCGAGATCAACAAATTTTCCAAAACGGTCGTGCTTGACTTGGTCTGCGGGACGATGGAGAACGGCGTTGAAAATTCCATCAATTCGCTGATCGCGAGTCACTCCTTTTTCAAATTTAAGTCGATCAACCAAAGCAGCTGCCTGATCAGTGACGAAATTTGAATTCATCGAAAACAAAGCCTGCGGTGCGACAATGCTTTCAGTACGGCGCTCTTGCGATTGCACGGGTGAAGGAAAATCGAAAGCTCGAAGGGTGGGATCCAAATTGAAACGGTTGATGTAGCCGTAAACGCTTCGCCGCGGGGTGTAATCATTGCCCCACAATTCGCCCGAACGTCCCCGCATTCGTGAATCGAGAGCGCCGGAAACCGCAAGCAGTGAATCTCGAATTTCTTCAATTTCGAGCCGCTTCAAATTTGCGCGATGATACAGTTTATTCTCCACATCAAGTTCCGCCATGTCATCGCGAACAACGCTGCGTTGCTGATAAGTTCGCGACGTAACAATTGTTCGCACGAGATGTTTCAGTGACCATCCGTTTTCGACAAAATCCGCCGCCAGCCAATCGAGTAATTCAGGATGACTTGGTCTGGCTCCCTGCAATCCAAAATCGGACGGCGTTTCGACGAGATAACTTCCAATGAGCGCCCCACCCAAATTCGATTCACAAATACACGAGCTGTGAGCGGGTTCTTGGGATCCGCAATTTTGTTCGCAAGATCAAGCCGACCTGAATTGTCTTCGGAAAAAGCAGGTTGTTCGGGGTCGATGATTTTCAAAAATCGCCGAGGAACTTTGTCGCCTTTTTGGGAGGCTTCCCCCCGAATGAAAATAACCGGGCTAACGGGTTTCTTTGCCTCGCTGATCGACATAGCGCAAGCAGGAGCTCCATCGTGAGTCATCAGAAGTTCGGCGAGTTTGGTCTGTTCTATCAGATCGGAAACGGAGCGATTGTTGCCTTTTTTCTTCTTGTTCCCAGCGTCTTTGATTTCCTTCTCGATGGAGGCCAGCTTTTTCTCATAATCGTCCTTTTGCGCTTTGTCAGGCTGGTAACTGGCCATCACCGGGAACGCTTCGATCGCCCACGGCACGGGTCGATTCAGTGAATTAAAAACGCCGTAGAGTGAATAATAATCCGCTGTCGGAATAGGCTCAAATTTGTGATCGTGGCAACGTGAACAGGCTACCGTCAAGCCGAGTAGGCCTCGAGTCGTAGCATCAATCACATCGTCGACGAAGTCCGCAGACATTCCGCGATGCGGCGACACTCCAATAAAACCAGGCCCGGCAATCTCGGGATCCCCTTTTTTTATGGCCCATCATATCTGCGGCGAGCTGCTCGCGAATGAACTGATCGAACGGCTTGTCGGCGTTGAACGAATCGATCACGTAGTCCCGAAAGGTGAAGGCGAAGGGATAATAACGTGGGGTTTTAGTGTCGGGCCGGTAGGTGTTTGCGGTATCGGCATAACGAGCAACGTCGAGCCAAAGCCTCGCAAAATGCTCACCAAACCGTGGCGAATCGCTCAACTCAACAATGTAAGAATCGAGCGGTTTTTCGTAATCAGAAAGCGATTCGGGAGGCAATCCCGTGAGGTCATAAGCCAATCGGCGAGTCAGGGTTTTTCCGGTGGCCGGAGGAGATTGACTGATCCCCTTCTCGGTAAATTTGGCGTAAATAAACTGATCGATTGGGTTTTCATTCCACACCTTCAGAGGTGCCCAAGGCGGTTCGATCGCTTTTACCGGTTGGAAGGCCCAGTGCTTTTCTGCTTCACCAAAAATGGCTTCCTGATCGCCCAGGCGGGAAAATTTGGTTTCACCCATGTCCTCAGCTGATCCCGGAGCTCCCCGCAGAATCCACGACTTCAGCAACTCAATTTCGCCGTCCTCGAGCTTGTACTTCGGCGGCATTTCGTAATCTTCATCCTTATATTGAATCGCGGTGAAAAGCAGCGAGTCGCCAAGATTCTCAGGAATAACGGCCTTTCCCGTATCTCCGCCTTCCAACTACCCCGTTTCCCGATCGAGCAGCAGTCCGCCTTTCTGGGCGTCCTCAACTTCTGAATGACATTCGTAGCAATGCTTGACGAGAATCGGTCGAATATTGGTTTAGAAAAACGCAGCACCGGTTTCACCCTTTTTTCCAGGCAGCGCCACACTACTCCCGGGCACTGCCAGAAGGCAGGCGCCAAGAATAAAGCTGAGAAAATAGAATAAATTTCGCGTCATTACCTGAAAAAAATGTAGCGCACGATCCACCAAAAACAGGGACGCAATCCGACCTTTTGAACCAAAGATTGACGCTTTTACGGGCTGGATTTCTGGACCTCATTTCGCTACTTTAATTCATGACTAGAATGATTCTTCGAAGCGTGCTGGCGTTGATCCTGCTTATTTCGAGCGGGCTGAAGGCGGAGGACTATCGCAAATCGATTCGCAACACATCTCCCATTCTTTATTGGGACTTTGAAAATCAGCCGGAAGAAACCGGAACTATCAAAGGCGATGTGAAATTCGGAGTTTCTGGTCCGACTTCAAAAACCGCCAAGTTGCTGCCGGCAAAAAACAAGGGAGCCACATTCGGCGGTGATGGTGCTCGAATCGTGGTGAAAGACCCCGGGCCGGGCAGCCAGTTTGATTTCGAAAACGGAGATCCAATCGCGATCGAATGCTGGGTAAATCCAACCGAAATTTCTTCCGGGGCTCACGCTTACATCATCGGAAAGGGACGCACGGGAAACAGCGGATTTTCAGCAAACAACCAAAACTGGGCGCTTCGTTTGACGGGTGAAAAAGGAGATGGGATGCCGAATTTCCTTTTCCGAAGTCGCGATGGAAAAGTAATGAAGGGCGATTTTCATCGATGGAAAGCAGATAGCGGAATCAAACTGAACTCCGGCTGGCATCACTTGGCTATCACTTATGTTTTTGGAAAACCGGATTCAGTTCGCACATGGATCGATGGCGAAAAAGTGACCGGCACCTGGGACATGGGCGGAAAAACTGAACAAGAACCGTTTGTTGATGACGACGAAATTTGGGTCGGTTCAACATCGAAAGGAAGTGCCAGTAACAGTTTTCGGGGATCCATTGATGAGCTTGCCGTCTACCGACTCGAATTTGACGAAGAACACCTCGCGGCTCGCGTGAAGATTCCCGAGTATCAGCCACTGGTCGATACCGCCGCTATTCCTGACGGCAAGGTTCGTGTCGAGATCATTGAGAATCTCGGGGTGAAGAAAAAGTGGCCGCGACGCTTTCCGGATGCCGATCCGAAGCAGGAATTTATCGACGATTCCTTCGCGTTCTATCAGATGCCGCAAAAATACAATGACACCGGTCTGCGTGACGATCGCTCCAATCCATTGATGGTTCGGGCCAGCACAAAAGCCATGTTACCAGAAAAAGATTTGCGAATTGTCCTGCGAACGCGGGGAGCCGGCCGTCTGTGGATGGACGGAAAAATGATCGCCGAAACCGCATTTGCCTACACGGGTGGGGGAGCTCACAACAGCGTGATGGCAACGACATTGCGGCACTCTCCAGAAATGCGAATCCTCGGCCCGGGCGATCGGGAAAGTCTTGTGATTCTAAAAGGAGACGGGAAGCCTCACGTGTTTGTCCTCGAAACAATTTTAGGCAACGGCTCCGTTCGCGCATCTCTTGGTGAAACAAGTGTCAGCATTTCTGAAGCAGGTGGAGAGTTTTATTTACTGTCTCCGAAAGAAGAAAAAGTGTGGCTCTCTGAAAAGGGGTGGGACGATTTCCGCCAGCGGCGCATCGGCTTTTTTCGTGACCTGGATTCAAAAAAACGACGAGTCGCCGGTTCAAACGAACAGAATTATTGGAAACAACGCCATGCTTACGCTTCCAAAATTGTCAGTGGAAAATTAAAGACGAACGAGATTGATAGCCTCTTAAAAGCAAGCTGGGAAAAAGCTGCCAGCGAAGGACCAACAAGCGCCTTGGCAAAAGAAGTGCAGGCCATTTTTTCTGAAAAGTGTTTCCGTTGCCATGGCGAAAAGGTAAAGGGTGGACTCCGGCTGGATGATCACGATGCCATTCTAAAAGGCGGCGATTCGGAATCGCCCGCTCTTGTCGCGTGTAAGCCGGAAGAGAGTTTTCTCGTCGAACTAATCCATCCTGAAGCAGAAGATCGAATGCCGCCGAAGGGAGATGCGCTTTCGGAAAAAGAACGCGCCACGATCCAGGAATGGATCGCTAAAGGGGCGGAACGATTTGATAGGGTTGACTCATCGATCGAACCCTCTTTGATCGTGAATGATTTACATTTTCTTCGCCGCGCAACGCTGGACATTGTGGGTCTTGTCCCAAGCCCCGAAGAGATTGAAGCCTTTCTAGCAGATGACGAATCCCGCCGCGCCAATGCGATTGATCGCCTTCTGGCTGATGATCGCTGGGCCGATCACTGGGTCAGTTACTGGCAGGATGTATTGGCGGAAAATCCCAATATTCTCAAACCCACGTTGAACAACACGGGACCGTTTCGTTTCTGGATTTACGAATCGCTCCTCGATAACAAACCGATGGACCAGTTCGTAACTGAATTGGTAAAAATGGAAGGAAGCTCACTCATCGGAGGTCCGGCAGGTTTTGGTTTGGCCTTTCAAAATGACGTGCCGATGGCGGCAAAAGCTAACACGATCGGAACGGCTTTTCTCGGAGTCGAAATGAAGTGCGCCCGGTGTCATGATGCGCCGTATCACGAATCAAAACAGCGGGATCTATTTGAACTGGCGGCGATGCTGAATCAGGAAGGAATCAAGTTGCCCACGAGTTCAACGGTGCCGGCAGGCTCAATTCCGGCCAGTCGAAAACCCCTCATTGAAATTACTTTGAAGGCTGGTGAAACGATCGAACCCCGCTGGCCGTTTGGTGATTTATCGGGAGCGGCCACAACTCCCGTCTGGGCAGAAGTTGAATCGATGCGGGAAAAGGTCGCGTGGAAACTCACTTCTCCGCACAATGAGCGCTTTGCTCAAGTCATGGCAAACCGAGTGTGGAAACGCCTGTTGGGGACGGGATTTGTTGATCCGGTCGATGATTGGGAAGCGGGGAAACCGACCCACCCAAAATTGCTTGGTCGATTGGCAGATCATTTTGTGGCCACTGGTTATGACTTGAAGGAAATGGTACGCGTGGTGATGAACTCAGAAGCGTATCAGCGGGAATCACGTCCGGAGGTGATCGGTCAGGACCCTACGTTTTCTCATCAAATCCAACGTCGCATGAGTGCAGAACAGGTCGTCGACTCTCTGTTTTCGATTTCTGGAAAACCGCTCGATTCCGAAGAACTCACCATGGACAAGGACGGAACGCAGGTTGAGAAAAACATGATCAATCTCGGCCTGCCGCGGCGTGCGTGGGAATTCACGTCGCTTTCGAACGAGCGCGACCGACCGAGTTTGGCTATTCCAAAAGCGCAGGCAGTGGTTGATGTGTTAGAGAATTTTGGATGGCGAAGCGCACGGGCCGAGCCAAAAAGCGAACGCGAAACGGCTCCAAATGTTCGTCAGTCCGCCATCATCGCAAACGGATTGATGGGTCGTTGGGTTACTACATTGACGGAGGAGCACGCGTTGACCAAATTGGCCCTCCGCCCCGAGATGACGCTGGACGAATTTATCGATTCCGTTTTCTTACGCATTCTCTCCCGCTTGCCCTCAGCATCGGAACGGATTTTATACGCGGAGCTGCTGAGCGAAGGTTTTGATTCACGAATCGTTCCAGAAGCCAAGCGTCAGCGGCCAAAAAAGTGGGATCAACTTGGGCACGTCGCGTGGTCAAATCACCTTTCGGCTGAGGCAAACTCGATTAAAATAGAAATGGAAAAGCGGGCCGCGATCGGAGATTTTCCAACGGTTGCCCTGAAACAAACTTGGCGAGAGAACGTCGAAGACATGCTCTGGGCGATGTTAAATTCGCCTGAGTTTATCTTCGTGCCGTAATGTCCAAACAAGGTAGCAATGAATCGCAGAATATTCATCAAAACAGCCAGTAGCAGCGGTCTTTCGATTGCCAGCGGAGCATTGTTGTCCGCCAATGAACGGACGGTCGCTGATATTCCGTTTGGAAAAGTCGAACACGTCATCCAAATCTGGTTGGGCGGCGGAGCGTCGCAGATTGACACGTGGGATCCAAAAAAATTGGGCGACGCAAAATCGCGGAAAGCAGGATCGTATTATCCGGCGATCGATACAAATATGCCCGGAGTTCAAGTGTGCGAGCACCTGAAGCACTGCGCAGGAATGATGGACAAAATCACTGCGTTGCGAACAGTGAATCATGATGTGATCGACGAACACGCCGCAGCAACCAATCGGATGCACACGGGTCGTAACGTTAGTGGGACGATTGTTTACCCATCCATTGGTTCCTGCGTTGCCCATGAAAAGGGGGCTGCAGCGGAAGGCGTTCCAGCCTATGTGGTGATCGGGTATCCCAACATCGCTCGCGGACCGGGGTTCCTTGGAGCAGAATCTGGGTTTTTATATCTGTTAGACACCGCCGCAGGTCCAGCGGGTTTGAAGCGCCCCGATATCATTTCGGACACTCGACAAGCCCGTCGTGAACGACTTTTGAAAGAAATGCGCAAGTCAGCGATCGAGAATCGGAAGGGCAAAAAAATCGCAGACTACGACACAACGGTCGAAGCAAGTCTGAAACTGACTGGACCTGAATTTATGAGTGTATTCGATCTCAAATCCGAAAAAGGAGATTTGAGAAGTCAGTATGGCGGTGAATTTGGGCAGCGGTGCCTGTTGGCGCGGCGCCTGATCCAAAGGGGCACCCGCTTTATTGAAGTGTCTCACAATATGAATTTTGTAAACGGAACCGGTTGGGATACCCACAATGAAGGGCAATTGAACCAGCATATTTTGATTCAGGAATTGGACCGGGCTATGTCAACTCTCATCACCGATCTGGAAAATCATCAACTTCTGGACAAAACGCTGATCGTCGTAAACACCGAATTCGGCAGGCCCGCAAGTTTCGATGGGCGCGGCGGTCGGGGTCATCAAGGCACGGCCTTTTCGGTAGTGCTGGCTGGCGGCGGACTAAAACATACCGGTGCCTACGGTGAGACTGACGACCTTTCGAAAACAGTTCTTGAGAATCCTGTCACCGTTCCTGATTTATTCGCAACGGTTCACGCGAGCATGGGAATCGACCCGGCAAAAGAGCTCTACGATGGCGATCGTCCGATTCCGATCACAGATCGCGGGAAACCGATTCACGCTTTGTTAGCATGATTTTTGATCTTCTTTCAACCATCGCTAAGACTCCCGGACCAGACTCATTGGTCGACCTTTTTTCGCGTCTCTTTTCCAGCTGGACGCTGTGGACTATCGTCATATTGGTGACTCAGATTTTTGCGATTCTCAGCATCATGAACGTGGTGATGAGAGCGCGCACGGTTACGGGAACGTGGGCGTGGGCGCTGGCGTTATTTTCATTCCCAGTCCTCGCGGTCCCCCTCTACTGGATCTTCGGGCGCCGAACGTTTAGGGGATATTTTGAGCGAATGAGAGACGTCCGCGAAAAGCACGAAGACCTGATGGAAGAGGTTTCCGAAGCACTCCGGCCCCACTTTATCGACTACCTCCCCGATAAATACCGGGATTTTTCAGTACTCGAAAAATTAAGTGAACGGCGATTCAGCGATGACAATCAAGTCGAGTTACTCATCAATGGAGAGGCGACATTTGATTCTATTTTTGAAGCCATCGACAACGCAAAAAGTTACGTGCTCATTCAGTTTTTCATTTTGAAAGACGATAATCTCGGACAAGAATTACAAAAGCGGCTGATTGAAAAAGCAAAAGAAGGTGTCCGGATTTTCGTGCTTTACGATGAAATCGGTAGCCACAAATTGTCCTCAGCCTATGTCGCTACCCTGCGAAAGGGCGGCGCTCAGGCCTCAGCATTTCACACCCGGCGCGGAAAAAGTAATCGTTTCCAAATCAACTTTCGAAACCACCGGAAAATTGTCGTAGTTGACGGAGCCGCTGCGTTCGTGGGAGGACACAATGTCGGTGACGAATACCTTGGCAAAAGTGAACGCTTTGGAAATTGGCGAGACACCCACGTTAAAGTTCGCGGACCATCCGTTTTAAGCATTCAGTTTATTTTCCTCAATGACTGGTATTGGGCAACCCGAGAGATTCCCTCGCTTGACTGGTTCCCTAAATTTCAGGCGCCCTCCAATGGGATGACGGTTCTCCCACTTCCAACCGGCCCTATTGATGAAGTTGAAGGGGCCACCCTTTTCTTCCTCAATGCGATCAACAACGCCGATGAAAAAATTTGGATCACAAGTCCTTATTTTGTTACAGACGAATCCATCCGTGCCGCCCTGCAGCTCGCGGCAATGAAGGGTATCGACGTTCGAATAATGATCCCGTTCAAGCCTGATAAATACACACCCTGGCTTGCAACATTTTCATATCTCGCAGAAATGGAAGCCGCAGGTGTCCTGATTTTTCGTTACACAGATGGCTTCCTCCACCAAAAAACGATGTTGATCGATGATCGCCTGGGAAGCGTTGGCACCGCGAACTTGGACAACCGATCACTGCGATTGAATTTTGAAATCAGCATCATCGTGCTTGATAAGTCATTCTGTTCCGAATTAGAAACAATGCTTGTCGCAGATTTTAAAAAATGCCACGAAGTTGGCGCGAAGGACTACACTGAGAGGCCGCTTTGGTTTCGAATTGGAGTTAGAATCGCAAGACTTGCCGCCCCAATCCTTTAACATCGCCAACCTGAATCAGAGTTTGTTGTTTCTCTTGTAGGTCTCGATATCGAGCGTAATCCGCTTAATTTCATTCTCCAAATCGTTGATCTGCGTTCGGCGAGTACTTGTTAAGATGGGGTTAAGAGTCTTTGACTTAATCTCCGCTTTCTTAAATTCGATATCACGCTTCATCTGAGCGATATCCTCTATTCTAACTTGGATATATCGCGGAGATGTTGAGTTCACGGTGCTATTCGCTGAAGCCACCTTCGGAGCGGACTTCAATGGCAGTCGTTTAACAAAACTCTGGTCCGCCGCTGACAGCTTCAAAATCGGCAAATCAAATCGAGACGAATCGGACTGGCGCACAATAGTAATTTGATCGTCGGAACGCCCCAGAATCTCGACCTGCAACTCCCGGCCATTGGCGTCCGTGATCAATCGACTGACAGGATAGGAAACACTTTCATTATCGCCATCACTTCCCCCACTCTCCCCTAACTTCTGGCAAGAGGAGATCGTAAGCAACAACAGCGCCATGGCTGCGGTGATTGGGCTGGTTATATATCCAGAACTCTTCATAGCTTCACTTTAGACGTTCCAGCTCCACAATCTCTTGTTCGATCTCAGCCCTTTCCTCTTCAAGAAGTCCAACCTCTCGAATCATTCCTCGAAGACGAGGCGAACTTGGAGCAAGTGTGGTTGAACGCTGTTTTGCCTCTAGGACTTCTATTTCTTCAATCAAGCGGGAAAGCCGTTCGTGAGCATTTTGAAGTTTCACCTCCAATACAGGAGTCAATCCACCAGGGCGCTCAGATTCCTCAAGATTCACCTCTCCGCTACTTTCAACCGTGGTCAAAAATTGCTGATCAGCAATTGAGATTGATGAAATAGGAAGCACATAATTTTTCCCATCTGCTTTTCGACTGAATTGAATCTTGTCGAAGGTCTTCCCTGTGATGGTAACGGCAATCTGCTTCCCCTCACTATTTGTGATCGTTCGCTCGAGCGGTAAAGAGGATTTCGTAGCCGTTTGAACTCTTGGAGCAGGAGCAACGATCACATCCTCTTTTACGGACGCTCCAACTTTCGGCGGCTCACACGAACTCAGCAACAATGCCGAGAACAGCACCACTCCTGATTGTTTCAATTTAGAAAACCGACTCTTCATATCTCAAAGC
>ERZ887942.2117-NODE-2117-length-12596-cov-12.303724_pt1 | contig 12596 bp, 7 predicted proteins | sample MGYA00521099_ERZ887942 | MGnify/ENA primary metagenome ERZ887942 (study PRJEB32303, sample SAMEA104408605) | aquatic metagenome | biome: Brackish water; feature: Pelagic; material: water | place: Baltic Sea | collected 2014-06-07T06:48:00 | depth 16,251 m ... | reverse complement strand
TGAAGCGAGACTGGATCATTACTGAATTGAGCAATGATTTACACGTGTTGAATGTCCGGCAGTTGCAGGCCATTTCACAGAAATTCCGAAATCTGTTGACGCAGTTAGCTCCAGAAATTGTTTCAACCTCCGAGGCGTTCTCGGAGGACGTGATTTACATTCCGGTGAGTGCCCTTGGATGTTCACCACGTGAAGTTCCGGGATCGGAACCGGTTGGCGATCCGCCACGGTTTCCACTTGGAGTGCTGCCGAGCGAGATATCACCGATTTGGTCAGAGATTCCATTGCTGTACGCGATGCACAAGACTATCCCCGGCATGATCGGAGGCGCTTTGCCTGGCCGAGGAGATAACTGATGTCGCTGGATCCCAAGCACAAACTATTTGACGGAGCATTTCGATGATTGAAGAGATCATCTACACGTCCGCGCCCAAGGGCCTGAAACAGGGCAGCCGTGGATTCTGTACCGTGGTCAGTACGGCGGGGATGGGTGTCAATCTTGCGGAACGCCTTGAATCAATGAGCGGTTATCGTCATGCCTTCCCGCTTAACGATCCTCAGGCATCGCTGAATCCCGTCTGTTTTACATTCGTAACCACCAGAATGGCGGGACAAAAGCTGCACGTGATTTCACGAGTTGCCGATGCAGGCCAGGACTATTCTGGACGCACCAATAAGCTGGCACACCACATTGTTGTGGACGATACCTCGGTACTGCCGGCTGGTCCTGCACGCGTGCTGGCCGAACCGGATTCGGTCGCAACCAGCTGGGATGGAACGGTCGCCACAAAGCCGCCTCGAAGACTGCCGGTCCCCAGGCTTCCGGCAAAAGTAGATCTGGTCGCATGGAAGTCAGCAACCGGGGATCATGGGTGGGCGGGCTACGTGGCCGAACAGCTTCTGGGAAGCCGTGCGCCGGTTAACATAATCTTCAAGGCCGGAACGGACACTCTGGCCCTTGTGACAGAAGTGTTTGATCTGATTCCGTATCCGCAACGTTGGGGAGTAACATTCAGTACTTACTTTACCCGCCTATTGGCGGGAACTGAGTGTCAGTTGCGTTTCTATCTGGACGGCACAGCCGAAGCAACCAGCATCCGAAATGACGCCCGGTCGATCAAAGTCGATCTGGCAGCAGCTTTGCCACCTGCGGTCGGAGGAGCACTTGTCGAGGCTGCTCGAACTGGGATCCTTCAGTTTCAGCAAGCCAAGGCCATACCCAAATCGAGTCCGGCAACGAAAGCTAAATCACCGCAGTCAAGTGTCACAGATGCTGAATTGGAACAACTGCTGGCGACAGATGAGCCGGTAGCATCAAAGGTTACCCCCGTAAAGTCAGGGGACGGAACGGTTGCGCCAACGCTTAGACGTGTGGGTTCCGCTCCGCCACCGGTATCACGATTACACCAGGCATTTGAGAAGGAACAAAACAGTAGCGGCATTTGGATAATCGGGCTAATTGTGGCGTTACTACTGTGTGCTGTGGGTATCGGAGCTTGGCTGACGTTGCCTGATTTGATCGCAACGTGGAAGATAGAAGACGCTCGTGTGGCTAACACCTCAGCCGATGAAAAAAAAACCGATGGAGAAGACGTAACGGAAGCTCCACCTGTTGAAATCCCGCCTCTGCCCTTTGAAGGCAAGTCACCTTTTCACAAAGCAATCGCTGACTTTGGCGAGAATGCTGAAACTGTGGTTTGGGCGTTAAGTAACGGAGACAGCCCGGATGCGAACAACGTGCTTCCATTGTTGGTCTCCGACGTTGAGTCCGTGAAGTTTTCAACGAAGTCCGCAGGTATCCAGATCTTGGGTGCTGGAGTTGACGGCCTTGAATCCGCAAAATGGAAAGTCAAGGTTGGTGATCTGGTTGTTGGGGATCTTGCCGTGACACTACTTGGCGAAAACAAAGGGGCAGAACTGAGTTGGCAGCGAGCCAGCTTTCCGCTCAGTGACAACGAGTTGCGAACGGCGCTTTATCGGTTCTATAAGTCTGAACTGACGGTATCCGCACCGACGAACAGCAGGACACCAGTCGATGAGTTGAGAGTGATTCAGTTAAACGCCCCCAGCTTGTTTGGCGGTAAAGGGCCATTCGAAAATTTTCAGGGTACTGATGACGAATCGGTCTTTAGGTGGAAAGTGCCGCCAGCGAATGGCGAAACAAAACCTGTCGTGGTTTATTGTCATAGTGCAGAGAATCTGGAATTGACTGACAGCAATGAATCACCGCTAAAAAAAGTAACAACACCGACAGGCGTGACATGGAGCGTGGAGCATTCGAATTGTGGGCTGGGATTTTTCAGTGCCGAAGTTACGGAGGCTCTCGAAACCGAACTTACTTGGCATTGGAATTCAGATAACGAAAGCGATGACCCTGTCGAGGTGAATAGAGCGAGGCACTGGCTTCTTAATACAAAGTTTCCCATGATCGCTCGCCGGGAGGATGGAATCGTAGACAAGAGTTCCATACAGCTCAGTTTTGTCCCTCCATCCCCGTTTCTTGACGCGAACGCGTCTGCTGGCGTAACTCGAATGCTACGCCTCACCAATCCCAGCACAATAAAGAATTTACCCGAAGACGATCAGCCGGTTATCCGAGTTGAGGATGTCAGTTCATTCGACATTCAGTTGCATCCTGACGTTGATTCTGACGTTGGTCCTGATCGTATGCTTGCTCGACATAAAGACCGAAGAATATCAATAATGGCCGCTCCAGGCGAAAATCTGAAATGGGATGCAAAAGTTAGTGTCGGGACAGTTGAAGTACCGTTGGGGCAGTACGAGCTCAAGGAGACGGAAGTTCCGGGCGAATATAGACTTGGTTTTGGATGGGATGATGCAGCAAAGCGAGAAGTAGCAATTGCCGAATTGTTTCGCTGGTCCCCCATTGTGGTAACCGCTCAGGCTCATCGTGCCGTCTTCTTGCAGAGAGAGCCCGACCATTGGGTTATTCCATCGTGGGATCGCCAAAAGGGATTTGTGTTGGAACAAGGACTGTCAGAGGATTTGAATCGAACCGGACATGAGTTTGACGAACTCGATGTAAAGGGAGCAAAGTTTACGGTTGAATTCCCGGATTCCGATGCCGACACGGTCCAACTTGGCCAAGCCAAAACAAATGTAATCCGATATTTCGATTTGGCGGCACCCATAAAATTACTTAAGACGGAGCCAGAATCCACTGAGTATGGTCGGCTGACCATTTCTATTACTCCACCTGAAGCTGACGATGCCACTTCGCACTTTGGTCTGTCGACCAGTGTTGAGGCATGTGTCACATTGCCAGCCAGCTTACCGCAAAGTTCTGATGAACAAACGGTTCTTGCCAAATTACTAGACAGTCGCAAGTTTCGAACAGCATTTGAAGCATTGATGGCGGGGGCAAATGCAAATCAAGATCAAGCCCAGCTTTGGCAGGAAGCGACGAATAAGTGGATATCGGAGTTGAACCAACTGAATGATACACCAAATCTGTCAGGCAGCGGAGTTGTTCGGTTCGTAGATCTCTCGAAGCTACGAACGATAGCAACAGACGAATCTAATAATTGCAAAAGGCTTACCGATCTTTACGTGAAGGAGATCACCAAGGCTCAGTCAGTGTTGACTTCTCAAGCGGAGTTTAGCAAAAAACGCAGAAACCCCACGACGGAGATCGATAAGGTACTTGGCAGTCTGGGACAACAAGTCGCCGAGATTGAATCATTCAGAAAGCAGTTCCGTCCCGGTGAAAAGGACAGCAAATGGGACAGGAAGGCCAAAGAACTGGAGCCTGTAAATGAGGCGTTTTCTAGCTTGCGGGTTACTTTCAATCTTTCATTAGAACTGCCAAGCGACCCCAAGGTTGAAATTCACTTTCTGAATGCAGAAATGGAGGCGTCAAATGACAACTGATGAAGTGAATCAGCTGGTTGAAGATATTCAGCAGGTAATGGCGTTTGCTATTGATGCCTCCGAAGAGGAGCTTATTGATCTTGCCGCTCGCCATGAAGAGTATGTCGATGCTGTAGCAAAACGTCTGAAAGAGGTCGAAAAGCTGCTGAACAAAGGCCTTCGCGACGAAGCAATTGCCGTCGCTGAAAAGTCGCCCAGCCTGAACGACGTCACCACGGCTCTGGACTTTCCCGAGTTCGAAGCATGGAACGATCTATTGATGCAATCCGGCATTCAGCCGATTCGCGAACTTCCCGTGGATATCGCATCGGAATTGAATGACGCCTATTCGGTGTCCGCTCCTTTGGAGCGACTGCTGCAACGCTATCGGACTCAATCTCTTGGGCGAGCTCCGCTGGTCGAAAGAATCGAAACACTGCGACAACTGGCCAAAGAAGACGCAGGACATACTCAGTGGAAGGCCGACGTTCAGAAGTTTGAAGCCCATCGAATCACATTGCTAAAAAAAGACCTGCAGGTCGCCATAAAAGAGCTAGACATAACTTCTGTTGCGACGCTGGACAAAGAACTTTCCAGCAAAGACTGGTCTGTCTCCGTTCCAGCCAACGTCAAAAAGATTGCTCGTGAGGCGCACGAAAAATTGCGTCAACGAAATGCAAGGATCGAATTGGAGCCACTGGTTCATCAGCTTTCTGATGCCTACGCAGCTTTTGACAAACCGCAGGCTACACGCTTACAAAAGCGGTTTATGGCCCTGGCTGACATTATCGACCTGAATCCCACCGACCCGCTTTACGACATTGCCGGGCCAGCGCTGGATTGGCTGATTGAAGAAGAGTCAAAAGAATCCGCCGATTCAGATTTTTCACTGGGTAAGGCTCAATTGGAAGCCGCGTTGGATCGGAAAACCACGATCACGGAGCTTGAGCGATTGTACGCTCAGACCGTGCGGCATGGCCATAACCTGCCGACGCTTCTTGAAAATCGACTTGCCGACAGGATTGAATCGCTGAAGTCTGCTGAAAGCCGGAAGCGAGTGACTTTGTTGACAACTATTGTCGGCGGAAGTCTTCTGGCAATCGTGGCTGTGGTGATGATTGTCCGCAACGTCACGTTTCAGAAAGCTACGGACGGACACGTGGCGCAGCTTAGCCAATTGCTTGACAGTGCTGCCGCCAGCGGAGACCTTCAACCGGTTGATGATTATTTTCAGCGAATGGATTTGGAAGATGCTCGCTTTGGACAGGAGCCTGAACTGCTGGGACTACGGCAAAAGCTGGAATCTGTTCGTGGCACGGAACTGGGTCGGCAAGCACAGTTGGATCAGCTGATTGGCAATGCAATCAACCTCATTGAGGATACACCTCGTTGGGAAAACCTCCCCAAGGCCGAAAGCGTTTTGGTCGAGGCGGAGCTGGTTGCAAAAAACGAAGGCGAGAAAACACGAATTCTCAGCACTCGCGGGCAGGTCCAAAAAGTCCGAGCAGAGCTACAGCGAAAAGCTGACGAGGCATTTGAGGCAGATCAAAACAAGCTCATTGATCGAATTGCCGCTCTGCCAAGGGACTCAGAAGTCGGATACAACAGTGTTCAGGACACGGTCGCCGAACTAGAACGTCGCCAACATGTATCTGTTGAGCTGCGTACTTCATTAACTGCACTGAAAACCAAAGTCGATCAGCAGCTTTCGATGGTTTCCGCCAACCTGGCAACGGCTCGTCAACTTCAGAAGGTGACTCAGGCAGCGGGAGTATCAGCTGACTATCGGCAAACGCTCTTGGATTATGCGAAGCTTTATCCCGGAACTCGCCGAGCTGAAGACTTTCTGGCGATCGCAAAAACTGACCTTGCACTATGGGACAATGCCGGCAAATGGAACGTGTTGCGGAGAAAACTACTGGACGCTTCCCTTGTTGAAACAACACCCGGCGATGCGAAGTCGTTGTTGTCTGATTTCGCCACTGTTACCGAAGCGTCTTCCGCCTATCCGGGACGCATGGATGTCAGCAATCGAATCGAAGCACTGACGGCAATCGCAGCCAGAATTGGAGGTCCACAGGGGACCAGTCGTGAGCAGGTCGAGCGCATGTTCGCGCCTCTGACGATTTCCAAAGCGTATCTAGTTCAGGAAAGCGATGGCAAACGCTACTTTGCAACCAGCCCTCCGAAAACCACCGCCTCCACAATTCAGTTTACGTATTTCACGACGACCACCGGTACGCAGACCGAAGACTTGACGCGTTCGCTGACCAGGTTTCCTGCGACTTTAGGAAGGCTCCCTGATCAATGGAAAGCTCCACAGTCCGTTATGACCAATCGAATTCTCAATCCGCTGACAGAAAAGATGCAGACCGACTTTGAAGAAGCCATCTTTCTGGCGGTCGAGGATTTGTCGTCGGATGGCACCGTCGATTCAATTCTTAGACTGTTATTGATTGAGAAACTATTGACGATTGGCTCCGATGGCAGTTCATTTATTAGCAATCGAGTCAATGCACACCTTGCCCAAATTGGCAAGGCAGGTGTTTCTCGTCTGACAAACTGGGTGGCGCCTGAAGATCAGCGAGCTGACCAGGAACGACAACTGGCGCTTGATTTCATGAACCAACACGGTGAGCAAATACAGAGCGATTTGAAGGCGGCAATCGCCGACAGAGAGCTTGTGGACGCTTCCGTGCCGGGCCCGGAGATCCAATGTGTCGGATGGCTGCATCAAAATGCGGAATCAAAATGGGTTGTGGCTCTGCGAGAAGAACTGAAGGCAGATAATTCAATTGAGCTGTTTGCCTTAGGGAGAGTTGGTGAAAACTCCACCGCGACGTTCTATCCGGTAGCAACGGTGACAGGCAACGTGTTCGGTGAAATTGCGGCGACCAAAGTTGTTGACGGAATTGAGGGACATCCTGTGTATCGTGAACTTTCACTCAAGTAGCGATTGTTGGATTGGGCAGTACCTGCCAATCCTGAATTCGGAAGCGCAATGAACTCTTGTGGTTCCACGTCGAATTTCTATTCCTTCAGCAGATCACTCATGTCTGACCAGTACTACATTCGGATTCGTGGTGAAGTTCGCGGCCCCTTAAACCGTGAACAAATTGTCGCTCAGATTCGCCGCAAGCGTCTCGGCCGCCATCACGAGCTTTCAACGGACGCTGTTACATGGCAGAAGGCTGGAGAAATCGCCGATCTGTTCGAACCGGTGGTGAGCGCTCGGGAAGTTCCAGTGGAACCAGAACCGGTTGTTGCTGCCACCGACATATACGCAGCATCCAGCTACGATGAAGTCGAAGGGAATAGCCCCGGTACCGAGTGGTATTATTCGAAGGGCGGTAACAAGCTTGGCCCTGTATCGGCGTCCGATATTCAGATGTGGTTGGGTTCCGGCCGCTTGGATGCCAGTGATCTGGTTTGGAATGAGAGCTTTGACAACTGGCTGCCGGCTGGCGACCTCCCACAGTTCTCGGGCTCGATTGTGAGTAAACAAAAAAAATCAAAGCTTGGAGAAATGCCTAAAGCTGGATTCTTGGAAGTCTTCCTGGGCACCTCAAAGGCCGCTAGCCTCCCCGGTGATTCAATCCACAAGTACCCCAGCCTGACCCGGTACTTGCGAATCGCAGAGGAATCGACTCGGATATCGTTCATTCTTTCATTGTTGATTTCATTTTCTGCGTGGGTCTATTTTGTAGGACAATCAGTGTCCGAGGAGGACTGGTTCCGCGTGACTGGGCTCTCAATCTTCGGACCGGTCTTCGTAACCATCCTTTGGCTTCTATTCATCACATGTATGGCTGGGCTGGAATTGATTCGAGTCGTCATAAAAATAGAAGACAACACAGCACATTAGGAACGAATTGCAACTCGCAGACTACACTTCAAACCTCACCGGTAGCCACAATGTCCAGCAAGTCATTTTCTGAATTAGACGCCAGCACTGTGGTGCTGGCATGGTCTCGGTTGGACATTGAGCAAAAACTTTTTTTCACAGGAAGTCGGTTTACTCGGGTCAACACTGCTCTTTCGTTCTTACTCGCATTGCTTTTGACTTTAACGTTTCACGGCATTCTTCTTTTAGCGTCGGGAACTATATTACACGACAAATTCATTGGGAACGGGCCAATTCCAACGTCCATCGTTTTCCTGACGTCGTGGAGTTTGGCGATACTGTTTTTGAAATGGCGCAAGCTTGCCCTTCAGAAAAAATGTTTAAAACTGAACGTGATCCCAGACGAGGTTGATTTTGTATTGAGCCCATCGACAGTCGATCGCGTTTTTGACCGAATGCTGGAACTTGTCGATGACCCTCGCCAGTTTGTTTTGTTTAACAGAATTTCCGTTGCGCTTTCGAACTTGCGAAATATCGGCCAGGTTTCCGACGTCGACGAGATTCTTCGATCTCAGGCTGAATCAGACGAAGCCATATCCGAATCCTCCTACGTACTCTTGAATGGATTTTTATGGGCTATTCCAATTCTTGGCTTCATCGGCACGGTATTGGGGTTATCAATTGCGATCGGTGAATTTGGTTCTGTTATGAGCGCCTCTGGTGGCAACGCAGATCAGCTGCTGCCTGCTTTGAAGAACGTCACTGGTGGCCTTGGCGTGGCGTTTGACACTACATTGGAAGCACTTGTCGCGGCACTGACGATCCAAATGTTGGTGACGTTCCTGAGAAAATCGGAGCAGGAATTCTTGGACTCATGCTCTGAATATTGCACCGGCAAGATTGTGAACAAACTCAGGTTGTTACCGTTTCACGAACAGCCCCGGTCCAGCTAAAGCCGGACGTGCCTGAAAGAAATCAAGAAGCTGTACTTTGGCTGGCTGCGTTCGACAACAAAGCACAGAAACACACAGCCTGCACCACGCTGAGACAGTCAATATTGCATTTTCTTAACTGAATCACTTCGATTGAGATCGATGTCAGATTGGTACTACAAACAAAAAGATTCGACTGTCGGCCCGGTAAGTCGCGACGAATTGGAATTTCTTTTGGCGTCCGGGCGCATCACCTCCGCCACACCAGTTAGGCATGGCACCAAAGGAAATTGGTCGACGGGTAATCGACGACCGAAGCGTTCGGGGCAAAAAGATTCGCCAATTGACGACGCACCAAGTCAACTTGCAAATCACGCCGCTGATTTGGCAGTCCTGGAAGAGGATTCCAGCCCAGCACCCGAACAAGTTGATTCACCAAAGTATGATCCAACAAGACGCCAAATTCTGATCGCAGGTGCATTGGCAACGATCCTGTTGATCCTTGTTGCTGTATTCTGGAACCAGCTGCCGACGTCCGGTAGTTCCGACAGTGATAACGACGCAATGGCTGCGGCTAAATCGGCCGACTCAAAGTATGGTAAAACCCTAGAGCAGTCTGGGGGAGAAAACAGTGGTCAGTCGACTGATTCCCCGGGAACTCCAGATAAGCAACCTTCCGCTTCGTTGTCGACTGATGAAGCCTCCAAACTCTCCTCCTCGACGAACAGCACATCAAACGTGGCCGCAGAGCCAAGCCAGCTGAATGTAGCGGTCCCTGTCGAATCAGGCACTGACAAGCCGGATCTTTCTTCGGACACTGAATCAGGGGAAGTTGGTGTAGTGGCAGGCGACCCAACATCAAAGTTCACAATCTCAGCTCCGGGTGAAGCCACCTTTTTCGGACTAAAGGCAAAGGGGCGACGCTTTACTTTTGTTGTTGATCGCTCCGGCAGCATGGCAGGAAGTCGGCTAGTGAAGGCAAAGCGGGAACTCGCAAGTTGTGTGAAGCATCTGCCTGCGAGTATTGAGGTAAGAATCATTTTTTTTGACTTCCTTACGATTTCAAATCCCGGAGGGTATCAAACACTTTCTCCGCAAAATCAACAACAACTGTTGGACTGGGTTAACGATGTCGAACCTGGAAGCGGAACCGCTGTGAAAGCGGGGATCGCAGAAGCATTTATGGAGGAATCACCGGGGGGAATATTCCTGCTGACTGATGGCGAATGCGAAACAGACGCTGCGATGTTTATTCGGCAACATAACAGCCTTAAAAAGTCGCAAATCAACACAATTGCCCTGGAATCAAGAGCAGGTGAGACATTGCTTCGCCAAATCGCTAGGGAAAACAATGGCGACTACAAATACGTTCCCTGACGCCAAATCAAATCGAACGCAGCAAGTCCAATTGGCAGGCCACAGAAACAGAGTCAATGTCACGGCGAAAACGAAAAAACCATAGCAAGTTCTCACTGTTTGTCTTCCAGGACATTATTACGTGCGTCATGGGGATCATGTTACTGTTGACCTTGATGATGTGTCTTCAGATCACAACTGTCGTTGCAAATGCAGGCTCTTCGTCCGCTGCTGAGACGATTCAAGAGATGAGGCGACAGGCAGCTGCGTTGTCAGCGGAGATTGCTGAGTTGCAGCAGTCTGTTGATGACCAGACTTCACTTTTGAACAGCGGAGCCATCAATGACCCTGAGTTGCTCCGGGACAGAACGATTGCGATGAGCACTGAGGTTGATTCCGCGAAAACCGATCTGAAGGGATTGTGGAAACAACACTCGATCACAGCAACTTCACTGGTTGATCTTCAAGAGCTGGCACGGGTTAAAAGCGATGTCAAAACAAAGGCTGATCAAATGCAAGCACAGAATCAGGCACTTGCAGAAAAGCTGAAACAGCTGCAAACGGGTGAACGAGTTATCTACAACGCTCACACCAGTACGTCCAGTACATGCTGGCTCGTTGAAATGAACGGCGAAAACTCGTTTCTTGCAGCAGAGCTTGGCAAGCAGCAACGGCCAAAATCTTTCTCATCAAGTGCAGACCTGCGGCGTTGGATTCTGCAAAAACATCGTTCAGGAGCTGTATTCATGCTAATTGTGAAGCCGAAGTGCGCAGCAAAGCTTGACGAAATATCAGCGGAACTACGCAGCAGCAATGTCGTCTTTGGCTTTGACCTGCTGCCTCAGGATAAGACGGTGATTGACCCAATGACAGGTGCGGCCGTTCAATGAAACATAGATCAACTACAGACGCTAATGAGAGTCTGGAGATGCTGCTTGATACGATCTGCAACACATTTGGAGCAGTCATCTTCATTTCGATGCTGGTCGCGCTGCTCGTCAGCAGAAGCCAACAGGCCGCCCCCGCAACTGATGAGAAAACGGATCCCGTGGCAGAGTCCGCAGCTATCAGCATGGAAATCCAACAAGCGAAGGAAAGATTGCGGATTCTGTCTGGACAAGTCCGCCAACAGGACCTGATTCGTAGCCGTTTTGCGAGCGAAGAATCGCTCGCCCTCGCGGGAACGCTGAAGCAGCAGACTGAGGACCGAGTTCGGTTGATGTCCGAAAAGACTCAGGCGGTGGAACAGCTTTCAGGGTTACGGGAACAGATGGCAGCCACTCAACAGGTAATGCAGGACAATCAGTCCGAACTTGATGACGCTGCCCAAGCAAACAGTCGACTTCGCGAAGAGCTTACGGCAGTCGAGGGGCTTGCGGGACGCACCGCTCGAATTCCACGTGTTCGCCGTACAAATAAGGACGGCATCGTCTACGCTCTTGACGACGGCCGGCTCTTTAGCGTTACAACTGTAAGCCTTGAGGTCGATGACGTTGATTGTACACAGTCCACTGAGGGCGGCATGCAGGTGATTCGCCCCCGACCGGGAGCTGGGATCTTTGTGGAGGACAGTGAGACCTCCCGCAGAAATGTTAAGGGCAAGTTTACGGGCATCGACCCGAAGTCAGCGTTCGTAAAGTTGTTCGTGGCACAGGATTCGTTTGGCGCATTCCTGCCGGTAAAGGACACACTTGTTGAGAACGGAATAGAGTATGAAGTCCTGATAACGGATAACGAGAAAGTCGAACTGTTCCTTGGCGGTGGAGCTCGCGAAGCATTCGTTCAGTGACGCGCAAACCCAACGTAGCAAAATAAAAAATCGGCTCGAGCTGCCACGCTGAATAGCAATCGATTTGTTGTAACCGTACACCAGAACCAGGCCGACAAGCAGCCGACCGAAAGCGAGTCCGCCGCGCCCGACGCCGCAAACTCAAAAAGTAGTCAACCAAGTAAGGCCAACTGGCTCTGGTGTACGGTTACATCCCAACCGGCGATTTGATTTCAAACTCTCGAGGCACAGGTCGCCCAGCCATGGTTGCATCGAATCCGCAACCGGCTGCACACCTTCGCGATTGGTGCAAGTCGCGGCATAGGTAAATTCGATACAGAACCGCGACTCTACGCAGCACTCCGCGAGCTCGAAATGATGACGCCACGATGCCTTGACGTGACAACATTGCCATCAGCCCGGAAGTTGGCAATTTGTTTTTCAATGCGACCAAGTGACGTGTCATTGGACGGGGCGGCAGTCAGAGACGTTTTTGCCCGCTTCGCGTTTGATGGTTCAGAGCCAACGACTCCTGATGATGAATTCGCTGACAAGCTTGCTGGAGATCGGCGAGGATCTGCATCGAACGATGTAGCAACGAGTCCCGCAGGTGTAACCAAACTGATTGCAATCCGGGCACATTCTATTGCCATGTCCGCGAATGCCGGAATCGGGTTGGGTGGACAAACTTGGCAGCATGTTTTCCGACGTCATTACTCCCTCATGTCTAACCGACCGACGATGTAAAAAACTGATGACGAAGGTCACGCCCACGAATGGCACGTAGATCTCTATAAGTCGTTGGGGGAAAATGACATATGCAAAA
>ERZ887942.2112-NODE-2112-length-12633-cov-21.441644_pt1 | contig 12633 bp, 12 predicted proteins | sample MGYA00521099_ERZ887942 | MGnify/ENA primary metagenome ERZ887942 (study PRJEB32303, sample SAMEA104408605) | aquatic metagenome | biome: Brackish water; feature: Pelagic; material: water | place: Baltic Sea | collected 2014-06-07T06:48:00 | depth 16,251 m ... | reverse complement strand
AGCCCCGAAGGTGGAGGAAGCTCCGAAGGTGGAGGAAGAATCACCCAAAGCTGAATCCGGGGACGCCCCAACTGAAGGAATCAAGTCCGGGGAGGACTCCAAGGAGGAGTCGTAAGAAAGGAGTGACGCTCTTGAAGCGTCGGGTTTTTGTGCGGGGGAGCGCTCCCGAGCAGGCCTCCTTACATTGCCTGATCGGCGCTCTTGATCATCAAGTCATGGACCTCCACCCCTTCCGGGGCGGTCAGGATGTGCACTGCACTGGCCGCAATTGCTTCGGGGGTGAGCAAGTCGATCGAGGCCCGGGTTTCGGCGAGTTTCTCTTCCCGGCCGGCAAAGTATTTGTCAAGAAGGGGAGTGTCGACAAAGCCGGGTGAAAGGCAGGAAACACGTGTCTTGTTTCCTGATGATTTCAGTTCCGATCGCAGGGCTTCCGAAATAGCACGGACGGCGAATTTCGTGCTCGCATAGAATCCGCCGGTAGGCGGGACGCGATGACCCGACATGGAGGAAAGGTTGAGAATGTGTCCGCCGGCATCCGGAAAGAGGGAAAGGGCGAGTTGGCTGCAAAGTCCCAGCGCGTGCACGTTGACCCGCCACATCTCCTCCCATTGTTCGGGATCACCATCGCTCAGGCGGGAGAGGTAGGCCAGGCCCGCTGAATTGACCAGGATATCGAGGTGATCGAGTGTGGAAAAGGCTGCTTTGATCTGTTCGGTTTCCCGGAGATCACAAGGCAGCGGGGCGATGCCTTCCGGAAGTTCTTCAACGGAACGGCAGAGTCCGATGACGGTCATCCCCTCGAGTAGAAGGGCCTGTCCGATGGCCTTTCCAATGCCGGACGAGGCACCGGTGACGAGGGCGGTTTTCATGATTGGGTGTCTTCAAGGGCCGCGCGAAGGGCATTGGCTGCGGACCCGGCCTTTTCGGAACTTTGATCGATGTCAAATCCTTCAAAGTTTTCCTCACGAGGGACTGCGCCCGGACGAGGCTGGATGGGGACAAAATCACGGTCGTCGTGGGGCGTTTCGGTCAGTGCGGGAGGAGCGGTAACCGGCGCCGGCGTGGGACGGGAAGTTGGCAGGGCTTGGGCGGTTGGTAGTCGGGCCGCTTGCCGGACGGGTGTTTGCGGTTGGGTGCTTCCTTTGATCGAGGCGACAATGGCGCTTTCATGTTTCCTCAATTCATTCTGCAGGGTGGATTTCGCGAAACCGAGGAACTGGGCCATTTCTTCCTGTCGCTTTTCATCGGTTTTCGCGAGAGCTTCCAGCTCTCCCTGACGCTTGAGAAACCGGGCTTCAGCTGTGCGGAAGGTCGCGAGCTCGTTTTCAAGAGAGGATTTTTCTGTTTGCAGGTGGGCGGCCTGCTCGTCAGAGGCTTTTTCGCGTTCTCTCGCTTTTTCGCGCGCGGAGCGGAGGCGGGCCACAAAAATAAGACTGGTCAGAAAAGTGCCTGCGAGGAAGCCGATGAGACACGGGTGGAATGCGGGGTGATCGAAGAATTCGGGCATGACAGCAGGGTTTTGACTCTTGCGGTTGTTCGAGAAGGTGCAATTCTCCTCTTAAGCAAGCACTTCCCGACTGTGTAAGTGCAAGTCATCAAAATCAAACCCAATTAAACTATGGCCCACACTCTTCCAGAACTTGGATACGCCCACGACGCTCTTGAGCCTCACATCGACAAGGCAACGATGGAGATTCACCACGGAAAGCATCACAATGCCTACGTGACCAATCTGAATGCCGCCCTCGAAGGTCACCCTGAACTTGCAGGTCTTTCACTAGAAGAATTACAGGGAAAGATTTCCGACATCGCTCCCCTCCGAAACAACGGTGGAGGACACTACAATCACAGCCTTTTTTGGAAAGTGATCGCACCCGGTGGTGCCAGCGCTCCTTCCGGGGACCTCGCTGCCGCCATTGATGCCGCCTTTGGTTCACTCGATGCCTTCAAGGAGGAATTTGCCAAAGCCGGGGCGACTCGCTTCGGCTCGGGCTGGGCATGGCTCGGCGTGAAGGCCGACGGGGCCCTCGGTGTCTGCTCCACTCCAAACCAGGACAATCCGCTCATGGGTGAGGCTGCCGGAACCTGCGGTTGCGCTCCTATTCTTGGTCTCGACGTTTGGGAGCACGCTTACTACCTGAACTACCAAAACCGCCGTCCTGACTACATTGCGGCTTTTTGGAACGTGGTGAACTGGGACGTGGTCGCCGCCAACTTCGCCGCGGCGAAGTAATTCTCCCCGCTTATTTTTTGACCAAGGCGCGAAGTTCCTCCGGGACTTCGCGCTTTTTCTTTTCCAGAGCCTCGATCATGCGGGCGGCGATTCCTCCGACGGTGTTGATTTTATCGCGCCGCGGGATGAGGTCTTTTTGATCGTGGCTGATAAAGCGTACGACCTGGTAGTTCCAGGCGGGCTCCTTGAATTCCTTGAGAATTTTGGCGTCGTTTCCCTTGGCGTTATTGGAGATGGCCACGGGTTCGAAGTGCGTTTCGATCATTTTGACGAGAGTGGGATGGGAGAGGACTTTGGACCCAAAGTCCTTGCAGCCTTGTCATCCCGGGACTTCCTGAAAGAGGAGGAAGATGGGTTTGCCGGACTTTTTGGCAGCTGCGAGAGTGACTTCAAGGTCGCGCGACCACTTTACGGTTCCAAGTTCCACCGGCTGATCCCGCTTGGCGTGACAACCGGTGGAAAGAACGATGAGGAGAAGGAAGAGGGTTTTCACGAGGGTGGGAGGGTGTGGGAGAGAGTGCTATTCCCCGCAAGCACCCTTTACGAATTGCCGGACTGGTGTTTAATCACCTTTATGAAACGAATTCTGCTTCTTTTGGCTGCATGCCTGACGCCTTTATTTGCCGAGCTCCCCCAGATGTCTGATAAGACCGAGTGGTTGGGTTATTTTGTCGGCTGGGAGCAAAGAAATTTCGATTTTGGCATCGGTTCTGACGGAGAACTCCTCATGCACCCCAAGAAAAGCAACAAGCGGGGAGGTCACAAGGAACTCTCGATTCATTATGTCGTTGAGGAGGAGGTCAAGGGGAGGTGGGTTCGTCGTCAATTCCTGAAAGAAGATGGCTTGAGCAGTGAAAATGAGAAAGGCCTCGATCCCCAGAAACCGGTCGTGGTTGTCACCACCGTCACCGGCGAGACCAAGGTCGAGTGGACCCATGTCGTCTCCCGGGGCCAGGTCGTGGTGACGCCCAAACTCCTCGAAAAAAAGACCGGGAACAAGATTCGCATCGGGATGGAATTTGCTCTTCCCCGCCTTTATCGCTTCACCGAAAAGCCCGACAAGCGCGAGCTTAGAAAGAAAGTCGGAAGTGACTACCTCCGCGGAACCCGCTTGAAGGACGGCAAGAAAGTTCGAATTAAATTCGACGATGTCGATAACGATATCACCGGTGAAAAATTCCTCCGGGATGGGGCCAGCGACCTCGAAGTGAAATCAAAAGGCATCCTGGATAAGAAGGTGACAATCGGGAACGGTTCCGAAAAGGCAGGCCGCCTTGATGTCGTGGCAAAAGGTCCCCTCTACAATTCCTTCAAGATGATCTGGATGGCCGACATGGCGAAGCTTGGCGATAAAGGCACCTGCGTCACCTTCGCGGTGGAGTAAGCTTGAGGACTTTTTGAAGGTGGATCGCGGTCAGCGCTCCCATCGATTCGCACGCTTCGAAGGCGTGAGAACCGTAGCGTTCGACCATTGAGTCCCGCAAGGCCACCACGTGTTCATGCGGAGCGAGCTTGGTGCGGTTCATCACGGTGAGAACCGCCTTAAGACGGTTGCGCTCAACCTTTGCCCGGCGGGACATTTGTAAATGCTCCTCGGCGCGATACTGCAAGATTGTCTGGTTGTTGAGGTGGGTTCGCACCAAATCCTCGACCGGGCGGTTGTCCGGAAACATGTGGGCCCGGTAAACGGGCATGTTCCCTTCGTAGGATTGCTGGTCAAAGTCAATCGGCCTCACCCGGTACTGCACTTCCTCAAAGTCCGGCGTGATATCCACGACGTAGTTCACCGTCCGCATGTCCCCGAGCAGTCGCACGAAGCAGCGCTCGCCAAATTTTACAAACTCCTTGGCCACCCGCACGTGGTTCAATGTGGCGTCATCCATGTGGTCACGAATGAAGACGTCGCCCGGCACCCCGGCAATGTGCTCCTCGATCAGCGTGTTGCCATTGACGAGGTAGTTGATGCGGTTGGGCGAAAGAATATGCTCCAACTCGAGTCCGAAGAGGCGTGAGGCATCGGCATGTTTCACGTAATAGTAATCCGAATTCCCGTTGAAGAGGTTCGTGATGCGAATGCGAAATGGCCGTGAATTTCCAAATTCCCCGAAGTCAATCCGGTCCACCGAAAGGTGCTCCGCCAAACTCAAATCACCCCCGATTTTAAGCATGGCGTAGATTTTCGTCAACTTCGGCCGCAGCTCCGCCATCACCTCGGGTGGATACATCACCTCCAGCCAGAGTGTCTCCTCACCAGCCGGGTTTTCGTAGGGAATCGATCCGGTAAATCGCAGCAGTTCGTCGTAAACCAGCGGCACTTCGGAAAGCCGCCCATAGTGAGCAAGGTAGTTCCGCAGCGAATCTGAGATGGGGTAAAAGATCTTTCGCTGTGAAATCATGTCGCCACCCTCCTAGGCATCCTCATTGCGATCAATCCAGAAAAGTGGATTCATGCCATCCTTCTGAAATTTATCCCAGTAACGCTTCTCCATCGGCTCGGATTTCTTCCGCCGGTCCTCATCAGTCATTGCAAGATAAGCAGCTTGTCCCATCTCCCGAACGAGGTCCCGCTCCGTCAGACGAATCATCAATTCCTCCCAAAAAACCGCATTGCGAAACTCATCGAAGCACTTCTGAAAAAAGGCCGACTCCTGAAATTTCTCTGTCACCCGGTTTTTTCCACGCTCGAGGTCAAACTCGATGATTTCTCCCATTCCGGTATTCTTCGCGGCTTCCAGAACCTTGTTCTCGATTCCCTCAAACCTTGCGAAACCGGCGTTTCCTTCGTCGTTGGGGTTCAAATTCGCCATCTCGGTCGACAGACTCACCATCTCCACCAGGGTGGCCAGTTCTTCGTCGGTAAAGCGCAGATGCATCGCGAGCGGAAACAATCACCGAACAGAACTTCATACAAGTACGCAAATCGCTTGATCTCTTCGCCGCTTTCCCCATAAGTTCCCCCAGCACGCAAGTGGTCGACGCGGGATTAGCTCAGTTGGTAGAGCGACTCGTTTACACCGAGTATGTCGGCGGTTCGAGTCCGTCATCCCGTACCACTTCGCCTTCTTCCCCTCGTGCCGGGCGGTTTTCGCTGGTCGATCGATAGGCCTGATGAATGATGTCCGAGCGCAAGCTGGCCCAACAGATTCTCAAAATTCGCGAAAAAAGCCCCAGTCCGTGGCCGCAATTTACTCCGACCACCCGATGGGAAATTTGTGAACGTCGAAAAAAGGAGCGGGTAAAGCGCGAATCCGCCGGGAAGGAAGAGGGAGGAGATTGATCAATCTATCGCGGCCATCTTCAAAACACCCACGTCACAACCGGGAGGACCATTAGGACACAGAGACAGAACCAACCAATTTTGGATACGAGGGACGATGACGGCCCGCCCTCAAAGTAGGTCGATGCCAAACCTGGAAACCATATCATTCCGAGTGGAATCAAGGCTGCGACCGAGGCCCGTCCTCCGCGCAGGCTTCCCGAAGTAAGAAAAAACCAGATGAAGACTCCCGCCAAAATCAGTGAAATGACTTTGCCGGCAATCCCCGGGCCATCGCTTTCATAAACCGGCTCCGCCATCAGTTCTTCCGCGCTTGCCTACCCTCATCAATGAGCTTCCAAAAATGCTTTGATTCCGCCAGTGCCTCATCCTCACCAAGCGGCAGCTTCGATCGGAAAAGAAAGTCCGAAAACGTGCCCCGGTGAAGCACCCGATGCACCACCACTTGTTGGTCCGCCACTTCAAAATAAAATCGCCAGTCCTGCGTCCGGAAACGATAGAGGGTCTTCCCGTCCCGCTCGATCTTGCCAAAGCGTTCATCGTCCAGATGTTCCAAATCATCCTGCGTCACCTTGAACTCATCGAGCAACTCAAGTTGTTCCAGTGTGTCGAGCTGGGAAATCTCAGCCGCACTGATTTCGTTAAAGACGATCTGTAGCACGGCGTGAGCATAGGCTGATTTCACAGTCCGATCAAACTCCGCAAAACAAAAGCGTGACGACTGGTCTTTCGAACAGTAAAAATTTCAGCGTGATTTCCAAAATTTACAGTGCCGCGCTGCGGGGAGTCGAGGCAGTCGAAGTGGAAGTCGAGGTCGCCGCCCGCGAAGCCGATGGCAATAATGCCGGTCGCATCAACATCGTCGGCCTCCCTGACGCCGCCGTCCGGGAATCCGGTGACCGCGTCACCACTGCCATCCTCGCCTCGGCCAAGGACTTTATCTATGGCGTGCATACCGTCAATCTCGCTCCCGCAGATCTCAAAAAAGAAGGCCCTTCCTTCGATCTTCCCATCGCCCTCGCCATGATTGCCTGCAAGGAAGAGGAACCCCTTCCTCAAACCAGCGACCTCATGATCGTCGGCGAACTCGCCCTCGATGGCACCCTTCGTCCCGTCAAAGGAGCCCTCTCCATCGCTCTCGGAGCCAAGGCCGCCGGTCGCCGCCGTCTCCTCCTTCCCGCTGCCAATGCCCGCGAAGCCGCCATGGTCTCCGACCTCGAGGTCTACGGTCTCAAGTCCCTCCACGAAGCCTGGCAATTCATCACCGGCCAGGATCCCCGCCCTCCCGAACCACGGCCCAAGCTGGTCCAATCCAATAATCGCGAACACGCCGCCGATTTCGACGAGGTCAAAGGTCAGCACAACGTCAAACGCGCCCTCGAAATTGCCGCCGCCGGTGGTCACAACATCCTCATGGTCGGTCCTCCCGGCACCGGAAAGTCGATGCTGGCCAAACGCATGGCCACCATCATGCCCGACATGACGGAAGAGGAAGCGATCGAGACCACCCGCATCCACTCCATCGCCGGCCTCCTCGATGCTCGCGAAGGCCTCGTCTCCGGCCGTCCCTTCCGCTCCCCCCACCACACCATCTCCGACGTCGGCCTCCTTGGCGGCGGAACCAATCCCGGTCCCGGCGAAATCTCCCTCGCTCACAACGGCGTCCTTTTCCTCGACGAACTCCCCGAATACCGGCGCTCTACTTTGGAGGTCCTCCGCCAACCTCTCGAAGATGGTGAAGTGACCATCTCCCGCGCCGCCGGAACCCTGAAATTCCAAACCCGCTTCCTTCTCGTTGCTGCTCTCAATCCCTGCCCCTGCGGGTTTTATGGCGATCCCGTCCGTCAATGCCGCTGTCATCCGCGTCAAGTCGAGTCTTACCGCGCCAAGATCTCCGGCCCCCTTCTCGATCGCATCGACCTCCACGTCGAGGTTCCTCTTGTCGATTACAAACAACTCACCTCCAACGAACAAAGCGAATCCTCCGCCACCGTCCGCGAACGCGTCATGGCTTGTCGCGACCTTCAGGAAAAACGCTTCGCCGCGCTCCCTGAAACCCGCACCAACTCCGACATGGGTCCCAAGGTCATGCGTCAACACTGCGCCGTCAGCGACGAATGCTCCATGCTCCTCGAACAAGCCATGGAGCAACTCAACTTCTCCGCCCGCGCCCACGACCGCATCCTCAAGGTTGCCCGCACCATCGCCGACCTCGCCGGAGCACAAGAACTGGGCCCTGACCACGTCCTCGAAGCCATTCAATACCGCTCCCTCGACCGAAAGCTCTCCTTCTCATGACCCCTCCCGAAAACGGTCTCATCACCGGCTCCGATGGAAAAATCCGTTGCTGGTGGTGCGGCGATGATGAAGATTACCTTCGTTACCACGACGATGAGTGGGGTAGGGGAGTCACCAATAACTTCCGCCTCTTCGAAAAAATCTGCCTCGAAGGATTTCAAGCCGGGCTCTCCTGGCTCACCATCCTCCGCAAACGCGAAAATTTCCGCGCTGCCTTTGCCAATTTTGATTTCAATCAAGTTGCCAACTTCGATGACTCCGACGTCGAACGCCTCGTTCTCGACGCCGGCATCGTCCGCCATCGCGGGAAAATCCTCTCCACCATCAACAACGCCCACCGTGCCCTCGATCTCCTCACAGAATTCGACTCCCTGCACGCCTACTTCCTCCAATTCAAACCCACCCCTCGAAAATCCCCCCTCACATTCGCCCGGGCCCGCGAATTCACCAAAACCGACGAATCCGCCGCTCTCAGCAAGGACCTCAAAAAGCGCGGCTGGTCCTTCATGGGTCCGACCACTTGCTACGCTTTCATGCAAGCGATGGGCCTCGTCAACGACCACCTCGTAGGCTGCCACCAAGCGCCCTAACGCAACCGCGAATTTTCTGTCTGCTTTCCCGGTCTCTCAACGAATTTTTTTCGGTTTCGGCTTCGAAATAAAAATTTATCACCCGTAGATTCAGCAAATTCTTCTTTCCCTTCGCCACGGTCTCTCACTTTTTTGAACTATTCACGTTTTCGTCAAGTGATCCTCTGGATCGCATTTTTTTTGAGGCCCAAGACACCCTCTTCCGTCACCCTCTCAATGGGGCCTCTCACCTCGAAACACCTCTGAAATTACGCTGAAAACGGTAGAAATGGCATCTTTCATCGAATTGCCGCCAAATCAACACCTATACCACATGTGGTAGTGTGAATAATTTGTTCATACCATATGAGCAGAAAACCCTTGCCTGAAACAGGCCATTTATCTTACTCTCCCAACCTGCTCGCTTCGCCTTACTGATTATCAACTTCCTCTAAATTTTCACCAAGACGCTCACCCCCAACCCTAACATGTCCGATACCACCACAATCACCCTCGGCGACCGCACTTTTGTCCTCGATAAGGCGAAAGCCGACGCCGCCATCGCCGCCAAAGCGGTCATCAATGGCCGCGACACCATGTTCTTCAATATCCTCCCTCTGAAATACCAGTGGGCCTATGATCTCTACAAGACCATGAAGGGCAACCATTGGGAGCCCGAGGACATCCAGATGCAGACCGACATCCAGCAATGGCAGGGGAGTCAAATCTCCGACGTCGAGCGCTGGATCATCAAAATGGGCATCGGATACTTCTCCGCCGCTGAAGGCATCGTTGGGGACAATATCCTCCACGTCGTCCGCGAACTCGTCACCGCACCCGAGCTCAAGCTCGTCCTCGGCCGCCACGCCCACGAGGAGAACATCCACGCCGACTCCCTCGTCTACATGATCTCCTCACTCGGCATCAACCCGCACGAATGCGAAGCCATGTTCGAGGACATCCCCACGATCAAGGCCAAGAATCACTTCGTCGTCAGTAACTCGCGCGCCCTCCGCCGCGACGTCGACCTCACCCTCCTCGAAAACAAGCAGGCCTTGGCAAAAAACATCTTCATCTTCGGTCAGGTCATGGAAGGAACCCAGTTCTACGGCCTCTTCGGCATGATCCTCTCACTTTACCGCCAGAACAAGTTCCCCGGCATCGGCCAAATGTTCCGCTACACCCTGCGCGATGAATCCAATCACATCGAGGTCTTCCGCAATCTCCTCAACTCCCTTGTCACCGAGAACCCCGACATCATGACGACCGAATTCAAGGAAGATCTCCGTCAGACCATGGCCGAAGGCGTCCGCCTTGAAAAAGACTTCATCAAGGACTGTCTTCCCGTCTCCGCCGTTGGCCTTTCCGTCAGTGAGTTCGACCAATACATCGACTACATCGCCGACCGCCGTCTCGTCAACTGCCACCTCGAACCTCTCTCCGAAGGCAACGTCGAGAATCCCTTCCCCTGGCTCTCCGAAGCCATCGACCTCAAAAAGGAACAAAACTTCTTTGAGGGCAAAGTCACTGAATACCAAAAAGCCTCCGCCCTCGAAGACACTGGCTACACCGACGACGATCTCTAGTCCGCCTCCGGCGGGAGTTGAAAGTTTCAGGTGTTCAGTTTGAAGTCCCAACTCTCCGCCCCTCAACCAGCCCAAAAACCCTCCGCGTCTCCGCGTGAGCCTTCCCCAACCAAGCTCCTCTAACTTTCTCCATTCATCTTTTCTCATTTTTCCAAACACACGCAGCCTCCAAGTTATAATGTACCGTTCCCTCACACTCGCCGAAGATCAGGCCCTCAAAGAAACCGTTGCAAAACGCGCCGCCAACCCCAACCCCTACGCTTGGCGTGAAATCCTCGCCACCGAACAACGCACTCCCATCCCTGAAATCACCGTCACCCGCGCCGGCCTTGACGAAATTTTCTCCCTCTCCGACGTCGCCGATGCCATCGGCCGCTCCCTCACCAACCTCCTCATCTCCCGCAACGAGCCCGAGGACTCCATCTTCTCTGATAAAAACCGCTCCTTCGTCAGCAGTGTCGCCCAGCGCGTCTCAGCCTCCCTCATGCAGCAAGTCCAGCGCGGCGGTCAGCTCAAGCTCTCCCAAAACGACCTCTACCTCCTCATCGAGAAGGCGCTCATCGAGAACGACGCCCATGACGTCGCCAAGTCCCTCGTCTTCCAACGCTCCCTCGAGCGCACCGGCGAAATCACCGTCACCGACGAGCCCCACCAAATGCCCGTCCGCCTCATCCGACGCAATGGCAACGTCGTCCCCTGGTCCGAGACCAAGATCGAGCAAGCCGTCTCCCGCGCCTTCCTCACTCTGAAGGAAGACCCCGCCTCCGCCCAAGCCATTGCCCATGCCGTCACCGCCCTAATCCGCACCGGCGACCAGGCCTTCGTCCATATCGAAGACGTCCAGGACCACGTCCAGGACGAGCTCATGCGCCAAGGCCACTTCAAGGTCGCCGCCCACTACGTCCGCTACCGCGACGAACGCGCCCGCCTCCGTCTCGACAACCCCATCGAAATGGAGGACCCCGCCCAGGAATCTTTCGTCACCGTCACCGAAGACGGCCAATCCGAGTTCTGGGACGGCGCCGAGCTTAAGAAGCGCATCCAGTTCGCCATGATCGGCCTCAAGCTCTCCATGACCGAGGAAGAGATCGAGCACGAACTCCGCCGCTCCATCGGCGCCGAGATCTCCCGCGGAGACCTCAAAAAGACCATCATCCTCAATTCCAAGACCCTCCTCGAAAAAGACGCCGACATGTCCAAGTTCGCCGGTCGCATCCTCCTCTCCTACATTTACGAGGAAGTCCTCCCCTGGAATATCCAGACCGATGGCGTCGAGTCCCTCAAGGAAGCTCACAAACAGAACTTCAAGTCCTACCTCAAGCACGGCGTCAAAATCAAACGCATTAGCCAGGACATCCTCGATAAATACGACATCGACCGCCTCGCCGACGCCCTCGACCCCTCCGCCGACCTCGACTTCGAGTTCCTCGGCATCTCCACCCTCTACGATCGCTACCTCAACGTCGACAAAACCGGCGATAAGGAACGCCGCATGGAAACGCCCCAGTTCTTCTGGATGCGTGTCTCCATGGGCCTCTTCAAAGCCGAAAAAACCAACGCCGAAGACTGGGTCGTCCGCCTTTACAACCTCTACAAAGGTCGCAAATTCTGCTCCTCCACGCCCACTCTCTTTAACTCCGGCACCCTCCATAGCCAGCTCTCCTCCTGCTACCTCTACAAGGTCGATGACTCCATCGAGTCCATCATGCAGCGCGGCATTGCCGAAAATGCCTACCTCTCCAAGTGGGCCGGCGGACTCGGTGGCTCCTGGACCGCCGTCCGCGGCACTGGTGGCTACATCCAGGGCACCAATGGCGAATCCCAAGGCGTCATTCCCTTCCTCAAACTTCACAACGACCAACTCATCGCCGTCAACCAAGGCGGCAAGCGTCGCGGCTCCGGCTGCGCCTACCTCGAGACCTGGCACAACGACATCGAGGACTTCCTCGAGCTCCGCGTCAACACCGGGGACGAGCGCCGTCGCACCCACGACATGAACACCGCCAACTGGGTGCCCGACCTCTTCATGAAGCGCATGGAAGCCCGCGAAAGCTGGACCCTTCTCCGTTCCAACGAATGCCCCGACCTCCACGACATCTACGGCAAAGCCTTCGAGCAACGCTACCTCGAATACGAGAAAATGGCCGAAGAAGGCAAAATCTGGTCCCGCAAAGTCGAAGCGATCGAGCTCTGGAAAAAGATGCTCAAGATGATCTTCGAAACCGGTCACCCCTGGATCACCTTCAAGGACCCCTGTAACGTCCGCAGCCCGCAGGACCACGCCGGCGTCATCCACTCCAGCAACCTCTGCACCGAGATCACCCTCAACACCAGCGACGAAGAAACCGCCGTCTGTAACCTCGGCTCCGTCGTCCTCGACACCCACATCACCAAGGACGGCATGCTCGATCACGACATGCTCCGCGAGACCGTCACCGTCGCCATCCGTGCGCTCGATAACGTCATCGACATCAACTTCTACCCCACCAACGCGGCCAAAACCGCCAACAGCCGCCACCGTCCCATCGGCCTCGGCGTCATGGGTCTCCAAAATGCCCTCTTTAAGAAGAACCTCCAGTTCGCCTCCAGTGCCGCCGTTGATTTCAACGACGAATTCATGGAAGCCATCGCCTACTACGCCTACGGCGCCAGCAGCGAACTCGCCGGAGA
>ERZ887942.2111-NODE-2111-length-12634-cov-7.713888_pt1 | contig 12634 bp, 2 predicted proteins | sample MGYA00521099_ERZ887942 | MGnify/ENA primary metagenome ERZ887942 (study PRJEB32303, sample SAMEA104408605) | aquatic metagenome | biome: Brackish water; feature: Pelagic; material: water | place: Baltic Sea | collected 2014-06-07T06:48:00 | depth 16,251 m ... | reverse complement strand
GCTTGTAGACCATTAGCGAGGTCCAGTAGATTGAGGTTTTCGAGATACTTCGTGAAGTCTTGTAAGTTTCCACTATCAACCAATTCTAAGAAAAATGGGGTAGTTAACAACGCCACATAATACTTCAATTCGGAGGAGGCACCATCCATCTCTTTGATGGCCAAGGAGGTGTAGTGGTCGATACCCAACACCGCCACATTTTCACTACCCGTATAGACAATTTCCAACTTCTCTTCTCCGACCTTGATGCGAATTACGGATCCATCTGTTGCAGCATTGATGTGTAACGTGCTGAACACGTTCATTGGTTCTATGGTACCGTCTGCAAGTTTGTAGCCGCCTTGATCCGTTGCGATGTCCGACCGTTTTCGGTTGATTTGGTTTGGGACCAACATGCGGTCCACTATCGGATTTCCATCGCGGAACTCATCCAAATACGTTGTATCACCCGACATCATGCTAAAATCAGACGCGGATTCGATAGTTAGTGTGTCGATTTTGCGCCCATCGACCGTAAAGATACTCGTTTCATGCTCGTTAGTAACGGCACCGAATTGTTGCAACCCGTATATTGCGTTCATGGTCAACACGTTATATCCGTAGGTGAACGCGACATCGTCCACCGTCATCCCCATGTCGAAGCCTGAAGTGTCCATGGAGGACGCCACCATGCGAACCGTCCCAATGTTGGAAGACGGGTTATTGGTGTCGTGCAACGTCTCATTGAAATAATGATTGTTGCTTCCTCGAACATGGGTTTTCATAAAGTCGATGACCGCACTTTCTAGGGCATTTTCGACAAACGATGCGAACGCGACCGAACACACGACGACCGGAATTGTGCCTGCGTCCAAGGAGAATGATTTCATTAATCGCAAAGGCGTATCTTTAGTGGTCTCGTCCATCGTCACGGATGGGGCAGTGTACGTGAGTATTACGGCCTTATTATTTTCAATTGTCATGCTTGCGGTGATGGCGGAGTAGTCCATTTGATTGGCCGCATTGTACAAAAAGACCCACTCTCGCATGAAGATGATGTTCATGTCATAAAGGATGAATCGGAACCCTTGATTGCGCCATGCGATGGCCATCTTGGGGTACGCTCGCTCGAAGGCGCTGTCGCTCACGCGGAGCCATGTTCCCACGGTGTAACTCTCTTCGATACCGAACACGTCCGCCTCGTTCTCCACATACGTAAACTTGTTTCCGTCTATCCAATACGTGCTTTTCCCATTGGTATCCTCCACCTCATTCGCCCTCACTCGCGGATTGGCCATCGTTCGATTTTATTTTTTATTAAGATGATATTTTAATATTTAAAATTTCCGATTAAAAGTCTCCCTTAGTTGCTAATTTTGAACCAAGTGGACACCGAGTACTCCGACGCGTCGGTCGCGTTCAGGCCGGTGAACGCCGCCGCGTCCACGTAGTGGGTCGTCGCGGTACCCAAGTGGATCGGTTTGGGCTGCACCCCGCTCTCCACGTAGATGAACGGGGTGTCGCTCGGTCCGGCCGCCTCCAAGTTGGCGACGCCGATTTCGTTGGTGTCCTTCACGTAGCCCACATCGCGGTCCGCCTCCGGCGCTTTCACGGGGGCCTCCACCGGTACCAAGGACCCCGGCTCCAAGAAGGCGCCGGCGACCGAGTCGTAGAAGGAGATGTACGGCACCCCCTTGGTCTTGTCCGCGCTACCCTCGTAGTCCACACCGAACTGGTAGGCGTCCGTTTTGAACACCAACGGCTCCAACGAATGGGTGTTCGCGACGTCCTTGTTGTTCACCCAGCACGCGAAGGTGGACCTCGCCAGGTTGGTCGCCTCCATGGTGGCGTTGTAGGTCACGTCCAAGTAGCCGTCCACACCGTCCAAGGTCAAGTGGGTCTGGCTGATGGGAGAGGTCGAGTCGGCGACCGCGGTGGCGTTGTAGATGGTGGCGTCGTTCGTGTTGGTCGACTCGTCGTACACCTTGCTCGCGTCCGTGATTTCGAAGTCGAAGCGGAGGAGCATGCCCACCTCCAAGGGGTCCAACGCGATGGACGCCAGCTTGGCTTGGGTGATCACGGTGTCGTACAGCCTGAACTTGTCCAAGCGCGTGCCCGCCGTCACCTTGTCGTCCTCGGTGCGTCCCCGGCCCATCACGATGGAGGTCATCTTCGTGTCGGACAACGTGATGGAGGTTTGGGTGTCCCCCACCTTGACGCTGTCCAAGTAGAAGGTCACGCCCGCGTCCGACCCCATGAAGGCGAGGTAGAACCATTGGTCGTCCGCCAAGGCCGCGTCGAAGCTCACGGACGCCTCCGCGCCGCCCTCGTCCGTCAAGGTGAGCGCGGTCGGAGACACCTTCAAGGCCAACTTCTTGGTGTCGAACACGAAGGTCATGAGGTGGTTGTCCGTCGTGCCGGCGGGGTGGAAGTAGTAAAAGGCGGCGGTCATGTTGCTCTGCGCCACCCCGCTGTCCACGAAGAAGTCCTCCTTCGTCAAGTCCACCACCAAGCTCAACGCGTTCGTCGCGAACTTGCACGCGCCCGCCCCCTCGCGAGGGTACTCCGTCTCCAGCACGATGTCGCCGGCGTTGGTACCGCCCGTCACCACCAAGGGCAAGTCCAAGAGGAGCTCGTTCGCGAAGGCGTCGTTCGCGAGGGCGTCGAAGTTGTACTCCAACACTCTGCCGCGGGTGGTCGCGACCGCGGTGATTTCGAGCTCGGTGATCGGACGGGCCACAAACTCGATGTCGCGGTTGATGGTCACCGTCTCGTTGCCGGAGTTGCTCAGATACAGCTGGCCGCTCGTTTGCGGGGTGATGGTTTGTTGGTCCACGGTGGTGGTCACCCCGTTCAACTGAATCGAGAGCTCCCCGCTCGACCCGTTCACCACGACCGCCAAGTCGTTGACGCCGTCCGCGAAGGTGTTGGTGGTCACGATGGGAGTGGACCCGCCCCATTGCATCTCCACATCTCCGTTGGGCTTAATCTTCACATAATGCGTAGCGTCCGAGTACAACAACACGATGTCGGAGGTGATGTTGCTCGCGCTCACCGAGGTCACCCACGACCAGTCGCTCAAGCCTTGGAGCGGAGACTCCGTGGGGAAGTTGATCACCGAACCGGTCACGCCTCCGGAGACGTCGGTGTTGGTGGAAGTGGTGTCGTTCATGACGTAGGTGGTGGTGGAGTCCACGTCGGACTTGGTGATGTCCACGTTGTAGGTGTTTCCGATCACCCCCGTCTCGCTCCAAACGTCGTAGCTTCCGGTCTCGGGATTGATTTTGGTCTCCATGGGAATCGTTCCGAGGATCTCCACCGTCCCCAAGGGTTCGTAGTAGGAGACGTCGTTGTACAACTGGGTGCCCGACACGCACGAGGAGGTGTTCTTGTTGGCTCCGGTGTCCACCGCGAACACGCAATACTTGTAGGTGGTGCCGTTGACGAGGTTCTCGGAGGTGGACGGGTCGCCCGCGTACACCACGGCTTGCTTCCACACCAACTCTTGGAGGTTCGCGGTGGCCTCCGCGAGGTTGGAATGCGTGAGGCCCTCGAGAAGCTCCACACCGTCCATCGCCTTGTTCGCCTTCACGTACATCATGAACTCCATCTCGTCGAAGGTGTGGGAAGGGTCCACACGGTAGAGCACACCGTACACGTCGAAGGCGTGGTGGCGGTCGTATGCGGAGATGTCCGACAGCTTGAAGCCGTTTTGCACGTACCCCACAGTCATGGTCGCGTCGATGATGGGCTTCTCCTCGTCGACCAATTTGAACTCGAACTCCTCGGGCGCGGTGGTCCGTCGCACGTTGTACACGTCGCTCACGTTGCCCACCAGGTCGGTGATGGTGGCGGTGATGGTGTAGGTGTCGCCCGATTGCAAACCGGACGCGGTGAAGACCTTCTGCGCATAGTTCTCGTCCAACACGAACGACTGTTGCGTCGTAGGGACGGTGACTCCGTCCGCCCGGACGTTCACGCAACTCAAGGTGAGGGTGTACCCGTTGCGGTCGAAGCTTCTCGAGTCGACATCGTCGAAGGCGAGCTCCTTCAACCCCACGCTTCTGGAGGTGACGTTCGCCATCGCCAGGTTGGTGATGTTCGGCTTGGTGGTGTCCGCGTACACGTTGTTCGCGGGATTGATTTGCGCGAAGGTGATGCCGTTCACCACGATCGAGAAGGCGACGTAGCCGTTGTAGGCCGCGGGAACGGGCTTGGTGATGGACCAATGCTTGTCGTCGACCCCTTGCACGGGGACGTCCACCGCCGCCGTCACCACCTCGCCCTGGGCGGTGAACAGCTTCGCGAAGAAGGTCTCCTGGGTGGAGGAGTAGTTGGTCACCCACGAAAGAGTGAGCGAGTCGCCCTCCTTGGCGTACGCGCTTCCTGGAACGGTGTTGTTGGTGATTTGGATCGACGAGTTCACCAGGTAGTTGTCCACGTTCAAGGAGATGTCCTTAGTGAAGACCGCGATGTTGGCGGGGGACACCGCGTTGTCCGCCACGAAGTAGTTGACGTAGTAGGTCGTGACCGAGGTGGTCATCGCCTTCTCCACAAGGGTGTTGGGGTTGTAGTAGGTGGTGAGCGGTCGGTCCACCATGTCGAAGACCGCGCCCGCGGGAGAGTCGGTGGCCACCTGCACGCCCTCCGAGAGGGTTTGGTAGAATCGCGCGTAATCGAAGTCCACCGGCGGATGGGCGTCGAAGACCGCCACGTACGCGTCGAAGGTGGAGGAGGAGTCCAAGTACTTGGCGCTCGCCTCGATGGTGAGGTTGCCGTTCACGTTCTTTTGGGCGACCACGACCGACGAGATGAGCGGGAGGTCCTTCGACAAGGTGACGGTGTTGTTGAGCGACTGGCTGGTGAACCCGAGCACGAGGTCCTCGATGGTGAAGTCGACCTTGTACGTGGCGCCCTCTTTGAGATTCTCGAAAGTGAACTTCTTGGCCACATCCGTGTTGCGCTTGTTCAACAAGTTGGTCGTGTTCGTGACGAAGGAGGGATCGTTCGCGCTAGACACGACCATGGTGAGGTTGAACACGTTGTTGTAGGTGTAGCTGGTTTTGTCCGCGAAGAGCGTATCCACCACCGAGCTGCCCTCGCTTCCGACGGAGAAGGTGGTGGTGCCGAAGTTGGTGATGGGGACCGGGTTCAGGTCCAAGTTCTTTTGCACCGCCACCACCGGGCTCGAGGTGACCAGATCCACCACATGGTCGGCCAAGATGTTCAAGATGAAGCGTAAGCTGCCGTTCGGGGTGCTGGACTCGACCGTGTACGCCGCCAACCATTGGGTGTTGCTTCCGTTCGTGGCGGCGATTTCGAGCTCCACATCGTTCGGGGTGTTCGCCTCGAAGACGTACTCCATGTTGAACCGGCTCGCGTCCTCCTCCTTGTAGAGCGTCTCGAAGGTGGCGCTCACCACCGCGTTCTCCTTCGCCAGGCTTTGGTCCGACAAGTTGGACAGGAAGGTGGAGCTCACGACGCTTTGTGTGAAGCTGGGCAACTCGGTGGTGAACACAGTCAGGTTGTTGAGGTCGGTGGTGAGCACGCCGTTGTTCACCAACCGAGACACCACATGCACCACATAGGAGGTGTCCGTCACGATGGGCTCCACGCTCCCGTCGGCTTTGTACGCCTCGGTGAATTGCTTGGACCACGCCCCCTCTATCGCGTTGCGCGCCACCGAGTTGGTCGCCAAAAGCACGTCGCTGCGCTTGTTGGTGGAGATGTCCATGCACGCTTGCATGATCGCCGCTTCCGACAACGCATCGGTCTTGGTCACGAAGGCGAACACATCGAGCGTGCTCACGTCGTCGAACGCGTGGCCGGTGATGGTGTACTCGGGGATGCCCGAGGCGGACTTGGTCTTGGTGTTCACATAGAGGTCCACCACTTCGGTGTGGTAGGTCGTGAAGTCGGTCACGGGCGTGATGTGGTGGTTGCCCGCGGGGTCCTTCGCCTCCATCCACACCTCGTAGGCGGTGGCCACCTCCAGGTCCTCGATGGATTTGTACTTGAGGTTGTCGTAGTCCGACACCGTGGGGCTGTCGACCACCAGCTGGCTCAGTACGTTGGTGCCCTTGTGCTTCGCGTTGAACTTGAACTCGTAGTTCTCGAACGTACCGGCGGTGCTCTTCAAGAAGTTCTTCTCGAGCGCGCTGTCCAGTTGCACATCCTTGAATTGGATGCGCTTGTGGTACAGGTTGGGGCGGGTGTTCACGACGCCGAAGGACAAGGTCGGGGTGGTGACGTCCACGTACATGTTCTCGCTCGCCTCCGCGAAGAAGGAATCCGCGGCTTGGCCCAAATAGTTGACCGAGAGGAAATCCTTCACATGGCCGTTGGAGGTGAAGTAGGAGGGCACCGCCATCGTCGCGGTCCATCGTGTGTCGGTCACCCTATTCACCAACACCGGGATGTTGAAGAGGAACATGCTGAAGTTTTCAGCACGGGATGCGAACGTGGTGTCCCAAGAGATGGTCAAGGTGTCGTTGCGTTTTAAGAAGGTGGAGGTCGTGGAGTTGCTGCTCACCATGGTCACATTTTCGATGGAGAAGGCGGCGAAGGAGGGGGTGGCCACCGGCGTCACGGTGGAGTTGTTCTTGTCGTCCTTCGCGAAGTAGACCACCTTGTAGTCGGCGTTCGTCGGGTTCAGGCCGCCTTGCGAGACGAGGTTGCTCCCCCCCTCCACGGCGAAGTAGGTGTCCAACACGAGCGCGGACCCCTCCACTCTCTTCACCCCGTCGATGGTGTCGATGCGATCCGCGAGGAAGGTGGTGTCGTCCAAGGTGGACACGTCCGCCGCACCATCCACCAGGAACGCGTACAAGGTGGCGGTGCCGGAGGTGTCCGTGGCGACCGCGCCGCTCACCGTGATGGACATCTCCCCGGCGGAGGACAAGACGATGTCGTTGTTCACCAAAGACACCTTGGGTGCGTCCACTCCCGTGTTTTGCGTTTTGGTGAACGAGGCGGACAGGCCGTTGGACCGGAGCGTCAAGGTGAGGTTGTAGTCGGTGGCTTCGAGCAACCCCGTGAATTTGTAGAAGGAGATGTCTTTGGAGAAGCCGTTGTAGCTCGAGGTGGCGTTCGCGTCGTAGCTCACGTTGTCGAACGTATGCACCGTTGGGACCCCGTTGGTCACGCCCACGGAGAGCTCCACGTCGAAGGCGAAACCGTAGAACACGCCCATGTTTTTGAGAGCGCTCTTGGGGATGGCGGTGATGATGTTGTCCACCTTGAGGGTGGTGTGCTCGTAATCGGAACCGTTTATCTCAGGAACGACGTTGAAATCGTTGGTCACCTCCAGCGCCTCCAAGCACACGTTCTCCGCGTGCACCGAGACCGCTTGCTTGGGGAGGTACTTCAAAGCGAACACCAGCTTCCCGTCCGCGTCGCCCGAGGTGTTCTGGTCCACCGTGAAGCTCGCCTTGAAGGTGAACTGGTCGATCGCGAGCACGCTCATGGGAACGGAGTTGAAGCTCGCCTCGAAGTCGGTGTCTTGGGAGCCGGAGTAGTTCATGGTCCACACCAGGTCCAACACCGCACCCGGCTTGACGATGTGCGTGGTGGTCCCGTCGACGGTGGTGGTTTGCACGTCCGCCAACGAGGATTGCGCCGGATTGACGCCGAAGGAGGCCACGCTCTGATCGATGGACACGAAACCGTCGTATTTGTCGAGGTTGTAGTTGAACTTCCCGCTGTCCTCGATACACATCGCGAAGGCGGTGTATTGGTTATCGAGTTGGATGTTGGCGAATTGGGCGCCGTTCCAATATTTGGTGAGACGGGTGTCGGTGTTCAAGAAACCTAGGTTCGACGCCAACGCACCCGTGCTCGCCGCTTGGTCGTTCAGCACTCTCGTCTGCACCGCGTTGTTGACGAGGAAGTCTTTCAAGGTGGCGTCGAGGGCGAACGTGTTGGCCTGGCTGCTCAACACCGCCACCGCGTACACATCGAAGTAGGACGCCTCGTCGTACGCGTGGCCCTTCAAGGTGATCCCCGGGATGTTGTTTTCGGGGCTTTCGGTGAGCTCGTAGATGGCGATTTCGGGTGAGAATTGGTCCACCACGGACACCTTGTTGGTGATGGGAACCTCCACTTGCATGTACTCCGACACGTTCCCGGCCTTGTCGGTCGCTTTCGCGATGATGAAATAGTATCCGGTGTAGTAGCGGTCCACCTCCAAGAAATCGCTAATCTTAAGCTCGTTGATGAGGGAGCCTCCCGTCAGGTCGTACAAGCCGGTGCTTTTGATGATGGCGGAGGTTTTGGGAACGGTGGTGGGGTCGACGGAGGCCAAAAAGTTGGTCACGTAGTCGTTCACCGTCTGCGAGTCTTGGTAGTTGTCCGCACGAACCGCCACGATGTCGAGCCGAATGGGGTTGTTGTTCACCAAGGAGTCGCTGGTGTTCGCCGTGAGCATGGTGGTCGCGTTGATTTCGTTCCCGGTGATTTGGACGTCGTGTTGGATGGTGTTGTCTTGGACGTACTCAAACGTAAGATGCACCTCCTGCCCCTCTTGTTTGTCGAATGTGATGCCCTTGGTGGATTTGCCGTTCACGTTCAGACTCGGAGCGTCGTGGTCCACGAAGTACTTGCTGGAGGTGGGGAGCGTGAGCACGTTCGGAAGCGCGTTGCCGTCGATGAGCAAACGCACCGTGTTGGTGCTAAGGAAGCCCGAGGGGAAGCCGTCCGTCACCGTGCCCACGAAGGTCTCCTTGCCGTCCACAGCGATGGACGAGGAGGACAACACGATGGTCGACGCTCCCGAAACGATCTCCAAGGTTTTCACACCGATGTCCTGGGAGTTGGTCATGATGACTTGCACCTGCGCTGAGTTCGCGAAGGACGCCACATTGAAGTCGGGCACGCTCGAGCTGAACTCCAAGGCTACGCTTTGAAACTTGGATGCGTAGTAGGACGCGGGATAGAGGGCCACGCGGTCAATCTTGACGTTCACCACCCGTTGGGCGGAGTAGTCGAACTTGTTCTCCCATCCGACCTCGTTGGTCCATCCGGAGTAGAGAAAGTACAACCTCGGTCGGGTCACCACGAAGTTGTGGTGGTCGATACCCAATCCCTCTCCGGTGCATTGTTTGACGTCGTTCACGAACAACATGAGCCGGTCGTCACCCTTTTCGACGGGGTTGTAGGTGAGAGTGAACTTGACTTGGTCGGTGTTGGACACCGCGGCCAAATCCACCGCGTTCACGATGGGTAGCGCCTTCTTGGTATCCGCCGGCTTCTTTCCGAGCGTACCAATCACCGGCTTCAACGAGTTGGTCGTGGTGTCCGTGCCCACGGTGAACACGCCGCAATTCTCACCGGCGAGGTGTTGTCCAAAGGTGAACAAGTTCAGATTTTTGGAGTAGTCGTTATGTACCGTTTTGAGATTGTCCATGGTGATGCTAATGGTGTACGCCTTGGTGGTGTCCAAATCGAGGTCCTTGTAGAACACATTTTCGTACGGGTTGAACATGGGGGTCTGGTCCGTCATGTCGTATTGTGTCGATTTGGAGGAACCGTTAAGGTTTTTCACACCCAATCCGGTCATCCCTAACGGGTTGGTTTCGTTGGATAGCGACCAATTGATGACTTCCGAATTATTTGGCATTTTTTTAGTTAATCTAAGAAAATATTGAACATCGGAATATTACAACAAATAGTTAAAAAAAAGTATACTCGAGGTGGAGTGCAAAGAACGAATTATTAAAAGAGGCTCGCGTCGATGAGCAGCTCTCCGTCGGAACCGGGTTGTAAGAAGGTGTTTTGGTTGTTGATGATGATACCGTTGTAGATTTGTGTACCACCGAAGGACGCGCTCCTGGCGGTGAAGTGCGCGGAGGTCATTTTCGCTATGTCCACGGTGGCCAACATCGCCTTGTCGGCGTCGTCCAACTTGGTTGCGTTTCCGTATTTGACGTACGCGTAGGTCAACGCGAGGAGCTGCCTCTTCCAATCGTCGCTGATGTTCGCCGCGTTCACGGTTCCCGCGTTGTCCACATAGGCCCACTCCGCGTTGTTCGGGTAGGGGGAGATTTCCATCTTGGTGTCGTTACGACCGTTCCACCATTTGGTGAATCCGATCTTGGGTAACAGACGCCCGTCGTTCATTTGGTGCACGGTGGTGTCTCCGACCGCGTCCATAAAGCACACATACAACCCGGAGTATCGCTCGCTCATTCCGTGCAAGCCGTTGCAATAGTAGTTGGAGTCGGAGTGCTCCAAGGTTTGTTCGTTCACGAAGGGGACATCGAAATAGGAGATGTACTCCATCATGAGGCGAGTGGACGCGTTGCCTTTGATGAACTTGGCGTAGTTCGGGTACGCGGTCTCTCCCGTGAAATACCCGAAAGGCACTTCGTGTTTGAACGCGCGACCGTTCGGGTTCAGTTTCATACGTTTGTTGTAGTAATAGTTGAAGTCCGCATAGAACTTTTGGTTGAACTCGGCCTTGCCGGGCACCAGCGCGTTCACGTCGACCATGTCGTTGATGGAGTCGGGTATGTACGCGGTCAAAAGCATCTTCTTGTGAGGATCGCCCGTCTCGTCGAAGAGGTCGACGGACACCGTCTTCTTGCCCTTCGTCTCCTCGTACAGCTCCGTTCCCTTAATCGTGAAACCCACATTCCCATTACCGTTCCCGGTCGTTTCGTAGTAGTAACCGTCCGCGGAGGGTTCAATGATCCCCGACTCGTTCGTGAACTCGTAGGTGTAGACCGTGTTGGCTTCGGACAAGGGGACGTCCGCGGAGGAGGTTTGCAACGAAACATCCGCGGTTAGCCCATACACTTCGTCCACATTGAAGAAGTCGTACGTCAAGTTGTCCACCGTGTTGGTCACCGCGCTCTCCGCGACGGCGACCGCGGATTGCAGACGACTACCGTCCTTGAAGGTGATACCGTCCGCAGAGATCTTGATGCTGGCGTCGCTGAAGTTGTTCCGCGCGGACCTGCTCGCGATACCGCGGTCCGCCACGAAGGAAATTTCGAGCTCGTTGTTGGAGTTGATCGAAAGTTGGGACGCGTTCGAACCGCTACCGAACACCACGGACGTTTCGAAGAAGCCCTTGTCGAATGGGACGTTGGACGAACCGATGTTGATCGGGGTCGCGTTGCTCAAGGGGACGAGGTCGGTCGCGAGGTTGCTCAGCGTCAAGGTACCGATGCTGTACACGTCGTTGTGGACCAAGTTGGAGTTCACCGTGGTGCGGAAGTCGTCGAAGCCGTATAGGGTGTCCACGGTACCATCGAAGTTGTTCTGGATGTTGGAGAAACGGATGTACTCCACTACCGAAATTTTGGTGAGGTCCAACTCATCGAAAAGGCTTCCCGATTTGTCGAAGTCGGTGAGCTTGATTTGGTCTTGCGGCTTGTCGAACCAGGTGGTGTTTCGACCGTTGGAGTACGAGCCGTTGCCGGTGTACAACATTCCGAGGGTGAACTCGTTCTCGTCCTCCGGGGTGCCGAAAGAGAAGGCGGCGAGGGGAATTTGCGCCTGCTGCCTTGCCCACCACAACATGTTGGTGTCGAAGCCACCATACGGCAACTCGTCGAAGATGATGGAGGATAGACGACCGTTGAACTTGGTCTCGGGGTAGGTGTGGGACATTCCCGACACGTCGTTCACGATGGTCTTCTCTTGGAACATGATGTACTCCGCCTCTTCGATGCGGTTTCCGGTCAGTTTGATACCGGTGTCGCCGATGTTCAAACTGTTCTTGATGAAGGCGGAGTCCGCCACCTCGAGGTCGTACTTGTCGTTCACGTTGGAGTGGGTGACGCTCTCCGCGCCGATCACCACCGAACCGTCGTTGTAGTAGATGTTGGCACCATCGCCGTTCCAGAACTGCACCCCGCTGGTCACGTTCGACATGGAGGACGACCCGGTACCGATGGCCAACGAGCTGTTGGTCGCGTTGTTGAAGTCGGGGAAGTTGCTAAAGGCGTCCGCACGTTGCACCTTACCGTCGCCGAAGACCGCCACGCGTTGGGTGAACTGGTTGGACGCGTCGTACTTGTACAACTCCAAGGTCTCCTTGTCCGTCACGCGAAAGCCGAACCCGACCGTCATGTTCGAGTTTTCGGGGGAGAAGCCGACGTTCAGCGAGCGCGACATGATGTGGCCGTTGGTGACGAAGTCCCCCTTCAGCTCCGCGCTGCCCGCGAAGATGGCGTTTCCGGAAAAGGTGGTGTTTCCGCTGTCGAACAACAAGTTGCGCTTGATTTGGGTGGTCTCGTCGAGTTGGGTTTCGCCCGCGTCGATGATACTCGTGTTGGTGTTCGCGTCGTACGTGAAACGGGTCGATGAAATCACCACACTGTTGTCCACGTCCGCGCCGGTAATCTTCGTACCGTGCATACCGGAAAAGTTCAACATCTCGTTCTCGTCGATGCTAAGCATACCCGCTCCGTCTTGTCCGCCCACCACAAACTGAATGTCGCCCTTGCTTCCGAGGGTGAGCACCACGCTGTCGTTGATGGCTTCCGAGTCTTGGGTATAGGCGAAGATCGCTTCCGTCAACACCGACTGATTCACGGCCGCTCCGGAGGAAGCCACATATTTCGAGTAAACATCCACTTCGGTGGCCATAGTGAGGTTTGTTTAAAAAATACAAAGATAAATATACGTCCACGCTAAAATTAATATGTGT
>ERZ887942.2110-NODE-2110-length-12637-cov-11.956843_pt1 | contig 12637 bp, 9 predicted proteins | sample MGYA00521099_ERZ887942 | MGnify/ENA primary metagenome ERZ887942 (study PRJEB32303, sample SAMEA104408605) | aquatic metagenome | biome: Brackish water; feature: Pelagic; material: water | place: Baltic Sea | collected 2014-06-07T06:48:00 | depth 16,251 m ... | reverse complement strand
GGAATATTCGGCTCCTATATTTCACTCGTCTATATCACGCCCGTTTTAGGTGGCATTATTGCTGACCGCTATTTGGGCGCCAGTAAAGCCGTCATTCTTGGCGCGATTCTACTCGTTGCAGGCCATCTGGGTATGGCTCTAGAAGGCACGCAAGCTATTGAGAGGATGGGGTCGGGGGGCAGTGAAATTGTAAGAGACCCCTTCTATCTTCAAATATTCTATTTTTCACTCGGCCTGATTATCGTTGGAGTTGGATTTCTTAAAGGGAATATTTCAACACTCGTCGGGTCGCTTTATGACCGCGAAGACCCTCGCAGAGATGGAGCCTATACCCTGTTTTATATGGGAATTAATCTTGGCTCTTTCTTAGGGGCAATCATTTGTGGATTTTTACTCCAGTATAAAGGCTTCAGCTGGGGCTTCGGAGCAGCTGGGATTGGCATGCTTGCGGGACTCGTCGTTTTCATCAAAGGACGGCATTTGTTCGGCGACGCAGGGCTACCAAAGCAGCCCGAGCAACTCGCGCGAAAGACTCTAGTTGGCCTAAGTACAGAGTGGTTGATCTATGCAGCTAGCCTCTTCGCGGTTTTCATTTGCTGGCAACTAATGCAGTCGCCTGCGATTGTCGGCGGGCTTCTTGGCACCTCTTTGGTACTCGCGGTCGGCGCAGTTGTCTTCTATTCTTTAACTCAATGCGAACCGATAGACCGCGATCGAATGCTCGTCTGCTTGTTCCTAATGAGTTATCAGGTAATTTTCTGGTCGCTTTTCGAACAAACAGCGAGTTCGTTAAGCCTCATGACCGATCGTAATGTGGATCGCGTTATTCTCGGTTTTGAGATTCCAGCGGCTGCGTTTCAATCGATCAATGCCTTTTTTATTATCACGCTTGCGCCACTATTCAACTTCCTGTGGATCACGCTAGCACGGCGCGGATGGGAGCCTTCAACTCCGACTAAATTTGCGTTGTCGCTGATTCAGCTTGGCCTCGGTTTCCTGCTCCTCGTTTATGGTGCAGGACTTGCAACAGACCCGACCCAGGTTGCCGTTATCTGGATTGTGCTCCTCTACCTTTTGCATACCACCGGCGAGCTCTGCATCTCGCCGGTTGGGCTTTCGATGACCTCTCGCCTTTCAGTCCCCGGAGTGGTCGGAATGATGATGGGCTGCTGGTTCTTAGCTTCCGCGGCGGGTAATTACGTCTCTGGCACTATTGCAGCGATGACAGGTTCTGCGACGGTAGGTGGCGAAGTCGTCGATCCGGCTGCCGCGCTTCAGACCTATATGGACGTTTATCAGACTGCAGGCCTATATAGCATTGTCGTCGGTCTATTGGCATTGGCACTCGTGCCGATAATTAAACACTATATGCATGACGCATAACCAAGCAAAAAAATAAGTACAAATACAACAGCATAAGGAGTAGCTGCATGGGTTACATGAGCGGAAAAAAAGTCCTCATACTAGGGGTTGCAAGCAAACTTTCTATTGCCTCGGGCATTGCTGAAGCGATGCACAGAGAAGGAGCAGAGCTCGCGTTTACCTACCAAGGTGAAAAGCTGCACGATAGAGTCGTCAAATTTGCTGCCGGCTGGGATTCTGAGTTGGTTTTTCCTTGCGATGTAACCAGTGATGAGCAGATCGATGCGTTGTTCGAAGACCTGGCTAAGCATTGGGACGGGATCGATTGTATCGTGCACTGCCTTGCCTTCGCGCCAGGTAATGAGTTGGATGGAAATTATGTAGACGTAACCACGCGCGCAGGCTTTAGCCTCGCACATGAAATCAGCTCTTTCAGCCTTGTTGCTCTCGCCAAGGCGGGGGCGAAGATGATGGAAGGTCGCAACGGCTCTCTGCTGACACTCAGTTATCTTGGCGCTGTGCGCAGCCTCCCTAACTACAATGTGATGGGGCTTGCAAAAGCGAGCCTTGAAGCAAATGTCCGTTATATGGCCTCAGCATTAGGACCCAAAGGTATTCGCGTTAATGCGATTTCGGCCGGACCGATTAAAACTCTCGCTGCAGCAGGGATAAAAAGTTTTAGGAAGATGCTCGAACACAATGCCAAGCAGACACCTTTACGCCGCAATGTCACTATCGAAGAAGTTGGCAACGCCGCGAGCTTTCTCTGCTCAGATCTCGCCTCAGGTATAAGCGGTGAAATACTTTATGTCGATGGGGGATTCAACACCACCGCTATGGGATCGCTTGAGCAAGCGGACTAGCGGAAGTGAGTACTGCCTAGTCACTCGACTAGGCAGTACGATTTTCGCAACAAATTAGAACGCATCGCCATCAAGATCGCGCTCTGGCACTACGATATCGCCAGTCTCTCTCAAATTTGCGACAAACGCTCTCAGCTCACTACTGCCTAAGTCGCCAACCACACTCTCTCGCATCGCGCTTTTCTCTGCATCGGCCAACGCATCAAAGCTGCCTTCGGTAACCGAGGTAAGCTCTGCCATAACAAAAGTGCCATTCGTTAAGCTCAACTGCGAACGCGAAACGCTGCCGCTAGCAGGCGCGGGTAAAGCGAAAATAGACTCTATAATCTCTCTGTTCACATTGCTCTGAGTGCGACGGACCGCAACCTCTGAGCGCCACTGCAATTCGTTGTCTGCAAGGAACAGTTCGGTATCGCTGCCCGCCTCTAAGAGCGTCGCTAGCTCGTTCCCGAGCGCAGTTACTGCGTCACGCTCCATCTGCGAACGTAAAGCTACGGCTATCTCAGGCTCTACATCGTCTAAGGGGAGAATGCCCTCTGGAGTGATCGTGTTCACTCTGAGAACAACTGCTCGTTCTCCGCCGATCTCGATCACGTCGCTGTTATTGCCATCGAGCATGACTTCATCCGAAAATGCGGCCTCCAAAATGCGAGGCTCAGAGAACAAACCACCACCACCGCTACGATCGAAATCACCGCTGGTGAGAATATCGAGGCCGAGTTCGTCGCTAAGCCGCTGCAAATCCGATGATTCGAAGGCCAAATTAGATAAATCAGACAACGCGCCAGCAAATGATTGCTCAACTTGCGCTGATTTTAAATCACGCTCAATGCGCGCAGCTACTTCATCGAATGACTGAAAAACCGCCGAATTGTCTTCAGTAAGCTTGACCACGTGTATGCCAAATTCAGTCTCGACGGGGCCGGCTGTATCACCCACGGCAAGACCTTCAAGCGCCTCTTCAATCTCACTTGGGAATGCACTACCGTCGCTAAAGCCTATGTCTCCGCCTTCTTCTGCCGACACTTGGTCACTCGATAGTTCTAACGCAAGTGACTCGAAGCTCTCGCCTAGATTCAGTCGCTCTATAGCGGCCGTCGCTGCCTCCATTGCTTGATCAACCGACAGTGTCGAACCCGTTTCGAACAAAATATGTGACGCTCGTTTTTCAGCCGAACCTTCGAAGCTACTGCGCTCAATCTCATACTGAGCTTGAACTGCTCCTTCTTCCAGCTCAATCGCATCCGCAAGACTTGCCTTATCGAGAACAACATAATCGACAGTCACGCTCTCAGGGCGGACGAAGCGTGTCTGATTTGACTCATAGTAAGCGGCAATTTCGTCACCAGTAATTGGTGTGCCTAATGTGCGAGTACCGGGCGGAATAGTTAGATAACGGAAATCTCTTGTCTGGGCGCTTAGGGACGCTAGTGTCTGGAGCTCAGACTCGGTGGCAAACCCTGATGAAGAATAGGCATTAACGACCTGTGAAAGAAGCATCTGACGACTGAGTGCGTCTTTGTAAGACTGGATTGAAAATCCTTGGCTATTCATCGTTCTCACCGCGAACTCTGGTTCGAAACGACCACCTACTTGGAAATTAGGGTTATCGATAATTGCTCGGTCGATGCGTTCAGCCGAAATACCCAACGCTGCAGCCTGAGCTGCCTGCCGCAGCAAAGTCTCCTCTACTATCTGGTTGATCGCGATTTGCTCGAGCAAAGACTGATCGATGCCCTCGGCGCTACCTCCGATAGAATTGATAAGCTCTTGAACACCCTGCTGCAATTGGAAATCGCTAATTTCTTCGCCGTTTACTTCGGCAATTCCTGGCGCGCGCGTGAGTCCACCAATAATCGATTCAGCCCCGAAAAGGACAAAAATAGCGACGATTAATCCTATGATGACCTTAGCGATGACACCTTGAGAGTTGTCGCGAATGTCTTGCAGCATGGTAAGTCCTATCCTAAATGAATTTTTGCTAATGATACGTGATATCAAGCCTAAGCCGAAGCGCGATTTTAGCATCATATAACGACAAAGGGCGCATCAATGATGCGCCCTTTGTCGTTATAACCTGGCCTTAGCCAGATTAGAAACCGTTACGTGTTTACGGCATCTTTTAAGGCTTTACCAGCTTTAAAGCTTGGTACGCGAGCCGCTTTGATCTCAATTGCTGCGCCGGTCTGTGGATTGCGACCTGTGCGTGCTGCGCGGTGCTTTGTCGCAAATGAGCCGAATCCAACCAACACTACAGGGTCTTCTTTTTTGAGCGAGTCTGTAATCGCATCAATCATGGCGTCAATTGCACGGCCCGCTGCTGCTTTGGGTAGGTCCGCACTTTCTGCTACAACGTCAATAAGTTCTGATTTATTCACAATATCCCCTTTACTTACATTATTTATGATTTTAAGTTTTGTGATTTTAAATAGTTCGCAGCAAAATTGAATTAATGTTGCGTAAATTATTTCCAAATCATGGTAACCGAAGCGACGCTATTATACGACACAAAAAAACACGCCAACAGGCTTGAACGCCACGAATGCTGTACCGTTATACCAATAGCCGAAATCCGGTGTCAACTAAAAACAACACGTAAGAAACCGCGAAAGTAAAAAGCCCACTAACTGCGAAAAATGCAAACGAAACGACTATTTAAATTTTCTAGTGCCGCTCTAAGTTGCCAGCCTCAGACGCAGCACCCTGCTTTTCCGTTACCTTCGCCGCAGCAATCGCTTCTAGAGTTAACGGTGTCGGCTGATGCTGCAATGCCACCTCTAGCACCTGGTCTATCCAGCGTACCGGCACTATTTCGAGGTCCGCCTTAATGTTGTCAGGAATCTCGGCAAGATCACGCTCATTGTCAGCGGGAATCAGCACAGTTTTTATATTGCCTCGGTGAGCCGCGAGCAGCTTCTCTTTCAGTCCACCGATTTTTAAGACTTGTCCGCGCAGGGTGATTTCACCCGTCATTGCAACATCAGCGCGGACCGGAATCTCAGTAAGAACTGACACGATCGCTGTACACATACCGACACCAGCGCTTGGCCCATCCTTCGGTGTCGCACCTTCTGGCACGTGAATATGCAAATCGCGCGTCTCGTGAAAATTCGAAGGCAAGCCCAGCGAGGCACTGCGGCTGCGCACGACAGTTAATGCCGCTTGAATTGACTCTTGCATCACATCGCCGAGGGATCCTGTTTTAATAGTCTTCCCCTTGCCTTCCACAGCAATAGCCTCGATCGTAAGAAGCTCTCCTCCGACTTGCGTCCAAGCGAGCCCGTTAACTTGGCCTATATGGTTCTCTTCTTCAGCCTTGCCGTAATCGTATTTTCTTACGCCGGAATACTCTTCGAGGTTATCCGCGTCGAGTTCGACTTTCGCATGGTTGCCCTTGAGAGAATTGTTTTTAACCACTTTCCGGCAAATCTTTGCGACTTCACGCTCAAGTCCTCGGACGCCCGCTTCTCGAGTGTAATAGCGAATGATGTCACGAATCGGCTGCTCGCTTATAGCGAGCTCTTCGTCTTTTACGCCATTATTCTTTTTCTGCTTTGGTACAAGATAGCGTTCGGCAATATTGAGCTTCTCTTCCTCGGTATAGCCAGGAATGCGAATAACTTCCATTCTATCTAAGAGCGCTTCAGGAATATTCATACTGTTTGATGTGCAGACAAACATCACCTCAGAGAGATCATAGTCGACCTCAAGGTAATGATCGTTGAAGCTACCGTTCTGCTCGGGATCTAATACCTCGAGCAGCGCAGAGGCCGGATCGCCACGATTATCCATTCCCATCTTGTCGATTTCATCAAGCAAGAAAAGCGGATTTTTAACGCCGACTTTCGATAGCTTCTGCATCAATTTGCCTGGCAAAGAGCCAATGTAGGTGCGACGATGCCCACGAATTTCAGCTTCATCGCGAACGCCACCCAGTGCCATTCGCACAAATTTGCGATTCGTTGCGCGCGCAATAGATTCGCCCAATGAGGTTTTTCCAACACCAGGAGGACCAACGAGGCAGAGTATTGGCGCTTTCAATTTTTTAACGCGCTTCTGTACAGCTAAGTATTCGAGGATCCGCTCCTTCACTTCTTTTAGACCATAGTGATCGTCTTCTAAAATTTGCTCAGCCTTGTCCAATTCGAGCCTGACCTTACTTCGTTTTTTCCATGGGACATTAATCATCCAATCGAGGTAGGTCCTGACCACAGAGGCCTCGGAAGACATTGGCGACATTTGCTTGAGCTTACTCAACTCTGAATTAGCTTTGTCTCTCGCCTCTTTCGGCATCCCTGCGTCTTCGATTTTTTGTTTTAGCTCTTCAGCTTCATTGGGGATGTCTTCGAGCTCACCCATTTCTTTCTGAATAGCTTTCATTTGCTCGTTAAGGTAGTACTCGCGCTGACTCTTCTCCATTTGTTTTTTCACGCGTCCGCGGATGCGTTTTTCGACTGCGAAGAGATCTATCTCGCTCTCTATTAGGGCCATCAAATGCTCAATGCGCGCCTGCAGCCCTGCGAGTTCAAGCAGGTTCTGCTTCTCATCGAGCTGGAGTGACATGTGTGAGGCGATAGTATCCACCTGCCTACCAGCCTCATCGATACTCGAAATTGAACTCATAACCTCAGGCGGAATTTTCTTGCTTAGCTGAACATAGTGATCGAACTGCGCCAGTAATGACCGAATTAGCGCGTCGGTCTCTTTGGCCGAAGGCTCCTCACCTGCGAGGACGCTAACATTCGCTGTAACATAATCGTCTTCGTAATTAACCGATTTAATTTTGGCGCGATCGAGTCCTTCGACTAACACCTTAACGGTGCCGTCTGGCAAACGAATCAGCTGGAGAATAGTAGCAACCGTGCCGATCTGGTAAAGATCCGACGCACTGGGATCGTCGTCAGCAGCGCTTTTTTGGGCGACTAACAGTACTTTTTTATCAGATGCCATCGCCGTCTCGAGCGCCTTAATAGATTTAGGCCTGCCGACGAAAAGGGGTTGCACGATCTGGGGATAAACTACGACGTCTCTTAATGGCAAGAGAGGAATAGAATTGGTTATAACAGTAGACGTAACTGACTCTTCATTAGTGCTCATGGGCTACCTTTGCGAATGGCGACCCCTGAGAGCCAGCCTTATATTAGTTAGACACTCTAGTGATGGTGGCGAGAAGATGAAATTTCAAGCCTGTCAGTCTTCGGCAGCCGCCTTACTCGTTGAAGCTTCGGCGTTTTCGAACATAAGCAGAGGCTCTGACTCGCCGTCTATCACTGCCGCATCTATGACCACTTTGCTGACTTTTTCGAGCGATGGGATCTTATACATGCTGTCTAGAAGCACCGATTCCATTATCGAACGCAGGCCCCGTGCGCCTGTCTTACGCTCTTTCGCCTTCTTGGCGATTGCGCGCAGCGCATCATCACGGAACTGTATCTCTACGTTCTCCATCTCGAAGAGCTTTGTGTACTGCTTTGTAAGCGAATTTTTGGGCTCATTTAGAATACGAACTAACGCATCTAGATCTAATTCCTCGAGCGTCGCAATCATTGGCAGACGGCCTACGAACTCCGGGATCAGGCCGTACTTGACGAGATCTTCAGGTTCTACGCTGCGCAGCGCTTCTCCGACCTTATCTTCTGTTTCTTTTGAGCGCACTTCAGCGGAGAAACCGATACCGCTTTTATGCGAACGGTCGAGAATAATCCTGTCGAGCCCCGCGAAGGCGCCGCCACAAATAAACAGAATGTTGGACGTGTCGACTTGAAGGAACTCTTGCTGCGGATGCTTACGGCCGCCTTGCGGAGGCACCGAGGCGACAGTGCCCTCAATAAGCTTCAAAAGCGCCTGCTGCACGCCTTCTCCTGACACGTCGCGCGTAATAGAAGGATTGTCTGACTTACGCGAAATCTTGTCTATTTCGTCGATGTAGACGATACCAATCTGCGCTTTGTCTACGTCGTAGTCGCATTTCTGCAGCAACTTTTGGATGATATTTTCAACATCCTCGCCTACGTAACCGGCCTCGGTAAGGGTTGTTGCGTCGGCAATCGTAAAAGGCACATCAAGCATGCGTGCGAGCGTCTCAGCAAGCAGAGTCTTGCCGGTACCCGTCGGACCCACCATGAGAATATTGCTTTTCCCTAATTCGACATCGCCCTTGGCGCTTTCGTAGTTGAGTCGTTTGTAGTGGTTATATACTGCGACAGCCAGCACCTTTTTCGCTGCATCCTGGCCTATAACGTACTCGTCGAGCGTCTCTTTAATCTCTTTAGGGACCGGCAGCTTTCTTGCTTTCGAGTCTGATTCGCGCTCCTGCACCTCTTCCTTAATGATATCGTTACAAAGCTCTACGCATTCGTCACAAACAAAAACGGAAGGCCCGGCAATCAACTTCTTAACTTCTTGCTGGCTTTTAGCACAGAACGAGCAGTAAAGCAGTTTGCCGCCATCGTCTGGCTTATTAAAATCGTCGTCTGACATAAAAAATGCTCAACTTTGCAATCGTGAGTTAGGCGTTAAACGCCTGCTAATGTCTTTTTATCTTCGCGTCGTCCAATAACTTTATCGACAAGGCCGTATTCACACGCTTCATCGGCACTCATGAAATTATCGCGCTCGGTATCTTTGGCAATTCTTTCTTCGTCCTGGCCGGTGTGCTCTGCCATCAAAACATTAAGTCTCTTACGTATCTTGATGATTTCATTAGCCTGTATTTCTATATCTGAGGCTTGCCCTTGCGCACCGCCACTTGGCTGATGGATCATCATGCGCGAATGTGGCAGCGCGAGACGCTTGCCCTTAGCTCCACCTGACAACAGCATGGCACCCATGCTGGCAGCCTGACCGATACACATAGTGCTCACATCAGGCTTAATAAACTGCATTGTGTCATAGATCGATAACCCGGCTGTCACAGATCCGCCTGGCGAATTAATATACAGGTGAATATCCTTATCCGGGTTTTCGGACTCTAAAAACAGCAGCTGTGCCACGACCAGATTTGCCATATGGTCTTCGACTTGCCCTGTTAAGAAAATCACTCTGTCTTTTAGCAAACGTGAGTAAATATCATATGACCGCTCGCCGCGCGCAGTCTGCTCAACCACCATAGGAACTAAGGCGGCGGAGGGTTGTTCAAAGCTAGTAGGCATAGTGATGTCCTTCGAGTCTAAAGGCGAGGCGACGGCAAGTGGCGCGGCCTCGTTTTGTCAAACATATTACTCCGCGTCGGCGCTTTCAGACTGCCTTTGCTCAGGTTTAATGACTTCCTGGTAAGAAACTGTCTTGTCTTCAACTTTTGCCGCGTCGAGTATGTAATCGAATACCTGATCTTCAACTACAGAACTTTCGATTGCCGATAGCTGTTCTTGATTGCCGTAATACCAATTGATCACCTCTTCGGGTGACTCGTAGGTAGCCGCAAGCTCTTCGATTGTCTCACGGACTTTAGCAGGATCTGCCTTTAGGTTTTGAGTCTGCATTACCTCACCAAGCACCAATCCGAGCTTAACCCGACGCGATGCCTGTTCAGTAAATAGCTCGTCTGGGAGCATACTTGGGTCTAAATTCGCCCCACCGCCCATTTGCTGGAGTGCTTGCGCTTTAAGCTGCTGTATTTCAGCTGCGATTAGTGCCGAAGGCACGTCAAGCTCGACGATTTCGATGAGCTTGTCCATGACCTGTGCTTTAAGCTTATTGCGGCTAGCCGCTTTGAGCTCGCGCTTCATATTGTTTGCAACTTCTTCGCGAAAGGCCTCATTGCCGCCTTCTTCAACCCCGAAGCTTTTGAAAAACTCTTCGTCTACCGCAGGTAGCACCTGCTCGCTGACGCTATTGAGCACCATGTCGAACTCGACCGCTTTACCGGCCAATTCGGCGTTGTGGTATTCGTCTGGAAAATTGAGAGACAGCGTAAATGCGTCGCCAGCAGATTTGCCAATGAGACCGGCTTCAAAGCCCGGTATCATGCGCTCAGAGCCGATGACCAAATCTGTGCCCGCCGCTTTACCGCCCTGAAATTCTTCGCCGTCGAGCTTGCCGTTATAGTCGATATTTACCCGATCTGTATCTGCTGCAGCACGCTCAACGGTTTCCCAGGTTTGGCGCTGCTTGCGCAATGTTTCGATCATCTCTTCGATATCAGCATCGCCAATATCCGCGCCTAATCGTGACACTTCAAGTGCGCTGAAATCGGGTAGCGTCACCTCAGGATAAACCTCGAAGGTTGCCGTGAAAGTCAGGTCAGCGCCCTCTTCCAGATTGCCAGGCTCGATAGAAGGCTGTCCGGCAGGCTTAACAGACTCTTGGGTCAGCGCGTCGAAATACGATTGATTGATCATTTCGCCGACTACGTCTTGGCGCACGCTTTTACCAAAGCGACTCTTAATCACCTTAAATGGCACTTTACCTTTTCGGAAGCCTTTTAGGTTAACCGACCCCGCAGCCTCTTGCAGGCGCGCATTAATGGCAGTCTCAACCCTTTCGCTCGGCACGGCGATAGTCATTTTTCTCTCGAGACCTTGGGTTGTTTCTATAGAAACCTGCATTGATAAACCTCTTCCGAACAAGAGTAGCTTCCGCGCTCTCGCAGTTAATGAATTGAGTAGTCTTTGGAACTGTTTAAGGTAGTAGATCTGCTCTACAAAGCAGGCGATTTTCCCACAGCAGCTAGCCTTATTCAATCACCGTCTCGTGGGCAAAGACGTAAGTTGGAAAACGGGGTTGCCAATAACTCAAATGAGACACACAATCAGGAACCAGTAAGGCTGCGAAATACAGGTAGAGGACAGCCGTCTAGTCCAATAGGATTCATAAAAACAATAAGGTGGCACAATGAATACTTCAACCGAGGGAAAAGACGAGAACCGTGACTCTGAGGATCTGAGCGCCTGCGTCGGCGAGGTCTATGAGGACAACAGCTTGTGGTATTTCCGCAACACGCTAGGCGAGCAGGTCGGCCCGTTCCGCTATGCAAGCGAGGCGAAATCTAATCTTGAGTCGCTTCTAATGAAGCTTCAAACACGGCTCAAACCCGAAAAATAGCAGCACTAAGCAATGCTTTAAGCGGCTATCGAGGCAGGTTGCACAAGCCTAATCGAACTGCATCGATTAAGTATCTGGGTAGCGTGCTCTAAAAAGAAGAAATAACCCTGCCTTGTAACAATGTGCGCCCGCCCTTTAGGCAGCTGTTGAGCGAGGAGAACAGAAGACCGGCCTACCCTTTCATCATCCCCTCGACCTTGCCAAAAATCCACATCAAGGGTGAGTTTGGCTAACTGGTAATCGAACGGAGCGAACCCCATAGATTCGTCTTGCGCCACGCCCCTCGAGCCTTGGCTGAGCGCCTCGCGCCTGTCCAACACAAGAATGCGACGTAACTCGCTGCTGTTCAAAGCCCGCCTGTCATATTTGCAAAGCTCTCTGCGCAGCGTATCGATATAGTTTCCCGTCGTCTTGCGATCTAAAAGCTCTCGCAGCGTCCAACCATGGCGAACAAGCGTTGCCACCCCTCTATTCATCCAAGGCCGCAGCCCATTAGCCCCCCGAAGCGTAAGCAGCGGCCCGCAGGGTATAGCCCCTAAGCTTATCTGCCCTTTTATGCGAGCTGGGTCTAGTTGCGCCAGTGCCAGTGCATACACTGCACCGTGTCCAAGTGTTAGGGTAGAAACACTGGTGAGCGCTAAATGGTCGAGCAGTTCCACCAAGTCATGAGCAAAAGGCTCAGGTGTGTTGCTGAAGCAAAACTCACTTTTGCCGATACCCGGACGATCGACGGCGATTAACCGAAGGCCACTTAGCCGGGCTTGCTGATGAAAGAGGCATGCTTCGAGGCGGGAACTGCCGTTTGAGTGGAAAAATAGAACTGGCAACCCGTCAGGACAGCCGAACTCACTCCATGCCAGTATTCGTGAGGAAGCGAGGCGCAGTGTATTGAATTCGGCTTCTAACCATCCAGTCTTAGTTGCGGTTGAGGTGACTACAGCACTGACAGCAAGTTTCGTGAGGTGCGTCTTCCCCTTCAAGCGTTCGTTACTTATTGTCATTCCAACGCTCCGTGTGACCTTCAATTCGCATCCAATCCGCGTCTGACGCAAAGCTTGGCGCGGAAAGCTCTCGACAGAGGGATAGTATCGTGGGAATATTTCCCACGTCAACCTGAAGCAGCCTCCGCACAGGCCTGATTGGGAAACGATTTTCCACAGGACTGTTACAGAACTATCAAAGGACTATACTGAGCATATGTCCCAACAAAACACAGACAAGCAACAGGCTTCGAGCCTTGTATTAGCTGCAATCGCGAAAGCCTTGAAGCCAATTGTTCGCCTGCTTCTTCATTACGGTATAGGCTACCCACAGCTTATCGCACTCCTTAAACACCTTTACGTCGATGTTGCGGAAGAGGAGTTGAATAC
>ERZ887942.2107-NODE-2107-length-12652-cov-5.340875_pt1 | contig 12652 bp, 8 predicted proteins | sample MGYA00521099_ERZ887942 | MGnify/ENA primary metagenome ERZ887942 (study PRJEB32303, sample SAMEA104408605) | aquatic metagenome | biome: Brackish water; feature: Pelagic; material: water | place: Baltic Sea | collected 2014-06-07T06:48:00 | depth 16,251 m ... | reverse complement strand
GGAAGCGCCCCGGATGCTACACCAAAGGTCGTTTCTAGTTTTGAATGGCTCAGTAAGGAACTGAGCCCCAAGTATAAGAGATAGGCTGCACCCAAATAGCGAACCGATGTGAAAAGCAGTTCGCTTTCGGTTAGCAAAATGCCTAGCCCAGCTATGGAAACGCTGATGTGTATAGATAGTCCTGCAGCTATTCCGAGAATCGTGAAGTAGACTGGGTAGCTCTTCGATTGCCCAAGACCGTTTTTCATTATTAAGAACATATCAGGTCCTGGGCTCATCATTGCGAAGAGCTGGGTAATAAGTAATACAACTATGACCTCAGGCATTCTTGGTTAGCGTACACAAATAAAGCGGACTTGAAAGTCCGCTTTATCACCTTTGCTGGTAAGTCTCAACCATAGGTCTCAGGGTGACTTATTGTATCATCAGGGGTCTATAAATAGCAGAATATGAGCAGTTTGTAGTTGTTGACAAGCTTTTTTGGTCTTCTAGAATCTAGTCGGCGTCATAAACAGCGACTGTGGTCCAAAGGTCTTTGTTATTGTCAACAAATTCGAGATGGATGGGGTGATCCTGATAAATATTCTGATCCGCAATGTGGTCGAATACGGCTGTCAGGCTGACTGAGTAATCCGTTTTAATGACGGGGCGAGGTGGAGTTTCCGCAGGAGTCCCCACATAGAGGGCAACGACGGTTTCGATCTCGCCCAACTTCTCGACGCGTTTCATAAATGCGGCTTTTTCCTCCTCAGAAACTTCCGGCTTTAGGTAAAAGAATACGGTGTGTACTAACATAATAGAGGTTTTGACCTATGAGCTTGGGGAAAACAAGACCCTATTTATAGTTGTAATCAGGAACCTTCGCGTGTGGGAAGCGTCCAGAAGGCACGGAAGCGGTCTACCTGATCCGATGCATTTTTCCATCGCCAAGAAGACCAAATCTAAGCAAGAAAAGTCCTCCTAAAACACACACTTTGCCTCAAGCACCTCACAGTTCAGTTCACAACGAATTCGATAGAGACGAAAAGCGAAAATGGCGGCCTATTATCCTCGCGGTGGTTGGGTCCATACTCTCGCACATGCTATTGTATCTGTTTATTCCTGAAACACTGATGATAATGGCTAGCACAGATGTGCCGAAGCAAAGCTGGCAGGAGTTCGATATCATCCTTGCGGAAGAGGAGCCGGAAGTCATGAAGCAGTTTGTTCCGGTGAATAAGGACGATATTCCCAACGCTCCGGATGACACCGAGAACTTTGCTTCTCAAGACGCTCAGGCTAAGAATACTGAGCTCAGAGAGGACTTAAATGAAGATACGCCTTTTATTGAGGGAGAATCGGAGGAGTTTAATAACCTGGTGCAGGGGCAACCGATTAATATCCCACCCAGCCCGCCGGTTCCTCCGTCTCAGGCGAATGATTCCCAACAGCAGCAACAGCAGCAGACGCCCAGTATTCCTCAAATCCGGATCAATCGGCCCATGGGCGAAGATCAGATCAATGAGGAGCGAGCCCGGACCCCTGTTGCATTGGAAGACGAAGCGATTGATGAGGAAAGCCCGCTGTCTATACCTGAGATCCCGGAGGAGGTTCCAGAGGATGAAGAAGCACTTGAAGTCGTGGAAAGTGAAGATGATGCCCTGGAAGATCGCACTAAGATCGATGACGGCGTAGTTCAGGATGAACGACCATTTACCCCTCCGCAGGACGCTCAACCTGAGCCGAATCCGGAGAATCGTCCAGCACGCTTGCCTCAGCCCAGAGTGAAGTATGCGAACAGCGGCCCGCTGAAACATCACATGGCCGGCGTGTCACAAATCGCGCAAATGGCGCAGTATTCGGCGGAATTTAGTGAATTCGGGGATTATCTGGAGCGTATGTTTGAAACGATTGAAATCGAATGGCATAACCTATTGAGCCAACAGCGTTTGGCGGAACGTCGTTCGAGAGTTTCAATTGCGTTTTTGATCAATGAGGATGGAGAGATCGTAGATTGGGAGATTGTGCAAACCACCTCCACGCTTCAGGCTCAGGTTATCTGCGCGGCAGCCATCAACAATCGGGCACCATTCGGTGAATGGTCACAGGATATGAAGACTACACTCAATGATCCGGAACGGATCATCGTAAACTTCCTATTCCGTTGAGTTTTAGTTATGGAGCTTGATTCGGTCTTCGAGAGTTTGCCGCTGGGCAGGAATGTCAAAGTGTTGGGGGTTCATCCTCTCGGACTGGTAGCGTTGGAGAAGCCTTGTGGGGTTCTATCTCATCCGAATGTTGAGGCGGATAGAAATCGTAGCTTGCTGCGTGCTGGGTGGAGTAAAGATCGTGAGCGTTATGCATGGAAACTCGGTGAGAAATCCGCTCGGTTTTATTTACTCCATCGCTTGGATTCAGCTACCTCAGGCGTCATTCTTGGTTGCGTGAATCCCAACCTCGCACGCGAACTGAAAAAGGAATTTGCAAAACGTCGAGTTTCGAAAACTTACACGGCAGTCGTGGGGGGCATTGTGCGGGATAGTGATACTCATTGGAAGGACAGCTTGAGGAAGCGCATGGTTGGGTCCCGGTTGAGGGTGGATGCAAATGCCCGAGGGGGAGGGCTGGCGGAAACTCGCGTGACAATTGTTGAATCAAAACGCAGCAACCCTCGGTTGACCTTGTTGCGGTTCAATCCGCTAACTGGGAGAACGCACCAGTTGCGCGTGCAATCCGCCAAACGTAATACTCCGATTCTGGGGGATACCACTTACGGAAACTTTTCATTCAATCGAGAGGTGCAAAAGGCGATCGGCAAGCAGCGGTTGTTTTTGCACGCTTCGTCCATTCGTATCCGATGGGATTGGAAAGAGGAGGCGCACGCTTTTAACGCTTTTTCAGAGACGCCTGAGGTATTCGAACGGGTGATGAAGTTGAAGTATTGATTGGGAAATAATCTGGTTGCTGGATGCAATCGCATGATCCTTATTCGTGATCATGATTTTACCACGCGAAAAGAAGTTAACTGAGGCTCAACTGAAAGAAGTCACCGAGATCGTCGAGTCCTTTAACTGTAAATTGCAGACGATAATTGGGACGGAACGCTCAATCTACGCGATTCTCGGTGATGAACGCAGTGAGACCATGGTAAATCGTCTGGAGGGATTATCCTATATCGATCGCGTCGATCGCATTCAAACTCAGAACAAGCTCATGAGCCGCCATTCAGATCTTGCAAGTCACAAGATCCAAATCGGAGGAGTTACCGTCGGAGAAGAACTGCTGGTTATTGCTGGCCAGTGCACGGTCGATCCGAAGAATCCTAATTACTTTATTGAAACAGCTCATGCGGTTAAGGAAGCAGGTGCTAAGGTCCTTCGTGGAGGGGTTTGGAAGCCCCGAACCACTCCTCATTCGTTTCAAGGCGACAACCGTTCGATAGAAACCGTACTGGAAGCGCGCGCTCAAACCGGGTTACCGGTGAATATCGAAGTGATGGACGAAGAGCAGTTGGCAATCGCGATGGATGCGAAGATCGATATGGTCCAGGTCGGTACCCGTAATGCATTGAACTACTCCTTGTTGAAGAAGATCGGAAGTGCCACCAAGGATAACGGTACTCTGGTGCTTTTGAAACGGGGTCTTCACATGGGCAAGACATCCGAGTTCGTATCCGCAGCTGAATATATCGTCGCAGCGGGTAATCCCAACGTGCTTTTGTGCCCCAGAGGAACGGCTCCAGGTTTGGATGGTTATCGAAATCACCCTGATGAGAGCATCACGCCACTGTTGAAGGAACAAACGTGGGCACCTGTCATCGTGGATCCGTCTCACTCCGTTGGGCGCGCCGTCTATGTGCCTTTCTGTTCGGCGGCAGCCATCGCTTATGGAGCAGACGGTGTATGTATCGAGAGCCATTTGGATCCTCAGGAAGGCATCGGTGATGATCCTAAGCAATCAGTTACGCCAGAGGTATTAAAGAATCTCATTGTTGAGCTAAAAGGGCTCTGGTCATTGCGCACGAAGTTTCAAAGTCCCTGAGTATCTCTTGTGTCGATGTCTGAACCTGCAACAATTAATCCAGGGTGGCGTGTCATCGCGTATTCAGTGCTTGGATTTGTCTTGCTGCTTGGTGTGTTGGTGGGGGTTCAGCGTCTATTTTATTACAATTACCGGATTCCTGAGTCGATGGTTTGGGAAAAGGTTGAGCAGGAGTCCGCTATCTATGACTTGGAACCGTCCTTTGTATTCGCTATTGTATTTGCTGAGAGTTCCTTTCGGCCTCGCGCCCGAAATACAGGTGGGAATGGAATGATGCAGGTGAGTGAGGCTACGTGGGGTGACATGTGTAACTACCCTTATGATCAGGTATGGGATTGGCAGGTAAATATAGAAGTCGGAACGGCCTATCTGGGGTGGTGTAAAGACTACCTGGAAAACAAGAAAAGCTTTTCCTATCCCTTACTCGCCGCTTGCTACAATAAAGGGCCAGACTTCGTAAGGAGAAATAAGTTTGATATTTCTGAAATTGGTAAGACCACAAACGTGGTTTATAAGGAGCTGTTCAAAGGAAACCTGTCGCCGATCGGCTATTAGAGGTCCGAGTAGGATTTGTGCCAGCTTTTGATCAATTCGGCGTCCGCTGCTCCGTCGAAGGTAATGATGCGGTACTTTGATCGATAACTGAATCCAGGTTTTAGGATAAATGAGCCTTTGACGACCGGCGAGAATACGAAGTAGGGCATTTTTTGGTGTATCCTTATTGGTTGAGGGTATCTGAAGTTGGAAGGATGATCCAATACCGCAAAACCTGCTTCCTCACCGTTGATGCGCCCAAATACCGCTATCCAATCGGGTGTGGTATGATTGGCAGTGACTCGGTCTCGTTTGCCATCGCTGGTCAGTATTTCCATGGGTGTTTCGAAATGTGTGATATCATCTGCGTTCCAGTGTGCACTTCCACGGAATCCGAAACCTCCATAGTGGTAGGGATGTAGGTAGATTTCCTCAGTCGTAGCGCACTGTTGCTCGATCTCAATGTCTATGATGAAAACACCGTCTTCTTCGCTTACGCGGACGTTCCATGCTTCGTCGATCGCTGCGCCTTTCTTAAGGCTGATTTGCTCGAGAGTGACCCTAAATGAATCATTGGCTACCTCCGATACCTGTTTGTGTCTTACCGTCCCGAGCTTCTGGTGCTGATTCCAGAAATCTACAACCTCATGTTTAAAGGTAGCGCGTGTCCAGGCGTTGAATACGGCATGTTGATGCACGTGACCGATCGGAAATGCATCGGTAAGAACCTTGCCCGATGGGGAATGAAGGGGGTGGATGAAGCCGCTTCTTGAGTAAATCGGATCTAGCTCGTTCGGTGGGGTAACTGTCTCAATATGGTAGCTGAGTACTGGCTTTCCCGAAGCGAATGCCGTTAACGCTTTGTTGGTCTCCTTTATCTCTATTTCACCTGCGGCTATAGATGTGAAGCAAACGATCGTAACGAGTGTCTTAAATGCGGTGTGTGTAGTCATCGAAAGAGCTAGGGTTAACTGGATGTCAGTTCGTGAGTTTCTGAATGCTGAATGCATTCGAGTATAGAGTATCAGTATTTGAGAGGATTAATTCAAAAGTAATGTGGTAAGAATGAAAAATTTTAAGTGACCTGAGTGGTTCGGATGCGTAGAATCACCTTCTACTCTTATGATACAATCAATTACTACCCGAACTCTTGTTCTATTGCTCGCTTTGTCAGCATTCGCTTTTGGTGCTGATCGCCCCAATATTCTGTGGATTACGAGCGAGGATAACAGCCCTTTTATTGGGTGCTATGGCGATCCTTTGGCCAACACACCGAATATCGACAGCATGGCTAAAACGGGTGTCCTCTATAAAAACGCCTATTCAACGGCTGCGGTTTGTGGTCCAGCCAGAACGACCCTGATTCTCGGGATGTATCCGCCGACGTTGGGAGGTGAGCATATGCGAAGCCAAACGCCGCTCCCCAGTTTTGTGAAGCTTTATCCCCAATACCTACAAGAGGCTGGTTACTATACGACCAACAATAGCAAGAAGGACTACAATATCGATCAGGACTTGCCTGGCTGGGACGATAGTAGTACCAAGGCCCATTGGAAAAATCGTCCTGATGGATCACCGTTTTTCGCGATTTTCAATACGAATATAACCCATGAGAGTCGTTTGCATCCGTCACGGCATACATTTCCTACTGGAGCAGATCCTGACAAGGTGCGTGTTCCAGCCTACCTTCCGGATACACCCACGGTTCGGAACAGGATCGCGACATACTATCATCGCATTGCTGAGATGGATACGTTTGTTGGCGAAAGGCTGAAGGAATTAAAAGATGCCGGGCTCGCTGAGGATACGATCGTCTTCTATTACTCAGACCACGGTGGTGTTATGCCTCGTAGCAAACGCTTCATCTATGACAGTGGCACCCATGTTCCTTTAGTGATTCACTTCCCCAAAAAATGGGAGCACTTGTCTCCGAATAAGCCGGGAACTAAAACAGATGAGTTGGTGGGGTTTGTAGATTTTGCGCCCACACTCTTGAGCCTCATCGGAGCCAAGATTCCCAAGCATATGCAGGGGCATGCCTTCCTCGGTGAGAAACGTTCTGAGCCAGCTGAATATGCTTACCTCTTTCGCGCGCGGGCTGATGAGCGTATCGACTTTAAACGAGGTCTTACGGATGGTCGTTACCGCTATATCCGAAACTACTTGGCTTACCTGCCAACAGGGCAACATGTAAACTACCTCTGGGACAACCCGGCAACCCCGGAATGGGAAGCGATGTTCAAGGCGGGCGAAACCAACGAAGCCCAAAGCGCATTCTTTCTGCCGGCACCGTTGGAAGAGCTATTTGATACCCAGGCGGATCCAGATGAAGTCAATAATCTCGTGGATAATCCGGCTCATAGGGAAACCTTGCTGAGAATGCGTGCGGCAAATCGTGCTCATATTCTGAATACGAGAGATACCGGATTTATGCCGGAAGCATTGATGGTAGAGTGGAGTAGGGGGTCCGGTAAGACGCCTTACCAAATAGGACAGGACGCTGTTCAATATCCTCTTGAAGAGATCTTGGATGCTGCGGACGCTTTGTTGGATAAAGGAAAGAAGGCTATGCCTGAACTTATCAAGCTTTTAGACTCTGACGATCCGTTAGTCCAATATTGGGCGTTAGTGAATTGTATGGTGTTGGGTAAGGATGCCTCGAGAGCGACTCGGAAAATTAAAGAGCTTACTCAAAGCACGATCGCTGCAACCCGTATCGCAGCGGCTGAGCATCTGGCTCGGATTGGAAAAATGGATCCACGTCCAGTCCTCAACGAAGTTCTTTTGAATAACCCCAATGTCCTGGCTCGATTACAAGCGATCAATGCACTCGACCATATACAGGCAAAGTATCCATACGATAAAACGGTATTTGAAAAATCGATGGCTATTTGGCCCATCAATGGCGATGATCTCGAAGCGGCTGAATGGATGGGACGTTATAAAGCCTACGATGTTCGAGTCATGGAATTCCTCGAAGCCCAGCGAGGAGAGTAACTGCTCGATTTGAATACCGTTAGCGGTTCTTCGTCTTCGGAACTCTTTCTGCGGCTACCAAATAGAGGTGGGCCAGTAGCTTGTTTTTTAGTGCCTCTGCAATTGCTGGTTTGTCCTCGCTAATGTCCCGACCTTCTTCAGTCGGGTTAGTGCTAACGTCGAACAGCTCAATGGCCTTGATGGAATCATCGCTGTTCCAAAAGAGCATGAGTTTGTGATCGCCTTGCCGAACAGCTGAAAATCCGCGACGGGGGCGGTGAAAGAACAGCGCTTCCTGGGGACGTTTAAATGATCTATGATCTCCTTTCATCAGCGATATCAAACTAACTCCATCTACTTCGTCAGACAGCTCGCGTGCATTGCCTCCAGCAAGGTCGTGGAAAGTGGGTAGGAAATCATAACCTGCAACCGGTGTTCTGGTCACGGAACCGGGTTTGATCCCTGGCCCTTTCACAATGAACGGAACTCGGATACCGCCTTCATAAAGATGATGTTTTGCACCGGTTAGTGGAGAATTGGGTGCCGTCTTTTCATTGTCTCCACCCGGTACCGTTCCGCGACCACCGTTGTCGGTGGTGAAAAAGATGTAGGTGTTTTCGTCGACACCAAGCGACTGAATGGTATCGATGAGTCGTCCCACACCGTCGTCCAGTTCTTCCATCATAGCGGCCCATGCGTGTGGGTAGGCACGGTCAGTGGGCCCTTTTTGCTGATACTTCTTGAGCATCTTTTCCGACGTCACGACTGACAGATGCTGTGCGTAGTAACTGACCTGGACATAAAATGGTTTTTCCGCTGTTACTTGTTCGTGCATGAATCCGATCGCTCGGTCCGTTACTGTCTTTGTTCGCTTGGGATCTTCGTTGTCGATAAAGTGGGGAGGTCCTTCAGCGTGATTGCCTGAGGCGATTCCCAGAGACTTCGGCATCCCACCAGTTATGTTTCCAGTCATACCATCACTGGCATCATAGCCGCTTTCTTCGGGAGTGGATATCATCTGCTCACCCCATTTTCCAAAGTGAGCGGTTTGATAGTCAGGATTGGCTGCTTTTAGAGCCTTGGGAATCGTAAGATGGTCAGCTGGAATCCATGAAGGGCTTGCGAATTCAGTGCCGCTTCTCGCGGCGGTCGTTCCGCACAGAATACTGCGACGGGTGGGTGTGCAAAGTGGAGCCGGAGAATAACCGCTCGTGAACCGCATACCGTTATGCATCAAACGATTCATATTGGGCGTTTCCAGATAGTCTGATCGGGAGCTCTTTAGCTTGGGGTCCATATAATCTGACAATTGGCTCCAACCGTGATCGTCGGTCAGAATCAGAACAATGTTGGGACTCGTATTTGCTTCGAGAAAGTTCGCCGTAGCGACGACAAGGAAAGTGGCAAACAGCGACTTTAGCTTCATAGTGGAAAAATGGGTTTTAGAGAGAAGGTAATTTGTATATCCAGCCAGAGATTGTGATGGGTTCTCTGGTTGGTCAATATCTACGACTTGAGTGGATTTTGTACGCAAGAAGCCCGGGTGCTTCCAGCTCCCCGGGCTTCTAAGAACAGAACTACTACAAACTAAAACTTAAATGTATTACTGAGGTAAATGGTGCGTGGATTCGGAATCCGAATCACCGCGACCTGACCATCTGGATTGGTCTTTACAGGAATATCGTCATTGTCGCCAATGGCATTGCGAATGTTTAGCTGAATTTTCCAGTCGATCTTGTCTGTCAGCTGCTTTTCATAGGAAAGCCAAAAGTCGCCACTGAAAAGGCCATCATCAAAGAAGGGCTGGTTTACATCAGGTATGGGAACACCCGTTTCCGGCTCGAGCGTGAAAACATATCCCGTAGCCGCCTTGCTCTCCCAGCGTCCGGCTCCTCCGATAGATAAGCCTTTCAGCCGTCCTTCCATAAACCGATAGGAGTTAACAATAGTGTAGCGCCACTCGCGTTGTTCGTTCGACACAGTATTGTCTAGTGCGGTTGCTCCGCGGATGGGAGCAACGCTCTCTGACAACCAGACTTCATCAATCGGACGTGTGGCTACATCGCCGGAGGCGTCTCTTCGCAACTCGCCGAGGCGGGTACTGTTAAGGTTTGCCGTGAATTCTTCCACAACGGCTGCCATTACTGAGGCGGTATTGCTAGCTATTGTCTCCTGTTGGCTGATATTGGCGAAAATTCTCCAACCGGGAATCGGATTCGCGACCATCTCTAGCTCAAACCCTTCCGCAACACGATCTTGGGTGGATCTAAGAGCGGGAATATTATCCCATTCTATCTGATCCCAGACGCCGTCTCCTAGCTCGTTGTCTGCTTGTCGTGGGTTGGTGATTTCGCGGAGCTCCGCGGGAACCGCGTTAAGCATTTGCGTATAGAAGGTGTCATAGTCCTGAATTGGGAAAGCGGCCGGATCTCCTTTAACCGTTACCAACTGATTATCAAAAGTTCTACCCGTAAGATCAGCATCTCGGTAGTTGTTAATACGGCCAAATGCTTCCTGGGCTACATTTACCGATACGCCAGCATCCACATCGCTCAGCGTTGTGGAAAACCAGTTCGCTTTGATGATAAACTTGTTGTCGTTGATTCCAAGCTGAACTCCGTATTCTTCAGTGGTGCCTGTAGGTTGTCCGATTGGCTGACCAAGAGCATTATTTCTTAGCCCGACTGGATTGAAGTTTTCTGATTCAGCGTAATGTGCTTGCAGATCTATGCCACCTGGGAGCTCTCCAAGCAGATCTTCGGGAAACCGTCCAACGATACTCCATGTAGTTGTGTCTCCGGTTTCTTCAAGACTAGGCGTATCAGAGAGGCGTGAAAAACCAGGAGTCCATCGGCCCAAGTCGTCACGGTCGTCGAAGCCTACTTCCGCTTCTGTTGCTCTGCTAAAACTCGTTGTGTCATCTTCCCGATATCCAAAGAGACCGATCAGGTTTTCATTTAGCAAATAACTTTGCCAAGCGAAGGCCTTGGCTTCGATGTTGGTTTGGCTGATTCCTTCATTGTTAAGGTATCGTTCAACCTGAACATCTCCGGTTCTGAGTGTCCTTTCAGCAGTCGCTGAACTGGTGTCGGTATAAAGAACGTTATATGAGTCTCCGGGTTGTGGGCGATCCACATTCAGCTGGTTGATTCTTACATCATCCAACGATTGGACTCCGAGCAAGGAATCACTGCTAAAGAAAACATAGCTTGCCGTGCTACGTGCAGCATTGAGTGTGTTGCCTTGGACAGCCGAACGCACATCAAACGAATCGCTCACCCAGGCTTCTCTCCAATTATAGCTGTGGTTATCACGGGTATGGTCATTATAAAGACCGGTGATACGATGGCGACCGAACCATTTTAAAAATCCGTCGTTTTCCGTAAGGTCAAATTCGCCGAATACAGTCACTCTGAAGGTTTCCCGATCGATCTCTGCAAACCGGGTTTCGGGACGCCCTACGCGGGTATAGGCTCTTCCCAGATTAGGATTTGGTTGTCCGTTCGGTAGGTATTCGGAAATAGATACGTAAAGGTCGTAGGGCCCGGTTGTACTGGTTCCTCCACTTCCTTGGAATAGGAAGTCTTGATAGGATTCATAGTGTTGATCATCATAGGCAATCTCTACGGCTAACTTGTTGTCGAAGAAGCTTTGCTCTAACGCGAAGTTCTTGGCGTCGAATTCGCGTTCAACGAGATCGATTCCACCTGAGTAGACATTGTTTCTATAATCGAATACGTTCGTGTTCTGAATCGTGGGCGGTGCGAATCCGATTGCATAGGGTTCTGAGTAGGGACTGTTTGCGTGGTAGTCGACTGTCCGGTTCAGGGCAGTATCTCCCGGTGCATCGGGACCAAATGCTGCGATCGCTCCCGGAGAACCTGCGAGTCCGGTACTCGCTAAGGTATCAAGGTTGCGGTTCCAGGTTAGGAGACTTTGGTAGCCTTGGAGTCCGTTGCCAGATCCCAGGTCGGCCGAATTACTGTTCGGGTTGTCCCATGCGGCTGCGATCCAGCGGAACCAACTCGGGTGCGTGTTAGTGTTGATGCCACCTTCAGCATTTATCTCCAAAGGATTGTACGTTGTTTGGAACTCCCAAGTGCCCCCTTCACTGGGGGATACTACGCGACCTGGAGGTGCGATGCCGGAAAACTGTTCTATATTTGCGGGAATCGGCTCAAACCACCCATGATAGGCAACGGTCGGTGGAATGATCTCAACGGGAGAACCATTTTGGTCGCCCTTTTCAAAGTTCATACGGAATTTTGTGGCATCAAAAATGTCACTACCTTTGTTTTCTAATAAGACCACATCCAATGCTCCGTAGATACGGGTTTGGTCTTCGAATGCGGGATCCTGCTTGAATTTTTGGCTTTCATTTAAAAATGAAACCCGAAGCGCTACGCGATCTTCCACGATGCTTTTGTTGTAGTCGAACTCCGTGCGCCAACTGCTGTAATTGTCGAAGCGAACCCCAATTTCCCCGAAGTCGCTGTTCTGTATGGCTTGTTTGGTTGAGTTTTCAATAACACCGCCTGGGCTGCCAATCCCGAACAATAGTGAATTAGGACCGCGGCTAACAGTCACTCGATCGGTGTTATAGCTGTCGAATGGGATGTCGGTGAGGAACAGTCCGCGTGTTAGATCGGCTCGTCCCAGTCCGCGAATCCGTTGATTAAATTGTGGGTTGGTTCGCTCGCCTGATGTCAGGAATCGACCCCCATTATTCTCGTCTGCAGTCGCACCTGAGAAGTTTCCTTGGTAGCCGCCAACTTCAGTATTTGAAGTATAGGATAGTAAGGTTGCTGCATCGGTAGCTCCGGTGTCGTCTAAAAACTCAGACGTGTATACGCTAATAGCTGCCCCAAGGTCTTTAAGGTCAGTTCGTACACGAGTTCCGGCGAGAGTTGCCGTTGCTGTGTATCCAGTATCCTCGGAGGCATCGACCGTAAATGGGCTGAGGTCGAATACTTCTTCTTCGTCGGTGCTTTCCTGTCCGGAAGTAGCGGGTGGGGCTACCAGGAGCAGGGTTGAAAGGAGTCCACTTAAGAACCCCTTATTTCGGTTATTTTCTAGTCTCATGTCAGATTGCGTGGGCTTTTCAGTTAGTAGTGGGAGTTGT
>ERZ887942.2106-NODE-2106-length-12653-cov-5.310446_pt1 | contig 12653 bp, 8 predicted proteins | sample MGYA00521099_ERZ887942 | MGnify/ENA primary metagenome ERZ887942 (study PRJEB32303, sample SAMEA104408605) | aquatic metagenome | biome: Brackish water; feature: Pelagic; material: water | place: Baltic Sea | collected 2014-06-07T06:48:00 | depth 16,251 m ... | reverse complement strand
AATTTAAAATATCTTTGAACAGAGGGAACGCTCGGGAAGACAAAAAGATGAATGATAAGATTGTTATTATGCGCTTACCTCTCCGCTTCCATAGCTACGCCGCACAATTCGATTTTAGAAGTGCGGACTTATGAGCTCCCGAGAAAAAGGCTAAACGTCTTTTGATTCGAATAAGGCGATCAATGAGACTCTGTTTACAAGTCAAAAATAAAGCTGACAGCAAAGCGACAGGCCACTTTTCCTTCCAAGGTGTGCACGGAACTTGGAGTGGCACCAGGCGACGAGTTGGAATTGAAACCAGCTAAAGTGAGTGGTGAGAACGTTTGGATTTTGAAACCTGCTTCCAAATCCCGCTCAAAATGGATGGGATCTTTGAAACAGTACTCACGTAATGCGAGAGGATATCATTCCATGAAGTCTATTCGCAGGAGTGTAGCTAAAGGAAGATCAAGCCATTGAGTAATGTCTGAAAAAACTTCCCTCGGCCTGGACACATCTGTTCTTGTTCGTCTGCTTGTCGGTGAACCCGAAAAACAGGCCAAAAAAGCCGAAGAGGCGCTCGACTCTATATCTAAGTCGGGAGGGAAAGTTTTTGTTTCAGACCTGGTTCTTTCTGAGACCTACTTTGCGCTATAATTTCATTACCAAGTTCCAAAGAAAGATGCAATCTCCGCCCTCAAGAACCTATCCCAAACAGAAGAAATTGAGTGCTCTTCAATCGCGCGACGTGTATTAACGGAGCCTAACCTTCACTCGGCGAACCCAGATTTTGTTGATCGAATAATCCATGGTCAATATGAGGTCACTGGAACTTATATGCTCACCTTTGAAAAGGCAGGAAAGAAACTTCACAATACCCAGGTTCTTTAGACTAAAATCCCCGTCCTTTTGGCTCCGCCAGGATTAAGCCGAATAGATTGGTTGGCCTCCCGGTAAATCCCATCAGGGTTTAAACGTCTTAAGCGAAAGGTCTTCGATGCATTTGAAGTGTTTATAATTCGAAGTACAAAGTTCCGTTCCATTCTCTATGGCCGTTGCAGCAATAAGAGCATCTGCCATTTGGATACCATGTTTAAGTGCATATTCCTCTATGTAAATAGAAGCACGTTTTCCGATGTTTTCACTCAGTGGTAACACAGTGAAATCAAAGTCCGAAAGAAACGAATGGATCAACTTTTTCTCCTGACTGTTTCGGACTCCCTGAAATAATTCCATGTAACTGACAATCGATAGAAATCTTTCGCCTGAATCAGAATCAATTCGCTTAGCCGCATTTTCGTTTCCCTTAAAACACCAAATTAGGACATCCGTATCAAAGAGCATACCGGTTCGATCTGATTTTCTTCATGTAATCGAGAACGTCCTTTTTACTTTGCGAATCCGAATGCATTCCAAAGGCAGGATGATCTTTTACTCGTAAGCCTTTTCCTTCAGATTTCGTAGGCGTAATTACAGCAAAGGTTTTTCCACGCCGTGTCAGGGTAACTTTTTGGTTTTTATCAATGGCCTCCACTACCTTGTTTGTCTGCCTGCGGAGTTCTAGAAGTGAAGCTTTCATTTTATTAATTGTGTGCACTTAACCTGCACACTTTATTTATCTCGTCAATCAAGAATTCGACAGATCAGTGAAGCGTTAATAGAGAGAATGACTGAACTAATCCTATGGAATTCCTAGGTTACTTGGCTGGTATCATGGCTCTTGCCGTACGATCATCCACCACAAAGTGACCAAGGGATCGATTTGACAAATCACGGATCTGCCAGATTTCGCCTGGACCGGAGGTTTGTTTCTTTTGAGTTCCTGCATCAATCTCACCAAACGGTTGCGGTTCACCATCGGCATCCATTTTGAATAGGCTTACCGCCTCGGATCGCTCATTGAAGAAAAATATGTCAAAGGTTCCTCCATCATGCTTGGAGGCGGGTGCAGGTCCGTTACTTACCGGATGCCAGGCAAGTGGCGTTAAGGACCTGGGAGTTGCGGGGATGTAAGGCTCGAATTCTTTTGGGGCAAGCGCACGCAATTCATTCAGCTTAGCCAGGTGTTGGGGTTTTGTTGCGAGGTTCGTCCATTCGTAAGGATCGGAAGCGACGTCGTACATTTCCTCATCTCCGTTTGCATAGTGAATATAGCGCCAATCTTCTGCGCTAAGCCCAAAAGTACCGGGTTGCCCTGCATGGGTGACGGAGACGTGTGGCCAATCAGCATTGGGATTGCGGAGTAACGGCACTAAGCTGGGTCCATCGTTATCCGTCTTTCCCGGAAGGCCACAGAGCTCGATCAGGGTTGGAAACAAACTGAGCAGATTAACCGGACGTGAACAAACGCTTCCTGCCGTCGTACCTTGGGGCAGTCCAAATACTCCCTTTGGCACTTTAACGATAAAGGGTACTCGGGTAACCGCGCGCCACATGGTGTACTTTTGCCAATGCTGCTTCTCTCCCAAATGCCAGCCGTGATCACTCCACATGACTACGATGGTGTTATCCCGGTTCGGGCTTTTCTCGAGCGTATCCAAAACGCGCCCCAGCATGGCATCGGCATAGGCGATGGAAGCCAAATAAGCCTGTATGCCTTGTCGCCATTGTCCGTGTTCACGAATGTGCGCGAAGTAACGATTGGGACCGGCTTTTTTCCCTGCCTGCGGAAGGTCATCCAAATCATCTTCTTTATAGCCAGGTGGAAGTTGCACGTCCTCAAGAGGAAACAGATCGAAGTATTTTTTGGGGACAAACCAGGGTTCGTGAGGACGGTAAATACCACAGGCCAGAAAGAACGGTTTGTCATGCTCCTCCATGAGTTTTTCACTCACGTAATCAGCCACCTTTGAATCACCGCCGAATTCGTCGTCCGTTACGTCAAACGCATGCCAGTCGGTTTCCACATATTGCCAAGGCCCACCACGAGGGAGTGACTTGGGACGTTCTCCCCAGGGCATGTGAGGCGGAAAGGGATCTTCCGTTTCCTTGGCCGGGTAATACTCATCCCAGGAATCGGCATCGATAAAGTAATGTAGCATCTTCCCCGAACCACCCGACCAGTAACCTTGATTGGAAAAATATTTGGGTAACAACTCCGCATCCGGCATTATCTCACGCATTTTCTGACGATTGGAGTACATACCTGATACATGCGGCGATCGTCCGGTAAAAATAGCCGAACGCGACGGATTGCAGGCCGGGGCGGGACAATGAGCATTGTTAAAAAAGACTCCGGAGTCGGCCAAACGGTTCAGGTTGGGCGTAATCGCCTGAGGATGCCCGCCCATGGGCTCGATCCAGTCGTTGAGATCGTCCATGGCGATAAAGAGAATATTGGGTCGTTCATTCGCCCAGCAGGTGTTCGCGCCCAAACCAAGACCCAACATAAGCAACGGTATGGAAAAAGAGGTGATCAAAGAGAACGGGTTTCTAAACAGGATCTTATGCATCTGCTAACGTTTACAGGTTAATGCCCGCCTCTGTTCGGACAGGACAGTCGACATCATACTATATATTAACCCCCATATTGCTATCACAATAGCTAAGCTACCTCATACACAGAATCCGAACGGGAAGAATTGAATGAAGAACACTTACCTCCAATCGAGTCCCTCAGGCAGCTTGTTGAGATTCTCGCATCCGTCTTCCCGAACGATGACCATATCTTCTAAACGAATGGCACCGATGGCTCTACAATAGAGTCCGGGCTCAATCGTCAGAGCATCTCCCACCAACAGTTCCGGTCCTTTAAAATCGAGCAACGGCGGTTCGTGAACCTCGAGGCCTATTCCATGGCCGGTGCCACAGGTCATAGCGCAATAGGTATCGGGGTCATTCTCCGTCGGCAAACCTGAATCATAGCCGTAAGCGGCCAACGTCTCCAAAGTCACCTCATGAATACGTTGCCCAGAAATACCAGCCCTGGTTGCTTTGATCGCATCCTGTTTCGCTGCTGCTACAGCCGCATGCATCCGTATCACTTCATCCGGTACATCACCATGTACAACCGTTCGCGTGCAATCGCCGCAATAATGCGTGGATAGATTGGTTGGGAAAATATCCACAATGACGGGACTACTCGTCTTAATAACGCCCGCCCCTAAATAATGGCAATCAGCTGCCAACGGACCACAGGCAATAATTGCAGGCCGGCCTGAAAAGCTTCGCTCCATAAAAAAACGGTCCACCTCCAAACGGAGAAATTCAGACGTCATGGGTCCACCGTTCACCACTAATTCGCCTGCTGAGTTCGCATCGGCTCGCGCGATCAGTCGGCAAACCATTTCAACTGCTTCTTCGGTGACACCCTGGGCTTCTTTGAGAAATGCAACTTCCTCTTCAGTTTTCTGCCTACGATCCAATACTCCTAGATCTGCGTCGTACTCTACTTCAATACCCGCGCGCCGAATCATCTCTACATAAACCAATGGTAACCTCCTGTCTCCAACGGCGACTGTCACACCGTTCCGACGCAAACACTCAGCAGTCGCTTGGGCATTGGCCGTTTCACGATCCCCTGAAAGCCCACCCTCCGGAGTAAAATCAGCCGGGCAATAAACCTCATCGACCCGAGCGTGAGCCGATGCCCTCTCCATCTCAATATCTCGAAGAATCAGTAAACGCTTTGAACGCTCTTCGAACTCGATCAATACAACGGAATCATGAACCACAAACTGAATACGACGAAATAAGGAAGCATGTTCTTCCGGTGGACCCGCCATAACAATGGCTCTTTGCGGTGCTCTTACCATAGGATAAAGTGTATGAACTAATTCCCATAATGAAGCTATTAAAATATGGTCAAATATTCCGCCAAACAGGTTCCCATTTCAACCTCATAGCGCACCGGAGAAATCTTTTCTAAAACCTAAAAACTCCCACTGCTTTCGCAAGCGGTTTTACACAGGTCATTCCAGAACTCTAGATCTGTAAAGCTTTGACTGCGTTTTTCGACGACCAGCTCTCCAATGCATGCGATGCTTTCGCGCCCACATGAACAAAGCTCTGTCATACCCGATATCTTCACCCGTCCGTTCTGACTCCAGCCATTTAAGCTTATTGATCTCATGCTTTTCTCGCACTAAGTCGTTATACACAGAAGACCGCTCCAGAAGCTTGATAGCATCTTTTACTTTCAACGTTCTCCTTCGGAATATAGGGTGGGAAGTCATGGGTTTAGTCAGTAAATTTAATAAAACAGGGGAGTATTGCAACTAGTGATACGAGCTTCGCTCTAAATCGGATAAAACTCATATCTAAAACCCTGTAGCCTTTTCAGGAATTGGGGTTTAATCACGATGTATGTCCATTAGATCCCCGCGAAGTAAAAAAAGTTGCGTTCCGCTTATCCATCGACTTTCGCTTTCTTCTCCAAAACTGAGTCATTCTGCTGGATTGAGGCGACGGTTCACCGCAGTTACTCTACTAATTCCCGGTTTGCATTCGTGGACAGACTCACCTTTTCTGATCTCATGAAAAGCTTCGTTCGTGTCTTTCTTATTTCGGTCCTATTTTCGCTACAAGCCAGCGCTGAAAAACCCAATATCCTGTTTATTGCGATTGATGATTTGAACGATTGGGTGAGTCCACTCGGCGGCCACCCACAGGTTAAAACCCCCAATATGGAGCGCCTAGCCCAACGGGGAACCACCTTCTTAAACGCCCATTGCCAGTCGCCGCTTTGCAATCCCTCACGCACGAGTCTGATGACCGGATTAAGACCCACCTCGACCGGGATATACGGACTGGCTCCGTGGTTTCGTGATGTCGATGAATTTAAATATGTCGTGACACTCCCCCAATATCTGGAAACCCAAGGCTACAAGACCTACTCTACCGGTAAGATTTACCACGGTGGTTATGGTCGCAAAGAAACCGACAGCGAGTTTCAATTGCTTGGACCTCCGGCCGGTGTCGGAGTTCGGCCTGAGAAAAAACTCGTTGAAACCCCCTTCGGAAACCATCGCCTCGTTGACTGGGGCGTTTTTCCCCACAAAGACGAAGACAAAGGTGATTGGAAGGTCGCTAGCTGGGCTGAAGAAATCCTGGATGGAAAACCGAACGGCCCCTGGTTCCTTTCTGCAGGGTTTTTCCTACCCCACGTCCCCAACTACGCCACCCAGAAGTGGTTTGATCTTTACCCCGAGGAATCCATTCAGTTGCCGCCCTGGCTACCAGGTGACCGCACAGACACCTCACGTTCCTCCTGGTATACTCATTGGTATCTCCCTGAACCCCGCTTGAAATTCCTTCGTGAAGCTGATCAATGGCGAAACCTCGTACGAGCTTACCTAGCTACCGTCAGTTTCGTAGATAGCCAGGTTGGCCGAGTCCTCGACGCCCTGGAGCGAAACGGTTATGCAGAAAATACCATCGTCGTGCTTTGGTCCGACCACGGTTATCACCTGGGTGAAAAAGATATCACCGGCAAAAACACTCTCTGGGACCGGTCGACTCGAGTTCCACTGATATTTGCTGGCCCAGGAGTAGAAATTGGAGAAAAGACAAACAAGCCAGCCGAGCTTCTGGATATTTACCCGTCACTGCTTGAACTATGCGGTCTTCCCCCAAACGCGAATCTCGAAGGCATAAGTCTAGTACCGCAGCTTCAGGATCCGAATGCGAAACGAGAACGACCCGCCATCACCTCACACAATCAAGGAAACCATGGTATCCGCACTGAGAAATGGAGATACATCGTGTACCGTGACGGAGCCGAGGAACTCTACGACATTGAAAATGATCCTCACGAGTGGTTCAATCTGGCAGGTGACAAAAAGTATGCCCGAACGCTGAAGCAGCTTCGCAAATGGATTCCTGTGGAAGATCGACTTCCCGCTCCTGGTAGTAAGTCACGCATTCTAATATTCGATAAAGATGAGATCATATGGGAGAATTCCATCATCCAACCAAGCGATTCAATTCCCGGACTTTGATTGATTTCACAGCGTCTGTTTCGACGAAGAAATCTGAGTCATAAGTAGCTAAGAGGGAACCCACTCGATACTTTCAGTCTAACAACATTGATGAAGCGAATTCTCTACAGTGCTTTCGGAATACTTTCCCTAAGCGGAACTATCGGCAGGAGCCAGGACTCTGTAGTTACCTACGCTGAAACGATTGCACCCATCATCAACCAAAACTGTGTCATTTGTCACCATGAAGGCGGTATAGGCCCGTTTGAACTGACTACCTATGACCAAGTCAAAAAACGTGCCCGCCAGGTTGCTGAGGTCACCCACAGCGGGTATATGCCACCCTGGAAACCCGATGCCGGTTACGGACCGACGCTCCAAGGGGAACGCCGGCTCACTGACACTCAGATAGACGCCATTGAATCGTGGGTCGACTCAGGCGCCCAACCAGGGGATTTATCGAAGCTACCACCGCCGTCTACCATCCTCGATGAATGGATACTTGGCGAACCAGATATCGTCATAGATCTGGAAGAAGCTTACACCCTTCCTGCTGAAGGGCTGGATATATATCGCAACTTTGTCATTCCACTACCCATTGAACAAACGGTCTACGTTCGCGCATTCGAGCTACTCCCTCAGACTCGTTTGGCGATCCATCACGCGCTACTCATGCTTGACCCAACTGATCGCTCCCGACTTCAAGACGAAGCGGAGGGTGGCCCTGGCTATGACGGAATGGGCGTCGGCTCCAGCGTTCCTCCGTCCGGACACATTGTTGGGTGGACCCCCGGACAAGTCCCTTATCAAGCCTACCCCGGAACTGCATGGGAAGTAAAACCAGGAACCGACATGGTATTGCAACTACACATGCTTCCAAGCGGCAAAGAGGAAACGATTAATCCCAAAGTAGGCCTTTATCTGAGCAAGGAGCCGCCCACTAAACCCTCCTTCGTATTTCAGCTTCGCAGCTATGAACTAGAAATACCGGCAGGAGACGCTGATTACCTAGTAGAACAATCCATAGAAGTGACAGCACCTCTCAAAGTTATCAGCGTGTACCCTCATACCCATTACATTGGTAAAGACATACAACTCTTCGCCATACTTCCCAACGGCGAAAAACAATGGCTACTGAGGATTTCGGACTGGGACTTTAATTGGCAGGGTGATTACCGCTACATTGAACCTCCGACCCTCCCGGAAGGGTCGGTTATCCACATGTCTTACCGCTTCGACAATTCAGCGGACAACTTCAACAACCCCAATGACCCGCCTGAGGTGATACTGGGAGGCTGGCGCTCTGAAGACGAAATGGCAGAGGCCATGATTCAGGTCATGCCAATCGATCCAGCAGACTTACGGAAACTTCAAGCCGCACAAAAAGCATACGACTTCAAACTCGCCGGCGGTGAGGCACGCTTCCACTATTTCAGTGCGATCTACCTGGAGCAGCAAAACGAGTTCGATAGAGCCATGGCAGCCTATCAGCAGGCGCTCCGCCTGGATCCCAGTTTTGCGAGTACCTACTACCGCATGGGTGCGATTCTGGAACAACAAGGAGACATTCCAGAAGCCGAAGCCCTCTATCAAGAAGCGCTCGCCTACCAACCTGAATTGATCTCTGCCCGACTCGCCATCGCCAAACTCATGATGCAGCGAAATCAGATCCGCTCAGCGGGATTTATCCTGAAAGACGTGTATTCAGAAAGCCCTGACCATCTGCAGGCTGCCCTCTATCTGGCCCGCTACCATCAGGCACGAGGTGAGCAGGCTGCAGCGCTGGAGATATTTAAAAACGGGGAGGCGTCGTTTTCAGAATCACCGCAGTTTCATCTCGACTATGGCCTTGCCCTTCTTGCATCCGATCCAGAAGCGGCCAAACAGAAATTTATTGTCGCAACCAAAACCATTCCGGAGCATCCGGCTCAAGGTGCCTTACAACCATTAAAACAGCAGCATGCCGAAGCGTTTTACCAGATCGCGCTACTCAATGATGAAGCGGGCGACCCCATAGCCGCGGACTCTGCCCTCGATAGTTGTCTTCTTCACAACGCCGACCATCTGGATGCTCTTTTGAAATCGGCGGACTATGCCATCCGTAACGACGACCACGGAAAAGCGTTAGAGCGCTTGTATACCCTCATCAACCGTCCAGCCAAAGACACTTTCTCTTACTACGACATACTCGAAAACCTTCAACTGCCAACCGGCGCAGTATTACTGTCCGACGCCTACAAGGCAAAGGGCATGAACTCTACCGCTGCTGACGCGCTTTCTTATGGGATCAAACTTCTTTCAGAACAGGGTTCACCCGCTCTTGCCCAACCTTTGAGAATCAAACTAGAAGAACTAAAACCCTAAAAAAAAGTCGGGCATCCGAAGATGCCCGACTGAAATAAACGAGAGTCTAAAGAATCTCCTATATTAGAAGGAGAACGTAGACCTCAGACGGAACTGACGACCCTCTTGCCACGTAACCGCACGCTGAAAACCGTTTGGCTGAACCGCGGTTGTGACAATCTTGCCGCTGCTAAGCGCGTTGGCGACGTTCAACTGGAGCTTCCAGTCAACCTTGCCGTCCATAATCTTGGTCTGATAACCAAGCCAGAGGTCTAGACGCTCGATAGGATCGTCTGAGTAAGGACTGGTGAGATCTGGAAGAGGCAAGTCTTGGCCATCTACGGTCTGGACCGTGATAGGGTATCCTACTGCTTTGCTGTCTTCCCAACGCAACGCACCCCCTACACTCCAGCCACCAAGCTTTGAACCCGGATCAAACCGATAGTTCGTTACAAGATTAGCTCTCCATTCACGAAGCTCACCCACCAACTGACCTTCACGTGCAAGAGCACTATTCAGGTTATTGAGAAGTGTGTCGTAAATACGAACGTTTTCTGGCTGATCAGATTCATCTGCAATCAAGAACGACGCTGGGTTGTTCACATTCGTCCACTCATCCAAGCGGAACTCAAGGTAACGCAAAGTTGTAGGAGCAATGTTACTCGTAGTCGCTTGCTGCTGAGAAACGTTCAGCATGATACGCCAGTTTTCGGTCGGGTTGTAAATCAAGTCGATTTCCTTACCTTCAGACGCAGTGCTTTGGGTATCCGTAAGCTGGAAGTCAGGACCATTCTGCTCTACATTCTGGCCACTCTCAGTCGTAGCACCATCTACGATTTGCCAGTTTGTGAGCTGCTTGTAGAAATCAGGCGGGCCCTGCCAACCAGCTGCATCGCGTTCGGCTTGCGTATTGTAACGAACAATACGGCGATCCGCTTCGAAGAGGAAGCCAGGGTAGCCAAATGAAACATTTCCGGCGACCGTTTCATACCAGTTCATCTTAACCTGGAACTTGTTATCGAAGAGGCTCAATGTGAATCCGTAGTCTTCCGTAGTTCCCTGTGGAGGAGCAATCAAGCCTCCGAATACATCGATACGAGGTGCCGAGATTTGGAAGTTCTCTGATTCACCCCAATGAAACTGAAGACCTACGCCATCAGGCAAAGGAATGAAATCTGGGACTTTGACAATTGCACCGTAAGACTCAGTTGTGGCTTCGAACACCTCACCGTTCGGTTCGCTGTCAACCACCTGAGAATTTGGATCCCAAAGTCTGGTAACCGGATCTTGGAAGGCAGAAGAACCGTAGGTGGTCACTTCATCCGTGCGACGGCCATAAGTTCCGATCAACCACTCTTGATCCAGGAAATACGCCTGATGCACATAGGCCTCGGAATCCGTTACCTGACGACTCAGGTTTCTGCCGTAAATTTGATTGTAGAAACTATCATCATCACGCACATCTCCAATAGTTACTTGACGAGTTACCCAATCGCCATCCCCGCTGCCGTCACCGACAGCATCGTTGTCCCAGTAATACCCAGTTGTTGAAGTCGTTTTCAACTCTGACGTGATTCCTGGAAGATTTGCACCCGCAGCTGAACTACGGTCTGCGAGACTCGGTCCAACATAGAACTGACTTCTCGCTTGAGCGGCACCAGATGTGAGGTTGGTTTGGTTGTTAGAAGCGAGCGCGTAAGCTGGGTCGACCAAATTGCGACCGTTGATGGTTGCGCGATCAATTTCATACTCTTGAGCAAAGACCGTTCCGGTATGACGACCCAAAAGACCACCTAAAAATCCGTCCACCGCGTCTTTTAGGTCAATTTCGTAAAAAGCCGTTCCACGTTTAACTTCACGATCGATATTATTCTGCTGACGCTGGTTGCCAGAAGCAACATAGGGACGGCCAAAGTTAGGATTCGGAGCCCCCCAGTTCAACGTTTCATTGATATCAAGCGTAATGAAGTAACCACGACCACCACCGAGGAGGTCGAACCAGCTTCTCTCCATGGACTCTTCCATGTAAGAAAGCTCGAAACCGTAAGAACCCAGGCTGTAGTCCCAAGATTGGTCATAACTAACATTCAATACATCAAAGTCTTCACGTTCGAAAGCGTTTGGACCGTCCAAACGTTTTTCAACCCAGTCAAAAACGGTGCGATCTACAATTTCTTCGTCCTGATAAAATGAACCGAACTCAACACCCGCTGCTGCTGCTGTGGGCGATGGATAGTATTGGTCACCTTTCGTAAGACCCACCGTATAAGCACGGAAACGCTCGCCACCTCGCTGGGTATCTTCCCACGCGTAGTTCAAACGGCTACCTTGTTGGCCATTTGTTTCATATACAACCGCTGGCTGGTAGAACCAAGCACCCGGTGCACGGACAATATCACGATCAATCGTGCCGAATTCATCTTCAAACGGATTGTGAGTCACCTTATTGAACTCAGGATTCCACCACCACAAGAGAGCATGGCGAGGAGCATTCGGCCGAGGGCGACGGGCTTCAACCTTTCCTTGTTCGTAAGAAACACGAAGATTGGCGTTGTTAAAAGGCTTATAAAGTGCCGAGACGGTTAAGCGATCATCGTCTTCAAAAGAGAATTCCTGTCTCCACTGCTGACGGTCCATCAATCCTGCAACACGAATTCCTAATTTACCTTCTACCAGCGTTCTTTCCACATCGAAATTCAGGCGATAGCTATTAAACGAACCTACTGTCGCTTCGAACTTGGTTCTGTCCACTAAACTAGGCGTGATAACCGCATTATCAATAATACCACCCGGAGATCCCAAACCGAAGAGAATCGAATTCGGTCCGCGATTAACCGTTACACGGTCCGTATTGTAGGAATCGAAACTGATACTCGTCGGCATATAATTCCGAGAATTATCAGCACTGGCCAAACCACGAATCCGATTATTGTTCTCTGGATTCCGGTTGTTACCTTCCAATACGATCGAGGAATTGCTCGTGTTACCACCCGAGAACGTTCCATCGATACCAGAAGTTTCGATATTACCTAGGAAAGGAAGAAGATTCGTAGCATCTGTTACGTTCAAATCTTCCATGAACTCACGAGTGGCAACCGTAATAGAATTCGGGAGGTCACCGAGATTCGTTTTAATACGCGTTCCAGCCAAGGTAGAAGTAGCGAGGTAGTCGACTTCGGAGGTCGTTTCGACCGTAAACGGCGAGAGTTCGAAGACTTCAGCATCTTCGTCCTCCTGCGCGAGCGCGAGGCCCGCGGACATAAACACTGCGGGGAGCAATGCTAAGCGATTCAATTTATAGTTTTTCATTTTGTTATTTGTAGTAATTTATAGCTAATAACAGGTGTCTGAGGTTGGTTTCTAGTTAGTTGTATAAAAGAGTTTGTTCATCGAAAATTCTAACGCTAAAACACC
>ERZ887942.2104-NODE-2104-length-12655-cov-6.381190_pt1 | contig 12655 bp, 11 predicted proteins | sample MGYA00521099_ERZ887942 | MGnify/ENA primary metagenome ERZ887942 (study PRJEB32303, sample SAMEA104408605) | aquatic metagenome | biome: Brackish water; feature: Pelagic; material: water | place: Baltic Sea | collected 2014-06-07T06:48:00 | depth 16,251 m ... | reverse complement strand
AACTGATGCCGGCAAGTTGCTCGGTGACACGTTCTTCTGGGCGTTCCGGGTGGGCAATAAACGAAAACAAAACGCCGACAACGACGCCAAGGAGCGTGGCGATGATGCGCTGCACGATGACGTCGTTGGTGAGGTCATCGCCTAGGTAATAGACAAACAGTGCAAGCGCCGGCACCTGCAGGGAGCCGTCGGAACCCAAACGCATGGTGCGCCCGATGATGAGTGACACAGCCACCAAGACTCCGGCGGTCCACACATGTAACCCCCACACCTGGTACAGCGCGAAAGCCGCGACCATGGCTGCCGCGGTCGCTGCCACCAGAGATACTCCGGTGCGCAGCGAACGATTAAGCGATAGGGCAACGGTGAGTACAGAGGCGACGGCTGCGGGCACGGGCGCGCTGATGCCCACGACAGACGCCAACGCCCACGCCACGGATGCGGCCACGGCGGTAACACCGATCCACCAGGCGGTAGTCCAGGTGCGGGCGAGAGCCCGGGTGAGTCGCCCGAGTAGGCCAGCGGGACGAAAACGAAGGGCTAGGGCGTCGAGGCGGCCTTGAATGGCTCGAGAGAAATTGCGGAGCAACTGGCTGGGGGTGCGCGCGGTTGCGACACCCTCGGCCGTGAGGTTTGCCATGGGGCAGTCCCTTTCTCCACACTCACACGAAACGACATCCAGGAAAGTTCGCCCAAACATCTCAGTAATGTCTCAAATGTATCTCATCGCGCCGGGATCCCGGCGGTGGGATCAGGATTGGCTGCTGTCGATGATGCTGGCTTCTAGCGCCCTTCGTACCGCGTCGTGGCGGGAATGGACCTGAAACTCTCGGAAAATATGCAGGGCATCGGCGCGTACCGTGGCCGTGCTGTATCCCAGGCGCGTCGCGATCTGCGAGTTCGTTTGCCGCTGTTCCATGAGTTGGAGTACCTGGAGTTGGCGATCGCTCAGCACCGGGGTGCGGGTGGGCGCCCGGGAGTCTAGAAGGGACTCCGTTCGCCGGGGTGAGTATCGGCGCAGGTGCCAGCCACTGAGTTCGGCCAGGGCACTCCATACGGGATCATCACCTGCCACCACAGATCCGGGAGCGAGGGCTACTAAGACTGCACCGAGGACCAGCCCTCGACTGCGCACCGGCAATGACACGACCACCGGGTACTCCTGGGCCGCGTTCGTGAACTCAGGATATTGACGCAGCAACTCATCGGCCGTGGCACACACCAGCATGCGGTCGTGCCGAATGGCATCTCCCAGTGGACCGGGGGCCCACATAGATGCTTGCTGACCGAGCAGAAATTCACCATCGCTGAACCCATAGGCCCCCACCACGCGCAGTCGAGCCGTGACGTCGAGATAGGCCAATGCAGCCGCCCTCGCACCGTGGCCGTTGAGGACTTCCAACACCAGACTGCGCATGAGGCCCGGTGAGTCAGCCGCCTCAGCCATGACGGCGATGAGGCGCTGCAGGGACTGCGCGTGAGTGATGGCCACGGCTCTTTCGTCGGGTCGACCACCCGTGATGGGTGCTGACTCAGGCGACGATGGCCAAGGTGGCGGGGTTGGCACCACATAAATGCGGGGCCTGTGTATGCCCGTGCTATCCACAGCCTGCCCCCAGACTCACCGTCACACCTGTGGTGCTGACGATGAGTCTGGGCGAAAGCACACGAACTCAAGCCCGGTATGGCCGTGGTGTAGCCGTTGCGTAACCGGCTATTGGGCTAGTCCACCGGTTCGGTGAACCGCACCTGACCGAAAACGGCGAGCTGCCATGTGTGTTCCTCCCCTACTTAACTGTTTATCCCAGGGAGGGCACCTTTGACAACTCGCCGCTTCAGCAAACGTTGGGTTACTTCAGATCGAACCGATCCAACTCCATCACCTTGTGCCACGCGGCTACAAAGTCGTGCACGAACTTCGCCTCGCCGTCAGCGGCGCCGTACACCTCGATGAGGGCACGTAGCCGAGAATCTGAGCCGAACAACAGGTCGACGCGACTAGCCGTCCAGCGCTGATCGCCACCGGTGCGCGTGCGCCCGATGTAGGACTGCTCATCTGCATCAACCGGCGCCCAGGAAGTGCTCATGTCGAGCAGGTTAACGAAGAAGTCGTTCGACAGCGTATCGCTGCGATGCGTGAGCACACCCATATCTGACTGCGGCACATTGGTATTGAGCATGCGCATGCCACCGATCAGCACCGTCATCTCCGGCGGTGTGAGGGTGAGCAAGTTTGCCCGGTCAATGAGCAGATGCTCGGCATTGACGACGTGGCCCTTGCCGAGGTAGTTACGGAAACCGTCGGCGGTGGGCTCCAACACGGCGAAGGAATCAATATCGGTTTGCGCCTGGGTTGCATCGGTGCGACCGGGAGTGAAAGGCACCTCGACCTTATGACCCGCCTTGGCTGCTGCCTGCTCAACTCCCACGCCACCGGCGAGAACAATGAGATCGGCGAGAGATACCTGCGTGCTGCCGGAACCGGTGTTGAAGTCGGCCTGAATACCTTCCAGCGTGGCCAGAATCCGACCCAATTCGCTGGGGTTGTTGATTTCCCAATCACGCTGGGGCTCGAGGCGAATGCGCGCACCGTTTGCACCTCCGCGCTTATCCGATCCACGGAAGGTGGATGCCGATGCCCACGCTGTGGACACCAACTGCCCGATGCTTAACCCACTGTTGGCAATCTTGGCCTTCAGCGCCGCGATGTCGGTATCGCCAACGAGTGGGTGCGTGACCGCGGGCACCGGGTCTTGCCAGATGAGTTCTTCGCTGGGGACCTCCGGGCCGAGATAACGCTGAATCGGACCCATATCGCGGTGGGTCAGCTTGAACCACGCGCGTGCATAGGCATCAGCGAACAGTTCGGGGTTCTCATAGAAGCGACGCGAGATGGGTTCATAGATGGGATCCATGCGCAGGGCAAGATCGGTGGTCAGCATGACCGGTGCGTGCGTCTTGCCGGCTACATGAGGATCAGGAACCGTGGTCTTGGCCGCGGGGTCGGTCGGAATCCACTGGTGGGCACCGGCCGGACTCTGCGTGAGTTCCCACTCATAGGAAAACAGCGTGTGGAAATAGCCGTTATCCCAGGTGGTGGGAGTTGAATTCCAGGCACCCTCCAGACCACTGGTGATGGTGTCATCGCCATTTCCGGTACCGAAGGAGTTCTTCCAGCCAAGTCCCATCTCCTGCAGCGGAGCGGACTCAGGCTCCGGCCCCATGACACCCTCGGGGTTCGCGGCACCGTGGGTCTTGCCGAAGGTGTGGCCACCAGCGATCAATGCGACGGTCTCTTCATCGTTCATCGCCATGCGGGCAAAAGTTTCGCGAATATCGCGGGCCGACGCCAGCGGATCAGGCACACCATTAGGGCCCTCCGGATTAACATAGATCAAGCCCATTTGTACTGCAGCCAACGGGTTTTCCAACACGCGGTCGCCGCTGTAACGCTCATCAGCCAGCCAGGTGGATTCAGGACCCCAGTAGGTGTCGTCAGATTCCCAGGCATCTGCTCGGCCGCCGCCGAAGCCGAAGGTCTCAAAACCCATGTTTTCCATGGCCACGTTGCCGGTGAGCACCATAAGGTCAGCCCAGGAAAGTTTGCGACCGTACTTGGCCTTGATCGGCCAGAGCAGGCGTCGGGCTTTGTCCAGGTTGGTGTTGTCCGGCCATGAGTTAAGCGGAGCGAAGCGCTGCATACCGGCGCCAGCACCGCCGCGACCATCGCTGGTGCGGTAGGTGCCCGCAGCATGCCAGGTCATGCGCACAAACATGGGGCCGTAGTTGCCGTAGTCGGCAGGCCACCATTCTTGGGAGTCGGTCATCAACGCGGTGAGATCGGCCTTCACTGCCGCCAGATCAAGCGTTGCGAATTCCGCCGCGTAGTCGAACTCTTCACCCATCGGGTCAATAGCCGGTGGGTTCTGTGAAAGCAGATCCAGGTTGATGTGCTCGGGCCACCAGTCCCGGTTGTACGTACCTTCGGCAGGCTCGCGAGTTAGTGAGCCTGTGACCGGGCACTTGCTGTCGTTTTCCATTTATCTCTCCTGTTAGTTACCGGGATTGGTTGCGGCTAAAGTCACGTTGACAGTTGGAGCATCGTCCCCAGTAGGCAACCTCGGCTTCATCAATGGTGAAGCCATGGTCGTCACTGGCGGTCAAACACGGCACCGAGCCCACGGCGCAGTCCACGTCACTGACCCGCCCACAGTCTCGGCAGATGAGGTGATGGTGATTATCACCCACACGGTCTTCAAACAGCGCCGGTGAGCCCTGCGGTTGAATTCGCCGCACCAGGGCTGCGTCTACGAGCACGCCGAGTGCGTCATACACCGCCTGCTTCGAAATCGCGCCGATGTGTGCTCGCGCAGCATCAGCAACTTCATCGGCGGTGATGTGTGGATGCTCGGCCACGGCACGCATGACCGCAAGCCGCTGGGCGGTAACGCTGAGACCGTGTTCACGCAAGGTCTCAGCCCACCCGACGGCAGGCGCCTCAACGACCATCATGCGTGCAGACTATGGCTAAATCTGGATTCGGTCAAGATTTGCCCCAGGTGCCCCTTCTCGATCAACGGACGAGCGGTTTTCCCTCAGCACGCACCACCTCTGCCAGCCCTTGCCTCTCCCTGCAGCGATAGGTTATTCAGCGTGAAGCGCCTTGTCATCGCCACCTGTTCGGTCGCGGCCCTGGCCGTGTCCATGCTCACCGGTATCGGTGTTGCCTCATCTACAGAATCAACGGTCATCGGCAAAGCAACGATCGGCGGCCAGCCTGTGGTCGGTGCCACGGTGACCACCTGGATCGCAGGCAATTCTCCTGGCTCAGCCACCGTGGTTGACACCGCAACCACCGCGGCCAAGGGTGGTTTTCGCGCAGACGTTTCAGACCGAAACATGGCAGATGTGATGTACGTCCAGGTGTCCGGCGGCAACTTATCGGCGCGTTTGACGCTGATGGCCGTCATCGAACCCGGACAGGACCGCGTCTACTTGAACGAACTCACAACGGTGGCATCGGCATATGGTCTCGCGCAATTTTTAGCCCGTGACGCAGTGGGCGGAACGAACCCGGGTCTCACCAACGCCGCGTCCATGGTGGGCAATCTGGTGGAGTCGGCCACGGGCGAGGTCAGTTCCTTCCTGGCATCAGCGCCTAACGGCAACCAGACGCAGACACTTGCTACGGTCAATAGCCTCGCCAACATCCTGGTGCGCTGCAATGAATCACCCGTGGTGTGTCGACGCCTAGCGCGGTTCACAGACGGATCCAAGACCGTACAGTCTCTCGCCAACCTCGCCAAGGACCCCGCGCGTAACGTCAAGCGCATCTTTGGCCTCAGTACCGGCACCAACGCGAATGCCCCGGCGCTTTCTGAAGCCAATAACTCCTGGATCCTGGCATTGAAGTTCACCGGCAACGGGCGGCAGTTCAATGCCCCAGGAAACTTCGTTTTCGATGCTGAAGGCAGTCTGTGGGTGGGCAATAACTACGTGCCCAGCGACAACCCGATTGCGGTGTGCGCAGGTCGAGCCGTGTTGAAATTGCAACCGTACGCAGCTGGACAACCGGTCACCGAGTACCGCGGCGGCGGCGTCAGTGGTGTCGGCTTTGGCATCACCTTCGATCGCGATGACAACGTGTGGGTATCGAACTACGGATTCAAGGGCAGCGAATGCCCTGAGACTCCCCCTTCAAACAGCCTGTCGCAGTTCACCTTGCAAGGAGAGCCACTTTCCCCTGACGTCACTGGCTTTACCGAGGGACCCCTCAGTTGGCCTCAAGGCATGGCCCGTAATGACGCTGGAGATATTTTTACGGCCAGCTGCGGTAACGACTCGTTGGTGGTTTACCGCGACGCTGATCCTGCCCGGTCCGTGGCACTTACCGACAACGGTTTGGCCAAGCCTTTCGACGTCGATATTGATTCGGCGGGAAATTCCTGGGTCACAAACGTTCGTGGCAACGGAGTCTCGGCTTTCGCCCCGGATGGATCACCACTGGCGGGTTCGCCCTTTGTTGACGGCCAACTAAAACGCCCGCTCGGGATCGCCATTGACAGTAACGACTCTAAGTGGGTCGCGAATTCGGTAGTGATCGCGATCCCTTGCGGTGACTCAAGTGGCTCGTCAGCTCCAGTGATCACTGACGAGCAACCCACTGTGCGTCCGCGCATCACCCACATTGACGCTGCAGGAAATGCTCGCGACTACACTGGGGGCGGCCTAACCATTCCGTGGGGCGTTGCTATTGATGGTGACGATCAGGTGTGGGTGGCTAATTTTCAGGGTGACCGGGTGAGTCGTTTTTGTGGCACCGAGGCCCAGACGTGCCCGCGCGGTCTCACTACCGGTGACAATATCTCGGGTAAGACCGGTTACGGATTTGATGGACTCCAACGCAATACCGGCGTGGGTATTGATCACGCTGGAAACGTATGGCTAGCAAATAACTGGAAAGCCGTACCGATCCAGAGTAATCCCGGTGGCGATGGAATGGTGGTCTTAGTTGGCGCCGGGGCACCGGTGAGTTAGGGAGGTTTGGAGCACATCAGTGCCAACGTCCGCTCAGCCCTTCAGCGCCTGTGAAATGTCAACGATGAGATCCTCCACCGACTCCAGCCCAATGGGGAATCGGATGATGTCGTCGGTGGGGCGGGCACCATCGGGCAGGGGTCGGTGGGTGAGGGCAGCCGGGTGCTGAGCGAGGATGTCGACTCCACCCAGACTTGATCGGCTCACGCACCGCTTTGACCAGATTCTGGCACTGGCCCGATCCGATGCTGGAGCGAATCCGGTGCGGGTAGATCTGCACAAGGTTGTACGCCAGCGCATTGCGGTGGGTCGGGTTCAGGCAGAGGCTGCCGGTGTAAAAATTGCTGCCGTCTTGCCCGATTCCCAGGTACTGGTGCTTGCCGGTGAAGGTGCGGTGGCAAGGGTTGTTGATGAGCTCCTCGGCAATGCGTTCAGCTACGCCGCTGCTGAGGTTTCAGTCTCGGTGACCGAACACGGTGGTTACGCCCAACTCGTTGTCGCCGACGATGGCCCGGGAGTTTCCGACCCTGACCTCGCATCGGTCTTTGAGCGGTTCTATCGCGGGAGTAACGCGAAGCCCGGTGGCACCGGACTGGGGCTTGCGCTCGTTCGCGAAACTACCACCGCGGTGGGCGGAAGTGCCCGCGCCGAAAGTAACGAAAACGGTGGTTTGACAATCACCACAACCTGGCCGCTCGTGCCCTAGCGCGGCGACCGATCATGCTTGATCAGGCCTAGTCGGGCGAACGGCGGGGTCGTCGCACACTGATCGGGATCATCACCAGAATGGCGGCAACCACCAGCACCCACGAACCGTAGATGGGCTTCATGCCAGCACGGCCGCCAATTCGTGCAACCGGGACGGAACGACGAAGTACCACGTCCAATACCCGCGCTTCTCTCGTCCAAGAATTCCCGCCTCGGTCAGCACCTTCAGATGGTGGGACACCGTGGGTTGAGAAAGGCCCAGCGGCTCGGTGAGGTCGCACGCGCATGCCTCGCAGTTCTCGCTTGAACGCAGCAACGCGAGTAGTTGCAGTCGGGCCGGATCAGCCACCGCCTTCAATAGACGCGCCAATTCCTCTGCGGTTGACCTGTCCATGGGTTCGGTGAGGCCTGTGGGACAACATGCTGGGCCTGCCTCCATCAACGCCGTACTGACCCTGGTGGCCATCATTCTCCCGTCAGACTCATCAAATCTATTCGACATCGGTCGATATAGATGCTACCTTCCTTATTGATCAATGTAAATATGAATGAACCGTACGAACCACCCAAATCACTCAGCCTTCGGAGCCCTGATGTCTCGCGTACAACTTGCCCTCAATGTTTCTGATCTCAATGCCTCTATCGACTTCTACACCCAGCTTTTCGGGGTAGCGCCGCACAAGTTGCGCCCCGGCTATGCCAATTTCGCTGTCACCGAACCCGCCCTAAAGCTCGTCCTCATTGAGGTACCCGGTGCAGACCGCGGTGAAGGGCCGGCCGGTGCCCTCAACCACCTGGGCATCGAGGTTTTCGACACTGCCGAGGTGAGCAGTGCAGCACAGCGATTGTCCGACTCTGGACTTGCCACCTTTGATGAAGCCAACACAAACTGCTGCTACGCGGTGCAAGACAAAGTCTGGGTCCATGACCCGGCGGGAACTCCCTGGGAGGTCTATGTCGTAACCGACGATGACCCCGAAAACCCAGAGCCTGCCGGAAATCTGCGCGTCGTTGACCAGACCGCGTGCTGCTCCGACCAAGTTTTGTGAACTTAGAGATCAGATAACCCTCATGATCGTTATCACTCGACGCCTGTTTGCCGAATTTCTCGGCACCGCGTTGCTCGTGGCCGCCGTGGTCGGCTCCGGCATCATGGGTCAGCGTCTCAGCGATGACCTCGCCGTCATCTTGTTGGTCAATGCGCTATCCACCATCGCAGCACTCGGCGTTTTAATCTGGATTTTAGGCCCTATCTCCGGAGCACACTTTAACCCTTGCGTCACCGGAGTGGAACTCGCACGGCGTGAAATTTCGCTCCCATTGGGCGCTGCCTACATCGGAGTTCAGATCATCGGCGGACTCGCCGGTGTTGCCCTGGCCAACCTTATGTTCGGCCTGATGGCATGGCAGCCATCCACAAATATCCGTTCCGGCCCAGGTATTTGGTTGGGCGAAGTTGTCGCCACCGCTGGTTTGCTGCTCGTCATCGGCGTCATCACGCGCACCGGTAAGGGCACCCTGGGTCCCGCCCTAGTTCCTGCCTGGATCGGCGCGGCCTACTTCTTCACCGCCTCGACATCCTTTGCTAACCCAGCGGTCACCATCGGGCGAAGCATGACCGATACCTTCACCGGTATCGCACCTGGTTCCGTGTTGGCGTTTATCAGTTTCCAAGTGATTGGTGCCGCGCTGGGCGCCCTCATTACCGAGGTTTTCTATCCGAGAAAAACACCCGAACCCCTCGATTTGCCGTATCCCATTGCCGAAACCGATCGGAGTTCGTGATGATGGACCAGCGCCGAAGTGTGCTGTTCGTATGCGTTCACAATGCAGGTCGCTCGCAGATGGCTGCGGGCTACCTCGAGCATTTATCCCGTGGCGCCGTAGAAGTACGCTCGGCCGGATCTGCACCTGCCGATTCAATAAACCCTGCTGTCGCCGAAGCAATGCTGGAAGAAGGCATAAATCTTTGGGCGCAAACCCCGAAACTGCTGACAGACGCCGCGGTTGAAGCTTCTGATGTGGTCATCACGATGGGTTGCGGCGATGCATGCCGATGGTATCCGGGTAAACGCTATGAAGATTGGACACTTGCTGATCCGGCTGGTCAGGGAATTGATGCCGTTCGGATTATTCGAAATGACATCAAATCTCGGGTAATCGCTCTCTTGAACGACCTCGAAGTGACCGCTCACCTCGGCACCGATTCCGGCAGCTAATGGCGGTCACCTTTTCGCGAAATTGCATGTGTGACACAGGGTGTGCAGGTTATCCAAAATAGTCACCGAGTGGGCAATTTCCAGTTGGAGAGCTCCGGATTAAGCGGCGTGGGGCCCGTTGGAATACGTTCTGGCACTTATGAACTGGAATCGTCCGGATACAGCCAACAGCACAGTCTGAAGTTCGCTGGTAGGTGGGGCTTAAACCGCCCTAGCCTCATTGAGTACCGCACAGCATCGCAGCAACATTCACACCAACATTTACGTCGGAATTCACAACTGTGATCAACTACCCAGCGCCACCGCCAGTGTGACAGGCTCACCGAGTGCGCCCTACCCGACTCATCTATGTGGAGAATGACCCTGCCCTGCTCGGCGTCATGTCCACGCTGCTCGGACGCCTACCCGCCCTGGAGGTCCTCCTCGCCACGACCGACCCTCTGGTGGCCCTGGCCTCCACACTGGTGGAGGACGCCGATGTTGCCCTTATCGATTTAGCCCTCGGTCGCGACACACTCGATGGCATGGATCTCGGCGTTGCCCTGCGCAACCGAAACCCGCACATCGGCATCGTGATTCACTCCCAGCACCCAATGCGCAAGATCAGTGGACAACTGACAGATGGTGAACGCATCGGCTGGTCATTTCTCGCCAAAACCGGCACGCTGAAGCCCACCGAACTGTGCGATCTGCTCATTTCTACCGCTGCTGGAATGAGCCATAATCGGCTGCTCGAAACGGATGTAGCATCTGGTGCCGTGGGCGAAACGGCACTCGCACACCTCACGCCAAGGCAGCGCACCATCATGGGATTGGCTTCATTAGGGATGAGCGCTCCAGAAATCGCCCAGCAGATAAGCCTCACACCGGAGTCAGTGCGCAAAGATCTGTCCAAGGCATATCGGTCTCTCGTGCCAGCCGCCGAAGGGCGCACGGACGTGCGCACCCAAGCCGTGATGGCATATGTCAACCTCATTCAAGCACGTGATGAGTCTCTGGAATGAAGGTCCCCGCGCTGCCAGACCCGTGGTGGCGCATCATTGGGCCGTGGCCTTTCCGACCAGCGCTACTGGGCCCGGTGATGGCGATTTACCTTTCCGGTTTGCGCAATAGCCAACGTATCTCTGAAGGTAACGTCTTCGATCTGGAGTGGTTAACCGAAGGCACGTTTGTCGCCGTACTGATGGCCGTCCCCTTCACCCTCGTGCTGTACCTCGGCGTACTATGGCAGCGCCGCTTTGGTGTGAAGCCTGCGGCTTACATCGCTTTTCACGTGCTCGCGGTGACAGTTGTTGTTGCTGAGCGATTTCTGGTCGGCGATGTGACGACGGATGTGTTAACTGATGCACCCACCATCGTCACGGCGATTCTTCGCATCTCCGTCGTTGTCTTCATCTTCACCGCAATCGCCGGCAGAACAAGCCAGCGACTGTCTGAACAGGTCCAGGAAACCCAGAAGGCGCTCGACCTCACCAGAGCCCAGCAAAACATCCTGCTGCGCGGCGATGAACTCACGCGACGACAGATTGCCGGTACTTTGCACGATCGCGTGCAAGCACGACTTATCGCCGCATGTTTGGAGTTGCAGATGATGGATCTGCACGATTCCGAACGGACTCAGGCCACCGTAGAGTCCGTAGTCAACCAGTTGGAATCCGTTCGTGCGGTGGATGTTCGCCGTGTTGCACGTGCTCTAAGCCCACAACTCAGCGAAGTTGATCTTGAGTCGGCACTGGAGGAACTCGCCCTCCAATACGACCCCGGAATGCACACCGTAATCCGCGTTGATCCCACTCTTGACCGGTTAGGTCGGACCGTTCCGCAGGCCACACTTCTCGGCTGCTATCGCATTATTGAACAGGCTCTGCTCAATGCCGCAGGCCACGGTGCCGCACGACGTTGCGAGGTGGCAGTGAGCATTGTTGACGCTCAACTGCGCCTGACCGTGCGAGATGATGGGCGTGGCTTCACGCAGAGTCATGACGCTAGGGGTTTTGGCGCTACATTGATGACCACATGGAGCCAAGCCCTTGGTGGAAGCTGGTCGTGGACCGAGGGACGCACCGGTGGTGTGGTGGTGTCAGCTCAACTTCCGATGGATCAACCGGCCAGCCACTAGCCGTGGGCTACCTGTTGTCTTTAGTCGTGAATCGATAATGCGAGTGCTGCCTGCACAAGCCCCACATGGCTGAACGCTTGCGGGAAGTTACCGAGAAGTCTCTTCTCGTGTGGGTCATACTCCTCGGCCAGCAGACCCACGTCGTTACACAAATTTAGTAGACGCTCAAACAGGGCTACCGCATCGTCACGGCGACCGCCCATCGCCATCGCGGTGACCAGCCAAAAAGAACACAGCAGGAACGAACCTTCATCGCCACTAAGTCCATCGCCGGTTGTGTCAGTGTGATAGCGCAGCACAAATCCATCGCGGGTAAGTTCACGCTCAATGGTGTCGACCATGCTGACCACGCGCGGATCATTAGCCGGTAAGAATCCCACGAGCGGGATTTGCAAGGTGCTTGCGTCTAGCACTGATGACGTGAAGGACTGCACGAAGGATCCCACGTGCGGGTCATAGCCCTTCGCGCATGTTTGAGCATGTATCTGATCAGCGATTTCACGCCAGTGACGTGCTCGCTCGGTGTCACCGATGGATTGTGCGTGGGTAGCGGCTCGATCCAGTGCCACCCAGGACATAACCTTGGAGTAGGTGAAGTCTTGTGGTTCACCGCGCACTTCCCAGATGCCATTGTCTTTGGTAGTCCAATGTTCGGCAATCCAATCTGCAAGCGCGCACTCCAACTTCCAGGTCGATTCATCACCTTCTAGATGTGTGATTCGCGAAGTGCTCAGTGCATCCAATACTTCGCCGTACACGTCTAGTTGCATCTGACTCGCAGCACCGTTGCCTACCCGGACGGGCGCGGAGTCGGCGTACCCGCGAAGCCATTCAAGGGTGTACTCGGGTAGCCGCCGTTCACCTTCAAGGCCGTACATGATCTGCAGCTGAGCCGGGTCGCCGGCGATGGCGCGCAGCAGCCATGCCCGCCATGAGCGAGCCTCAGCCTGAAAGCCTGTCTGCACCAGCGTGTCTAGAGTGAATGATGCGTCGCGCAGCCAGGTGTATCGGTAGTCCAAATTCCGCTCACCACCGATCACTTCGGGCAGTGACGTGGTGGGTGCGGCCACGA
>ERZ887942.2102-NODE-2102-length-12659-cov-58.245081_pt1 | contig 12659 bp, 12 predicted proteins | sample MGYA00521099_ERZ887942 | MGnify/ENA primary metagenome ERZ887942 (study PRJEB32303, sample SAMEA104408605) | aquatic metagenome | biome: Brackish water; feature: Pelagic; material: water | place: Baltic Sea | collected 2014-06-07T06:48:00 | depth 16,251 m ... | reverse complement strand
CTCAGGGCAGGCGTGGACTCCGGGTCACCCCATTTGAGTAACCCCTAATTGGGGCCAACCAGCCGGGCCTACAGGTTGGCCTGGTTCTGGCGGTTGAGCAGAAAGGGCGGGATCTTGGCGCCCCGCTCTTCCTGGCTGTTGTTGTACAGCTTGTTGCCACTGAAACTCGAGGTGCTGCGCTCACTGATGTAGGAGGCGCCGCTCTCGAAGCCGGTGGCGATCACGGTCACGTGGATCTCCCCCTCTAGGCGCTCGTCCACAACGGCGCCCACGATGATGTTGGCGTCGGGATCCACCACCTCGTAGATCACCTCGGAGGCGGTGGTCATGTCCTCGAGGGTCATGTCCTTACCGCCGCTGATGTTGATCACGCAGCCCTTGGCGCCGTCAATGCGGGCCGACTCCAGCAGGGGACTGCTGATCGCCGCCTGGGCCGCTTCGATGGCGCGGGAGCGACCGGACCCCACGCCGATGCCCAGCAGGGCCGTGCCGGCGTCGGCCATCACCGAGCGCACATCGGCGAAGTCAACGTTGACCAGCCCCGGCTTGGTGATGATGTCGCTGATGCCCTTGACGCCCATGCGCAGCACGTCGTCGGCGGTGCGGAAGGCCTCCTGCAGTGGGGCTCCGGCGATCGCATCCCGCAGGCGGTCGTTGGGGATGACGATCAGGGTGTCCACGCTCTCGGCCAGGCGGGCGATGCCTTCTTCGGCCTGACGCATCCGCTTACGGCCCTCGAAGCTGAAGGGCTTGGTGACGATGCCCACCGTGAGTGCGCCCACTTCCTTGGCCACCTCCGCCAGGATCGGCGCAGCGCCGGTGCCGGTTCCTCCGCCCATGCCGACGGCGATGAACACCAGATCGGTGCCCTGGAGCGACTCCTGCAGCTCGGCCCTGGACTCCTCAGCAGCCTTCTGGCCGATCACCGGATTGCCCCCAGCCCCCAGGCCCCGGGTCAGCTTCATCCCCAGCTGGATGCGTTTCTGCGAGGCCGACTGCAACAGGGCCTGGGCGTCGGTGTTGAGGACCCGATAGCCCACCCCCTGGAGATCGGAGGCGATCATTCGATTCACCGCATTGCTGCCGCCGCCGCCAACCCCAATCACTTCAATCCGGGCCGTTTGGCTCGGTACGATCCCGCCCGAGGGCTGGGTTCCATTGCTGGGGATTGGGATTTCGGTCATAACGGCATCGGAGAAAGCGGAGCTTGAAACTGGCGGCTGCATTATGACCGTGATTGCTGTCCCTGGATTTGGGCAGTGTCCCACCTTTGCAGAGGTAGCGGCGTAACTGCTGCTCGAATGCTCATGAAGGGGGCTGGGGCGGCGGGGTCGCCGGGCCGGGCAGGCCGAGTTCCGGCTGCTCCGGATCGCTGAGGTCGATTGATGGAAGCCGGCGGGCCTTGATCTGCGCTGGCAATTGCTTCTGCAGGTGGCCGAGCACCTCCAGCCGCCGGGCCAGTTGGCCGTCTGCCGGGCCCAGACGCACCTGGCCGAGGCTGGCGCTCTCCAGCCAGATGTTGCCCCCGGGATCGAAGCGAATCTGGCGGAGATCGGAGCCCAGCTCGAGGCGCTCCCGCTGGGCCAGCACCAGGGCAAGAACTGGGCGATAGCTGGGCTGCCAGCCCAAAACCAGAAAACCCTTGCTGCCCTTGGTGGCCAGCGCCCTGCCCTGGCGAATGCTCAGCCAGTGGCCGAATCGGTCGACGTAGCCCTGTTCAATTCCCTTGGCGGTGCGGCGCTGGGCCCGGGCCACCGCCTGGCGATCCACCAGCTCGATGCGCAGTCGGGGCGGCGCCATCAGCCGGCGCACCTGCACCTGCTCCACTGGCAGGGCATTCACCACTGCGGCGGCGATCCGCTTGGGCTCCAGTGCCAGCAGGGGCTGGGGAAAGGTCAGCTGGGCAGCCTGCACCACGTGCTCTGGCCTCACCAGCTCACTGCCGATGACCTCCACCTGGCTGGGCCCGCTCAACACCCAGCCCTGTCGCAGCAGGCCATAGCCCAGGCCGCCGGAGAGGGCGAGCAGCACCACCAGCCGCCAGGAATTGCGCAGCCGCTCCCTGATCCGCTGCTGACGCAGCTGGCGCCGGCGCTCCGACCCGGGCGGCGGAGGGGTGCTCACCTCAAAAAGCCCCGCACCTGGCTCAAAGTTCGCAGCGGGAGCGAGACATCAGCTCCTCGATCCAGCGCCGCGCCCTTTCGGCATCGGCGAAGGGCAGATCTTTGCGCACCCCTGCCCCCACCAGCCGCAGCCGGCAGGCCCCCTGGCTCTCATCGGTGAGGGGGGCTTCGCCGGAGTGCAGGGAAAGGAGCTCCACCAGTTCCAGTTCTTTGATGACAAAGGAGCCCTCTTCCTGGATCTGGCCGGCTTCAAAGCGGCACCAGCTGAGCACCCCAGCCACCAGTCGGGCGCCGCCGCAGCTGTCGAGCTTGGCCAGTTCCGAGCCCTCAGCCCATTCGCGGAACAGCCGCTGGCGCCTTCGTTCCAACCAGCCCAGGGCCGTGACCAGCACAAAGACCAGCAGCAGGGGAAGCCAGAGCAGACCTTCTGTCATGGCGTAGGGACTCCCAGGGATGGCTGGTGCCATTCTCGGGCCCCCTCGATCAATTCGCACACCAATTGCGGCAGGGGAATGCCGCTGGAGGCCCAAAGCATCGGGTACATGCTCTGGCTGGTGAAACCGGGCATGGTGTTGATCTCGTTGAGCCACAACTCGCCGCTGGCTTCGCTGTAGAAGAAATCCACCCGGGCCAGGCCCATCGCCCCAACGGCCCCACAGGCCTCGATGGCCATGGCGCGGGCCCGCTCAGTGATCGCTTCGGGCACCTTCGCCGGGATCACGGTGTGACTCTTGCCCTCGCTGTATTTCGTGTCGTAGTCGTACCAGTCGGCATCGAAACAGATCTCCCCCAGCACCGAGGCCTGCAGGGGTGCGGCGCCGCCGCCTTTCACCGCGCATTCCAGCTCCCGGGCGGCCACGCCCTGCTCCACCACCAGGCGCGGGTCGAGGGCCGCGGCGGTGCGCAGGCCGTTCAGCAGGCTGGCCCGGTCGGTGGCCTTGCTGATCCCCACCGAGGAGCCCAGATTGGCCGGCTTGACGAAACAGGGGTAGCCGAGCTGGGTTTCGAGCTGCCCCATCAGGGCTTCGGGATCGGACGCCACCTGGCTGGCACTGACGCAGGCATAGGCCACCTGGGGCAGGCCGGTGGCGGCGAAGGCGGCCTTCATGGCCTGTTTGTCCATGCCCACGGCCGAGCCCAGCACCCCCGAACCCACGAAAGGCACCTGCATCAGGGTGAACAGTCCCTGGATGGTGCCGTCTTCGCCGTTGGGGCCATGCAGCACCGGGAACCACACCTCGATCTCCAGGGCTGCAGCTGGCAAGCCGCGGAAGCCGCCGCGCGCCAGGGAGTGGCCGCTCTGGCGCGCCGCCGCTTCCAGTTGCTCGGCGCTGGCTGGGCTGCCCTGGGCCAGCACCGCGTCGGCCAGTTCGGGGCCCCACCAGCGCCCCTGGGGATCGATGTAGAAGCAGTGCAGCGCGTAGCGCGCCGCGTTGGAGGGATGGCGCAGGGCGGCGGCCACGGTGGCGGCGGAGCGAATCGAGACCGCGTGCTCACCGGAGGCTCCCCCCAGGATCAGACCAACTGCGGTGGGGGAGCTGTTCATGCCGATCGGCTGGTGCCCACGGGGCCAAAACTCAGGCCAGTTTGCCGCTGAGGGAGAAGGGGCGCACCGCTTCGATTTGGACCGTCACCAGCTCGCCGGCGTGGATCGCTCTGCCATCGGGGCGCTGGCCGGGGAAGAAGGTGGGCCGGTTGGTGCGGGTGCGGCCCACTAGCTGCTCGGGTTTCTTGGGGTTGCGGCCCTCCACCAGCACCTCCTCGAGCCGGCCGAGATAGCGCTCGCTGCGCCGGCGGGCCGTGAGCTCCACCAGGGCGTTGAGCTCCTGCAGCCGCTCCACCTTCACCGCTTCGCCCAGCTGGCCTGGCCAGTCGGCGGCGGGGGTGTGGGGCCGCGGCGAGTAGGCGGCGGTATTCACCAGGTCGAAGCCGATCTCTTCGACCAGGGCCAGGGTGCGCCGGAACTGGGCGTCGGTTTCGCCCGGGAAGGCCACGATCACATCGGCAGTGATGGAGGCATCGCTCATGCGCTCGCGGATGCGCTCGACGATGCGGCGGTAGCGATCCACCGTGTAGCCCCGGGCCATGGCCTTGAGCACCTCATCGTCGCCGCTCTGGAAGGGGATGTGGAAGTGCTCGCACAGCTTGGGCAGCTCGGCGCAGGCATCGATCAGCCGCTCGGTGAAGTAGCGGGGATGGCTGGTGGCGAAGCGGATCCGCCCGATCCCCGCCACGTCGTGCACGTGGTGGAGCAGGTCGGTGAGGGTGTGGCTGCGGCGGCCCTCCGGGGTGATGCCCGGCAGGTCGCGGCCGTAGGCATCGATGTTCTGGCCCAGCAGGGTGATCTCCTTGAAGCCGCGGGCGGCCAGGCCCTCCATCTCCAGCTTGATGGCGCCCGGCAGGCGCGACTGCTCCTGGCCCCGCACCGACGGCACCACGCAATAGGTGCAGCGCTCGTTGCAGCCGTAGATCACGTTCACCCAGCCGCAGACGCTGCTGTCGCGGCGGGCGGTGGTGATGTCTTCAAGGATGTGGTGCTCACCGGTGGCCACCACCTGCTGGCCCTGCTCCACCTGGGCCAGCAGCACATCAAGCCGGTTGGCGTGCTGGGGCCCCATCACCAGATCCAGCTCGGGCACGCGCCGCAGCAGCGATTCCCCCTCCTGCTGGGCGACGCAGCCCGCCACCACCAGGGTGAGGTTGGGATTGACCCGTTTGCGCTGGGCCTGGCGGCCCAGGTAGCTGTACACCTTCTGTTCGGCGTTGTCGCGGATCGTGCAGGTGTTGTAGAGCACCAGATCGGCGCTGTGCTCGTCGTCGCCGGCCCGATAGCCCATGGCTTCGAGGATTCCGGCCATGCGCTCGGAATCCGCCTTGTTCATCTGGCAGCCGAAGGTGGTGATCCAGTAGCTGCCGCGTTGGGCGGCTGGGCTGGTGGTGCTGAGCGTGATGGCCGTCATTTGACTAGTTTCAGCCATCGGCTGCCGCGGCTGGGCTGGGAGCTGGGGGGCTGACAGGGGTGTCCTGAAGTCTGTACAGGCCGTACGGATTACAGGACACGCGCCAGATGCGTGTCAACTTGAAGGCAGCGCCCCAGCCCCGATGCGCCTGAGCCTGCAACGCTTTCGCCTCACCAAGGCCGTGCCCCTGGCGATCAGCCGGGGCACCACCGCCGCCGTGGAGCACCTGCTGGTGCGGATCACCCACGACGGCTGCACGGGCATCGGCGAGACCGGCGGCTTCGACACCGGCCACCGCCACTACGCCACCGATGCGGTGGCGGCCGAGCTGGAGGCCATTGCCCCCCGGCTGGAGGCCCTGGCGCCCCAGCCCCTTCAGGCCCTGGAGCCCCTGCTGGCGGCCCTGAGCCCCCCGGCCCGCTGCGGCCTGGATCTGGCCCTGCACGACTGGTGGGGCAAGCGGTTGAACCAGCCGCTGCACCGGCTCTGGGGGCTGGATCCGGGGGCCTGTGTCGCCACCAGCGTGACCCTCGGCTTAGGCCCCCCCGAGGCTGGGCTGGCGCGGCTCGAGCGCTGGTGGGCCCAGTTGCCCGCCACCCGGATCAAGCTCAAGCTGGGCAGCCCCGAGGGGGTGGCCCACGACCTGGCCCTGCTGGAGGCGGTGGCAGGGGCCCTGGAGCAGCGGCGCCAGCTCACCGGTGGGCCCTGCGAGCTGCAGGTGGATGCCAACGGCGGCTGGGATCTGGCCACGGCCCGCTCGATGCTCCAGCCCCTGGAGCGTGCGGGGGTGGTGCTGCTGGAGCAGCCCCTGGCCCCGCTGCTGGATCCGGAGGCTGACAGCGCTGGCTTTGCGGCCCTGCACGGCGAAGCTCCCCTGCCGCTGGTGGCCGATGAGAGCTGCTGGGACCTGGCCGATCTGCTGCGGCTGGCCCCCCACGTGGACGGCATCAACATCAAGTTGCTCAAGAGCGGCGGCCTGGCCGAAGCCCTGCTGATGGCCCGGACGGCCCGGCGGCTGGGGTTGGGGGTGATGGTTGGCTGCTATTCCGATGCCGCCCTGCTCAATGGCGCCGCCGCCCAACTGCTGCCGCTGGTGAATTGGCCCGACCTTGACAGCCACCTGAACCTGGTGGATGACCCCTTCAGCGGCCTGCACCTGGACGCCGATGTGCTGGTGCCCCCTCCGGGGGCCGGGCTGGGCATCAGCCTGAGGCAGGAGCCATGTTGAGCGCGTCTGCCCCGATCGTGCTGCTGCAGCACGGCGGCCTCGACGACCTCTCGGGCAAGACCGGTCTGGCCATGCTGCGCTACCGCTCCGGCCCGATCGTCGCCGTGATTGATCCGGCCTTCGCCGGCGCCGAGCTGCGGGCCATCACCGGCATCCCCCGGGCCGTGCCGGTGGTGGCCGACATGGCCGCCGCCCTGGCCTACGGGCCCGCGGCGGCGGTGGTGGGCCTGGCCCCCTCCGGTGGGCGGCTGCCGGAGCTGATGCGCGCCGATGTGCTGGTGGGGCTCCAGGCGGGGCTCAACCTGGCCAGTGGTCTGCACAGTCGCCTGGGCGACGATCCCGAGCTGGCAGGGGCCTGCACCCGGCCCGGCCAGTGGATTTGGGACCTGCGCCAGGAGCCCCCAGCCCTGGCGGTGGCCACGGCGCGGGCGGCTGCCCTGCCCTGCCGGCGACTGCTGGCGGTGGGTTCCGACATGGCCGTCGGCAAGATGAGTGCCTGCCTGGAGCTGCAGGCGGAAGCCCTGCGCCGGGGGCTCGATGCCCGCTTTGTGGGCACGGGCCAGGCGGGGATCCTGATCGCCGGCACCGGGGTGGCCCTCGATGCGGTGCGGGTGGACTACGCCGCCGGGGCGGTGGAAGGGGCGGTGCTGCAGGCGGCCGCCGGGGCTGGGCCAGCAGCGCTGGTGCTTGTCGAGGGGCAGGGTTCCCTCTGCCACCCGGGGTCATCCGCCACCCTGCCGCTGCTGCGCGGCAGCCAGCCCACCGATTTGCTGCTGGTGCATCGTGCTGGCCAGAGCCAGGTGCGCACCAGGCCCGGGGCGGCCCCGGTGGCCATTCCCCCCCTCCTGGAGCTGATCGCCACCGTGGAGGCGCTGGCGGCCCTGGGGCGGCCCGATGGCCTGCGGCCCCGGGTGCGGGCCGTGGCGCTCAACACCGCCCGGCTCGCCAGCGCTGAAGCAGACGCAGCCCTGGCGGCCACCGCCGCCGAGACGGGCCTGGCCTGCGTCGATCCGGTGCGGCAGGGCGCGGGCCAGCTGCTGGATGCCCTGCTGGCCGCTGGCTGAATAAAAAAACCGTCCCCACCTGGGTGGAAACGGCTGGGCAACAAGGGCGAGCGAGGGGATTCGAACCCCCGGATGGCGGCACCACAAGCCGCTGCCTTAACCGCTTGGCGACGCCCGCCTTGAACAACCCAAATGTACCAAGCCTCCCGGCCAGGGGGTTTTCCAGTTCCTGGACCGATTTAGTGCCAACCTGGAAAGCCATTCAGCCACGCCTCGTTTGCCCGGCCGTCCGGACCTCCCCGCCCGTGCCCCCTGGCGCTCAGGCCTGCTCCTGCTGGCGCTGGCCAGTGCCGGCCTGGCCCTCACCAACCCAGCTTCGGCCGACTTCGAGGCTTTTGCTGCCGACCGGTTGGTCGATGAGATCAGCGATGAGCTCTGCGTCAAGGGCGGCCTGCCCGTGTTGATGCGGCTGGCGATCCCCAACTGCCAGGAGCTGGTGGAGGGCCAGCGCCAGGCCTTGGCTGGCGTTGTGGCCAGCCACACCCGCCGCACCAACCTGATGGTGGCGAGCCTCTATCGCAGTGAGGTGGGTGGCCAGACCGTGCTGGCTTGGCAGGTGCCGCGCTTCCGCTCCACCGTGCTGGCAGTGGCCGGCCAGTTTGTGCTGATCGCGGCCAGCAGCGACAACTCCCAGGAGGGGCCGTGAACCCTGCTGCTGGGCCCAGCTCGCTGCTGGTGCGCCTGCCCCGCGGCCTGCTGGATCCACGGCTGGCGGTGGGCTTTGGGGCCGATGCCGATGGTCTGGTGTCACTGCGGCTCCGGATAGCAGCTGGCCAGATCACGGCGATCGAACCCCTGCCGGCCGCGGCGCCCCCTACGGCCGCCGGACTGCCGCTGGCGCTCACGCCCCTGGTGGAGCCCCATGCCCACCTCGATAAGGCCTTCAGCGCCGTTGCCTTTCCCAACCGCCAGGGCACCATGGCCGCGGCCATGGCGGCCAACCTGCGCGAACACGGCGAGCGCACGGCCGAGCAGGTGGCCGAGCGGGCCGAGCGGGCCCTGGATCGGGCCTGGCGCAATGGTCTGCGGGCCATCCGCAGCCACGTTGACAGCCTGGGGCCGGCGGCCCAGCCCAGCTGGGATGCCCTGCTGGAAGCCCGCCAGCGCTGGCTTGGCCGGGTGGAGCTGCAGCTGGTGGCGATGGCACCTGTGGACCACTGGCTCAGCCCCGACGGCGTTGCCCTGGCCCGCCGGGTGGCGGACGGCCAGGGGCTGCTGGGCGGGGTGATCGGCCCCCCCTATGGCCAGGGGCTGGCCCGCCGCATCGGCGATCGGGAGGCGCTGCTGGCCCTGCTTGAACTGGCCGAGCGCTGTGGCTGTGGCGTCGACCTCCACGTCGATGAATCCGACGCCTATCCCGGCGTCGGGGTCGCCCTGGTGGCTGGGCTGGCCCTGGAGCAGCGCCGGGCCGTGGCGATCACCTGCAGCCACGCCAGCAGCATGGGCCTGCTCCCGGCGCGGGCCTGCGACCGGCTGGCCGACCGCCTGGCCGAGGCGGAGATCGCCGTTGTGGCCCTACCGACGACCAATTTTTGGCTGCTGGGGCGCCGGCTGGCACGCACCCCCTGGCGCCGCCCGCTGGCGCCGATCCGCAGCCTGCAGCGGGCCGGGGTGCGGCTGGCCATCGGCGGCGACAACGTGCAGGATCCCTGGTATCCCGGCGGGGATTTTGATCCGATCGAGCTGCTGCGCCTGGCGGCGCCGCTGTGTCAGCTGATGCCCTGGCAGCGCCTGGGCCTGGCCCCCTTCAGCACCGCCGCCGCCGCGGTGCTCCAACTGGCCTGGGACGGGGTGGTGCGGGTGGGTGCCCCCGCCGACCTGGTGCTGTTGGGGGCAGGCTCCTGGGGCGAGTTGCTGGCCCGGCCGCCCCAGCGGCGGGTGCTGCGCGGCGGCCAGTGGCTGCCCCCTCCCGAGCAGGAGCTGCCCTCCCCTCTCCTATTCGCCCCCGGCCCTCCCCTCTTACCAGCCCCCGCCCCCGTCTCCCATGGCTGAGTTACATCCCGAGTTTTCCAAACAGCCCGACTATTCCGGCTTTTTTAGATATCCAGAGGCCCGGATCTCAGCCCTGGCGGCGGAGCTGGGCCGGCTGGATCCGTCCATGCCGCTGCTGGGTGCGGAGGCACCGGCCGAATTGGAGCGCCTCTCGCGCGACTACTCCGACTACTCACCGGTGCTGGTGGAGCGGCTGCGGGGCTGCCGGGCCCAGCTGGTGGCATCAGCCTCCAGCCTTGAGCAGGTGCGGCTGGTGGCGGGGGCCTGTGCCCGCCACGGCGTTGCCCTGACGGTGCGGGGGGCTGGCACCGGCAATTACGGCCAGTGCGTGCCGCTGCAGGGGGGGCTGGTGCTCGATCTGTGCGGCCTTGACCGGCTGCGCCACTTCGATGCCGCCACCGGGGTGATCGAGGTGGAGGCCGGCAGCTTGATGGGTGGCCTCAACCAGCAGCTCGAGCCCCTGGGCCGGGCCCTGCGCCTGGTGCCCAGTACCGCCCGCAGCGCCACCATCGGCGGCTTCATCGCCGGCGGCTCCGGGGGCATCGGTTCGCTGCGCTGGGGCTTTCTGCGCGATCCGGGCAACCTGCTGGGCCTGGAGGTGGTGACCGTCGAACCCGAGCCCCGGCTGCTGCGGCTCGATGCGGCTGCCAGCACCCCGCTCAACCATGCCTATGGCACCAACGGCATCCTCACCGCCCTGCGCCTGCCCACCACCGAGTTGGTGGCGTGGCAGCAGCTGGTGGTGGGTTTTGACAGCTGGGATCGGGCCCTGGCGGCAGCCCAGGCCCTGCTGGGCACAGCCCTCCAGCTCCAGGCCCTGACCCTGCTGGAAGCGCCGATCGCCCAGCAGCTGCCCTGGCCGGGGGGCTGTCCGGCGCCGTTGGCGGCGGAACAGCGCCTGTTGCTGCTGGCCGCACCGGATGCCCTTGAGGTGCTGCCGGCCTGGCTGGCCGCCTTGGGCGGCCAGATCCACTGGCAGGCGCCCCAGGGCGGCAGCCGGGGCCTGCCGCTGCGCGAACTCAGCTGGAACCACACCACCCTGCACTGGCGTGCCCGCAATCCGGATTGGACCTACCTGCAGATGCTGCTGCCCCAGCCGGAGGCCCCCTGCCTTGGCCTGCTGAGGGAGCGGTGGGGCGATGACCTGCTCTGGCACCTGGAGGCCGTGAGGCAGCAGGGGGGCGCGCGCCTGGCCGCCCTGCCGCTGCTGCGCTGGCGGGGCGAGGAGGCCCTGGAGCGGTTGATGGCTGACTGCCGCCAAGCGGGCGCCCTGCTGTTCAACCCCCATGTGATCAGCGTCGAGGATGGGGGCCTGGGGGTGGTCGATGCCGACCAGGTGGCGGCCAAGGCCGCCCATGACCCGGCCGGTTTGCTCAACCCCGGCAAGCTCGGCGGCTGGCTCAGCAGCCCAGGCTGAGCCGGGTGTCAACGCCGGTGCCCGGGTGGGTGCCCTCGGCGTCGCGGCAGAGGGAGCGCTGGTCGAGACGGTCGATCAGGGCGTCACTGAAGTCGGCATTGGTGACGGTGGCGCCATAGAAGCTGCTGCCCGAGGCAATCGCTCCAGTCAGATTGGCCCCGGTCAGATCAACGCCGGAGAAGTCCACCTTGTCCATCAGGGTGCTGCTCAGATCGGCGCCGGCAAAATTGGCCTCCGGGAAGGCCGCCTGGGTGAGGATCGCGCCGTGCAGGTCGGCGCCGCTGAAATTGGCCTGCCGTCCGGTGGCGCCGGCGAAGGAGGTGTTGGCCAGGTTCTGGCCGCTGAAATCCTGGCCGTTCTGGTTTGTCAGGGTGTAGTCAACCCCGCTGAACTCGGCGGCCGCCGGCATCGCTGGCACCAGGGCCAGGGCCAGAGCCAGGACCAGATTCAAAAACAGCACCCGATTCAAGACAAGCACCGGGGCCAGCGCATTGCGCAGGATTTTGCCCAGGGGATGGGCCATGGCGAGGGGGGTCGGGGCTTTCACTCTGGACCTTCCCTATCTAGGAGTGTTGCTCCGAGGAGCTCTCCGACCAGATAGAGGGAGCCGGCCACGATCAATGGTGCCGTGCTGGCCCCGTGCTGGCCGAGGGCTGTGGCCAGATCTGGGGCGGCATTGAGCTGGGGGGCGAGCTGGGGGCAGGCGGCTGCCAGGGCTGGCTGGCTCCAGCTGGGGTGGCCCGGCACCGGCACAATCGTGGCCCGATCGCCTGGGGCCAGCAGGGCCGTGACGATCTCTGGCCCCTGCTTGTTGGCCAGGATGCCCAGCACCCAGGCGCGGGGACCTGGCTTCAGGCCATGGCGGGCCGGCTCGGTGTCGAGTTCGGCCCGCAGGGCGATGGCGGCGGGCAGGTTGTGGGCCCCATCGAGCAGCAGGGGGCGACCGCGCCAGCTCACCTGCTGCAGCCTGCCGGGCCAGCGGGCGCCGGCGAAGCCGCGGCGGATCCCCGCCGCGTCGATCGGCCAGCCCCGTTCCGCCAGGGCCCTAAGCATCCCCAGGGCCACGGCGCCGTTGCTCGCCTGCACGGCTCCCGGCAACCCCAGGGGCCAGGCGTTCAGATCCAAGGGCTCCACCCAGTGCAGCTCGGCCCCCACCGCCCCGGCCTGGGCGGTGAGAACCGCCGCCACAGCAGGGTCTTGGGGGCCGCTGAAGGCGCTGGCTCCCGGCTGGAGCACGCCGGCCTTCTCGGCGGCAATCGTGGCTAGATCCGGCCCCAGAATCTCGGTGTGGTCGAGACCGATCGAGGCAAAGCCGATCACGCTGCGGTCGGGATGGCAGGTGGTGGCATCGAGCCGGCCCCCCAGACCCACCTCCAGCACCACCAACTCCAGTTCCGCTGCGGCAAAGGCCAGGAAGGCGGCGGCAGTCACCAGTTCAAACGGCGTCAGCAGGTGGCGGCGGGCGGCCGGCGTGGCCCTCTCCAGCTGGCGGCGCAGGTTGGCGACGCTGATCGGCCCGGCCCCGATCAGGATCCGCTCGCTCCAGCACACCAGGTGGGGCGAGGTGTAGAGGCCGGCGCGCAGGCCAGAGGCCAGCAGGGCCCGGTGCACCAGGGTGCAGATCGAACCCTTGCCGTTGGTGCCCGCCACCTGCACGGCGGCGAAGCGGCGCTCGGGATGGCCCAGCTCGGCCAGGGCAGCCCCGAGCCGCCCCAGGCCCAGGTCAACGCCGCGGCGGCTGAAGGGTTCGATCAGGTCGGCAAAGGGATCGCCACTGGCGGGCGGTTCAGGCAAGGCTCATTAGGGCGCGCTCGAGGCGGTCGACGGCCAGGCGCAGGTGGCGGGGCTGGATCACCAGCGGCGGCACGAAGCGCA
>ERZ887942.2100-NODE-2100-length-12663-cov-47.538706_pt1 | contig 12663 bp, 10 predicted proteins | sample MGYA00521099_ERZ887942 | MGnify/ENA primary metagenome ERZ887942 (study PRJEB32303, sample SAMEA104408605) | aquatic metagenome | biome: Brackish water; feature: Pelagic; material: water | place: Baltic Sea | collected 2014-06-07T06:48:00 | depth 16,251 m ... | reverse complement strand
TTGAAGACGTTTTGGAGTTTGATTGATGGCTCGATTAGCTCGTGCTGCGCCAAACGCGCGGGCCATCCATCCTGAATCCTCCTGCCGTCATTCCTGCCTGCGCGAGAATGACAAGGGTGGGAGGGGCATAACGAGGTCGGGGCTCTGTTATCTGGCGTCTCTGTTATCCCGTCGAACCTACGCTATCGCCCGCCGAGGCGTCTCGGTCGGCTAGCCGCGTGGGTGGCACTTTTGGTGGACGTTTTTCAGGCGAGTGTGGTCGACGTGGGTGTAGATTTGAGTTGTGCGGATGCTGGCGTGGCCGAGCATTTCCTGCAGAGCTCTGATGTCGGCACCTCCCGCCAACAGGTGAGTTGCGAAGCTGTGTCTTAGTGTGTGAGGACTGACATCGGCACCACAGCCGGTTCTGGCGGCGTAGCGTTGAACGAGTTCCCAAACGGCTTCTCGCCCGATACGGCGTCCGCTGCGGCTGACGAACATCCAGCCTTCGTCCGTGACGGCGTTGGCGACCATGTCCGGGCGTTCCAGGTTCAGGTAGGTCACGATGGCGTCAACGGCGGTTGGCGTTAAAGATACCAGGCGTTGTTTGTTGCCTTTGCCGGTGCAGCGAGCGTACCGTTCTTCCAGATTGACGTCCGCGATTTTCAGTCCGGTCACTTCAGAAACTCGGCAACCAGTGGCGTACATCACGGCCAGAATCGCTTTGTCTCGGCGAGCGTAACGATCGATAGAACCGACTGGCGAACCAAGCAGTTCGTTCACCATATCCGGGCTAAGCACTTTGGGCAGGCGTTGCCACAGTTTGGGAGAACTGATCAGATCGACTGTGCTTTCGGTCAGCACAGATTCCAGCATCAGATAGCGAAAGAACATGCGAATGGCGGCAAGGTTGCGAGCGATGCTGCTTCCGGCAAGATCGCTTTTCTGCAGGAAGTCCAGAAACTCCGTCAGCGTGGTGATGTCAACCTGATGAACGGTCTTCTTGTGGTGGTTGGTGTTCCACAGAAAGAACTTTTGCAGATCGCGGCGATACGCAGAAATGGTGTTGGAAGACATGCCGCATTCGGCTTCCAGATAATGCAGGAAACCGGGCAGCCACGTGGCTGGGTTTTGAAAGTCTCCACCTTTGAAGGTGCTGCCAGCGGGTGGTTGTTTTCGTTTGGCCATATTGTGTTTAGCGGGGTGCGAGGATTCTGGCAGCGACGAAAGCAAAATCGCCGGCTCCGTTCTGAGGGGGTGAACGGAGTCGGCGACGAGAAACCGTCGTTACAACGGTGTTCGGACCATAAGTTGTTGGGCGACAGCGTTGCTGAATCGCCGCGGTCTACCTAATAGATCGACACAGCACCCGGGCAGGGGTTGGTCGTTTCGATCCATTTCAATGTCAAAAACTTTGGAAGAATTCCAGAGGCATGATTAACCTGCCGAGGTCGTAGAATCCACAGCAGCCGCAGATTGTGGCTTGGCCCGAAAAATGAAGCTTAGCACCAAAATCCCTGCCAATGCCCCAAACCCTACAGCCTGCTTGGTGAAGTCGTTGGTCACATAAATGGAAACCAGCGAAACCGTAATCGCAAAGCACAGGGCCACAACCATCAGCACGTTCCACTTTAAGCGGTTGGCACCTGACGGCATGTCCTTGCCCAGCAGTCGACGCGAATTCATCATGCAGAAGAAGGTCACGTAAGCGATTGGCAGCAACGCGGCACCAAACATCGATGTCGGCACAACCAGCCATGCCTTGGCATTGCCCGTCCATAGGAACATAGAACCGAAGGCCCCGCTGAGTCCCGCGATAATACAACCGACTCGGAAAGTGTTGCTGGTTGGGTCTGCACCTGTGGCTTCACAAAGTGCGAAGCCGTTGATCAGCATCAGAATGATAATTGTGGAAACGGCCATCGCCAACACGCCAATTCCGAAGACCACGTGAGCCACGGTTTTGCCGCTAAGAGTTTCCAGAGCACCTGCCAGCTGTTGGTTGTCTCGCTTAACAAGCACGGCCGCCATTTTGCGGTCCGCTTCCGGCAATGCATCGCGAGCGGCCTGAAGTGCTTCTTTGTTGTCTTCAGATCCGTACTTTGCGGCAAATTCATCATCGCCCAGTTCGGCTTTCAGTCGAGCATCCAATAGGCCATTTACGCCGCTTTGAATGCCTCCAGCCACCTTGACGATTTCGCCCGCTTCGTTGGTGGGAGACAAAATGCCCGCTTCCGGACGTCCGTGAAACGCAGATGCAGCGGCAATCACCACGCAGCTGGTTGCCAGCAGATAAGGCACGAACAAACCTGTGCTAAGGTCGAAAATGGCCAGACCACGGAAGTCTCGATCCCATTTCTTTCGCAGCAGAGAATACGGCATCAAAAAGGTCATGTTGATTCCGACCGCTGTGGCCGTTGCGGTCACCATGGTGGCGACCTGTGGATTCATGATCTGCGAACGCCAGAATTCAGCGAACTGACCGGTTTCGGCGATGGAAGATTCCAGCCGAGGAGACACGCCCATGAAGTTCATGTTGGGAATGAAGCCCGCCAGAATTTCACCCCATGGCAAACCTTCTTTGCTGAAGGTCATTCGCAGCACAACCGCGAAGAACGAAATTACTACCACGCCCACCAACACCTTCAACAGCACTTCAAAGATTTTGATGCCTTTGCTGCCGCTGTTGTAAGACCAGATGACCATGGTCGAAAGCAGGAAGAGTGCGGCTACGGCAAAGCGTTCGTTCATGCCTGGAAACAGGTTCTGCACCAATGCTCCAGAACCGAGTGCAAACTGAGGCATACACCACACCATGTTCGCCATCATGGTTCCGATCAGCCAGGACCAGCCCAGCACAGGGCTGATTTCGCTGTTGATGGCTTCGAACGGGCGTCGTCCGGTTGAAAGAGTGACGTACGAAATCGCCGCCAGCATCACGATACCCAAAATCATGGCCATCGGTTGCAGCCACATCGATCCGTAGCCCAGCAGAACGCCCAGATAAAGACTTCCGCCTAAACTGCCTCCACCTAAAGTAATGGCACCTTGCAACCACCCTGGCCCAGACAGGCTGGTATAAGCCTTTATGGTCTGCAGCGGCCCCATGGCTTTGGCCGTGGTGATAATTTCGCGTTCCTGTTCAAGTCGATCTTCGCCTGTGGACATTCGGGCTTTCTCCGGGCCGATTTACTTGCGTTTTGCTGAATGAAGTTGATAACAACAAACTGCACGCTGGCTGATTCAGCAGGAACAAACCTGCCACGCCAAATTGCGCAGAATGTTCGGCAAACTACAGTTTGAAAGCCGTATTAGCAACTACGCCAACAACTTAAGCCCACGTCACGACCGATAAAGCCTCGAATTTGCCGGAAATTGACTCACACCTGCGTTCCCACCGATCTCTGCGAGAGGTAACTGCGACTGATCCTATTCAAAGTCGGCCCACAGCGTTTCGTTCAGAATCTCGTTAATGGCCTGACGGTCGCTCCGTGATAAATGAGCGAATTCGTCGTTGGTGGTTTCGGCTGTCAGAACTTCCGACAATCTGCGGCGCACAATCGACATCACTCCTTCCGGCAACGCTTTGAACGAATCGGAATAGATTAAAAAGCTGCACGGATATTTGAACAGCCGCTGCTGCAAATCGAACTGTCGCAAGCTGCGTTTCTGACGATCGAACGGCCCCATTAAAGCAAACTGTTCACTGAATCCGCTGCTGCCGCTAATGGCGTCGGTTAGCAAACTTTCGTGCCTGAACAGCAACGCTTCCACAACTCGACCTGCCGCAGATTCGTAGCGCCGCAACGTGGAATCCGACTGATAGTTTTCGTCTCGTTCCAGCACCCGATTCATCACCAGCGCATCGCGAGCCGTCAGGCGTCCGGAATGATTGGCGGCCGTCAGCACGTTGTGCATATGAACCTGATGCTGCAGCACCAGCAACGCCACAATGTCGCTGTGAACTGTCAAATACGGCGATACGTTGACCATGGATGACAGGTCCGTCAGGTTAGCGCCCGCTTCTGTGTCCAGAATTTCTGAAGTGTCCGGATCTGTCAACCAACTGTTTCCCATGTGTCGCTGACTGCCGTGAGTTCCCGTCACATACCAGCCTCCAAAGCGTTCTGAAAACGGCGACCGTGGTTCTGTAACGTGAGTTCCCAGCCGGTAAACGGGTTGACCTGCTGCGTCAGACGTCACGCTGCGAACCATGTGGCCCGGTGTTCGGCGAGTGTGCGTGGAAGCATGACATTGCAGGCAACGAGCGTTTTCCTGCTTGATCAGCGGACTTTCCGACTGCTCCTGCGACAACGAATAAAACGTGCCACCCAATTGTGGGTCGGCGGCAGAAATTTCAATCACATCGCCCTGTTGCACCCAGCCCACGTAAACCTCATCGTTGAAATAGATGGCTCGCGGACGGCGAGGAGAAATGCGGCTGACCTGCAAACTGGTTTTGGAAAAGACAAGCGTTTGCGAAGATTGTGGTACTTCCAGTTCTCGCAACAACGACTTCAAATAGCCGTGCTGCCGGTCCCATTCCAGAATAACAGTGCCATCCGCCAGCTTCTCAGACAACTGGTGAACTCTGTCTGTCGGTTCCGAATCGCTGTATCTGATCGGTTCGCGTTCAAAGTCCAGCTGACCGCAACACACGGCGGGCAGAAGGCTGAGTAATATGAACGAGCGGATGGTCATGAGGAAGGATAGATGGTGGGGGAAGCCGAATTTCTGTGACAGGACTGGACGGTGAGTGAAGCCCGGAATTCATGTGCAAGGAACTGTCCCGAATTAAATTCCTTGATGGATTACAATACACGATTTCACGATGGTCAATTCATGGCGTTTGGAAGGAATCACGATTTGGCGCGTTCTTTTGTCACAGCCTCGGAGCGATAAATCGACAAATCGCAAGGTCGAAGGAGAGTTGCCTCAACAATCCTCAACCAAACGTCAGCAGGATGGTCCGGCAGTTGCCACGCTTAGCAGATTATTCCTGAATCGGAACTTTGTATCCGAGTGCTCCGATGGCTTTGCCGGCGGGGATGTTGCGATAGTTTTCGTGGCACATGATGCACTTGTCCATGACCACGGGAATCGCAGTGGCGGCCAGCAGGAATCGCTTGCCGCCTTCAGTGACGACTTCTTCGTAAACAGACTTTCCGTCCAGCAGTTGCTTGATGGCTTTGGTTTCGAAGCCCGCTCTTGGCTTGTTGGCTTCTTCGTAGGGATCGCCGGTGGCGTCCAGAAGGCGAACTTCGTGCCAGCCTTTTTCTTTGACGGCAGAGAACAGAGCTTTAAAGGCGGCTCCTGCGGGAAGATCGTCGTCGTCATGGACGTAGTGAGTCGTAATCAGCACAATGCTGGTCTTGTAGATGTCGTCCAGCATGCGAACTTCGCGTTTGGCTCGTTCAATCGCCGGATCTTTCACTTCTTTCGCCTCATCGGCGTAGCTTGACAGAAAACTACCCGTGGTCAGCGCGGCAGCGGCTGCGACCAGTAATAGTGGTTTCGATATCGCCTTCATCTCTTAATTTTCCTTGGTATTCCGGTGATTGTTGGCTAAACAGGATGTTTCTGTCCCCGTTTCGGCAATTTACTGATCACTAAACAGGATGTCAACGTCCTGTTTGGTATTTGGACCCGTTTATGTTCTCACAAACCGTCGAATACGCTCTGAGAGCCGTCGTGCATCTAGCGCAACACGCTCCGGATCCCCAGAAAACCAACGACATTGCCGCGGCGACAAAGGTGCCCACGGCCTATCTTTCCAAAGTGCTGCAGGGGCTGAAAGCCAGGCAAATTGTGACTTTGCAACGAGGAATTGGGGGAGGCGTCGCGTTGGCTCGCCCCGCCAGTCAGCTCACAATTCTGGATGTTGTTAACGCGGTCGATCCGATTAAGCGAATCACCACTTGCCCGCTGGATCTGCAAAGTCACGGCGTTCGCCTGTGTGCTTTGCACCGAAAAATGGATAACGCAATTTTCGAAATGGAAAAGGCGTTTCAATCGACGACGCTGGCAGAGCTTCTGGCAGACGGAAATTTAAGCGTGCCGCTATGCGAAGGCGAGCGAGAAGACGCGGGCTAAAGAAGCCGGCGTGAAGGTTTGAAAGACGCGGTGTCTGATCCGAGAGCGTTCAGTCAGCAGGTGTCCGATTGGCGGAGCTATGATATTCAGGGAAGAGCGGTTGCCCTGCGGTGACAGTTCACGCCTTTGTAACAGACGACCATAACCCAGCCGGCCGGAAAAGCTGCGGCTTTTAGCTGAATTCGCCGTCGTCGATCATGCGTTGAGCTGATTGTTCGGCGGCGGCTCGGGTTAGAAATTCGCCATTTTGCAGGCGGTTTTTGAGTTCTGCCAGATATTCATCACGCGGTGTTACGTCGCGATTCATCAGTTGTCGCAGTTCAGCAACCGATGGAAGTTGCTCGTCGCATTCTTCAATCTCTGGCGTCACGTCGACTGGCCTGCCAGACTGCATCGGAATGTCGAACATCAGGATGCGATCGGAAAAGGGATTACAGCCTGGCGCATCGGGGCGAAATCTTCGGCGAGTAATTCTGGAACTGGGGCGATTCATGGCGATTGACACTTTATGAACCTTGCTAAAAAGATGATCGCCCAAAAGCAAACTGCTGGCGACATACGGAGATCATCGAAGCGGGTTTTGCAAACTTGCGTGGACAATTCTTTGCGAAATATAAGGCAATTTCTGTAAAGTTAGTGACTATAGAGGAACTTTAGGGGGCTAGGTGGATTCCCCGACGTGAGACGCTAATTCCTTATTGGCAAAGACTTTACGGTTATTGAAGCAGCGTGTTGCAACGAACTGAACATCGTTCAAAATCACCACGCGACATGAAGAATCGACGAAAAGTTTTGCTGATGATGTTTGGCAACACGTCGGCATGACAAGACTGGGAAAAGAATTCAGGTCAGATAATGAACAGCGATTCAGCAAGCGAAACAGATAAGTCCGGTCAGGCTCGGTTTGTCGTCGGAATCGATCTGGGAACGACAAATTCCGCAGTTTGCTATGTTGATACTCAAGTTTCGGCCGGCAACGCAGAGGCGGCAACTGCCCCTGCCAGCCATTTTGTTGTGCAAACGCTGTCGTTGCCTCAACTGGTGGCTCCCGGACAGGTCGAACATCGCGAAACGCTGCCGTCGTTTCACTATCAACCATCATCGGGCGAGTTTGCCGGGGGAGCTCTGGACCTGCCGTTCAGCAGCGCAGCCGTGGATCATTGCGTCGGGGTGTTTGCTCGCGATCACGGCATTCACGTGCCGGGAAGAATGATCGCTTCGGCGAAGTCGTGGTTGTGTCATCCGGGAATCGATCGAACGGCCCCCATTCTTCCATGGCAGGGGGGAGAAGACATTGATCGCCTGTCACCAGTCGACGTCAGCAGCCGCTTTCTGGCTCATATGACGGCCAGCTGGAATCACGCTTTCCCTGACGCTCCACTGGCGGAACAAACCGTGGTGCTGACGATTCCAGCGTCGTTTGATGAAGTCGCTCGCAACCTGACAATTCAGGCGGCTCAAAAAGCGGGGCTTCGAAAAGTACTGCTGATCGAAGAACCTCAAGCCGCGTTCTATGCATGGATTGATCGCCACAAAGATCAATGGGAACAACTGGTCAGCCCCGGACAGAAAATTCTGGTGTGCGATGTTGGGGGAGGCACGTCGGACTTCACATTGATTCGCGTTCAGGCAGATTCTTCCAATAAGGTTGTTTTTCACCGAGTCGCCGTGGGTGAACATTTGATTCTGGGGGGAGACAACCTGGACCTGGCTTTGGCCTATTTTCTGGAAGAAAAGTTCAAGCAGGAAGGTACACCGGAACTGACTCCACGCCAATGGAGCGTGCTTGTTCGAGTTGCCAGGCAGGTGAAGGAAGCCATGCTGTCGGTTAACGCCGCTGATGAATTCACCGTTAACCTGCCGGGCACAAGTTCCAAGTTGATTGGCGGTGGTCTGCAGACAAAAGTCACCCGGCAACAGGTGAGCGAAGTTCTGCTGGAAGGCTTTCTGCCGAAGACCGCGTTCAGCGAATCGCCACAACAGATTCAAAGCGGATTTCGCGAATTCGGTTTGCCGTATGCTGCAGATTCGGCCATCACTCGCTACCTGGCTCAGTTTCTGAGAACTCATGCACAGGTGGCCGCAGACAACACCGTGCTGAACAACGACGCCAATCCAGCTCGACCAGACATCGTGCTGTTCAACGGTGGCCTGTTTGAATCGCCCGTGTTGCAGCAACGCATGACGGACACCATTTCGTCGTGGTTCAGCACTGACGGCGAAAAATGGGTGCCCCAGATTCTGGACTGCCAGCGGCTTGATCTGGCGGTTGCTCATGGAGCCGCCTGCTATGGGATGGTATCGCGAGGTGCGGGAGTTCGTATTTCTGCCGGGCTGCCTCGCACCTATTATCTGGGCGTGCAAACTGAAACCGGCACCGCAGCCATCTGTATGATTCCTGCCGGAACTGAACCTGGCACCGATCTGGAGCCTCCGAACCAAACGTTTGAACTGCAAACAGATACTCCCGTTGAATTCCCCGTGTTCTATTCCGCCACGCGACTGGTTGATGCCATCGGCACCACCATTGAAACGGGAAAAGAACAGCTCACCGCTTTGCCACCGATTCGAACCGTCATTCGCAGCAAATCCGATTCGGCGGGTGGCACCGTTACGATACGAGTCAATGCAAGGCTGACAGAAATCGGAACTCTGGATCTTTGGTGTGCCACGTTGGACACCAACGAACGCTGGAAGCTGCAGTTTGACGTTCGCAGCGCCGTTCGCACAGACGTGGCGGCTCACGAAGCTGGTGCCGCAGACGCAGAAGGCATTGTCGATGCAGACGCCGTGCAGAAAATCGAAGTCATCCTTTCCGCCGTGTTTGCACCTGACGGCAAGGACAAGCCGGGAGGACTTGCGAAACGGATTGCGTCTGAAATTGGCATGAGTCGCAATGAATGGCCGACGTCTTTACTGCGAGACATCTGGCGCATGTTGATTGAACACGCGGAAGGTCGCCGCAAAAGTCCGGCTCACGAATCCAGCTGGCTGAACCTGATCGGGTTCGCTCTGCGACCGGGTTTCGGCTATGCGCTGGACGACTGGCGGATCGACACGATGTGGGATTTGCTGCGAGGCAAACTGGTGCATTCATCGCCCGATGTTCGTAACCAATGGTGGATTATGTGGCGACGAATCGCCGGCGGCCTGGCAGGTGGCCAGCAAAATGCGCTATCGAATCAGCTGTTAGGGTCTATCCGCCAGACGGCTCAGCAAATGAGCAGCGGGAAGGGCAAAGGCGGAGTCGTCGTACTTCACGAAAAGGACGCGTCAGAAATCTGGCGCGTGTTGGGAGCATTTGAACAGCTGCCGCCAAGTTCACGTAAAGAATTGGGTGACATCATTTTGAAGTTCCTGACACGCCCGAAAATGCAGCCCGTCAGGGAATCACTAATCTGGGCTTTGGGACGGATTGGTTCTCGCGTGCCGCTTAACGGGAATGCTCAATCCACCGTCAGCCGCGACACCGCAGAACGCTGGCTGCATCAACTGCTGAAAATGCAGCTCGATGACGCTCAATCGCTGCCGCTGTGCATCATGCAATTGGCTCGAAAGACGGACGACCGTTTTGTCGATCTGTCCGGCGCCGCGCGAGACGAAGCGATTCGTTTCTTAAAGGAAATGGGCGGACATCGTCAGTTGATCAAGCTGATCAAAGAAGGTGGAGAAACCGACGCGGAAACCCAAAACGCACTCTTCGGCGAAGCCCTGCCGCTAGGGTTAAAGCGAATCTGACGCAAATCACCGTACGGTGGGCACCGCCCACCAACAAAGCAACCGGGGGAATTGGCAACCAGGTGAATTGGCAACCAGGTAAATTGGTGGGCGGTGCCCACCCTGCTTGCAGACTGTCGATTTAATCAGCCGCAGGGCGTTAGCCCCGGTTTAGCATGCTAAAAAAACGGGGCTAACGCCCTGCGGCTAATTCGACTGGGGCTTGTTCCAGGCTAAATCGACACCCTACTTAAGCGGTGAGCGATTTCCGCCGAAAACATTTCTTTTTCAGAATTGTTTGATCCGTTGTAAGCAATCCGGTGTTTGAACGAACGACAGCTGTAGGAAGCTGAAACAGCTTTTACTCCCCTGAATCGTCTGTTGCTGAATATAAGGAAGGACCATGAACGTCTCACACGAGCAAGCGGACAGCCCGTCTATCACGTCGGCGCTAAGATATGAACGAGTTGCTCAATTGGAAGCCGTTTTGAATTTGCGAGATCAACGGCAGCGAGCTCGTTTACGTGTCGCACTTATCACGGGCGCGGCAGTTTTGGGATTGTTCAGCACCGCCACACTGCTGATTCTTCGCGGCGTGTCGTAAGTCTGAAAGATCTTAAGCCGAAGTGAATTGCCTGGCCTCGATTGGCCTGCCCAGGACGCAGGACGATTGAGGCATTTTATTGCGCTGAATTTCATGCCCTGAAGTTCTCCAAAATCGGCGCATAAAAAAGGCCCGCTGTGCAGCGAACCTTTTTTTCGAACCTATCGAAATCAGTCTTCGAGAATTTCTGTCGTTACGCGTTATACATAGGTCTCGCAGTTTAGCCGCGACATCAACCAGCTGTCGATAAAGCGAGCATCATTGCAGCATGGGTCGAGCGGCTCTTCGGTCACTCGAATGTCCACTTCGACTCCTACTGATCGCAGCAGGCGAACAGATTCCAGGTTGCGAGCCAATACTTCGTTGGTTGTGGATCGTGAAACGGTTTGCAGAATGTTTTTGCCTCGAAGATCTGCCGTCTTGCCCAGCGTTAGCGGCGTTTCGCAAGCTGGATCCAGCAATACGGCACCTGCAAACCATTCCGGACATTCCGCAAACAATCTCATGGCAACATCGGCTCCACTGCCCGAACCGGCTGCAAAAATGCGTTCGCTGTGAATGTGGAACGCACGGCGAAGTCGGCGAGCTGTAATGTTGACCAGCTTGTTCAATGGAACCTGGCCAAATTTCAATCCGTCGCTGTTCCAACCGTACGAATCGTTGCCGTCCAGAATCTGGTTTCCTCGCAACGCCAGCCCGCAATAGTTCTGGTTGCCAATAGCACTCATTACCAGATCAAGTTCGTTTTCGCTACTGCTTTCATCGTGGAACCAGATGATCAGCGGATACGCGTAATTTTCTTCGTACTGAGTCGGCACGAACAGCGACACCGGCCAGTCAGACATGGCTGCTGCATCCTGATCATCTATATTGTTCTTGCATTCAGAATTATAGACTTCGCACAATTCCTGCAGCTCAACAGGCATGCAGTTAATGTGATTGTCTGGAATCAAAAACGAGAGGTCGTCCTGAATGTGGGATTTGGCCTGGACGCGATTGAACATAAAAACACTTCCGTGATGCAGGGAGTTTTCAGGGGGGAGTTAAATTGTTCTGCCATTCATGCAGAACAGGTTTACGAATGAAATTCCTGGCAGCCAAACGCTAGCTGTTTAGTTTTCCATCCGTCACAGAATCCCGTATCACATCCTGTAACGGGAAATGCCTTCCTGGACACGCAGTGGGCTTAACAGTGTTGTGCCCGATGACCAGTCTGGCGGGTATCTGATATCTTTTTGAAAGTTGAGCCACCAGATTTGTGACCGCTTTCAGTTGTTTCGATGTTGGTTGTTTGTCTTGAAAATTTCCGATCAGGCAAATGCCAATGCCATTTGCATTGTGTACCGCACTGCCTGAATGAGCTCCATGAATTTGATTCTTCCAGCGAAAAGTGGCTTCCACCTCTCCGTCTTCCATTCCGGAACCGTTGCCGATCACAAAATGATAGCCGATGCCCAGCCAGGGATTTCCAAGGCTGTCTTTTCGCTTCCTGTGTTCTGAATGAATTGCATCAACACTTCCGGAATTCGTCGCTGAATGATGAATGACCAGATACACCCACTTGCGTTCATCTGCCGTGGGAACCCAGTTGAGCGCGGCTTGATTGCCTGTTTTACTTTCAAACCGATCCAGCCTAGCTACTGGATGACTTAACGCCAGCACTACTTTTCCCGTTCGAACACAGTCGCATGCTTCTGATGTGTACTCGTCCGCAGATATGGCTGCAGCCGAAATTCCTAGCACAATCAGAAAAACAGACGCTGCCTGAACCACCGGATTAAAACCTAAAAATTGCTATAACCGAACTTTTGTGCCAGAACTCCATTCTTCGCAACCGATGCAAACTTTGATGGGCGATGCAGGAATCTACCCCTGCCACAAAAACATGTCAACGAGTGCTCCTTCGACGCCCCGGTTTCAGCCCTTCTGCCGCCAAACCACGCCTTAAACAAGGCAGTTGACGAAGACTTTAGGGCCCCCAAATGTGGCCTCAAACTTCTCGTGCCTACCCTGCCTTATCCAGTTGTTGCGTCTAACGCCGGATTTTCGTTCCTCAGAATTTCTCGCCAAAAATCCAAAAGCCGGGACCGCCGGGACGCCCCGGCGGGCGGTAGCGTAGGTTCGGCGGGATATGTTGAAGTTAGCGTGTTCCGCCGAGTCAGGCCGGGACGCCCCGGCGGGCGGTGGCGTAGGTTCGGCGGGATATGTTGAAGTGAGCGTGTTCCGCCGAGTCAGGCCGGGACGCCCCAAAACATTTAGCCCGGTCGCCT
>ERZ887942.2095-NODE-2095-length-12685-cov-9.388282_pt1 | contig 12685 bp, 12 predicted proteins | sample MGYA00521099_ERZ887942 | MGnify/ENA primary metagenome ERZ887942 (study PRJEB32303, sample SAMEA104408605) | aquatic metagenome | biome: Brackish water; feature: Pelagic; material: water | place: Baltic Sea | collected 2014-06-07T06:48:00 | depth 16,251 m ... | reverse complement strand
GAGTGATGGAGTGATGGAGTGATGGAGTGATGGAGTGATGGAGTGATGGAGTGAAAATTTAAGAATAGATTCAGTCGTCGTTCCAAAAAGTTGAATCATTTCTTCGCTAAATGTTTGACTTTAAAAAGCTCCGCGTTTACGCTCTATCAAAAGAACTGCACACCACCATCTATAAGAGCATTATAAAGTCTTGGACTGGTGAGCGATACTTCAAAGATCAACTAGGACGTGCCGCTTTGAGTGTCTCACTTAACATCGCCGAAGGAAATGCTTGCCTGAGCTCAAAAGCCAAAAGAAGGTATTTCGTTATCGCCCGTGCTTCGCTCTTTGAAACGATAGCGCTTCTCGAGATTCTAAAAGACTTAAATCAATTGAACCCAGCGCATTTCGAGAAATTGAAATCGGAATGTACTCACATTTCAATCCTTCTTTGGAAGTTCATTAGAAGTCTAGAAGACTGAAAAGACTTGGAAATTGGCTTAGCCCAATTAACACTCTACCACTCCTCCACTCGCGTTTAGCTATACATCGCTGTTCATCAACTTCTTCCTGAGAATATCAAACGGAATGATGAGGAAGGACATCACTACTACCAGCAACCACTCTTGCCAACCAAGGGCAATTGTGCGGAACATAACGCCTCCAAAGTATACGATAATGACTTGGATGATGAAGATGAGAACTACCACACGGATGAAGCCTTTGTTCTTTCCAATGTGATGAAGAAGAGTAGTCTCCTCCACGCGCACATTCAACTTATTGAAGTTGTTCATGAATACGAAGAGAGTGAAGAAACCTGTAAGGAAAGGCAATTCCATATTCGGTGTTCCTAGAAGTTCAGGACGTTCGAAGAAACCATGAATGAAGCCCGTTTCAAGGAAGATGATGCATATTAAAGTGATGAAGATTCCATTCGAGAAAATCGACATCCACATCTGAGGCGTAATCAAGGCCTCGTCCCTACTCTTCGGCTGCTCTTCCATATGTTTCGCCAAAGGTGGTTCACCACTAAAGGCTAAGGCAGCAAGAGTATCCATAATCAAGTTGATCCAGAGAAGTTGAATCATAGTAAGTGGCAGTTCAAAACCGAGGAAAGGCCCCAAGAAAGCAATCAATATGGCCCCTACGTTCACGGTCAATTGGAATGTGATGAACTTCTGAACTGACCTATATATCGTTCTTCCGTATTGCACCGCGTTAGCCACAGAATGGATGTTGTCGTCGAGCAGAACAATATCAGAAGCTTCTTTTGCCACCTCTGTTCCACTTCCAAGAGCGAAACCAACATCAGCCTTACTCAGGGCCGGACTGTCGTTTACACCATCGCCGGTCATACCAACAACCAATTCTAATGATTGCGCAAGTTTGACTAAGCGCGTTTTATCACTTGGAAGACACCTACTCACCACACGAAGGCGTGGCAGCATTTCTTTCAATTCAGCATCGCTGAAGGATGCCATCTCTTTTGAACCGATGGCAATGTCGTCGTAACGAGTCATGATGCCTGCTTCTTTAGCAATGGCAATGGCTGTAGCGTGTCGGTCGCCAGTAATCATAACCACCTGCACTCCCGCTTTCTGCAAAGATTCAATGGCTGGACGTGCATCTTGACGCAATTCGTCACGAATCAGACTAAAGCCCAAAATCGTTAAGTCATTTGGAAGTTCAGCATCTTCGGTCACTTGACTGTCCGTTGCGCCCAAACCAATAATTCGATAACCCTCAGAAGCTTTATCGTCGATGTAGGAACTCACAAGCTGCATGCTCTCTTGAGTCAACTTCTGACGCTTACCATTTGAGTCATAAAAGTGAGTGCTCTTTGCAAGAAGCACTTCTGCGGCTCCTTTAACCAAGGATATTTCATCAACAATCTCGTACTTGATTCTCGTTGCCGAGAACTTGCGTTCTGAATTGAAATGAACTTGGTTGATTATTCGAACTTGATCTGGAGTGTAGGTATTCTCGGAGTTGTAAACGAATTTCAAAAGAGCCCGTTCCGTAGAGTTTCCACCCAATATTAGATCGTCGTCCCCTTTTGCTTCCTTATTTATGATGCTAGTAGAGTTTTCACGAAGAGACAAATCGAGCAGGTTTCTGACCTCGTATGGCATCTCTTCCGGACTTCTCCAAGACGTACAGTGATATTCTCTTTCAGGATCAATCGTAAGAAAGCTCACAGCTTCCAATTTTCCTAGAGTTATCGTACCCGTTTTATCCGTGAATAGAATATTGAGACTTCCTGAGGTTTCAATTCCTAGAAGTTGACGCACCAATACGTGTGACTTCAAAAGTCGCCGCATGTTCTGAGCCAGAACGATGGCAATCATCATGGGCAATCCTTCCGGAACGACCACTACAATAATGATAACAGCTAGGATGAGCGCAAGAACAACGTCCTTCATCACCAATTGCCATTGGGAGAAGTACATTTCAAAATCTCCGGAATTGTCGAGATAAATCACCTTGAACATAAAAGCCAGGGCAATGAGTGGCGCTCCCAAATAAGCAAAACGAGCAATCTGATTCGCTAAGCTGGAAAGTTTCAAACGCAATGGACCAATGCGTTCTTCCTTTTTTAATTCACTTGCCAATCGACCAAATGTGGTTTTGTCTCCAACAAAAAGGACTTCCATCACGGCTTCACCATCCTCTACTACACTTCCACGGAAAACACTGTGACTGTCTTCAAGGTCTGGAGTAACAGGTTCACCCGGGCGTTTATGCACGGCCTCGGGCTCTCCATTTAGTATGGCTTGGTTAACTTTAACATCTCCTCGAATGATTATACCATCCGCCGGAACTTTACTTCCTGCCTCTAGATATACCTTATCACCAACAACAATTTGCTCAATTCCAATTCTTGTAATGCTGGAACCTCGAAAAACATTGAGAAAGATTTTGGAAGCTTCTTCTTGAAGCTTTTGGAAGGTTTGTTCGTTTTTGAATTCCGACCAAGTTGAAACGAAAGTGGCTAAAACCACGGCAATACCGATGCCTAAGCCTCCATACCACTCGGTATATCCAAAAAACGAAAGGACAACAACAATCACGAGTGCTACTACAAGCACAATAATCATCGGGTCCGCTGCATTCTCTGCAAGCTTTGACCAAAAGGTGTCTCCCTTATGTTCACTCAGGCTGTTCGAGCCATTCTCTGAACGGGATTTTTCAACCTCCTGCTCACTAAGTCCTTGAACCTCAATCATAAAGTAGGGCGCTCCAATCGGAGGGTTTTGGCATAGTATTTCAAAAATATAATTTCTGACTTATGGACCTCAGTTTATCTCACTTTTTAGAGAGTTTTTCCAAAAACAATTTATGAACCCTTCAATCTGAATTCTTTCTAGCACATGATAATGACCTATGTCATTTCAAAATCGCTATTTTAGAACCCCATATCTAGATAGACAGCCCAACATATATGTCGAAAAACATAAGTCACCTTTCAGGAAGAGAAGGAAAAGCCCTCGAGTTTAACCTCTTTGAAGAGTACGGAATTGCCGCAAATGAAATTGGCACAGTTGACAAAAAGAAAAGCGAAGAACTCGCCAAACACTTTCTTGTCGGAGATGCAAACACCTTTGGAGCAACCTCTTTCTACGATTTCTTGAAGGAAGAAAACAAAGGAAAGCGCGCCTATGTATGCAATGGCAGCGCGTGTCTTTGCGCTGGCACTCAGAATGGAGTAAAAGAAGAGCTTTCAAAACATATGAAAGCCGAAGAAATTGGCCATATGACCTGCCTAGGTAGGTGTCATGAAACTGGTGCATTCCACCTCGACGGTGAAAACTACTCAGCCAAATCTTCAGAGGAAATAGCTCAGATTTTCAAAGATGGTGAACGTCGTGAAGACGAATACATCGTTGGAAGCAATTGCGCCGATCCAATTCTCACACGAGATTTCCCCGGAGTAGACAAATACTATCGCCTATTAGAAGACTGCTTCGCTAAAGGTCGTGAAGTTGCTCTCGAAGAAATGAAGCTTTCCGGACTGAGAGGTCGTGGAGGTGCTGGCTTCCCCATGGGCATGAAGTGGGAATTCTGTAAGAATGCGGAGGCAGACCAGAAATTCATCGTCTGCAATGCTGATGAAGGTGACCCAGGCGCCTACTCAGATCGCTATTTATTGGAAAAACAAGTCCACTCGGTCCTTTTTGGAATGATGGTCGGCGGTTTCATCATCGGGGCTGATAAAGGAGTCCTATATATACGTGCTGAATATCCAGAGTCTGTTCGAATTACGGAACAAGCCATCGAAGAACTCAAAAGTGCAGGCTGGCTCGGCGACAACATTAAAGGAAGTGGATTCAATTTCAACTTCAAAGTCATAAAAGCTGCGGGTGCTTACATCTGCGGTGAAGAAACGGCTCTCCTCTCTTCCATTGAAGGTCAACGGCCAGAAGTGAGAGTTCGTCCACCCTTCCCAGCACAAGAAGGACTTTTCCGAAAGCCTACTGTTGTGAACAATGTAGAGACGCTGGCAAGTGTGCACTACATTCTTTCTAAAGGTGGTGAGCATTTCAAAAATATTGGACGAGGAAGATCCACCGGAACCAAATTGGTTTGTCTGGACAGCTTCTTCAACAAACCAGGATTGTACGAAGTTGAAATGGGTACTCCCATGTCTGAGGTCGTGAACGATCTTGGTGGTGGCTTTAAGCAAGAAGTGAAAGCCATTCAAGTGGGTGGGCCTTTGGGCGGAATTGTTCCCACGACACACATAGATAAACTCAGCTTGGATTTCGAGTCCTACGCCGAAAACGGATTTCTACTTGGACATGCGGGAGTCGTAAGCATTCCGAAAGACTTTCCCATGGTTCAATACCTCGAACATTTGTTTGAGTTTACATCGGTTGAATCCTGTGGTAAATGTTTCCCTTGTCGATTGGGTTCAAGAAGAGGCTGGGAAATGCTTGAGAAAGCAAGAACTGAAGGATTTAAAATCGATCGTCAATTGATGGACGACCTTCTAGAAGCTCTGGAAGATGGATCGCTTTGCGCTTTGGGCGGCGGATTACCTTTGGGTATCAAAAACGCACTCAAACACTTCCACGAAGAATTGTCGCCTTATTTCACTGAACCTGTAACAGCCTAAATCAAGAAGATGCACAAACAAATTTCCGACATCGAATTGGCCATGATTGAGAAAGGAGAACTCGATCTTAAAGTTGGTTACATCAACGACGAAGCCTACACCATGACTGAGGGTGAAACCGTTCTCAGCTTTGTTCGTCGCTACTTCAATATGGACGAAGTTCCTACGCTTTGTGACGCACCGAACCTCGAAGCTTTTGGTTCTTGTCGCGTGTGTAGCGTTGAAGTTGCTTTAGAAAAAGGCGGTAAAAGAAAAACCATGGCTTCCTGCCACACCCCTGCATCGGAAGGCATGTTCATCTACACGAACTCTCCAAAAATTCAACGTCTTCGGAAGAACTTGGTTGAACTCGTTTTAACCGATCATCCTTTAGACTGCTTGACCTGCGAGGTAAACGGAAACTGTGAACTCCAAACAGTTGCCGCTCAAGTTGGAATTCGCGATGTGCGATACCCTAAAGGCAAAACTCACCTTCATTACGAGAAGGATATGAGTCATCCTTATATGACTTCCGATCTTTCAAAGTGCATCAACTGCTATCGATGCGTTCGTGCCTGTGATGAAGTTCAAGGTCAGTTCGTACTCTCCATGGCTGGAAGAGGTTTCGACAATAAGATTGTGAAAGGATCGGATGTGAGTTTCAAAGATTCCGATTGTGTTTCCTGTGGCGCTTGCGCGCAGGCCTGCCCTACTTCTGCAATTTCAGATATTTTTCAATCCAAAGCCATCAATGCAACAGAAACTACACGTACAGTATGTACTTATTGTGGTGTTGGTTGCAACCTAGAAGTATCCTCCAAAAACGGTGAGGTTCTGAGCATCCAAGCTCCATACGACGCTGAAGTAAATCAAGGACATACTTGCCTGAAAGGCCGTTATGCCTTCAAATTCTACGATCACCCAGAACGATTGAGAAAACCTCTCATCAAAAAGAATGGTGAATTCAAGGAGGTTGAATGGGACGAGGCCTACGATTTCATTGTAAACAAACTCAATAAAATCAAGGAAGAAGATGGTCCAGATGCCATTGCTGGAATCTCCTCTTCACGTTGTACAAACGAAGAGAACTATCTCATGCAGAAGTTCATTCGTGCGGTTGTTGGAACAAACAACATCGACGGATGTGCGCGAGTATGTCACTCCCCTACTGCACTTGGAATGCAACGCACTTTCGGAACTGGAGCTGCTACGAACTCCATCGAAGACATCAAGCATACAGATATGATGATGGTGATTGGCGCCAACCCAACAAAAGCTCATCCTGTAACCGGAGCTAAGTTGAAGCAGGCCGCCATGAAAGGCACCAAACTCATCGTCATCGATCCATATCGAACGGAAATTGCACGATATGCAGACTTCCACCTTCAATTGCGTCCGGGAACAAACGTTGCCGTTCTCAACATGATGTTGTACTACATTATTATGGATGAGCTCGTCGACCAAAAATTCGTTCAAAACAGAACTTCTGGCTACGACGATTTCGTAAAAAGCATTCATCACCTCGACATTGAGAAACTGGAAAAAGTGAGCGGCGTTGACCGCAATCTAGTGCGCGAAGCTGCACATGCCTATGCTACAGCTCCGAACGCAATGTCATTTCATGGCTTGGGAGTTACCGAGCATTCTCAAGGAACTTTCACGGTTATGCAAATCGCTCAATTGGCGATGGTTACCGGAAACATTGGTCGTCTGGGAGTTGGTGTGAATCCACTTCGTGGACAAAACAACGTTCAAGGATCTGCCGATATGGGCGTTCAGCCGCACCAAGGTGCTGGATACATGGATTACACGCAGCCTGGAATCACCAACATCTATGAGGATTACTACGGTGTAGATATGCCCACCAAGATGGGACTTAAGATTCCTGAAATGTTCGACGAATCGATTGCAGGAAAGCTTCGTGCCATGTGGATTATTGGAGAAGACGTAGCTCAAACCGATCCAAATACGCAACATGTTGTTAAAGCATTGAGCAGTCTTGACATTCTCATCGTTCAAGAGCTCTTCATGACTGAAACGGCCAAGCTCGCCGACGTAGTTCTTCCTGGGGCTTCATTCTTGGAGAAAAGCGGAACCTTCACCAACGGTGAACGCCGTATACAACGGGTAAACAAAGTAGTTGACCCTGTTGGTGACGCCAAGGTGGACGGACAAATCATCATCGATGTTATGAACCGCATGGGTTATGCTCAGCCAGATTACGACGCTGAAGGCATGCTAAAAGAGATTGCTGGAATCGTTCCTTTCTTCAAAGGTGCTACTTGGGCAGGCTTGGCAGAAAACGGTTTGCAGTGGCCAGTTGCCGAAGATGGTACCGATACTCAGATCCTTCATGAAAAAGAATTCAAAATAGGAAAAGGACGTTTCTACTACTTCGATTGGAGAGAGTCAGAAGAAGTTGAAACTCACGGAAAAGAATATCCATTCATTCTAACCACTGTGCGCGAATTGGAACACTACAACTGTGGCGCTATGACGCGCCGTACGGCAAATGTGGAAATCCTGAAAGAAGATTTCTTGGTCATCAATCCAGCGGATGCGAAAGCGAAAAACATCGCCGATGGTGATATGGTGTGCATGACTAGCGAACGAGGAAAAGTGGATGTACGTGCACGAGTATCGGAAGACGTAAAGCAGGGTGTTTTGAGTTCGACTTTCCACTTTCCCGACATCATGCTGAACAACATCACTTCGAATGTTTCTGACAGCGAAGCTATGTGCCCAGAGTACAAGGTGGTGAGTGTCGACATTCGCAAATCGAAGGGGGTGCACAAGCATCAGCCGACGACTGCGCTAGTTTAGATATAGGTTTCGAGTCCCTGAGTTCATCGAAGGGCGGATGGTCAACCAACAAGCTAAATATCGCTTACCCGGTCTTCGACGAGCTCAGACGCTCGTAAATTTGCAAACCCACTTCGAGTCCCTGAGCCTCCTGAGCTTGACGAAGGGCGAAGGGCGGGTTATTTCTTCTTAGAACCATTATCATTAGAAAGTCTAACCAACTCATCCAAATCTCCATTCATAAGTGCAATTTTCTTTGCGCGACTCCAACCCTTAATTTGATATTCTAGCTCGTATGCTTCCCGAATATCGATGAGTTCATAGGCAAATACAAGCTTTATTGGTCTTCTAGTAAAAGTAAATGCCGTTCTCTCAAGTCCTTCACGATGTTCTGCTAGTCGTCTTTCAAGATCATTCGTAGACCCAGTATAAAAAGTGCCCTCGAAACATTCGAGGATGTAAACCCAGCTTGATTGCATGTTTCGAAAGAAGTCATTGTCATTAATATATGGCGAATAGGATGATTCATTCTGAACCGGTCTTCGACGAGCTCAGACGCTCGAACTTTCAAGAACAATCAACGAGTCCTGAGTTTATCGAAGGGCGAGTAGATTATTCCAACGTTCAATTCCCGTTGTAGTTCCGATTCTTCTAGTTTTGCAGCCGCAATGGCAGATCCTATAAATCTTAAGGAGAATTTCCAGGAGGTAAATGTTCAACTTCAAGAAGGAGTTCTATTGGTGGCAGTGAGTAAAACCAAACCGAATTCGCTCATCCTAGAAGCTTACAATCTGGGGTACCGCGATTTCGGCGAGAACAAGGTTCAAGATCTAGCAGCAAAAGCGGAAGTTCTTCCGGCCGACATCCATTGGCACTTCATAGGACACCTTCAGACGAATAAAGTGAAGTACATCGCTCCATTTGTTCACCTCATCCACTCCATCGACAGCTTAAAACTGCTCAAAGAAGTTCAAAAGCGCGCCGCCTCAAACGATCGCAGGATTTCGGTTTTACTTCAAGGAGCAATTTCTGAAGAGGACACCAAATTCGGCTGGGACTTAACTGAACTGTCTGCTTTCTTGAAGAACGAAGAATGGCGTGAGCATCCAAATGTTGAAGTGATCGGACTCATGGGAATGGCATCTAATACAAGTGATACAGAATTGGTAAAGCGCGAATTCAAAAACTTGAGCAACTTTAGAGATGAGCACCGTTCCACTGATCTTCCCTTGAAAGAGTTGAGTATGGGTATGAGTGGAGATTTTAAATTGGCTATGGGCGAAGGAAGCACGATGGTGCGCATAGGAAGCAGCTTATTCGGAGTAAGAAATTATTGAGATGGCAACAAAAAAACAAAAGAAATTGCATTCGGATCTTCTTACCAACGATCCAAACAAAATTTACGCAGCCTTGAAAGATCTGCGGATTCACGGGACGCGTGAAAGTATACCATTGGTCATCGATCAGCTGGGCAAAGATCTAGGAGATGTAATCGACAAGGAGGTTATTACCATTCTTGGCGATTTAAAAGACAAGAACACCGTTGAATTTTTCATTGATGCACTCGAAGATCCAAAGAATGTTGAAGTTCAAAAAGGGCTTCTTCAAGCCATTTGGAACGCCGACTTAAAAATCGACGAACATCTTCCCTACTTCGTGAGCTTGGCGATGAAGTCGGACTACCTCACTGCTTTTGAATGTTTCACAATCATCGAACAAGCAGCGATCGAAGACGACATGGAAGCTTTAAACCTTATCGGCGATTTACGCGAAGCCCAGATGAGGGAGCATGAAAGCAAGGATATACTTGAGATGATTGTTCAAAGCTTGAATGGGAAAGTTATTGGTTGAGAACAAAGCCAAAGAGGTCCTTTCCTAGCAATTCCATTTGCTTTACGACCTTCTTTTTAGGCGTTAAAACCTTTTCATTCAAGACAAAGCTTCTCTCTTTGGCTTTGAAGAACAAGTTGATCTTCTCAAACTCCACCAGGGAACTATAACGGTACTTATAGAGCTTCTTTTGTTTTTCACGGTACATGATGCTCATATCGAAAACTGACCATTGCTGATCGGAAACGCGCATTTGGAGCTTTGTTTGCTCAAGAGGCACTTCGCTTAAAATCGTGAAATTCATGACCACAGGCTTAGGCCGATCATTGACAACACGTAGAGTGAAATCGACTGATATTTTTGCTTCCTCTTTAAATTTCAATCCTCCTATGAAGTATTGCATAGTACTGTCATTGATGAAGAATGATTCATAAAGCGACATACTGTTGTTCTTTGCACCACTTCCCTTTGTGCCTGCACAAGAGGTTAATACTATAGCAAAGTGGAGGAAATACAGACGGCCAACGCTATTTCTCATTGACTCGATCTTGGAGATAATGACTTTTAAATTTACTGGTGGCTATGCTTGAGTCCGATTCCAATGTCAATAGGTAGGTGAGTTTATCTCGATCAGAGCTATATATGTAACTATAGTAATACAATCTGTTGGCCACCATCAGTAATTCAGCCCCGTCCGTAGATTCCGCTTTTTCAAGAATTTCAACAGATTCAAGCTTTTCGTACTTCGCCTTTAAATCCTCCGGGCTTTTTTGGAGGCTTACAGCAAAATAGATTTGGTAGCCATCCCCTTTTACGAGCTTGTTGAGCGGGACATCCATCGTTTTTGGATTCAAGATTTTTTCATAAACATCAACAATCGACTGCCTCAACTTCTCCTCTTTCTCACCTTGGACGAGTTTGAACTTTTGCGTGATACCATATTGAAGTACTTGGCCACAGGATGAGAGTAAAAAAAGTAAAGGGATAATTAGTACCCTCATTCGCAGATGACTTTAAAAAAATGGCGAAAGACTTTCGTCTTCCGCCAAAGAAATTTATTCACCGGTTACTATTGTTTCATACCTCATAAAAATTGGGCCCAAAACCATGGTCGATTTGAAATCAACTGTTGAAATTTTGGAGATCCCTCCATCTTTTGCAGCAGATTGAATACTCATATCACCACCGTCGAAAAAGAAGCCAATAATTTGACTTGACTTTGCCTTTCCAACCTTTTCACCAACCGAATTACTTGTAGCCGTAACAGGCATTGTTACAGAACAAGATGATAGTAAACCAATTGAAAATATGGCCAAACCAAAACCTATGTTTCTAAGAATTTTCATCAAAAGAACATTTAATAAAAGTCCTACTCTTAACGCTTTTCGGATTCCGCGCACATCAGAGATGCAAATTTTAGGCAATCAATAATCCTCTGATTGCTTCCTTGAAAAGTAAAAGAATTTTACCGATTGAGACAAACTAAATTCAAAAAATTATAAAGCTTTGTTGTTGGTAAACACCGATCGCATTTCATGACCAATGACAACGGCATACTTTTCACTTCGCACTGAACTGAGAAGCCTTAGTTTTGACTCCTTAAATCTTCCACATCATTCAAAACTTGAAAACTATCTGCGCAATAGCAACACCGCCCGGACTCGGCGCACTTGGTGTTGTTCGAGTTTCTGGTCCCGATTGCATTCTAAAATTGAATGAACTCTTTCCGACCAAAGACTTAAGCAAACAAAAAGGCTACACCATTCACTTCGGACGCATTGAATTTCAGGGTCAAACGATCGACGAAGTTCTGCTCAGCTTGTTCCGAAACCCAAAATCATACACAGGAGAAGACCTCATTGAATTGAGTTGCCACGGCTCTCCTTACATTCTAAAACAACTTCTTGAAGCTTTAAACGCACAAGGCATTCGATTGGCTGCAGCTGGAGAGTTTACTCAACGTGCTTTCTTGAATGGAAAGATGGACTTGAGCCAGGCAGAAGCTGTTGGAGACTTGATTGCTTCTGAGAATAGCGCTGCACATCGCACGGCCTTGTACCAAATGCGTGGAGGATTCTCTGAGGAAATCAAAGAAATGCGTGAGAAGCTGATTCACTTTGCTTCCATGATTGAATTGGAATTGGATTTTTCGGAGGAAGATGTCGAGTTCGCAGACCGCTCTGAATTGGTTGCACTCATCGAAGGCATCGAAAGCTACCTGCACAAACTCATCGAAAGCTTCAAGCTAGGAAATGTAATTCGCAATGGAATCTCGGTGGTGATTGCCGGAAAACCAAATGCTGGTAAGTCTACCCTACTCAATGCACTCTTTAATGAAGAACGAGCATTGGTCACTGAACTCGCTGGAACCACCCGCGACACCATTGAGGAAGAACTTGTGATTGAAGGCATTCGTTTTCGATTTGTGGATACCGCAGGATTGCGCGAAACCGAAGATGTGGTAGAAGCCCTTGGAGTTAAAAGATCTTACCAAAAGGTTCAAGAAGCCAGCATCCTACTCTACCTCTTCGATGCTTCTGTTGAAGAAGAGTCGATGGTGCTGCAAGAATTGGAAGACTTGAAAACAAGTTCCGATCAACGTGTGTTGGCGATTGGCAATAAAATGGATCAAGGTCAAAGTCAATTTGGAAAATTGAAACCCATCTTCATCTCAGCCAAGGCAGGAAAAGGTTTGGAGAAACTCAAACAAGCCTTACTTTCTGAGGTGATGAGCGAAGGTTTCAATGCGGAAGACACCATTGTGACCAATGCGCGTCATGTAAACGCCTTACAATCGACCCTAGACGCCCTTGAGCGCACAAAGGCCGGAGTTCGTTCCGGCAACAGTGGCGACATGGTTGCCTTAGACATTCGTCAGGCTCTCAACTACCTCAGCGAAATCACCGGCGACATCAGTCATGAGGATTTGCTGGATAATATTTTCAGTAAGTTTTGTATTGGAAAGTAACCAGTACAAAG
>ERZ887942.2094-NODE-2094-length-12689-cov-5.167168_pt1 | contig 12689 bp, 8 predicted proteins | sample MGYA00521099_ERZ887942 | MGnify/ENA primary metagenome ERZ887942 (study PRJEB32303, sample SAMEA104408605) | aquatic metagenome | biome: Brackish water; feature: Pelagic; material: water | place: Baltic Sea | collected 2014-06-07T06:48:00 | depth 16,251 m ... | reverse complement strand
GTCAGTTGAATCTCTCCCCCTTTGCCTCGTTCAGTCTTTTCGAGTTCAGAGAAAATCGCTGGGCTGAAGACGTATCGTGCAGCGACAGCCAGATTACTTGGAGCTTCATCCACGGATGGTTTCTCAACGAGACTTTCCAGTTCAAATACGTCGCCTGTGATCTGCCCTTTGGGTTGCGCGATCCCGTAATTGACGACTTCGTTTTTATTTTCCAATTCTTCAAAGCACACTACAACGTCTGCGTTACTACGCTCGTATTCTTCTATCATTCGCTCCACGATACGAGACTTCGCGTGCATCCCGATAATCGAATCACCTAATGCGACGACGAATGGCTGATTACCAACAAAGGGTTCGCCGATCAAAACAGCGTGCCCCAGTCCAAGTTGTTCTCGCTGTCGGGTGTAGGCATATTGAACCTGATTCCTCTCAAATGCCAACTCCGCGAGTTGTTCCTCTTTTCCACTGTGGCGAAGATGACTGACCAGTTGCTGGTTCACATCAAAGAAATCTTCGATGGATGATTTTCCGTAACCGGTCACAAATAGAATCCGTTTGATTCCCGATTCTCTCAGCTCTTCCACCACGTATTGCACAACCGGACGACGTCCAACAGGGAGCATTTCTTTCGGCTGGCTTTTTGTTGCGGGTAAGAGTCGTGTGCCGAGTCCAGCGACGGGGACCACTGCTAGATCGAGAGCCATGTAAAATTCCTGCAGAAAACTTTAGTAACTCCACACGTTAATACCTGGAACGAATGTCGACCCTTGATATTTACGTTGTTGAGTAATAACGGTTGATAAGTGGACCGGTGTTTCGGTAACCATTGCACACATACTTAACAATCGAAAATAACGATGACGACTTCGTTGTTTTTTTTGAAAGTTTGGATTGTGACCGTTATAAGCAGGATAATCTTTCTCTGACCGGTACATCTCGAACGATTAGCAATGAGGAGATGCATTCTCAATAGAAACGGTCAAACGCATTGACATCTAATTCTGGCAGGTCAGGTAACAAAACTCAGTAAAACAGAACTTGAAGTTTGACCAAGCCGGGTTCAATTTGAGCGATTGTTTGTAGGAGTCGCTGTTGTTCTTGTTGTCTCAGTTGACTCACTGACTGTTTCACAGCGTTCCAGCTGCTGATGACCTGCTTCGCGTCCTGTTGGATTTGTCTGTCCGTTTCGGATTGAACGAAAGCATCGTGGAGATGGTGGGCAGCCTCGTGAAACTCATGCAGTTGCTGCTTGAATTGACTCCGAAAAGCGGGCTGATAAGTTGCAGATCCAACGACAAAACGCTCCCCATCGACAGCCAACTGATCCGCCAAGTTATCGATTGAGGCTGTGAGAGTAAGAAGTTCCCGTCGATCCAATTCTGGTTGCATGTGGAGCGAGTGTTTCAGGACGTCCAATGATTGTTGAATTAACTGAAGGTGTCGTTGAGCAGTCGCCTGAGGCAGGGATTGTGCGAGACGTTGAAATTCATTCCATTGTACTTCGAGAATCTGGAAGTCCCACGCGATTTCGTCGATTTGTTGAGTTGTTTCGACCGCGTGTGCAAAATCGTGCGCAGCGTGGTGGAATTCGTCCGCCTTCGCAATCAATACCTGTGGTCTCACCACTTCAAGGAGTTGCAACAAGGTGACGGTTTCCAGAAACAAGTCAAACTCATGCTCAATCGACTGCGAGAGTCGCAACACAACATTCCGGTCAATCTCGACGGGAATACTAAGCAGCTCAGACATTTCACGCACTGTTTCTTCTACTTCCAAGATGTCTCGCTGAAGGCGTTCTGATTCAATGTCTCGCATGCTATTGGAAAAGGCTTTCCATGATTTTTGCAGGCTCTTTGTTTTTATGACCAGTGCATCATAACTGCCCTGATTGACAGCAAACGTATATTGATCAGTTTCAGATTTGAGTTGATACCCGAGAGTATAGATCTGATTTCGATTTGGATTTCGATGCAATTGGTAGCGAAGTTCCTGATTCAAATGCCCTACTGTTGTCGACAAATTAGAAGCGAGACGTAATAAACTGGAACGATCATAGGCAGGCTGAATCTGCAAAATTTGGCGAACCTGTGAATCGAGTTCGGTAATTTCGTCGACTGCTCGCAACACATTCCATCCCATACCTGGAACCTGTTTAAGGCGATGTGCCACGACCCGCCAGCCCTGATCGAAATCCATGACCTCGTTTACGATTTCGTTATGATTTCGCGAGACACTCGCTCGATTGACGAGCACTCGTGCTTTCGCATGTGACTCGATTGTTTGCGCCAAGAGAAGTCGCAGTTGCGGCATGTTTCGCTCTTCGATACGTAACATCATCACCAGTTGCCCCATCTGGTCAGCGAGGGTTCCCGCGATCGTCCGAACCTGATTTAATTCTTGACTGATGGGGATATTTTGGTTGCCACGATTCGGCCTCCGCTGATCAACTTGCGATTCGATTAACGACTGAAGTAACGACTCAACAAAATCTCGCCGTTGATCTCGGTTTGACTGTGCATATGAAGATGTTGTCAGCAGCAGCATCATGCTGAATACGAGAAAAGGCTTCATTTGAGTCTCCGTAACGTCTCTGAATACGAATTTGTAAGCAACCGCTCTTGCAACTGAATCGATGACTGGTCCATCACTACTTAGGCTTGTGGACCTTGTGACAAGCTGCACAATTGGTTGTTTTCTTCAGCAGTGTACTCGCTTCTGGCTTTCCTTGAATCGAAGCTTCCACGGCAGCGATGAGAGCATTTGTCTTCTCTGACCAACTCTCTGAGCTCCCCTGTGGAGGCTTCATCCCCGCCATCACTTTCGACATTTCTAGTAGTTGCTGTTTTTCTTCTGCGGTTGCTTTGTCTGTCCCGACTTTGCGAACCAGATCACCCTTAAAGGCTTGCTTCATGATTTGCTTAATGTTGAGTTCTTCATCAGCGCTGACCGCTTTATTCGACGTCGAAGTCATGAGCAAAGCGGCACAAACAACAACAGCTAGAGTAATGAATGACTTTCTTAAAATATTCATCAATGTGATTTCCGTGTAAATCAGGTGATCGTGGTAACAGATTCCACTTTGTTATACCCCAATCATTGATGGAATCATACATGAATTCATTTTCAAGCCGAGAGAGAATGGTCAGGACTTGTCTCCAAACCAACCTGTCTTGAGACCTGCCATGGTGAGTACCATTTGTTTTCCGATGTAAGGTAAATGCGGCATGATCGGTAACGAGGCATCTCGACCGAGTTGCAGGATTCGGTTGGGTGTCTGGAAGAACGGTGTGAGAGTTGCTGTCAATGTTGAATAATAGCTCGTGGTCGGTGATCGCTTTGATTCGAAATTCTTGAGTGCCACTCTGTAATCCTCTGTCTTTGCAATCTGTTGCGAGAGACACAGGGCATCTTCGAGAGCGAGGTTCAATCCTTGACCAAGGTGTGGACTGGTCGCATGTGCTGCATCTCCAATGAACGCTACGCGACCTTGTGTGACTCGTTTCATTTTCACGCTTCGATAGCTGGCGAAAATGAGTTCATCCATCGACTCAACGTGTTCAACCGCTTCCGCTGCGGGTGGATAGAAATCGGCAACCTGACGCTTCCATTGGTCAACGCCAGCGGAACGGACGTTTGCTTCCTCTGTTTTCTTCAGTCCCCAAAAGAAACTGCATCGATTTTCCCCGACTGGCAACATCCCGATCAATCGTCCGCATCGTCCGACAACTTGCAACAACGTGTTACCATCGCCGGTGTAATTCCCAATTGTCCACAACGCAGCATCGGGATATTCGCGAATTGATCGAGTCAACCCTGAATGTTCGCGCAGTTTCGATCTTGAGCCATCTGCGACGATAAGCAACTCGAATTGACCTTGGGGTTCACCCGAAGAGTTACTCAACTCGACGTTCGTCTCCGACTGCTGATACTCACTGATTTGCTGCCCTGACCGAATGTCGACACCGGAATTGCGACATCGTTGGAGCAGCAGCGTGAAGAGATTCCTCCGCAGCACTCCGAGTCCAAACAGATTTGGAGAGACCTTCGCGTAAGGCAGATTCACCAGCGTACCACCGAGTCGATGCTTTGCGTGTAATCGATCGATCTGTGGAGAGACGTTGCGGATCGATTCCAATACCCCAAGTTCTTGCAGAACTTGTTGTCCGCTTGGTTGTAAAAGGATACCCGCACCGATTGGTCCGCACTCCGGTGACTGCTCGAAGAGAGTGATTTGGTGACCTTGCACCGCAAGTTGCCAAGCAACTGTCGTGCCTGCAATCCCACCTCCAACGACTGCGATTTCCATGATCAACTTCTTTCAACGCGAATTTGCGAGAATCTTATTTCATTCTGAATGTATGTTAACGCTCTCCAGTCAGGGAAATCTATCTTGCCTCTCTGTCAGAGGAATGTATCGTTGATCCTTGCGAAGCGGACCTCGAAGACACCACTTTAATGGACACCTTATTGCACTCTTTGGCGGTGACCTGCCCCCGAAAATTGGATCAGTTTTTTGGGTGCAAGTCATACTGATTCACAAATAGTTATTCACTCTCTGTTCATTCCTTCGCAGAAAGCAGATTCTGCTACCTAGGCAGCATCTCCGAAAAGCCCTCCCCCATACGACTCTTGCTTCAAAACAGCTTTTGACTATCCAGCAGAAGTGTCACTGGTCCGTCGTTGACGAGTGCGACGTCCATGTGTGCCTGGAATGTCCCGGTTTCAGTGGGGACTCCCTGGGCTCGCAGTTCTGAGACGAAGCTTTCGTAGAGTGGCTTCGCTTTTTCTGGGCGAGCGGCTTCGTTGAAACTTGGTCTGCGACCTTTGCGGCAATCTCCGAACAAGGTGAACTGACTAATGACCAGCAGGCTTCCACCGACATCAACGATGGAACAGTTCATCTTCTCGTCAGCGTCTTCAAAGACTCGCAGTCCGATGATTTTATTGGCGAGGAAATTGACATCAGCTTCGGTATCGCTGCCTGTGATTCCCAGCAGGACGACAAAGCCTTTTTCGATCTGTCCGACGATCTGTTCATCGACAGTCACACTCGCGGAAGAAACTCGTTGGACAACGGCACGCATTGGGAGAGTTTAGAGTTGAGGGTTTAGAGTTGAGAGAAAGTTACGCTAAAGCGTCTAAATGAGTTGCAGTGCGTAAGCCAATGAGTTCATTCTTGTTTTTACGGAATCGGCTCGGGACATGAAAACGACTGGGCTTGTTGTTCCACAGAGGATTCCGCCGAATTGACAATCGGCGGTATACATAATGCCTTTGACGGTCAGGTTCGCTGCCAGTAGGTTTGGGAAAATCATCGCATCGGCTGCACCGGTGACATCTCCCGCGATTCCTTTTTTGACTCCCGCATCGACTGCATAAGCAAGGTCGAAAGAGAGTGGTCCTTGAATGAGGCAGTCTCCAAACTTACCTTGATTTCCCTGTTGAACAAGTTGCTCGGCGTCCTTTGTGTCAGGGAGTGAGTCGGTGACTTTCTCTGTTGCGGACATAATGCCGATTCGTGGAATAGGACAGCCAAGCTTGCGGGCAACTTCGACTGTACTCTCAATCAATTCTGTTTTCTGTTGCAGATTCGGCTCGATAGTGACTCCCGTATCGGTGAGCAAAAAACTTCGACTGTCTTTTGCGATCTCCATTAACACGATTTGTCCGATGGCTTTGCCGGTGCGTAATCCAGTTTCTTTATTCAGTATCGCCTTCATCAAGTAAGGAGTCGAGATTTGTCCTTTCATGAGCAGTTTTGCTCGCCCTTCGCGAACTTCTTTGACTGCCATCGCTGCGGAGTCGGGTTCTTCTTGGATAAGCTGAAAATGTGAGAGATCAATCTCCAGCAACTTCGCGCGCTCTTCAATTTCCTGAATATCCCCGGTCAAGATCGGAGAGACCCAGCCTTTTCTACGTGCTAGGTCGAGAGCTTGAATCACAGTGGTATCTGCCCCGCCCGCAGCAGCCACTGGAACGGGAGTTTCGAGTTGATCGACCGCAGCATAGAGTTGCTCGAATGATTTCAATGACATGAAAGATAGGAATTAGGAGTTGGGAAATAGGAATTAGGAGCACACGATTCAGCGCTTCGCAGCGTTCGCAGTTTGTCGATTACTTAGGCTTCTCATGTAGGCGTACAAATTTGCCAGATCGGCGTCGGTAAGATCCTTGAGGAGACCAGCCGGCATCAGCGATTGATTTCTTCTCCGCTTGACTTCGATATCATCTGCTTCGATGCGGTATGTCTGGTTGTTGGAATCTCGAAGAACGAGACCATCGACCGATTCGTACACGATCAGACCTGAGCGGATTTGCCCATTTTTGGTCACAATTTGAGTCGTTTGGTAACGAGGGGAAACGTCTCGGTTTGGGAAGACAATCGCAGTGAACAAATCCTCTTGAGAGAATCTTCCAGCGACACCACTCAAGTCTGGACCTAATGCACTGCGACCGCCATGGCACTGAGCGCAAGCACGTTTCTTGAAGAGGGACTGCCCCGCAGCTTCGTCTCCTTGGGACCAATCAATGGCTGCCAGTCTTGTCTTCAGGTCATCAATGCCGGTCTCTTCTGTTCCGGATTGAGCAACGAAGCTCTCCGGAAATTTCTCGCGGACGGTTTCGGTCCATTGATCGATGACTTCTTTTTGAAGCGAGCCTGCTTTCCCGAAAGTGTAGCCAAATTGAGTCTTCATATTACGACGAAGCATCTCGACAATTTGATCGCGAACTCGCAGTTCTTCTTCCTTGTTCCCCATGCGTCGTAGGGCGTAGACAAGAGCAACATTCTCCTCAGCATCTTCGGAAGGAGGCAGCAATCCCAGGGCGGAAATACACTGCTGAATTGTTTCAAGGGTCGCAGTGTCGAGCGCTTTGTAAAAGTATTTCCGATCTGCTTCTTGTGGATCACTTGCTAATGCAATGATCACGGAATTTCTCATCGCGAAATCATCAAATTTCTCTCGCAACAGTTCTTGATCTGCTGCTTCTAATGACTCGGCGAGCAACAAGATGACGTCGGAACTCCATTCATAGTCAGGGTTCGAACGTATCTGCTTTGAGAAGGCTCTAATTGCATCATCGAAGCTCTCTGGAGGAAATGTGCTAATAAATTGGACATGCCCGGGAGCTCCAAAACCGGGAGTGTTGAGAATCGCAAGCGGTAAGGCGGCATCTTTCTCAGCCAAGACTAAGTACATTTCCAGTGTGCGGTCTGCCCAGTTGCTGTCTTGTCGCAGGTTGCGTGTTGCAATTTTCGACTCCAGATTCACTAATGCGCGGGCAATGGTCGCTGTCTGTTCGGGAGACCGTTCGGCTGACATTCGTGAAGCGACAATCAGCAAGTGGATGTCCTCGACTGGATGAGATTCCTCAGTGAGTTTTTGAAGCACCGCCTGAAGAAGCTTTGGAGACGCGGACTGAATCATTGAAAGGACTCTTTCGTACTCGCGATCAAGAAGTTCATCCCCCGAGGGATACAACTTCTCCATTGCGTCCGCAACAAACTGAACCACTTCTGGGTGGTCGCCAAGTGGAGCGGGCGAAGCATATCCGTCGTAGACAGCTGCGACGTCAGCCTGGTCTGGTACGAGGTCGCCCAGCCCGAGTTGCAAGACACGGACTGCTTCCAGCTTGAGTTTGTTGTCTCGATCAGAATTCAAGATCCGTGTCGCAATGTCGAGTGAGTAGATCTGTATGTCCCCGACTTTGACTGCATACGCCGCTGCGACTGGAATGGAAGCATTCCAACCAGTTTTAAAACCGACAGCAGCCACATCGCGGAATGTCTGATTATCCATATTGATGAGCAGTCTCATTGCCGACTGACGAACGAACTTATCTTCATTTCCGAGAACGGCTCCGATTGAATCGACATAGTCCTTGAGAACTTCAGGTTTTGCACTGATCAATGCCTCCATCGCAGAGCGTACAACCAGGGGGTGTTTATCCTTCAAGAATTGAGCAAGATCACGGAAACCGGGTTCGGCTGGATCGGATCGTCCAAGTGACCATGCAACTCGGGCACGCACAACAGGATCAGAATCGGCTGCGATTCCATAAACTAAGTCACCATCCAGACCACCGAATTTCTCTGTGAGGATTTCTATGGCACGAACTCTTTCATTCGTCGTGAGACTTCGATCCATCGCAGCATTGATGAATGGCTCACTCGTGAGTTCTTCAACCAATGGTTCCCACACGCGCCTTGACCAACTGCTGAGAGGTTGTGGAGCTTGTAAACATCGCTGCACTTTCTCAGCACGTGAGAGAGCCACAGAACTTCCAAAAGTTGTTTGAGGGTGAGCATTAGATGGAGTTGTCGCTTGAATACGATAAACTCCACCGCGTGTTCCGCGACCTCCGACACTCACATACAGTTCTCCATTGATGCCGACCGCCACGTCAGTCGGAGCGAAACCGTGTTGACCGATTGCGGTCATAAAGTCGATTGGCTCGCTGCTCCATGTGCTTCCATCTTGCTGCATCGGCATGGCGATGACGCGACCGTACGTCCAGTCGAGAACAAAGAGCGCTCCGTGATAATTCTCAGGGAATTGTGTATGTCGATAGGTTTCGACACCTGTCGGTGATCCGCGACCAAAGGCGCCGACGACAGGCGGCATATCGAAGAACCAGTCTGGGCGTTTCCAACTGCGAGTTTGCCATCCTTGATGCGAACCGGGCAAGACATGATAAACCCGCGTCGGTCGATACCACGGCAGACTGATGTCTCGTTCTCCATCGCTGTCGAAACTGAAGATATCTCCCACATGACCAAAGTCGAAATCATAGGCGTTTCGGAACCCATGGGCATATATTTCACTACCGGAGAGGTCCGGTTTGAATCTTAGAATCGTTCCTGCCAATGGTTTCTTAACAGGAGAGGTTTCCAAAGTGATGTATTTATCAGTGATTCCTGCGTAGTTGCCTGCGATGGCATACCACCAACCATCTGGGCCTTTTCGCATCGCGTGTAGATCGTGCTCTCCGCCGGTTTTCGTTTTCCAGAAGGTATCGGGAGGACCATCAGCGACGTCATCGGAATTCCGATCTTTGTAGCGGATCAGACCACCATCGCCCGCACAAAGCAAATCGGGACCAGCGAAATACATTCCCTGTGCCCCCGATTTCGGTCCATTTACGAAGACTTTCGCTTCGTCCGCTTTCCCATCTTGATCGTTATCGACCAGGATTTTCACATACCCAGCTCCAGAAACGACAACGCGACCATAAGAATCGATGGTCATCGAGTAGATGTCGTGGGCAAGGTCGTCATCAGCGAACAGGGTGACTTCAAAACCATCAGGAACTTGAACTCCCAATCGGTCCTGGGCACTCAGATTTGAGGAAAACCACCCCACTCCCAGCAACATGATTAGCGTCAGAGCAATAATCAATTTTGGTTGATATTGCGGAGAGTATTTTTGATCCATCAGTACATTCTCTCTGGTCGTCAGCGAAAGTCGAACTAGACTCCATCAACAGCGAATTATATCGATTCTCGAAAACTAAACCGCGAGACTCGATATTGCCTTAGTTCTGATACCTGCTAAGGTTCCGATCATATCGCGAATCTCGAATTCGCTGCAATGCAGGCTTGCGAAAAGCAGTCAACTGATAAGCTGGGTAACATGCAGCGACTCAGTTTGTATTAAATCAACACCCAATATTCATCATGCTTACGTTGAAGTAAGCCAAACAACTACAGGAGCGATTCCTTGTTCCGCTCACGACCGAAGAAGAGAAGAAGCCTCGCTGAATTGGCAAGCCGTAGAGAGAAATCTATCCCGAAATGGGTGCTTATTACGGCGTTAGTCCTTGTCGCGCCATTCTGTTCCGACCTCTTCGGTCCAGCAACGGTTTCAGGACAGGAAACGTCTCAAGAAGCGACGCCCAATGAGGAAGCAGCCCTACCTGGAGAGGCGACAGAAGCGAAAGCCAAAGAGAAAAAACACGACGAAGGTCACGATGGTGACCATTCAGAGGAACACGGCGATGAGCATGGTGAGCATGAAGAAGGTCATGCCGGCGGTCACGAGAATGTAGCCGCCCCATTGTTTGCTGCCATCGTAATGATTCTATTACTTGCCAAAATTATTGGTGATCTCTTTGAACGTGTTGGAATGCCAGCTGTTCTGGGAGAATTAAGCGTCGGGATTTTGCTCGGGAATATGCTGCTCATCACAGGCATGATCCCAGGGATCGAACCCTGGGATGGTCTTGCCTTCTTGAAGGCTCCTGCCGAGGGGAGTGTTGGGAATGTGTACAGCACCGGGGCAGCGCTTAAGATGCTCGCTGAGATCGGCGTCGTTCTATTACTGTTCGAAGTTGGACTTGAATCAAATGTCGGCGACATGATGAAAGTCGGCGTTTCTTCGTTATTGGTCGCCATTTTAGGTGTTGTGGCTCCTTTATTGCTTGGAATTGGTTGCGGATGGATGTTTCTTTCCGATCACCACTGGGCTGTTTGGCTCTTCTTGGGAGCGACGTTGTGTGCGACCAGTGTGGGGATCACAGCAAGAGTGTTGAAAGATTTAGGACGCTCGAAACAACGAGAATCTCAACTCATTCTTGGTGCGGCAGTCATTGATGATGTTTTAGGTCTGATCATTCTGACAATCGTCACCGGAATTATTACGAGTCTCGATCAAGGCGAAGCTTTTAGCATGGCGAAGCTTTCTATTATTGTCTTGAAAGCGGTTGGATTTCTCGTTGCAGCTGTTGTTTTAGGGGGACGGATCTTTGTGAAACCGTTATTCAAGATGGCGAGTTTCTTACGCGGTCAGGGACTGCTCGTCTCGACAAGCCTCGTGATTTGCTTTGGACTCGCATACCTTGCCAACCTTGTCGGCTTAGCACCGATTGTCGGAGCATTTGCAGCTGGTCTGATTCTAGAACATGCCCACTATCAAGAGTTGGGCAAGAAAGAGCATGTCGAACTCGAAGAAGCACTCGGACCGCTGACGACACTTTTGGTTCCTATCTTCTTCGTGCAAATGGGCATCATGGTCAGCCTGCAAAGTTTCGCGAACCCAAGTGTTTGGTTGCTTGCAGGAGCAATTACCGTCGCAGCGGTGATCGGAAAGCAGGTTTGCTCGCTAGGTGTTATGGAGAAAAACCTCAACAAACTGGCAGTTGGTTTGGGAATGATCCCACGTGGCGAAGTCGGTTTGATCTTCGCCAATGTTGGACTGGCATTGAAGATTAAAGGTGATCGAATTGTCAGCGACGACACCTATTCTGCGATCATCGTGATGGTGATCCTGACGACAATGGTGACACCGCCGTTGCTCAAATGGTCTCTCAATAAAGAGTCTTCGTCACCAGAGCCGGTAGTGGAAAGTTAATGAGGCAATGTTTAGCCGACCACAAGTATGTGGTCGGCTAAACAGATTATTATTACTTGATCGGAAGCATTCTCACGTTGACCGGTGAGGGGATGTTTAACTTGGTCCCAGTCGGTGTCAGTTTGCCGTTCTTCTGATTGATTTTGAAGACGACAACTGTGCCGGAATTCTGGTTGCCTGCCAGGAGGAAATTGCCAGTTGGATCGATGCCGAAACCGCGTGGAATTTCGCCTTGCGTTGATTCCTGTCCGAGAGACTTCAGCGTTCCATCTTTCTTAATGCGGAACATCGCGATGCTGTTCGGTCCACGGTTCGAGACATAAAGGAATTTTCCTGAAGGATGCACGAGTGTCTCGGCAGTCGAGTTGCCATCTTGTGGAGTTCCTTCAGGGACAGTCGTTTCAGTGACAAGTGGAGTCAGCACACCCTTCTCAGCATCGTAGGAGTAAGCGGTCACTGAAAGTTTTATCTCGTTGTTGGCGTAGGCGAACTTCCCGTTTGGATGGAATGAGAGATGCCGTGGTCCTCCCCCTTCAATCGTTCTGACAGCTGGTGGGTCATTCGGAGTGAGGGTTCCCTGCTCTGCATTCAGTTTATAAACGAGCAGTTTGTCGAGACCTAAATCTGCAACGACTGCGTAGTTGTTATTCGCATCGATATTCGCTGAGTGAGCGTGTGGTCCGGTCTGTCGTCGTGGATTCACACTCGAACCTTCATGCTGAATAAAGCTGGCAGCTTCAGCAAGTTCTCCATTCGCTTTGATTGGCAAACTGGCAACGCTTCCACCACCGTAATTAGCAACGACGACGCACTTTCCTTCGTGATCGACAGATAGGTGACAAGGTCCGGGACCACCAGATAGCTGACTGTTAATTTTGGTCAACTTCCCAGACTTCGCATCAAGTTTAAAACCTGTCACCCCGCCAGCTTCTTTACCTTTCACATTCGGAAAGTCAGCGACTTCATTCACGGCGTAGAGATACTTCCCAGACGGAGCAATCGCGACGAACGAAGGGTTCACAAGTTCGGCTGCGAGTTCGGGTTCGGTTGTCTTGCCAGTCTTGGGGTCGAGTTCGAAAGTGTAAATCCCTTTGCTGTCACCGCGAGTGTAGGTTCCAACATAGACACGTATGGAGTCCACGGATGCCTCCTCAGCTGAGAGTTGTGTACTACTTCCAATGACTAGAGCGGAAGCAATCAAAAGAGCGTATTTGAAATGTTTTATCATCTTTTTTTCCGTTATAAAACGATGTGGGAATTTATTTTTTGTAGGTTGGGTGCAGCGGAGCGGAACACTCATCGGCGCTAATCTTCACTAATTATAAGAATTCGACAACGAAT